>Ga0315287_10007068_pt1 | contig 11237 bp, 8 predicted proteins | sample YL17G11_0_MG_FD_205037 | JGI IMG/M metagenome (GOLD analysis project Ga0315287, IMG submission 205037) | Sediment microbial communities from Yellowstone Lake, YNP, Wyoming, USA - YL17G11_0 | ecosystem: Environmental > Aquatic > Freshwater > Lake > Sediment | place: USA: Wyoming | collected...
CCATTCGACTTTCAGGACGGCGCCATCGCGCTCTCTGACCCAGGCCTTGCCGAAGAGCGAGGACGCCTCCTTGCCCGTCGGCCGGACGTCGATGACCAGGACCGGTTCGCCCTCCATGTCCGTCTCCTGGGCGATCCGGTACTCGTGGAGCCGTTGGGCCTCGTCGCTGAAGAGCCCCGCCGGTCCGAGGACGACGAACTTGTGCTCGAACCGGCTGGTCCGGAGCGACGCGTTCTCTTCGCGCCGGGCCTTACCGTTCTCCTCGAGCAGGACCCGCGTCTCTGCCGCCCAGCCTTCCCGCCGAACGAGCTGATAGTCGTAAGCCCACTCGCGGACAACGTCTCGGGTGCTCCCGACGGTGACGCCGCGACCGGAGGGGTCGGTGTCCTTGAGGATCGAAGCCCGAGCGGCCAGCGCGCCGGACAGCCGTTCCCGGACTTCCTCGCGGCCGACGAAATCGAGAGAAGCGTCCTTGAGATCGCGGCAGTAACGGGCGGCCGCTTTCAGGATGCCCTCCGGGACCGGGCCGCCCTTGGCCGGCACTGTCCCCGTCAAGTCGATGTCCTCGATCTCCGCGCCGAGTCCCCCTGCGGCCTTCGCGACGTCCTTTTTCTCGCCCACGTTGCCGGCCGGCAACCCGCCCGCCTCCACGGGTCCGCTCACGGCCTTTTCCGCAGGGGCCGACGAGTCCACGGCAAAATACCCCTCCCGATGGCTGACCCGCAACCCGCTCCCCTTGACCTTGACGGTGATCTTGTGGAACTTTCCGTCGGCCTGATATCCCTGCGGCTGATAATAGAGCAGGTAGTACTGCTCGGACGCCTCCGCGGCCTTGCGGAGGAGCGCCACGGGGTTCGCCGACGCCTGCGACGTTCCGCCCGTCGCTGCAGCGATCTCCTTGAATACCCTGTACATGGGACCGGATTGCTCGGCCATCTGAACGCCCTGGAGAACGGCCGGGTTTTCGACGTCCAACTGCGGATCGCGCCGGTTCCTGGTGACGTACAAAAAATGGATGTCCACCGAGGCGTCCGAGAAAGCCCTTTGGATGGACTCCCGGTCGATCCGGGCCTCGTGGTTATAGGTCGACATGAGCTCCATGACCTTCATCGCCGTTTCGGAGTTGTTGCTGTTGAGATACTCGTTGAGTGTCCGGTTGTCGAACTGCGGCACTTTATCCCTTTGATAAAAGAGGAAGACATGCTTGGCCCCCGGCCGGCCCTTCAACTCGGCCGCGAAAGCAGACAGGCTTTCGGAGTCGATGGTCCGCAGGTCTTCGAGGCGAAGCAAATCTGTCCTGTACTGGTTAAGGTTGACCGCGGCCGTCTCCGGGTCACCAGCGCCCAAATCGGCGAGCATGTCCTCGATGACCGAACGGTAAGCTCCGCTGAAGATGAGGACATCCCTGCGGACCTTGGATGCGACCTCAGACTTGGCCTTCCGCAGCTTTTCCCGGGAATCGATCCGGTCCTTCAGCCGGTAAGCCTTCTGGGGCGTACCGAAGTCCACCAGGTCTCCCGGCAGATAGACGGTGTCGAAGAAGAGGTCGATCGCCTTGTCGATCTCGGGCAGGTATTCAGTCAACTGGAAGATAAGGACGAACGTCCGATTGGTCGGCGGAGCGGGCCCTTTCGCCGGCCCCTCCTGCCGCCGGACTGCGCTCCCCCGGATCAGGTAGACGGCCTCGACGGGCTGGAGCTTGCCGTCCTCATAGACCTCGAAATCCCCGAGCTTCAGGGAATCGACGAATTTCTCCCCATCGAAAACCCGCACCGGGACGCTGATGTTGACGACGGACACTTCGTGCTGGATCTGGGCGAAGCAGTAGGCCGCGCTAAAAAGTAAGACCATCGCCCAGCCGATTCTTATCCCCATGAGTGCCTGCGCTTGATTGTAGAACATGCTTCGGCTTGGCGTCAAACAGCGCCGAGCGAAAACGCCGTGTAAATTCATTTTATTACTATCTAACAAAAGGTAGTTTTGACCCCCTCTTGATTTACCGGCGGGTTCGGATGAGCAAGATATTGCGGAAGGTCGCCACCGTGCCGCGGAAGTCGAGTGCTTCCCCATCGTAGGTGAAGAAAAGCCCCGGTAGGTATTCGCGGCAGCGCGTCCCGTTGAATGTCAGGTATCCGTCGGCGACGGAGATGTTGACCATGAAGCCGAACGTCCTTCCCCACGTCAGGGTCTTGTAGGTCCCGAGGAACGGCTTCCATTCGGGCTTATTCGGCCCCGGCTTGTCCGCCGCTGGCGCCGGCTTATGGAAGTCGTAATATTCGCAGGTACCCGTGAGCCTGTTCATGACGATGATCGAGCCGGGCTCGCCCTCCCCGAGCGGCGGCTTGGCGCGGAGCTCGGAGTACTTGCCGAACAGCCCGACGACCTCAGCCGCGTCGGCGTAAAACGCCAGCGGATAGAACTGCTTGGCCAGGGTGATGCCGAAGGCGCCGTCCTTCGTCCCGAGGGCCGCGTCCCCCGCGTAGGAACCCGCGAGCCTTTGCACCCGCGCGTCCGTCGCCGGAACCGGGTTCTTCGTGTCCACCGTGGGTATTTCGAGATCCCGGCCGGGCGGGGCGATCCCATCTTGGATGATCTTGATGACGAGGTCGCTGACGGGACCGGTGACCGAGTTCTGATCCCCGTTGGTTAGGACCACGACCCCCAGCTTCAGCCCGGGATACATGGCCATGTAGCTGTTGAAGCCGTAGCCGCCACCCCCGTGTGTAAGATAAACTTGCGGCCCGATATGACTCGAGACGAGGCCGAGTCCATAACCGAACCGCTCGTGTTTTTCGGGGAACTGGACGGTATGCATGGCCTCGACAAGGTCCTTCTTCAGCAGTTGCGCCTCGCCGGCCCGCCCCTTGTCGATGTGGAACATGAGGTAGCGGGCCATGTCGATGATATTGGTGTAAATGCCCCCAGCCGGGACCATGGGGACCTCGACGGGGATGCCGCCCGCGACCTTCATCGAAGGCGCGACATGTCCGACGGCCCGGTCTTCCGCCTTGAGGATGGCCTCGACGTCAAGCGTGCTGTCGTTCATGTCCAGGGGCGCCAGCACCTTGTCCCGGACGTATTTCGCGAACGGCACGCCGCTCTTTTTCTCCACGATCCAGCCGGCCAGGTCGATGCCCAGGTTGGAGTAGCTGTAGCGGTAGCCGACCGGATAACGGAGCCACGTGTCGGAAATGCTGAGGATGTGCTCGGCGAAGGTGTGGGGGCGGCTGTCGAAGTTCCCGCCGACGGGCGCTTCGTGGCTGAACCCCGCCCGGTGGGAGAGAAGGTGACGCAGGGTCATCTTCCTCTCGGGGCTCTCCTCGAACCGGCTGTGGACCGTGAAATCCGGGAGGTATTCGGTGATCGGGCGGTCGAGGTCGAGGAGGCCGTCCTGGACGGCCATGAGTACGGCCAGCGCGGTGAAGCTCTTAGACATCGACTGGATGCTGAAGAGCGTTCGCGGCGTCACCGGTTTGTCTTTGGTCCGGCTCGTAAACCCGTAGACTCCCTGCCACAGGATCTCCTTGTCGTCGACGACGGCGACGGCGACCCCGGGCACGTCCTTCTCCTTGACCCAGGCGGGGAGGTTGGCCTGGAGCTCCTTGACGACCTGCGCGGCGACGGGATCCCGGGCGGGGGCCGCGGCCTGACCCGGGGACGATCCCACGTCGGAAGCCGGCGCGGCGGCGGCCGCGGAGAATAACAGGACCGCCAACAGGATGAACCGCGATCGCTTCATGATGGACTTCTCCTCAGCTTCCGTCACTTGATGTTCTGGACAAGCGTATCTTTGGTGGTGCCGATTTTCTTCATGATGTTGGAGAGGGTCTCGATGAACTTGGAGCGGCGGTCCATGGTCATCTGGAGCCGTAGCGAGGTCATCTCCGACATTTCGTTCAGGCCGTCGAGGTTCCCCTTGAGGTCGGTCAGCAGGAGCTTGAGTCCGGAGATCGCCAGGCCGGGGTTCCGCGGCGGGAGCGGCGGAACGGCGGGCGCTTTGACGTACTCGAGATGAATTGCGGGCGAGGCCTTGGTCTCGAGGGTCATCCTTCGGACGGGAGGGATCGTTGTCTTCGTGGCGGGCCGGGCGGCGCGGAACGTCGTCCCCGGCTTCTCCGCTTTTTCGTTGTCGATGTCCTCGGATCCAGGGTGCTTGGACATCTCCCGGGAGATCCAGCCGTTGATCTCTTCGATCATCTCGCGCAGCTTCTGCTTGGCCGCGTTCGTCGCCTTGATCTCGGCCATGATCATGCGAATATCGTCATCCATATCCTTGATCGCCATGGACAGGACGATGAAAGCGGCTTCCGAGATGTCCATGTGGGACAGCCCCGCGAAAGACGCGGCGATCTCCCGCTCGGCCTGAGCGCGGAGCGAATCGAAATCGTTGCCGGCCGCGACGGCCGGTGCCAGGGTCCGGCCCATTCTCTCGAGCTTCCGGAGTCCGGTGGGCTGGAGACGTCTATCGGCCCAGGACATCCGGGCCGAAACCTTCGTTGGCAGGACGAGTTGTTTTTCCCATGCGCCGAGACGCTTGTCGGGGTTGGATCCGCTGGGGCCGGATTGGCTTGCCGCCGGTATCGCGATCGCGACCCAGGCGGATAAGGCCAGACGTGAGGCCGCGCGTTTTGCCATGAGCATGCGTTCACCTCTTTCGCTCGTGCCCACAAATCATACTCGCGATGCGCCCTCGGAAACAAGGCGCCAAGCGACGAGCCTTCGCGGCGGAAGTGGACGGCCGGTCCTGGCAAGGCCGGGGCCCCGGCCGCTGTGGTATAATCTTGGCCCGAGCGTCAGAGAGACATAAGCGGCATGGCTAAGCCTATGAAGCGGAGATCGAAGAAAGGCCCGGGTCCGGCCGCCGGCCTACCCGCCGCGCCGGAGCCTTCCCCGCGCCCTACCGAGCGGTCGATCTCGCGCCTGTGGCGGGCGGCCGACATCGCCCTCATCGTCGTGGCCCTGGCCGCGATCGGCCTCTTTGTGACCACGAAGATCACCGGCGGACGGGACGACGGGACCAACGGACCGAACGGCAAGAACGGGAACGGCGTCGGCGCGCCGTCTTCGTCCATCGGCCCCGAAGGCGGCTCCGGTCAGACGGGAGCGTTCGGCGACCTGGAGACCGGTCCCGACGAGTACGAAGGCGACGTCGGCGACGACCCGATGCTCGGCCCGGCCATCGTCTCCGACCCGGCCGCGGCGCGCCCGTTCTCGCCAGTCGACGACCCGCGCCTCGCCGCCCTCCTCGACCCCGAGATCGAGCGCCTGCTCAACGTCGGCCGCATCCCGTCCATGGCTGTCGTCCTCGTCTCCGGCGAGCGCATCGTCTGGACGCGGTCGGCCGGCCTGGCCAACGTCCGGGCCAAGACCCCGGCCGCCAGCGACACCGTTTACCTCATCGCTTCGACCTTCAAGACGATGTCGGCGACGGCGCTCCTCCAGCAAATGGAGCAGGGCAAGTTCAAGCTCGACGACAGGGTCAACGATTATCTCGCGGACATGAAGATCGAGGGCGAGAACAAGCAGTACCCCGTGACGTTCCGCAACCTCCTGACCCACACCTCGGGCCTGGCGACCGATTTCGGCCGGCACGCTGTTTGGGAAGACCAGGCGCCGCTGTCGCTCGTCGATTACCTCCGCGGGCGGCTCCGGCTCTCGCGCCGACCCGGGACGCGGGTCCTCTATTCCAACATCGCCTTCACCCTCGTCGCCCACCTTGTCGAAAAGTTCTCGGGCGTCCCGTTCAAGGAGTACGTGCGGAAGAACGTCTTCGCCCCCGTCGAGATGCGCGACACCGCCTTCGAGCCCCGGGCCGACATGGCCGAGCGTCTGGCCATCCCCTACATGCCCGTGCGGCGGCGCGGCGGCGTCTTCCGGCCCGTGGACTGGGTCAAGGCCGACGCCTGGCCGGCCGGCGTCGTCTACGGCACGGCCGTCGACCAGGCCCACTGGCTCATGGCCAACCTCAACGGCGGGGTCTACAAGGGGCGGCGGCTCTTGAGCGAGGCGACCTTCCGGGAGATGACGAAGCGGCAGTTCGACCGCTTCGCCGGCCCCATCAACGGCGGCTGGCTCAATGAGACGTCCGGCTACGGCCTGGCCTGGTGGATCTCGACCCTGAACGGCGAAACGATCATCGCCCACAGCGGCAGCGTCAATGGCTACACGGCCTTCCTGGCTGGGAATCTGAACAAGCGGACCGGCATCGCCATCCTGACCAACGGCAACAAGGCCCACCGCTGGCTCTACTCGCTGGCCCTCAAGGCCCTGGCCGCGCTCTAGCGCCCGGGCGTCAATCCCTCCGGCGGAGTCCGAGCCTGAACCCGAAATTCAGCCCGAGGACGATATCGTTGTTCTGGCTGGGGTAGTAGAGAGTCAAGGCCAGCCTGGCCGGGCCCGACAGGTAGCCCAGCTGGAATTTGGGGACGAGCGAGCTGCCGGCCATTTCGGTCCAGTCGGAGATCCGCAGGACCACCCCGCCTCCGAGGAAGAAACGCTTGATCCTGAAGTTCACGGTCAGGCCAGGGACGATGTGGACGGAGGTCCCATAAGAATTCCGGATCCAGACCGAGAGTTCGGGGTTGAATGTGACGACCTTTCCGGCCCGCAGCTCGAGCTCCGGGCCGAGAGCGATCCACTTGGGGTAGCCGTTGAGATTGACGTAGCCGAGGCTGATATAGACGCCGAGAGGCCGTTCGTTCTCCATGGACCGGGCCTCGGCCGGCCGCGCCGCGGCCAGCCCGAGGAGCATCCCTGCCGCGATCATAAAGGCGATCGTTTTTCGAGTCATGTCCGCACGCTCCATCCTCTGTATTCCATACAGGATATTATACCCTACGGGCGCTTCCCCGCTTTTTTTTCTCTCAGTTCGAAGGCCGGGTCCCGACGACGGTGATGCTGAGGACGGCGGCGCCGGAGGCGCGGTAGGCGGCGAGCTCCTCGGCGCCGATGTGTTTCAGGATGTACTCGTCGGGAAGGTCGAGCCGTTTCGCGACTTTGATGTCGATCCCCGTGAATCCCGTTTCGTGGATGATCGCCAGGTACTCCTCGGCGTCGAGCGCGCCGGCGATGCAGCCGACGTAGAGCTCGGCCACTTCCTGGAGCTTGGCCGGGAGCTCTCCCTGGAGGACGATGTCGGAGACGCAGAACCGGCCGCCCGGCTTGAGGACGCGGAAGATCTCGGCGAAGGCCAGCCGCTTGTCGGGGACGAGGTTGAGGACGCAGTTGCTGACGACGACGTCGGCCGCCGCGTCGTCGACGGGCAGGGCCTCGATGTCGCCGAGACGGAATTCGACGTTACGGAAACCGCGCCGCTCAGCGTTGGCCCGGGCCTTGTCGATCATCTCGGGCGTCATGTCGACGCCGATGACTCGACCCGTGTCGCCGACGAAGGCGCGGGCGATGAAGACGTCGTTCCCGGCGCCCGAACCGAGGTCGACAACGATCTGGCCGGGGGCGAGACCGGCGTGCTCGGTCGGCAGGCCGCAGCCGAGGCCAAGGTCAGCTTCGTCCATGTGACCGTCGAGCTTTTCGTAGGCCTCTTTGATGCCGGCGACGTCCTCGCTGTACCAGGTCGAGGCCGACGGATCGGCCGCGGGCGCGCAGCCGCAAGGGCTGGCGGCCGGGCTGCAGCAGGGGGAAGAGGCCCGGACGAGGGGAGAGCTTCCGGGTTTGGGTGACTCTCGGGCGATCTGGGTGTATTTATCGCGGACGAGCTCCTTGAGGCGTTCGCTTTCTTTTTCCTTGTCGCTGGTCATGGTGTCTCCTTGTTATTTATGGCTTTCGGTAGTTCTTGGCCCTCGGCTTGGAGCGGGGGCCCGCCTTGCGGGATGTCCGCCGAGCGGCGGGCCGAGGACGGCACGAGTCCGATGACGGACCTTTCGCGGCATTCCCGAGCGGCTCACAGAGGCGACGGAACACGTCCGCGAAGGCCGCCCCGGCCTCGGTCGCGACCTTCGGGTCGAGGCAGTAACAGGTGCGGGGCCCGTCGACATCCCCCCGGATGAGCCCTGCGTCCCGGAGCTCCCCGAGATGCTGGGAGACCGTCGACTGGGCCAGGGGAAGAAGCTCGACGAGACAGTTGCAGATGCAGCCCCTGCGGGTGGCGAGGATCTCGAGGATGCGGATTCGGGCCGGATGGCTCAGGGCTTTGGCCAGGCCCGCCGTCCGGACGAGAGCGGGATCGAACGAGCCGATCTTCGCCTGGGCCATGGTCCCTCCTCACTAATATCGTATATCGTAAATATACGATAATCGGAGAGCGTTGTCAAGAGTCAAATCGCCGTCCTCTGGGTGAGGTCTCCCGGGACTCAGTAGATGTAGGCGATGCCGGCGCCGAAGTAGTCGGCCTTGACCGTCTCTTCCCCCCCGGGAGGGATGACGATCTCCTGCGTGTAGTGGTATTTCCGATATTCGACGATGATGCCGATCTTGGGCCAGATGCGGAACTTGAGCCCGCCCCCGTAGTTCGTGATGCCGCCGCGCGTGAGGGTGCCGCCGGCCCCGGCGCAGACGAAGGGGACGACGACCGGAACGGGCAGGTTCACGGCGATGTTGAACGAGAGGGGGATGATCGCTCCGACATAATCGAAGCTCAGGCCGAAGGCGACGATCCTCGGCAGGGGATACCACCAGAAGGACTTGACGATCCCCAGCCTCTGGTTGATGACGGCGCCCACGGAGAGGTTGGATTCCCATCGAGGGACCTTCTGCGGCGAGGCCGGACCGGCGGCCGGGACAGCCACGGCGAGAGCTGGGGCCAGAAGACAGATCAGAAGGACCAGGGAAGGGATTCGTTGCTTGTGTCGCATGCACGGTCTCCCTTGGCAGCCGTGGCCTAACGATGGTAGAGCACCTTGCCGCCGATGATGGTGTAGAGGACCCTGGTTCCCGGGATGTCGTCCTCGGGGCAGGTCATGATGTCGCGGTCGAGGACGGTGATGTCGGCGAGCTTGCCCACGGTGAGAGAGCCCTTGATGCCCTCTTCGAAGCCGGCGTAGGCGCCGTTGATGGTGTACGAGCGAAGGGCCTCCTCGCGGGTCATTCTCTGGTCGGCGAAGAACGTCGTCCCGTCCTTGAGCTTGCGGGTCACCGCGGCGTAGAAACAGGACATCGGGTCGATGGGTTCGACCGGGACGTCGGTCCCGGTGGAGATGACGGCTCCCGTATCCATGAGCTTCCGCCAGACGTAGGCGCCTTCCCCGGCCCGCTTCTCGCCGAGGCGCTTGATAACCCAGGGCGCGTCCGAGGTGCAGTGGATGGCCTGCATGGCCGGGATGACCCTGAGCTTGCCGAAACGCGGGATGTCGTCGAGGCTGAGGTGCTGGGCGTGCTCGATGCGCCAGCGAAGGTCGGTCTTCTCGGGATGGGCCTTGAACGCTTCCTCGTAGATGTCGAGCGTCTCGCGGTTCCCCCTGTCGCCGATGGCGTGGGTCGAGAGCTGGAAGCCGTTCTCGATGGCGTATTTGGCCGTTTCCTTCATTTCCTCGATCGACTCCGTGTTGAGGCCGGTCGATGTCGGAAGGTCGGCGTAGGGCTCGAGGAGCCAGGCGCCGCGGGCGCCGAGCGCGCCGTCGATGAGGCGCTTGATGGTCCGGACGGTCAGATGGTTGTCGATGGCGCCGATCATCCGATAGGATGCGCCGCGCCCGGCCAGGGCCTTGCTGCCGACGCTGAGCATGACGTAGAGACGGACAGGAAGGGCGCCCTCCTCGGCCATCTTCTTGTAGAGGTCGACGGTCGCGAATGAATTGCCGGCGTCGTGGAAGGTCGTGACGCCGTGGACAAGGCACTCCTGGGAGGCGAGCTCGATCTCCTTGCGCTCGCGGGCCTGGGCTTCTTCGGGAGTGTAATGGCCGGCCTGGTAGCGGACGAGGCCCTGGGCTGTTTCGAGGAAGGCGCCGATGGCGTTCCCCTTGGCGTCGCGGACGATCTCGCCCCCGGCAGGATCGGTCGTCGTCCTCGTGATCTTGGAGAGTTTCATGGCCTTGGCGTTGGCGAGCGACAAGTGGCCGCTGGCGTGGGTCAGGAGGACCGGGTTGTTCGGGGTCGCTTGGCTCAGGGCGCTATGGATGGGCAGGCCGTCGACGTTGGGCTCGGGCACGCGGTCCCACTTGTCCTGGTGCCAGCCGCGGCCGACGATCCACTCGCCGGGCTTGGCCGTGGCGGCGGCCGCGGCGACCAGGGCCACGGTGTCGTCCCAGGAGCGGGCCTTGGTCAGGTCGAGGATCATCTTGGAGGCGCCGAGGCCGGTGAAGTGGCCGTGGCTCTCGATGAGACCTGGGAGGGTCAGGGCGCCGCCGAGGTCGATGATCTCGGTCCTGTCGCCGATGTGACGCTTGTAATCCGTCGGCTCGGCGCCGAGGGCGGCGATGCGGCCCTTCCGAACGGCGATCCAGGAGGCCGCGGGGAGGGCCGCGTCCACGGTCACGATCTTGCCGTTGATGAGTATGAGGTCAGCCGGCTCGATGGCCTCCCGCTGGCGGCGGTTGACGACGAAGAAGATCATGAAGAGTGAAACGAGGATCGCGGCGAATGCCAGATGGCGTTTTTTTGCGGCCATGGTTTTTTCTCCTCCCTGACGGGCGATATCGGTACAGATTAAAAATATACCGGTCGGCCTTCTCCTGTCAATCGGGGGGAGCCCGGCGGACGCTGCCCTGTTCAATTCAAGACTCGTTTCAGATATTTACCAGAATTGCGGCTACGAGCTGCTCCGTCGCAATTCTGCTGGTCGCTTTTCAGAATCCGCTCCCTGCCGCCCCTCCGCTACGGGGTCTACGCATGACCCCCATCACGGCCCGGCCAGCGTCCGCCGGGAATTCGGAAAAGAATAAAGAAAAGGGCGCCCCGGGACCGGGCCCGGGAGCGCCCTGAAGTTTCTCGGCGACCCGAAAGCTGTTATTTCTTCTTGCGGATGTAGATGTCGCCGCTGAAGGTGTTGAACCCGATCTCCTGGCCGCCGCCGTTGACGATGCCGTAGAGCGACTTGTCGAAGGCGATGCGGTACTTGCCCTGCTCGGTCTTCTCGGCCGCTTCGGCCTTGGCCGGCTGGCGAGTCATGTTGATGTCGAAGTCGCTAAAGATCTCGCCTTGCTCGGACTTCATCTTCAGGTTGGCCTTGACGTCGGGCGGAAGGGTGACGTCGATGTCGCCGTTCATGGTGCTGAAGGACAGCGGCTTGTCGGCCGCGACCCGGGACAGGACGACGGTGATGTCGCCGTTGACCGTGTGGACGA
>Ga0315287_10007070_pt1 | contig 11237 bp, 7 predicted proteins | sample YL17G11_0_MG_FD_205037 | JGI IMG/M metagenome (GOLD analysis project Ga0315287, IMG submission 205037) | Sediment microbial communities from Yellowstone Lake, YNP, Wyoming, USA - YL17G11_0 | ecosystem: Environmental > Aquatic > Freshwater > Lake > Sediment | place: USA: Wyoming | collected...
GCACGATTACCAAGTGGATCAGTTCACCACCGATCCCACCTTCCGTGCCAAGTACACCCGTCATCTGGGCGGCAGCAACCTCGGCTTTGCCGACGGGCATGCATCCTGGATGCTGGCCGATGCGCTCCGCGCGGCAACGCCGACCTGCAACTGCGCCTGTCCGAACCCGCAGGTCATCTCCGAGGGCCGCCCGGTCGAGGGGATCAGCGGCTGTCCGTAGACAGACGTCTCCGTGAATGGTGATGTGGTTCCGAGGGACACCTCGCTCGTAGCAGAAGGAAACAGCGGAGCGCCTCCGGGCGCTCCGCTCTCATCTGAGGCAGCCCAGATGCAGTCAGTGACGTCCCCTCTCGGGCGTCCGGCGCACCCGGACGAGCCCGAGCGTCGCACCGACCGCGGCGTGACCGTGCGGGCCGTGGTGATTGCGCTCGTGCTGATCATGGCGCTCGCGGCAGCGGGCTTTCTGGTCGAGATGGTGTTGAATCTGGCCTACAACTTCAGCACCGAGTCGCCCCCGATCGCACCTCTTGGCGCTACCGTTCTCATCGTTCTGCTGAACATGCTCATCGCGCGGCGCTGGAAAGGCCTAAGCCGCAGGGAGCTGCTGGTCATCTACGCGATGACCACTATCGGCGCCCCCGTTGTCGCCCACGGGACGCTGGTCTGGATTCTCTCCGTCTCGATCGGTCTGCGCGAGTATGCTCGCACCATGACGGAGTGGCAGAGCGCGTTCTTCCAGTATGTGCCCCTCTGGTTCTCACCGACCGAGGCGGCCGCCGTGGATGGCTACTTCCAAGGGCAGTCGTCCGTGCCCTGGGGCCTCTGGCTCCAGCCGCTGCTGTGGTCGGGCCTGTTCTGCAGCGCCCTCTACGGCGGCAGTGTCTGTCTTCTCGTAATCTTCCGCCGTCACTGGGTCAGCCACGAGCGCCTCAGCTTCCCCATCGCCCAGGTGCCTCTGGAGGCGATTCACGACAGTGCCGATGGCGTTGGGCGCTTCTCTCCCGCCCGCGCGTTCTGGATTGGCTTTGGCGCCGTCTTTGCCCTTGTCCTCCTGGCACGGCTCGCCACCATCTTCCCCTCTCTTCCCCACATACCGCTGAACGATTACGACAATCTCGTCGTGATCGTCCCGGCGCAGAGGACAGGGCCGCTCGTCGGCGTCGGCGACTTCACCCTGTGGCTCTCGCCTTGGTGCACGGCGCTCGCCTACCTGATTCCCAAGGAGCTTTCCTTCTCCGTATGGTTCTTCTGGTATATCCGCATGGCGGAAACAGTGATCGCCATTGCCGCCGGCGCTACCCCCATGGGGCCGATGGACTACTGGGGCCCCGAGTTCCCCGCCCCCTACCACCAGGGCGGTGGGGCGGTGATCGCGCTCGGCATCCTGCTCTTCTGGAGCGGCCGCCACTACCTGCGCCAGGTGGTGCGCGATGCCATTCACGGCCGGACTGAGGATGACATCGCCGCGCCCCTTGGCTACCGCCTCGCGCTCATGGGGCTGGCGCTGTGCATGGGCTACATGGTGGTCTTCTGCATGGCCGCTGGCACGCGACTGCCGATCGCCCTGCTGCTGGTCAGCCTCATCCTCGCCTATCATATGGTCTGGGCGAGGCTGCGCGCCGAGAACGGCATGAGCTTCATCGGCTTCCCGTACACCGTCGGCCGGCTCCTTCAGGAGCCGTTGGGCACCGCTGTCCTCCGCCCACGGGAGGTAGTCACTATCAATGCTCTCTCCTGGACTTACTGGCCTGGGTGGGGCGAAGGCTTCGAGGTCATCACGGGTGCTTCGCTGGACGCGCTGAGGATCTCCGGGTCCGCCCGCGTCCCCCAGCGTCTCCTGCTGGCAGCTACCTCAGTCGGGTTTGCTGTCGCCCTCGTCTGGGGCATGGTCGTGATCCTCCGCGGCACCTACACGCTCGGCTTCTGGAACTTCGATCTGCTGTACGAAAGCTGGATTCCCAGCACTATGCGCAGCGCTGGTCAGGGCAACTACGACGCCGTCACCAACCCGAGCCATTTCAGTCCCCCCGCCACCATCGTCCTGGTGGGCGGCATGGGGGTGACCTTTCTGCTCGCATGGTTGCGCGCTCGCTTCTGGTGGTGGCCGCTGCACCCGGTGGGCTACCTGGCGGCGAACGTGTGGGGGGCCCACCAGCAGTGGTGTCCGATGTTCATCGGCTGGCTGCTCAAGACACTGGCCATCCGCTACGGGGGTCTGAAGCTCGTTCAGAAGACGATGCCCGCCGCCATTGGAGCGATCCTGGCCGACCGGCTACTCGCGTTCGTGTGGCCGGTGGTTGTGGCGCTCGCGCGGAGGTGAGCGAGCGGCGCGTGCGGCCGGGAGTCGAGAGCAACGGTTGGCTGCAAGAGAGGCAGCGGTCGGGAGTCAGAGGCCAGGGGCGACAACAGGCAAGCGGGCCAGGCCGGGAGGGCGCCCGGCGCGGCCGACGGCAAGAGCGGGGAGCGAGATCCCTGTCAAGACACCCGTCCGTACTTGCGCGCCGCCTCGAAGAAGGCCGCGAAGTTCTCGGGCGGCGCTTCTTCGGTGATCGAATCACTGGTGCCGAGGATGTACCCGCCCTCGGGGAGCGCGGCCGCCTCGATGGCCTCTCGCACGGCCCGGTCCACGTCGGCCGGGGTGCCGCGCCACACGGTGTTGACGGTGTCGATGCCGCCGTTCAGGCAAACGCGCGTGCCGGCGATCGCGCGCGCCTCCGGCAGCGTCAGGTCTCCGGAAGGCGGCGGGCAGATCGTCGAGACGAGGTCCACCCCGATCTCCTGCAACATGCCGAGCGTGTCGCGCACCTTGCCGTCGTCATAGTGGAAGTAGATCACTCCGTGCTCGTGCGTCAGATCCACGATCTCCTTGATGCGCGGCAGGAAGAACCGGCGGTAGATCGCCGGCCCCCACCCTCCGCTCATCGACTCGTAGAACGCGGAGATGCCGACCACCTCCGCGCCTCGCTCCAGCGCCCACCGGGTGGTCTCCAGGATCGGTTCGTGGAATATGTCCAGCACCTCGTTCAGGAAGTCGGGGTCCTCCAGGCAGGCGACCATCAGCACGTCGGAACTCACCGCGTCGCCAGCGTTGGTGGAGAGCGCCGTAGACGTCATAAGCCCGGTCAGGCCGCGCTCGCCGACTTCGGCTGCGAAGGCCCGGAAGTCAGGCGTGTCCTCGCGCCGGGGGCGGCACGCCGACACCAGGGCGCGCAGCGCCGGCAGGTCGTCTCGCCCCTTCACTGCGAACTCCTCGATATGCGGATCGGGCGCGATGCCGTACTCTTTGCCGGGCGGCGGGATCCGGGTCCGGTCCGTGAGCCGGCCTTCCGGCGTCTCGATCAACCGGGAGACGATGGTGCAGCCTCCCTCCTCGCGGGTGGTCGCGGTGATGCGTGCTCCCTCTCGCGGCGTCCAGGAGAAGCGCGCGTTGGGGAATATCGGGGACGCCCACCAACGGAGCAGAATCGGGTCGAGCCCCACCTGGTCTACATACTTCAGGTAGGTCGCGTGCGACTGCGACCCATCGTGCTTGAGCATGTAGCGCCACATGCGCGGGTTCACCGGCACGCGGTCCGGCCCCTGGAAGCGGATGGCCGCGGTGAGTCTCTCCTTCGGGGTCATCTCTGTCATCGACACATCTCCTCACTCGGTACGGCCGGCCTCTCCCCGGGGACGAGGACGAGGTAGACCCAGGCGGTCATTCCTGGCTCGGCGGACACCCGCGCGCGGCGTCTTGGACCTTGAGATTGCGGGCGAGCAACTCGGGTATGAGTTCGAGCCCCAGCTCGCGCACCATGTGCATGATCGGGGTGCTCGGGTCATTCGACCAGAAGAGGCCGCGGTCCTCGCTCTCGATGTAGCGGAAGCCGACCGCATCGCCGTAGCGGGCGGTGAAGGCCGCGCCGTTGTCCAGGCCCGGCTGCCAGGGGACGACGACGCAACTTGAGTCCATCTGCATCACCGCGACGCCCGGCGATTCCCTCGTCTGCACGATGATCTGACCGACCGGGTCGAAGATGGATGCGTTGTTGCGCCAGGTGCTGGAAACGACGTGGTACCCGTGTTTGAGCGCGCGGCCCCGCGGCTCGACGGTATGGGGCGCCTGCGAGGGCCAAGCGATGATCCGCGCGCCTTTGCGGGCGAGCACCTCCCAGCCGTCATCGAAGAACATGTCGAAGCAGATCTGAATGCCCAGCCTGCCGAAGTCGCACTCGAACACGGGGAAGTCCGTGCCGAGTGCGCAGCCGCCTTCGAGCGTGCCGTCGGTCAGGGACTGCACGACGTGCACCTTGCGGTAGATGCCGGCCACCTCGCCCGCGCGGTCCAGCAGCGCGCCGACGTTGTAGTAGGCGCCGTCCTCGGCGAGGTACATGGGCACGATCACGTAGGCGTGGTGCTTCCGCGCCACCGCGCCCATGATGTCGAGCACCGGTCCCTCCAGCGGGAAGGACACCTCGGAGGCCGGGCCCTCCAGCCCTCCATTCACCGCCACCTCGGGCAGGACGGCGAGGTCGAGCCCAGCGTTGTACTTCCGATCGGCTTCCGCGGCCATCTGGTCGATGAACTCGGCCAGAGTCCGAAGACGGGCCTCCAGGCCCGGGTACTCGAACCACATCCTGTACATCGAAGTCCCGACGACGAGTTTGCGGGGCAGTGCATCGAGAGCTGCGGCCATAGCGATGATTCCTCTTTCCAGCACGCTGATGTGACCGAGTATTCGGCCATGTGTGAATCCGAGACTGGCATAGCGAGTGCCTACCCCTCCCGCGCGGCCTCGTGCATAGCCCGGATGTTCTCCACCGGAACGTCGGGGTTGATGGTGTTGGAGGTGAAGAGTACCAGGTCGGCGTTGTCTCGGCAAACCTCGACGGCGTGCCTGACGCGGTCTTTGATCTCCTCCGGCCGGAGGCAGGGCAGCTCGGTGGTGACCGCCATCGGCCCGAAGATGAGGAGCTTCTCGCCCTCCCGCGTGCGCAGCCTCGAGATGTAGTCGATGGTCATCCCGCACTCGGGCTGGAAGCCCTGCAGGCCCTGCACGCCACAGTCGAGCACCATGTCGAGCATGAGCCGGGGATCGCCGTCGCAATGCCACACGGGCCGACAGCCGACCTCCAGCAGGGGCTCGAATCCGTAGCGCAATTGCGGGGCGTAGTACTCCTCCATGAACTGGACTGAGAGCATCGGCCCGCGCTGAGTACACATGTCATCGCCCAGCAGGACCGCCTTGGGATGGAGACCCTCGCGCACCGCCCGGGCCACTAGGCGGGAGGTATTGCGGGCCTGCGCCCCACCAATCTCCAGCAGCTTACATGCATGCTTCTGGTGGGCGGCGACCATGATGAAGAAGTTCTGGTAGCCGAACTCCATGTACCAGGAAATGCGCGCGGCCGCGCCCCACTGCGCGGGCAGCCAGAGCATGTCTTCGCAGCGCGCCTGCCCGTCACGTAGGCTCTGCGCGAAGCGCGCGTACTCCGCCTCGAAGTCGAAGCCGGCCTCGATCTCGGCGGCCGAGGGCATGGCGTCGACGCGGGAGAGCGCAGACTCCAAGGGCTCGCCGGTGTCAGCGTGCGCGTAGGAGTTGATGTCCACGACGCGGAAGTCCCCGCCCCGAGGTGGCACGAAGACACCCATCAACCCGTCGGTCCCGAGCTCCCGGTAGGCGCGGATCGAGACCTCGACAGGGTCGGCCCAGTACTGCTCTTCGCTGACGCCGGTGATCTGGCGGATCAGCTCAGGCCAGGCGATCCACCCGCCGAGCACCGGGGTGTGATCCGGCTGCAGACCTGCGAACACAGTCTCGATCCGCTGACGACCTGTCATGGCAAACCTCATGTGCGCGCACCGAGAAGCGCGCTCCCGTGCGCACGAGAGAGACTCGGGGGAGCGCTCACGCGGGCTCCTCCCACTCACCGAACAGACGTCCGAAGCCACGCCCGGGGCGCCTACGCGAACTGCGGGAGCTCCTTGGCGTGGACCTTGAGCAGCTCGTCGAGGGCCTTCTCGGCGGCGCTCACGCTGTCCACGACCGGGTCCAGCAGCATGGCCTGGAGGACCAGATTGCGATCTCCGGTCACCGCCGCCTCGACGGTCAGCTCCATCTGGTCGATGTCGCGCCGGCAGAAGGCAGCCGGTCCCTTCGGCATGTTGCCGATCGCCAGCGGGTGGATGCCCGAGCTGTTGACCAGCGCGGGGACCTCCACGAACACGTCGTCCGGCAGGTTGGAGATGGTGCCCTCGTTGAGCAGGTTGACGGCCGGCATCACGCGCGGCTGATTCGTGTAGACGCTGGAGAAGATGGGGAAGGCGAGCGTGTCCGTCCAGTCCCGCGGGCTGAAGAATTGCTTCAGCCGCAGCTCCTCCTGCTCGCCGGTCTGGGTCTCCAGGTAGTCGCCCGGCTCGGCCCTCTCGCCCCGGGAGATCCGGTCGAGGTACTGCCAGCGCTTCGCGGTGTCGTCGGCGGCCTTGTCTAGGAAGTCATCCCCCTGGTTGAGGAACTCGTAGGCGTAGGGGATGTACTCGCCGATGTGGCTGTCGCCGGGGGACGGGTAGTAGCCGTAGACATCGAGCAGCTTGCGGGAGAGCGGCTCCCAGTTCGGCTTCTGCTCGCGCAACTTCTCCTTCAGCGCCGGGTAGAGATCCTCGCCGGTGGGCCGGTAGCGGAGATCCAGGATCCAGCTGAAGTGGTTGGTGCCCGCGGCGATGGGCACGATGTCGTCCACCTCATGCCCCAGCAACCGCGAGAAGTAGAAGCTCATGATCTCGACGCCGTGACAGAGCCCGACCACCTGCCCCACCTTGGTGTAGCGGCGCATGGCGAGGCAGATACGGTTGAGGGGATTGGACTCTACCATCACCATGGCGTCGGGGCAGACGCGCGCGATGTCGTGCCCGATGTCGATGTGGAGGGGGATCTGCCGCAGGGAGTGGAAGAGCCCGCCCGGGCCGCCCAACTCGCCGGTCACCTGCCGGATGCCGTGCTTGCGCGGAATCCGGTAGTCGTCCCTCCAGGTGTCCCAGCGCGCGGTATCCACCGAGACGAGCACGTAGTCGGCGCCGGCGAGGGAGGCAGCGCGGTCGGTGGTGGACTCGATGTTCACTTGGAGACCGGCCTGCGCCAGCAGCATGCGCGCCAACCGATCGAGGATCGCCAGGTGATCCTCATCGATGTCCATGAAGCGCATCGTGATGCCTTCGAGTTCGGGATGGTGGAGGAGATCCCGCAGGACCTTGGGGCCGAAGGTGATGCCCGCGGCTCCGATCAGTGTGACAACCGGTTTCTTCTTCATCGTCGCTCCTTTCGTGCCCGGGCAGCCTGGCTCCCCAACGACCGCGACCAACCCCAGCGCCGGACGCAGGTCAGGCCGTGCCTCCGGCTTACTCCCTAACGCGACTCCCTAGGCTTCCCTGTCGCCCGGGAACCTCCTTCTGTTAGTGCGTCAAGTTGCCGCGCGTTCTGCGCCGTGGCGGCCAGCAGATCGCCGTCGCCGCTCTTTCGTGGGCGGTGCCGCGCCCACTGGGCAGTCCGGCGCAGGTGCGCGTCCTTCCCCGTTCGGTGGCCCAGCCGCCAAGGAGATCGGCGGCCGAATGCAGGACCCCCGCTCTCCGGAACCACACCCCCCGGTCCGTCCGCGGTTGACAAAGTGCGAGCGCGGGAGGTAACTTGACGCACGAGGTATGGCCAAGGTCGGCCGATCCCTCAGCCAGCGCGAAGCCGAAAGGGGCACGGCATGCGAGTGGATGTGCTGACCGAGAACCAACTGGACCGGCTCCATGAAGCGTCGCTCCACATCCTCAGAACGGTGGGAGTGGTGCTTCCCCATCCGGAGGTGCGCCGGCGCTTCGCGGAGGCCGGCGCGCAGGTAGACGAGGCCGCCGAGCGCGTGAGAATCCCCGCGTCGGTGGTGGTGGCCAGCCTGGAGCAGGCAGGAAAGCGCTCCATGGTCTATGGGCGGGATCGCGCGAAGAGGGCCGAGTTCGGGGTTGGTAAGCGGAGCTACAACTCGAGCTCCGGTCAGGCTCTGTGGATCGACGATGTGACGGGCGAACGTCGCTACGCGAGCCTCGAGGATGTGCGTACCGCGGCGCGGCTGGCCGATGCGCTGCCGGACCTGACCATCGCCGGGGCCATGTCCGATCCCCACGAGCTGATCCCCCACTACGGCGCGGCGGCCGTGTTCGCGGAACTCGTCCGAAACAGCACGAAGCCCCTCGGGCTCTGGTTCCACAACCGCACGGCATCCAGGTTCATCGCGGAGATGATGATCGCGGTGGCCGGCAGCGAGGTGGAGGCGTCGCGTTACCCGCTGTCCTACCCTCTATTCGAGCCGATCTCGCCGCTGCGGTTTCCGTTCGACGGGGTGGACCTGCTCTTCGAAACCGCGCGGCTGAACTTACCGGTCCATATCGGGCCCATGGCGCAGACGGGGGTGTCGGCTCCGGGAACGCTGATCGCGACTCTGGCGATGGAGAACGCGGAGATCCTCGCCGGAGTCTGCGTCACCCAGCTCGTTCGCCCGGGCACGCCGGTCTGCTACGGAGGTATCCCGCACGCCTTCGATATGCGCACCACTCAGGTCATCTTCGCGGGCCCCGAGCAGGCGCTGATGGCTATGGCCATGGTGCAGATGGCGAAGCGCTACGGGCTGCCCGTGTACGTGAACGCGGGGATGACCGACAGCAAAACGCCGGACGCCCAGGCGGGAATGGAGGCCGGCATCACGCTGGTGCTGGGCGCATTGGCGGGAGCCGACGTCTTCGGACACCTGGGCATCTGCGGCGCCGACCAGGCGTCATCGCTCGACATGCTCATCATGCAGCACGAGCTGATCGGGTACGTGGAGCGAGTGATGCGGGGCATCGCGTTCGAGGACGCGGAGGCATTGGGTCTGGAGGTGATCGAACAAGTCGGCCCTGGCGGCAGCTTCATTGACCAGGAGCACACGGCGGCCCACTTCCGGAAGGAGCTGTGGTTCCCGCACCTCCTGGACCGGAGCTTCTACGACGAATGGGCCGGGCGCGGGAAGCGGACTCTGGCAGACCGGTGCCGGGGCAAGAAGGAGCATCTGCTCAGGGAGCACCAGCCGGAGCCGCTGCCGGACGACGTCGATCGGGAGATCGAGCGAGTGCTGGCGAGCGCGCGCAAGGCCGACGGCCTCTGATGGATCCCCCCTCGCCTCTCCGCCTCCCGGATCCCGCGAGGCTTGTGTAGAGCATCACCGACTCTTCGACCAAGGAGACCGCGATGGATGGTTGCTGCGAGTGGCCTCTGCGACGCCCAACCGCGGGCGCGTACCGCCTGCCAATCACAGTCAGCGGGGCCGGACACGCGCGCTTCGGCAAGCCCGTTGAGGTCGAACTCGACTTCGCCACGCTGACGAACCTGGACGCGAAGGGCGAACTCAACGCGAACGACACCCAGGTCGTAGAAGTGGGTCAGGAAGGCGAGGTCATCGATCCCGCGGTGGAGTTCCAGTTCGATCGGCACCCGGACCACGACCCCCGTGTTCCCGCTTGCGGGACCCTGGTTCTTCTCATGCGCGGCGCCACTCCATCGGATGTCGCCCGTCATTTCGAGGTCCGCTTCGGCGACGGGTGTGCGCCGCCCCCCGCCGTCGCCACTGGCATTTCGGTGGCCGAGGTGCCCGACTACCAGGGCCAGGACAGCTTCCGGATCGAGACCGAGAGCGCAGTATACTACTACCACAAGGCAGGGGCTGGATTCGCCAGCATGTTCGATCCGAACGGTAGGGACTGGATCAGCTACCGCTCTGGAGGCGGGGCCAGTGGTGAGTATCGGGGCATCCCGAACGTGATCAACCCGGAGGGGGGACTCCACCCGGGGTCGAACATGTGCACCAGTCGGCTGGTCAGTCGCGGCCCCATCAGAGTGAGGATCCACTCTGAGAGCCTGGACGGGAAGTGGGCCGGTCTGTGGGACATCTACCCGCGCTACGCCAGGTTCACGCTGCTGAAGGCCGGTCACCCCTACTGGTTCCTGTATGAGGGCACCCCGGCCGGCGAGCTGGATGAGCAGAACCAGTACTGGGTCCGCTCTGACGGCGGGCGAGGGCCCGCATCCGCCGCGTGGGAGCAACCGCTGTCAGGCTTCGCGTGGGTGTACTTCGGGGAGTTGCAGGGGCTGAACCGAGTCATCTACCTGGCCCGGCACGAGGCCGACGGGCACATGGACTCATACTGGCCCATGCAGTCCGTGATGACAGTGTTCGGTTTCGGCCGCGACAACGCCGATCGCGCGCGCTGGTGCAACCTGACGCGAGTGCCTGCGCGATTCACGGTCGGCTTCGCCGAGACAGGGCGCGCCGACGATGTCCGCGGGGTCATCCTGTCGGCGGCGCAAGAGCTTTCAGTGTCGGTTGGTGCGCCGGGAGCCGTGCGAGGGCGTACGTCACGGCCGAGCGCCGAGGCGCGATCCGAGTGAGGCCAGGTGCACCTATCAGGGGATCCCGTGGCGCGTCCTGGCCCTGCCCTGTCCGTCGCGAGGTAGGTGTGCGAAGAGCACCGTACGGAGGTGGGCGAGGACTGTGGGACGAGTCACGCGCCGACGCATGGGAGGGCATCATGTGCGCCACGCGGCGGTGGTCCGGCGCGTGGTACCAAGACTGGCGGCGATGAAAGGAGAACCCATGAGACGCTTGCTGATCAAGGCACCCGCCCTGCTTCTCGCCGTAACGATGCTTGCTTGCGTGACATCGCTGGGGGGCAATGCTAGCGAGAAGGCCAATGCTATGAGTGCATCCAGCCCATATGCCGCCTGGCGAAATGGCCCACCAACGGACCCGAGCTTCTTCCCTATCGGCGTCTGGTGCCAAGACCCGGCCAAGGCCGACGCCTACCGGGCTCTGGGCATCAACACATTCGTGGCATTGTGGGAGGGCCCGACGGAGAGGGACCTAGTGCTGCTGCGCAAGGCCGGGATGCGGACCGTCTGCGACCAGAACGAAGTCGGCCTGAAGCACCTGAACGACCCGACGATCATCGCCTGGATGCGTGGAGACGAACCCGACAACTACCAGGATGACGGCAAGGGTGGCTACGGGCCAGCCATCCCAGCCTCGAAGATCGTCGCGGACCACGCGAGGTGGCGTCAGAAAGACCCGACTCGCCCGGTGCTCCTCAACCTCGGGGTCGGAGTCGCAGACGATGTGAACAAGGGCACGTACGTGGCCATGTCGGAGTATCCGGAGTACCTCCCGGGCTGCGACATTGTGTCTTTCGAT
>Ga0315287_10007071_pt1 | contig 11235 bp, 10 predicted proteins | sample YL17G11_0_MG_FD_205037 | JGI IMG/M metagenome (GOLD analysis project Ga0315287, IMG submission 205037) | Sediment microbial communities from Yellowstone Lake, YNP, Wyoming, USA - YL17G11_0 | ecosystem: Environmental > Aquatic > Freshwater > Lake > Sediment | place: USA: Wyoming | collected...
TGCTGCGCGCAATCAAGAATCGCTTCGGTTCGACGCTCGAAGTCGGCGTCTTCTCGATGGGCGAAGCGGGCCTCGAAGTAGTCGACAACCCGAGCGAGTTGTTCCTCGCCGAGCGGCGCGCTGGCGCAATCGGTTCGTGCGTGGTGCCGCTCCTCGAAGGCACGCGGCCGATCCTGCTCGAGGTGCAGTCGCTGGTCGCGCCCGCGAGCTATGGCACCGCGCGTCGCACCGCGATCGGTTTCGATGAAGGACGCCTCGCGCTGCTGCTCGCGGTTCTCGCGCGACGCGGCGGCGTCGACGCGCTGAATTGCGATGTGTACCTGAATGCAACCGGCGGCGTGCGCATCGCCGATCCCGCCGCCGATCTCGGCGTCGCGCTCGCGATCGCGTCGAGCCGACTCGATCTGCCGCTACCACCTGACGCGGCCGCGATCGGCGAGATCGGTCTCGGTGGCGAAGTGCGACGCGTCGCGCGACTCGAGTCGCGCGTACGCGAGGCCACGCGTCTCGGCTTCACGCGCATCCTCGTGCCCGCAAGCGAGCGAAGCGAGCGCGCGGCGAGCCAGGGGCGCGCGAAGCCCATCGGGCTGGACGCATCGGCAAGGAAGTGCGGTGCGCAACTGGTGCCGATCGACAGCGTTGCGGATGCAGTCGCCTGGTTGCACGCGTCCGGCCGCGTGGAACCGTCGCGTTGAAACGCCCGAATCCGGGGCCAATCCCCCCGTTTCCGCCCGTTCTCCCGTTTGACGCTCCCATCCTCGCTAGCTAGCCTGAGCGTCGATGTCGGCTGCCCCCTACGCCTTCGCTGCCGCACTCGATCACGTGGCCGAGACGCTCGGCCAGGTCGAACGCGCGATGCGCGAGCAGCTCGCGACGGAGGCCGAGGTGATCGCCGCCGTTGGTGATCACGTACTCTCGTCGGGCGGCAAGCGCGTGCGCCCGGCGATCCTGCTCCTCGCCGCGGAGCTCTGCGGCTACACCGGAACACGACGTGTGCAGGTCGCCGCCGCCGTCGAGTTGTTGCACACCGCGACGCTGCTCCACGACGACGTCGTCGACGCCTCGCCGCTCCGCCGCGGTCGTTCCTCGGCCATGGCGCTCTGGGGCAATCGCCGCGCCGTGCTCGCGGGAGATTTTTTCTACGCACGCGCCTCGACGATGATCGTCGAGGATGGCGATCTCGACATCCTCTGGGTGTTCTCGAACACGATCCGGCTGATGGCCGAAGGCGAGATCCTGCAGCTGCAGCGGTCTTTCGATCCCAGCGTGACGGAGCAGCACTATTACGCGGTGATCGAGCGCAAGAGCGCTGCGCTGCTCGGCGCCGCGGGCGAAGCGGGTGCGATCCTCGGCGGCGTTACGCGCGCGGAACGCCGCCGCCTCGCCGAGTACGGCCGCGAACTGGGCCTCGCGTTCCAGATTCGCGACGACGCGCTCGACTACGAAGCCAGCGCCGACGTGCTCGGCAAGGAGCGCTACACGGATCTCCGCGAGGGCAAGGTGACGCTGCCGCTGCTGCTCGCCTTGAAGCGCTGCAACGCGGAAGAACGCGAAGCGATCGAGCGCGTGCTGAAGACGGCCGCGCGCCGCGACGAGCACGAGCCGCAATCGCCGAGCGAAGCCGATCTCGAGCCGGCCCTCGTCGTGGTGGCGCGCTATCGAGCCGTCGCAGACGCGGTGCGCCGCGCGGAAGAACATGTCGCGCGCGCGCGCGCGGCGATTGCGCCGTTCCCGGACGGCGCCGCGAAGCAGGCGCTATTGGCCGCCGCGGATTTTGCCGCCGCTCGCGAAAGCTGAGCGGCCTCGATTCACCCCACGGTCCCGTGGGAGACTCCGATGAAGAAGCAGAACGCCGGATGGACCGGCTGGCGACGGCGCGTACTCGCCGTGGCCCTCCTCTCGACCCTCGCCGCAGCAGCGCCGCTTGTGAACGCTGCACCCAACGCGGACGAGCGCCCCGGCGTGGTGAATCTCAACACCGCCACCGCGGCTGAACTCGAAGCGCTGCCGGGTATCGGCGCGAAGAAGGCCGAGGCGATCCTCGAGGCCCGCAAAGCGCATGGCGGCTTCAAGAGCGTCGATGAGCTTGTCGACGTGCGCGGGATCGGCCCCGCACAGATGGAGAAGCTGCGTCCGCATCTGCGCGTGTCGAGCGACGCAGCGAGCAGCGCGACGGCGAAGCCGTAGCGCGTCTCGTGCGGACCCGTGCCGGGAGTCGCTGCGCGGCTCCCGGCACCCATCCAAACCTGACCGCTACCTTGCCGCGCGATGTTCCGCGCGTGCGCCATCGCCCTCTCGCTGCTGTTCGCGATCACCGCATCCGCCGCCACACCCGCGCGGCGCATCGTCTCGATGAATCCGTCGTTGACGCGGATCCTGGTCGCAATCGGTGCCCGCGACACGCTCGTCGGCGTCGATGAGTTCTCGGCGCGCGCCGAGCCGGCCGTGCAGTCGCTGCCGCGTGTGGGCGGTCTCTACTCGCCGAGCCTCGAGTCGGTGGTGGCGCTGCGACCGGACCTGGTCGTGCTGGTGCCGAGCTTCGAACAGCGCGAATTCCGCACGCGCCTGAACCAACTGGGCCTTTCCGTTCAGGCATATGATCCGGTCCGCTTCGAGCAGGTGCTCGAGACGATCCTCGCGCTTGGCGCGCGCGTCGGACACGATGCCGAAGCGAAGGCGCGCGTCGATGCGATCCGCCGCACGCAGCGCGCGGTGGAGCACGCCGTCGCGGGTCGCCCGCCGCTCGGCGCGGTGTTGGTGTTGCAGCGCGAACCCCTCTTCGTCGCGGGACGCGGCTCGTTTCTCGACGAGATGATCGCGATGGCGGGCGCCCGTAATCTCGGCGCCCAGCTCGGAGAGACCTGGCCGCGCACGTCGGTCGAGTGGTTGGTCGGCGTCGCACCGGACGTGATCCTCGATAGCGATTCCGATCCCGCGCCCGCCGCTGCATTCTGGGCGCGCTGGCCGTCGATCCCGGCGGTCGCAAGGAGACGTATCGTGGCGATTGATGCGGGCGACGTGACGCTGCCCGGTCCCGACCTCGACCGCGCGTTGCTGAAGCTCACGCGTGCTCTCCACGGCGACGCGCTCGGGCTCGATCTCGAGGTCACGCCGTGAAGGTGCTGCGACCGGCCCGCCTGTTCGTGGTGCTGGGCGCGCTGTCGCTCGCGCTGCTCGCTGCGATCGCAGTCGGTCTCGGATGGGGACCGAGTTCCGTGTCGCTGCGCGAAGCCGGCAGCGCACTCTTCGATCCCGAAGCAACCGGGCCCGCCGCGGACATCGTGCGCCGCATTCGCCTCCCGCGCGTCGTGGTCGGCGGGCTCGTCGGCGCGTCGTTGTCGGTCGCGGGCGTCGTATTCCAGGCGCTGCTGCGCAACCCGCTCGCCGATCCGTTCGTACTCGGCATCTCGGGCGGCGCTGCGCTGGGCGGCGTCACCGTACTGAGTCTCGGACACGCGATCGGTCTCGGCGCCGGTGCGGTGCCGATCGCCGCGTTCGGCGGCGCGCTCGCAACGACCGCGTTGCTATTCGGCGCCGCGGGCCTGCGCGGGCGACTCGCCGCGACGACGCTGCTGCTGACCGGTGTCGTCTTCAACGCCTTCGCGTCGGCGGCGATCGTGTTCCTCGCCTCGCTCGGCGGCATGGCCGAGGGCACCAGCATCTTCCTGTGGCTCATTGGCAATCTGGCGTCGGCGCGCACCGAGCTGCTGACCCCGCTTGCATTGCTCTTCGGACTCGGGCTCGCCTGTGCGCTGCCGCTCTCGCGCACGCTGAACCTGCTCGCGCTCGGCGACGAGAGCGCCGAGCAATTGGGCATTCCGGTCGAACGCTCGAAGCGTATCCTGCTCTTCGCGACCGCGCTGATGGTCGGCGGCGCGGTGTCGGTGTCGGGACTGATCGGTTTCGTCGGACTGATCGTGCCGCATGCGCTGCGGCTGCTGCTCGGACCGGATCATCGTCTGTTGCTGCCGGCCTCCGCGCTCGTCGGCGCGGCCTTCCTGATCGTCTGCGACGCCGCGGCGCGCAGCCTGCTCCCGGGTCGGGAGCTGCCGGTCGGCGCGATCACCGCGCTGGCGGGCGGACCACTCTTTCTCGCGTTGATGCGCCGACAGCAGCGCCGCGGACTCATCGCGTGAGCGCGCGACTCGAACTGGCGGGCGTCGCGGCGCAGCTCGGTCCGCGTGCGGTGCTCACGGGCGTCGATCTCGAGGTGGCGCCCGGCGAAGTGGTCGGCGTACTCGGTCGCAACGGCGCCGGCAAGACGACACTGCTCCGCATCGCGTGCGGCGTGCTCGCGCCGGATGCCGGCCGTGTGCTGCTCGACGGTCGCGTGCTCGCGTCCATCGAGCGCCGCGAGCGCGCCCGCATCGTCGCGCTGGTTCCACAGGACACGCAGGTGCCGTTCCCGTTCTCGGTCGCCGAACTGGTGTTGATGGGACGCACGCCGCATCTCGGCTGGCTCGGCTTCGAGGGCGCGCACGATCTGGAGGTCGCGCGCGCCGCGCTCGAGCGAATGGGCATTGCCGCGCTGGCCGATCGCTCCGTGCTGACGCTGTCGGGTGGCGAGCGCCAGCTCGCGATGGTCGCCCGGGCGCTGGCGCAGCAGCCGCGCCTGCTGCTGCTCGACGAGCCCACCGCGTTCCTCGATCTTCGCCATCGCCTCGAAGTGCTGACCGTGGTGCGCGAGCTCGCGGCCGCCGGCGGCAGCGCGCTGGTCGTGTCGCACGACCTCGGCGTCGCCGCGCGCTTCTGCGACCGACTCGTGCTGCTCGGCGGCGGCCAGATCCTCGCGAGTGGCCCGCCGCGCGACGTGCTGACTCCCGAGACGCTGCGGACCGCGTTCGGCATCGAGGCCGATGTCGGGGTCGCCGCAGACGGCATTCCGGTGGTGGTGCCTCGCGCGCTCGCGTCCTAGGTTCCCGTCCCAATTACCGGAGCAGGACGACATGGCCAAGGTGACGATCCAGCGTGTACTCGGCCGCGAGATTCTCGACTCGCGCGGCAATCCCACCGTCGAGGTCGAGGTGACGGCGTCGACTGGCCACGTCGGGCGCGCCGACGTGCCGTCTGGCGCGTCGACCGGTTCGCGTGAGGCGCTCGAGCTGCGCGACGGCGATCCGCGTCGCTACCGAGGCAAGGGCGTGCGCCGCGCGGTCGAGCACGTGAACGGGGAGATCGCGCAGACCGTCGTCGGCATGGCGCTCGGTGGACTCGAAGAGCAAGGCGCGCTCGACGGCGGCATGATCGCGCTCGACGGCACCGAGACGAAGTCGCGGCTCGGCGCGAACGCGATCCTCGGCGTGTCGCTCGCAGCCGCGCGCGCCGCTGCGCTCGCAAGTGGCGCTCCGCTCTATCGCTTCCTCGGCGGCGAGGACGCAACGCTGCTGCCCGCGCCGATGATGAACGTCGTAAACGGCGGCGCGCACTCCGACAACAACGTGGACCTGCAGGAGTTCATGGTCTTCCCGGTCGGCGCGCCGAGCTTCTCGGAAGCCCTTCGGTGGGGCGCGGAGTGCTTCCACGCGCTGGCCGGCGTGCTGCACGCAAAGGGCTACTCGACGGCGGTCGGGGACGAGGGCGGCTTCGCGCCGAACCTGTCGAGCAACCGCGAGGCGATCGAGCTGGTGCTGACCGCGATCGAGAAGGCCGGCTATCGGCCCGGCGACGACGTCGCGATCGCGCTCGACCCGGCGGCGTCCGAGTTCCACAAGGACGGCCGCTACGTGCTCGCGGGCGAAGGCGCCACCAAGAGCAGCGACGAGCTGATCGAGTTCTGGGCCGAATGGTGCGCACGCTACCCGATCGTGTCGATCGAAGACGGCCTCGGCGAGAGCGACTGGGACGGCTGGGCGACGCTCACAAAGAAACTCGGCGGACGCTGCCAGATCGTCGGCGATGACATCTTCGTGACCAATCCGGCAATTCTGAAGAAGGCGATCGTCGAGAAGGTCGGCAACGCGATCCTGATCAAGGTGAATCAGATCGGGACGCTCAGCGAGACGCTCGAAGCGATCCGCATCGCGCACGACGCCGGCTATGCGTCGATCGTGTCGCATCGCTCGGGCGAGACCGAGGACACCACGATCGCCGACCTCGCCGTCGCGGCCGGTGTCGGTCAGATCAAGACCGGCTCGGCGTCGCGCACCGATCGCATCTGCAAGTACAACCAGTTGCTGCGCATCGAGTCCGAGCTGGGTCCGCGCGCGCGCTACGCAGGGCGCACCATGCTCGCGAAATGAAGGCTGCTCACCGACGCGACGCCGGGGTAGCGCTGCTGATCGCCGCGATCGCGCTCGCTCACGCCAGCGCGGCCAGTGCCTGGGTTCCGGAACCCGAGAGTGCCTGGAGCATCGTCGCACAGGGAAACAGCAATGCGTCGCGCACACGCGCGCTGAGCCTCGACGTCGCAGTGGTCGGCGCGGATGGCGGCGTCGCTGCGACCGGTACTGCGCGCATCGAGCCGGATGGTCACGCGCGCCTCGGCATCACATGGGCGGATGGCAGCGTCGAAATGCACGAGCGCACCGCCACCGACTACCAGGCCACGCGCGCTGGGGCGCGCGTCAAAGAGCCGTTGCGGCTGCTGCCGCCCTTCGCGCTGCTGCAAGCCTCGAGCGGGCTCGCAGTTGCCGATGCGCTGCGCACGATCGGCGGCGATCCGAAGCTCGTCGATCTGGGCATGGACGGGACCCACGATTGCTGGGTTCTCGGCGGCCGCGAGATGGGCTCGTTCGACGCCAACACGCGCGCGTCGCTGTGGGTCGATCAGGAGTCGCAGCAGCCGGTCCGCATCGACGACGGCGCCGGCACGCAATACCGCTTCGGCTCTCCGGCGAAGGGCGAAGGCATCCGCTTCCCCGCCTGGATCGATGTGCGCGCCGCCGCGGGTCCGAGCTATCGCATCGACGTGAAAGCCGTCACGCCCGCCCCGTAGATCTCGTGGATCTCGAGCCGGGTGCCCTCTTCGCTTCGGTGCGCCATGCTGAGGCCGACCAGCGGGAGCCATCTCCAAAGGGGAGGGACGCACACTGCGCTCTGTCGAAGACACGCGGCCGCGCAAGGGCCTCTCGGTTCCGGTCGTCACCGTGCTGGACGATGCGGGCGCGCTGATCGAAGAGGATCAGCGCGCGCTCGTTCGCTATGTGATCCAGGGCGGTTACGGCGCCGACGTCGTATTTGCCGCCGGAACCACCGGCGAATGGGACCGCATCCACAACAGCGTGTGCCAGCGCGTGATCCAGGTCTGCGCCGAGGAAGTCGCCAAGGCCAACACGCAGCTCCGCGGCAGTCGCGCCGAGCGCGACGTGGAACTCTGGGCCGGCATCACCGCGCCGAGCCCCGAGGAGACACTCGAGAACCTCGCAGTGGCCGTGGCGGCCGGAGCCGCTGCCGCGGTGCTGGCGCCGCTCTCGATCCAGGGCATCGACGATCCGGTCCGCTTCGTCGCGCGCGAAGTCGCCGACGTGCTCGACGCGCAGCCGCGCCGCATCCCGATCTATCTCTACGACAACGCCGACATCGCCGTCGATCCGAATGTGCCGCACCTCCGCACGCGCCAGGTGAAGGCGCTCTCGCGGCTCGACTTCGTGCGCGGCATCAAGGTGTCGGCGCCGCGCAAGGTACTCGGAAACTATACGAAGGCCGCGGCGAGCTTCAACGAGCGCGGCGAGTTCGCGATCTACGTCGGCGACGCGATGCTGATCTTCGATCTGTTCCGCCCGCGCACCGGCATCGCCGGCACCGTGGTGGATCACTGGAATCGCTGGCGCCTTTCGGGTGCGATGCCGGCCGGCGTGGTCGCGGGACCCGCCAACGTCTTGCCGCGCGAGTGGGCGCGCGCCTGGCAGGTTTGCCGCGCGGGCGACGGCGAGCGCATGGAACAGGTCTACGAAGTGCTCGAGGCGTTCCGCGAAGGCACGCGCGCAGCGGGCGGCCGCCGCACCATCGCGTGTCTCAAACGGGCGTTGCGCACGCTCGGCGTGATCTCGAGCGATCTCGTGGCAAACGGCACGCCGTTCCTGACGCGACCCGACGCGGACGCCTTCGACAAAGTCTTCGAGCGCGTCCGCGAGCTTTCCGCGCGCCGGATCCGGCCGCCCTGGGTGAGCCTCGCTCCCGGCCGCGAGCCGATCGCGTTCGAGCGCGAAGGCGGCCTGAGGACTCTGTGACCGCCCAAGAGTCGGCCGCGTCCCGCGTAGCGAGGCAAAGCCGAGCGGCGACGCTCCTCGGACCCGCGCTCGATCTCGTCGGCATCGGCAGCATGGTGGTCGATCGCGTCCACCGCGCCGCGCGCATTCTCGGTCCCGATCAGAAGGGCCCGCTGCAATCGGAACCGGGCGGCGCGTCGGTCAGGACTTTCATTGGCGGCGTGATCCTGAACCAACTCGGCTGGGCCAGCGTGCTCGGCCTGCGCACCGGCATCTTCGGCAAAGGCGCCGACGACGAGAACGGCCGCCTGCTGCGCGCCGCGATGGACCGTGCGGGCATCGAGCATCATCTGGTACTCGACGGCTCTGCGTCGTCGGTTGCGGCGATCTTCGTCGAACCCGGCGGCGAACGCGCAATCTATTTCGACCCGGCCGCCAGCGCCGAGACCACGGCTGCGCACGTCCGCGACGAACACGCGCTCTTCATCGCACGCGGAGCGCGGCTCACCACCGAAGTGCACCAGGTGCCGCTCGCCGCGGTGCTCGAGGCGCTCACACTCGCGCGCGCGGGCGGCCTGGCGACCACCGTCGATCTCGATGTGCCGCCGTCCGAGGCCGTGCCGAACCTCGGCGACGAGAAGACCCTGCATGCGGTGCTCAGCGCCGGCGATCTGCTGAAGCCCTCGAAGCGCGCGGCGCTGGAACTGTGCGGCGTCACCGAAGCCGAGCCGCTCGACCTCGCGCGCCGCTTGCGCAAGCGCTTCGCCAATCAAGCCGTCGTCGTGACCGACGGCGCAGCGGGCTGCGCGGTCGCAGCCGATACCTTTGAAGGCAGCATCGGCGCGCCGCACGTGCACGCCGTCGACGCCACCGGCGCCGGCGACGCCTTTCTCGGTGGACTGCTCGCCGGCCTGCACCAGGGGCTCGGCTGGGAAGATGCCGCCAAGCTCGGCAACGCCGCGGGCGCCGCGTGCGTCGAGCGACTCGGCGCGTTTCCCGCGGACGCCGTGTGGGCTCGCTGGCGCACGCTCGAGCTCTATCAGGGCGCGCGCTTCGAACCGCGTGCGAAGCCGCCGGATCCGACCGCCGACGAGATGGTCGCCGCGTTCGACGTGGTGCTCGATGAACTCGCCGCGCAGCGGGAGCGAATCGACATCGCAAGCTACCAGGCCGCGCTCGCGCTGATCCGCGACACCGAAGCGTGCGGTGGCCGGGTGCACGTGACGGGCGTCGGCAAGCCAGAACATCTCGCGCGCTACGGCGCGTCGCTGCTCTCGTCGACTGGAACGCCGACCTCGTTCTTGCACGCCACCGAAGCGGTGCACGGCAGCGCCGGACAAGTGGTGCCGGGCGATGTGGTGATCGCGATCAGCAACAGTGGCCGCACGCAGGAGCTGCTCGCGGCGGTCGGCGCAGTGCGCGGCCTCGGCGCGCGCGTCGTCGCGATCACCGGCGACGCGAAGTCGCCGCTCGCGGGTGCCGCGGATCTCGTGCTCGATGCGGGGGTTGCGCGCGAAGGCGGTGGGCTCGGGCTTGCGCCGCGCGCGAGCATTGCGACGGCATTGCTCGTACTCACCACGCTGTCGGCAGGACTCGAGACCGCGCGTGGCTTCACGCATGACGAGTATCACGCGCGGCATCCCGCGGGGCGTCTCGGGGAGTTGTCGAAGAAGAAGCGGTAGGCGGCTCGGTGGAATGCGTCAGGACCCCAGCCACAGGAAGCGATCTTGTCCGCATCGGGCTGGCCGCAGGATCAAGTCCTCGAGAACGATCCGTCGATGGGTGCTGAGGCGCTCGAGGCCGTGTTGGCCCGCGCAGCCGATGGACTCCACGAGCAAGTCATCCCTCCTGTTCGCTCTGCTGCAGCATGCGTCGCTTTCCGTTCGACCAAGAATGCTCCGCTCGCGAGCGCTCAGCGCCGAGGGCGGGGAGAGTCGTCGCGTTGCGCTAAAGCGCGACGTGAGTCGCCCCGATCTCTTCGGAATGCCCTATCTGCTCGCAGCGGTGGCCGCCTCGGCCGCCGGCTGGCTCAGCGACACGGCGGTTGCTCCGGTAGCGGGCGCCGCTGGCTCCATGGTGTTGAGTCTCGTCGTCAGCTCGGTCGTCTTCGTGTTCGCAAAGCGCTTCTTCGCAGTCCTCCGCGGCGGGCGTTAGGCCGCCGACGAAGCGACCCCGCAGCTGGCTCGAGGGGCTGGACGTCGTCTCGGGCCATGGCGCCCGATCAGACATCGCTCGACTCGATCGTCTCGTGGTCGCTCGACGCAATCGCAACACGCCCGTGTTGCGCGGCCCTAGCGACCGGCAATCCGGGCCCCGGGTCGTCGTTCGCGCTGCGTCCCCCTAGAATGCCGGCCCCGCAGCACGGAGCCCGCCTTGGATCACGAAGTCACCGCGCCCGACGCCCCGACGCTGCAGCCGAGCGGCGAAGGACCTCTGCTGTCCGTGATCATCCCGGTCTACAACGAGATGGCGACGCTTGCGAAGCTCGTCGAGCGCGTGCAGCGCGTGCCGATCGACAAGGAGATCCTGCTCGTCGACGACGGTTCGAAGGACGGGTCGCGCGAGTTTTTGCACGAACTCGGCGAGCGCGGCGATCCCCGATTGCGCGTGTTCTTCCACGAGGTGAATCGCGGCAAGAGCGCGGCGCTGCGCACGGCGATTGCGGCGGCGCGTGGTCGCATCACGCTCATTCAAGACGCGGATCTCGAGTACGACCCGTCCGACTACCCGACGCTGATCGAGCCGATCGTCGATGGCCAGGCCGACGTGGTCTACGGCTCGCGCTTTCTCGGCAACAAGCGGCGGGTGCTGCTGTTCTGGCACACGGTCGGCAACCGCATCCTTACGCTGTTCTCGAACGTCTTCACGAACCTGAACCTCACGGACCTCGAGACGTGTTACAAGGCGTTCCGCACCGAGCTGCTCCAGAGCATTCCGCTTCACGCCGAGCGCTTCGGCTTTGAGGCGGAAGTGACCGTGAAGATCGCGCAGCGCGGCTGTCGCATCTACGAAGTGCCGATCTCGTACCACGGCCGCGAGTACTGGGAAGGCAAGAAGATCGGCTGGAAGGACGGCGTGCAGGCGCTCT
>Ga0315287_10007072_pt1 | contig 11233 bp, 10 predicted proteins | sample YL17G11_0_MG_FD_205037 | JGI IMG/M metagenome (GOLD analysis project Ga0315287, IMG submission 205037) | Sediment microbial communities from Yellowstone Lake, YNP, Wyoming, USA - YL17G11_0 | ecosystem: Environmental > Aquatic > Freshwater > Lake > Sediment | place: USA: Wyoming | collected...
GACGCAGCCAATCGGCGGGAGGCCGGTCTGGATCCGGTCCGTTGACTCACGGTCAATGATTCGTGCTTGGAAGCATCGCAACCCTGACCCTGGACCGTGCGACGCGGCCGGGCGTCGCAGAGCGGGCTTCGGCCGGGCTCATCCGGAAGCGGCGGGGCCGGTCGACGAGTTCGACCGTGGTCGTTGGCGACGCGGCGGCGGGAGTCGCGGGGGCGCAGACCGGGGCCGATGCGGTGGCCACACCTCCGAACGCACGAATCATCGACTGGCAGTCACTCAATGCGCGACCGGCGAGGGCGGCGAGGGCGGCGAGGGGCAGCGGGCGGCCGCAAAGCGATCCCGGTCGGTCACCGCTTCACGGTGGCCAGCGTGGCGGCCTGGGCCGCGAAGAGCGTGGCGAGGCCCGTGCCGGCGAGGTCGAGCAGCAGGCCCAGGTCGTCGCGCGAGAAGGGCTTGCCCTCGGCCGTCCCCTGGAGCTCCACGTAGTGCCCGGCATCGGTGCCCACCACGTTGAAGTCGACCTCGGCCACCTTGTCCTCGGCGTAGTCGAGGTCCAGGACCGGCAGGCCGTCGTGGATCCCCACCGAGACCGCGGCCACCTTGCCGACGAGGAGCCGCTCCATGCCGTAAGTGATGAGGGCCGCCGCGAGGGCCACGTAGCCGCCCGTGATGCTCGCCGTCCGCGTGCCGCCGTCGGCCTGCAGCACGTCGCAGTCGACGGTCACCGTCCGCTCACCGAGGCGCCCCAGGTCCACGACGCCCCGGAGCGAGCGCCCGATGAGGCGCTGGATCTCGTGCGTCCGGCCGCCGATCTTGCCGGCGGTCGCCTCGCGCATCGTCCGCTCGGCGGTGGAGCGCGGAAGCATGGAGTACTCGGCGGTGACCCAGCCGCTCCCCTTCCCGCGCAGGTGGGGCGGCACGCGGTCCTCGATCGTGGCCGCGCAGAGCACCTCCGTGTCGCCGACGCGGATCCGGCAGGAGCCCTCGGCCCACTTCTGGACGCCGAGCGTCATCGTCACCGGCCGCAGCTCGTCCGGCCGCCGCCCCGACGGGCGCAGGGCCGGGCCACGGTTTCCGATCGACATCAGCGCACCTCCTCGGGTCCATTCTGGGCCGCCAGCTCTGATTCCGCCGCCCGCGCCGACTCCACCGCCAGCTCGGCTTTCGCCGCATCCCACAGCGCGTCGAGCTCCTCGAAGGTGAGATCGCGCAGGGCGACGGCGCGCTCCGCGGCCAGGCGCTCCACGATCCCGAACCGACGGCGGAACTTCTCGTTGCCGGACCGGAGCGCGGCCTCCGCGTCCACGCCGTGGTGGCGGGCGAGGTTGACGACCACCATGAGCAGGTCGCCCAGCTCCTCCGCGCGGGCCGCCGGGCCCTCGGCGGCGGCGAGCTCGCCCAGCTCCTCGGCGACCTTGGCCAGGATCCCGTCGATGCTGGGCCAGTCGTAGCCGAGGTGCGCGGCGCGCTCCTGCATCTCCTGGCTGGCCGCGAGGGCGGGCATGGAGCGGCTCACCCCATCGAGGGCGCTCTTCGGCGGGGGGGCCGGCTCCCCGTCGGGCGAGGACGCGGCCGAGGCGTCCGCCTCCGCGGCCCGCTCCGCCTGCTTGATCCGTTCCCACTGGCGGTTGACGTCGGTGGCCGTGTGCACCTCGGCGTCGCCGAAGACGTGGGGGTGGCGGCGCACGATCTTGCTGGCGATCGCCGCCTGGACGTCGGCCAGGTCGAAGACGCCGGCCTCGGCGGCCAGCTGGGCATGGAGGACGACCTGGAGCCAGAGGTCGCCGAGCTCGGCGGCCAGCTCCGGCGTGGGCCCGCCGGCAAGCGCGTCGTAGACCTCGTACGCCTCTTCGAGGAGGTGGTTGCGCAGCGATTCGTGGGTCTGCTCGCGATCCCACGGGCAGCCGTCGGGCTCCCGCAGGCGGTTCGAGATCCAGGGCATGCCCCACGGCGACGCGGCCGCCAGCTCCGGGGCGACCGGGGCAAGGTAGAGGGGCGCAGCGAGATCCGCGTCCACGAGGGCGCCGACGGTCGTCGCCTCGGCCACGCCGAGCCGCCCGACGGGGTGGTCCGCCGGGTAGAGCCGTCGCAGGACCGCGAGGGCGTCGCGGCCGGCGGGGCCGTGCCGCCCCGGAAGCGGCGCCGGAGGAGCGGCGGGCGGGGCCGTGTCCAGGATGGCCAGCGGCACGAGCAGCGTCGGGCGCGAAGGCTCCAGCGGAACGCCGATCAGCCGCTCTGCCGGCACGACGGCGACCCCGTCCGCCGGGTCCAGGCCCCAGCGCAGGCGCGCCTCGGCAAGCAGGGCGTCGAGCACGCGGCCCTCCCGTCAGCCCGTGGCGGAGGTGTCCAGGAGCCGCTCGATCGTCGTCTGCGCCGGGTCGTTCTTGATCCCCTGGTACCAGTTCGAGAACGCGCTGTCGCGCAGCGTCTTCGCCTGGTCGGGGTCCGGCAACCGCGTGGCGATCTCCGGGACGACGTAGAAGACGAGGCCGGTGCCGGTGACGGTGATCACCGTCGACACCCCGTTGGCCTGGGTCGCGAAGATCGGGTCCTCCCGGGCCTTCTCCAGCTGGTAGCGGGCGATCCACCCGATGTCGCCGCCATCGACGGCCGACGCGGCGATGGAGTTGTTGGCGGCAATCCGGGCCACGTCGGCGCCGGGCGCACCGGCCTCGGCGATCAGCTTCTGGGAGCGGACGACGGGATCGTCCGCCGTCACGAACTCGATGACGTGCCAGCCGAAGGCCGACCTGACCGGCGCGAGGAGCTGGCCGGGGACGAGGCCCGGGGCGAAGATCGCGTCGGCGAACGCCTGGTCCAGCTGGGTCTGCGGATCGTCCTTGGCGAAATAGGGCAGGAAGCCGTTGGCGGCGGCCGAGGTGGCATCGTCGCTGGCGGGCGCCAGGTCCACGAAGCGCTGTGTACCGGCGGTCAGGTCGTCGTAGGCCTGCTTCGCCTCGGCCTCGGCGGCGGCCCAGGCCGGGTCGTCGGCCGGCAGCGCGGCGGCGCCGCCCGGGTCATTCTTGGGCGAGTAGAGGAGGTGCTTGACGAGGACGGCGCCGGGCGCCAGCGGGGCCCCCTGGTTGTCCTCGAGCGCGATCTCGGTCGTGCGGCGCTGCTCGGACGGCTTGTCGACGACCTCGGCCACGAGCTGGGCGTCGATCGCGTCGCGAGCGACGACGGAGCTCGAGGAGCGGCGGTAGCCCTTCTCGGAGACGCCGGCGTCGGTCGCCCGCTTCATGTAGTTCGGGTCGACGACCTCGGCCGAGACCTCGGTCATGCGGCCGATGCGGTAGATGCCGTCCTCGCCCTCGATCACCTCGGTGTAGCCGGGCGCCGCGAGGCCGAAGATCGCCTCCACGAACGGCGCGTCGGGAGAGGTGGACCCCTTGTCGATGAAGAAGAGGTCGCCGTTTGTCTCGGCGGCATCGGCGTCGCCGGAGGCCTTGACGACCTCCTCCCAGGTCTTGCCGGCCTTCAGGTCGGCCAGCAGGCCGTCCGCCTTCTTCTTTGCCGCGTCCTTCTGGGCCTGGGTGGGCTCCGTCGCCCCGGCGCTCGTCTCGGGCTTCACCTGGATCTGGTACGTGTGGCGGCTCTCCGGGATGGTCGCGTCCTTCGTCACCTGGGCGTCGATCTCCGCCTCCGTGACCTCGACGCTGCGGTCGGGCGCCAGCTGCAGGAGGAGCGTGGTGTCGATCTGGCGCTCGTAGGCCAGGCTGTCGACCTGTCCCTTGAGGTTCGCGATCTCGTTGAGGTACTGCTGGCCCTGCGCCGGGGACATCTTGCCCGCGTTGACCTTCTCGCGGGTCCGCGACTCGAGCGTGTCGAGCCGGAACGTCTCCTCCGCGATCCGGTCGCGGTAGGCGTCCTTCGTGATCGTCTCGCCGTTCACGACCGCCACGGCCGCCAGGTGCTGGTCGTACCAGCTGGCGGCGCCGGCGCCGACGAGGAGGAGGATCGCGACGACGACGACAGAGCCGAAGCCGACGGTGAAGTAAAGGTTCCGGCGGTGATCGGACTCGTAGCCGCTGCGGCGGCCGGTCCGCGTCGTCGGGCGAGCGCGGAAGGTCATGGTTGCTCTCGTATCCGTTCGGGGTTCATGGGTCGGGGGCGGGGTTCCTGGGTCAGGGGCGGCGGGAGCGCCGAGCCCGGCGCATCGTACCGCACCGGGCGGGGAAGGCCGGCTGCCCGGACGCTCGATTCGCGGTGAAGATGCCTCAGCCTGTCAGCACGCCACCCGGGCCCCGCCGCGGCCCGGCCCCGCCGCGGCCCCGAGTCGCTCCCCTGCTCCGAGTCGCGCGGAACCCACTACCCTTGGCGGCGTGAGCGCACCACAGGATCTCCCGTCCGGGGCGGATGCCATCGGGGGCCGCCGCATCCTCGTGACGGGCGGCTCGGGAACGATCGGCGCCCGCCTCGTCGACCACCTGCTGGCCCGCGGGCCGGAGGTCGTGCGGGTCTTCGGCCGGGACGAGACCAAGCAGTTCTACCAGCGGCAGCGGTACCGCGACCGGAGCGACCTGCGCTTCCTCATCGGCGACATTCGCGATCGCGACCGCCTGGTGCGCGCGACCGAGGGCGTCGACGTGGTCTTCCATTGCGCGGCCCTCAAGCATGTCGAATCGGGCGAGTACAACCCCTTCGAGGCCGCCCAGACGAACGTGACCGGCACCCAGAACGTCATCGACGCCTGCCTGGCCGCGGACGTCGGCACGATGATCCTCACCAGCTCCGACAAGGCCGCCAACCCCACCTCGGTGATGGGCGCCAGCAAGCTGCTCGCCGAGAAGCTGGTCACGGCGGCCACGAACTACCGCGGGCACCACCGGACCATCTTCGCCAGCGTGCGGTTCGGCAACGTGCTCGGGTCGCGCGGCTCGGCGGTGGAGCTGTTCGCGGCCCAGGTGGCAGCCGGGGGGCCGGTGACGGTCACCGACCCGGCGATGACCCGCTTCGTCATGAGCACCGACCGGGCCGTGGAGCTGGCCATGGAGGCCGCTCGCGTAGCCCGCGGCGGCGAGGTCTTCGTATTCAAGATGCCCGCCGCCCGGCTGGCCGACCTGGTCGCCGGCGCGATCGCCGTCTTCGCCCCGCGCCATGGGCGCGCCGCGTCGGAGATCGCCGTGACCCGGATCCCCGTCCGGCCCGGCGAGAAGGCCTACGAGGAGCTCATGACCGAGGAGGAGTCGCTGCGCGCGCGCGACATCGGCCCCATGTACGCGGTCCTCCCGGCCATCGACACGCCGCACGACCTGGTCGAGGCGTATGCCCACGCCCCGGCGGCTCCCGTGGGCGCCTACCGGTCCGACGGGGTCGAGCCGATGTCCGCGGACGAGGTTGCCGCCGTCCTGCGCGAGGCGGTCGACGGCCTCGAGCCGTGAGGGTCGTGGTGACCGGCGCCGCCGGCTTCATCGGACGGTGGGTCGTGGGCGAGCTGCTGGAGCGCGGCCACGGGGTCCTCCCGGTCGACAACCTGAGCCAGGGCGACCCTGACAACCTCGCGGCGTTCGCCGGCCATCCCGGCCTGGAGGAGCTGGTCGTGGGGGACGTCCGCGACGGCGACGCCTGCCGGCGGTGGCTGTCCGGTGCCGACGCGGTCGCCCACCTGGCGGCCTCCATCTCCGTCCAGGACAGCATCGATGACCCGGGCGCGACGTTCGACAACGACGTCGTGGGCACGTTCCACCTCCTCGAGGCGGCCCGCGAGCACGGGACGCGCGTCCTCTTCATGAGCACCTGCATGGTCTACGACCTCGCCTCGGCCCCCGAGGGCATCGCCGAGGATCACCCGGTCAAGCCGGCGTCCCCGTACGCCGCGTCGAAGATCGCGGGCGAGGCGCTCACCCTCAGCTACTTCCACGCCTACGGACTGCCGACGACCGTCGTCCGGCCCTTCAACACGTACGGGCCGCACCAGCGCTCGGTCGGGGAGGGCGGGGTCGTCGCCATCTTCACCCGCCGCTCGCTGGCCGGCGAGGAGCTCCGCATCTACGGCGACGGGACCCAGACCCGGGACTTGCTCTACGCGGGCGACTGCGCCCGCTTCGTCTGCGACGCCCTCGTCTCCGACGCCGCGACCGGGCGCGTCCTCAACGCCGGGACGGGCGCCGACGTCTCCGTCAACGCGCTCGCCGCGCTCGTCGAGCCCGATCCGGCGCGGGTTGTCCACGTGCCCCACATCCACCCCCAGAGCGAGATCGCCGTTCTCCGCTGCGACGCCCGCCTGGCCGGGCGGCTGCTCGGCTGGCGGCCGGAGGTCGCGCTCCCCGACGGGCTGGCGGCGACGCGCGCCTGGATGGCCGAACGGCTGGCGGCCGGGCAGCGGGTCCCGTGAGCGGGGGGTGGGTGCCGTGATCGGCGAAACGGGGCCTGCGGCCCGCGGGAGCGACCTCGCGATCCGCGGTGGAACGCCCGTTCGGGCGACGATGCTCCCGTACGCGCGGCAGGACATCTCCGACGACGACGTGGCAGCGGTTGCCGCAGCCCTCCGGTCTGACTGGCTGACGACGGGCCCGCGGGTGCCGGCCTTCGAGGAGGCTCTCGCGGCGGCGACCGGTGCCCGCCACGCGGTCGCGTTCAGCAGCGGCACCGCCGCACTCCACGGCGCCATGGCGTCGCTCGGCCTGGCCCCCGGGGCCGAGGTGCTGACCACGCCGATGACGTTCGCCGCCACGGCCAACGCCATCCTCTTCGCCGGGGCCGAGCCGCGGTTCGCGGACGTCGACCCGGGGACGCTCCTGCTCGACCCGGCGGCGGCCGCGGCGGCCCTGGCACCCGGCACGCGGGCGCTCGTCGCGGTGGACTACGCCGGCCAGCCGGCCGATTACGTGGCGTTGCGCGCCGTCGCGGACGCCGCCCCCGGCGGCCCGGTCCCGATTGTCGCCGACGCCGCCCACTCGCTCGGCGCGGCGCGTGGCGGCCGCCGCGTCGGGACCCTCGCCGACCTCACGGTCCTCTCCCTCCACCCCGCCAAGATCCTCACGACCGGGGAGGGCGGGGCCGTCCTGACCGACGACGGCGACCGGGCGGCGTTCCTCCGGCGGTTCCGCAACCACGGGATCGGGACCGAGCTGGCGGCCCGCCGCGACTGGACCTACGCCATGGTCGAGCTCGGCTACAACTACCGCCTCACCGACGTGATGGCGGCCCTCGGCACGAGCCAGCTGGCGCGCCTCGACGTGTTCCTGGCCTCCCGGCGGCGGCTGGCCGCGCGGTACCGGGCCGCCCTCGCAGGCCATTGGGCGCTCGACGTACAGGCCGTCGCCCCGGAGGCCGATCCCGCCTGGCACCTCTTCGTCGTGCTGCTCCGGCTGAACCGCCTGCGCGTGGACCGGGCGGCGGTCTATCACGCCCTCCGGGCCGAGGGGATCGGGGTGAACGTCCACTACATCCCGGTCCACCGCCACCCGTTCTACCGGGAACGGTACCCGGACCTCGAGGGCCGCTTCCCCGCGGCGGAGGGCGCCTACGAGCGACTGCTCACGATGCCGCTCTTCTCGGCGATGACGGACCGCGACCTCGACGACGTGGTCGCCGCGCTCGACAAGGTGACCGCCGCGTACCGCGCGCCCTGACATGCGGGTCGTCGCGGTCATCCAGGCGCGCACCGGCTCCACGCGGCTGCCGGGGAAGGCGCTTGCCCTCGTCGGCGACCGGCCGCTCTTCGCGTGGACGATCGCGGCGCTGCAGGCCGTGCCGGCCGTCGACGTCGTGGTGCTGGCGATTCCGGACGAGCCCGCGGACGACGGCCTGGCGGCGGCCGCGGCCGGGCTCGCACTCGTGCACCGCGGATCGGCGCGCGACGTCCTGGCGCGCGTCTGGGACGCGGCGTCCCCCCACGCCCCGGACTTCGTCGTCCGCGGCACGGCGGACAACCCGTTCCCAGACCCCGAGGTCATCGGCGCCCAGGTGGCCGCCTGCGCCGACGGCGGCTTCGACTACGTCGGCACCTCCGGCTACCCGCTGGGGATCGCGGCCGAGGTGGCCCGGGCCTCGGCCCTCGAGACGGCGGCCCGCGACGCCACCGCGCCGGCCGAGCGGGAGCACGTGATGCCGTTCCTCTACGACCATCCCGGGCGGTTCCGGGTCGGGAGCCTGCCCGCGCCTGCGGCGCCACGCCATTCGCGCTATACCGTGGACACGCAGGAGGACCTCGCGTTCGCCCGGGCCCTCGCGGCGCGGATCGGCCACCCGCCGCCGGTCCGGCTCGCGGAGCTCGAGGCGATCGTCGCGCGGGAGCCGGGCCTTGCCGACCTGAACGCGGACGTGCGCCAGAAGCACTGGCAGGAGGTGGAACCGTGAACGTCGTGCGGATCGGCGACCGCCTGGTCGGAGAGGGCGCGCCCGTCTACGTCATCGCGGAGGCCGGCTCGAACCACGACCGCGACCTGGACCAGGCGAAGCGCCTGGTCGACGTCGCGGCGGCGGCGGGCGCGGACGCGGTCAAGTTCCAGACCTTCACCTCCGACCGAATCGTCGCCGAGACCCGTACCCGCGCGGCCTACCTCGACGCGATCCTGCCGCCCGACGAGACGATGGCCTCGCTCTTCCGCAAGCTCGAGCTGCCCTACGAGTGGCACGTCATCCTCAAGGAGCACGCCGAGTCCGCCGGCATCGACTTCATCTCGTCGGCCTTCGACGAGCTGGCCGTGGACCTCCTGCGCGGGCTCGACGTCAAGGTCTACAAGGTGGCCACCTACGAGCTCTGGCACCTGCCGCTCATCCGCTACATCGCCCGCCTCGGCCGCCCGATGATCTGCTCGACCGGGATGGCGAGCATCGGCGAAGTCCAGGACGCGGTGCGGGCCGTGGAGGCCGAGGGCAACCTCGACAACCTGATCCTTTTGCACTGCACGGTCAACTACCCGCCGCCCTTCGCCGACCTGAACCTGCGGGCGATGGCCACGATGCGGACGGCCTTCCGGGTCCCGGTCGGCTACAGCGACCACAGCCCCGGCTGGACGGCGCCGGTCGTGGCGACGGCCCTGGGCGCCGCCGTCATCGAGAAGCACTTCACGACCTCGCGCGACCGGCCGGGGCCGGACCACAGGTTCGCGCTCGAGCCCGACGAGCTGGCCGCGATGGTCCGGGCCATCCGGGACGCCCAGGCCGCGCTCGGCGACGGCATCAAGCGGATGGCGCCGGCAGAGGCCGACCTCTACCTGACCGCCCGCCGGAGCCTGCACGCAGCTCGCGACATCGAGCCCGGCGAGGTGCTCGACCACGACGCCATTGCCATCCTCCGTCCGGGAACGGGCATCGAGGTCCGTGACCTCGACAACGTGGTCGGGCGGACGGCGCGGCGACGGATCGAGCGCCACGAGCCACTCGCGTGGGACGCGCTCTGAGCGGCACCGTGCTCACGATCCTCGCGACCGCGGGCCGCGGCGAGGGCCGAGGGCACCTGGCCCGGGCGCTCGCGCTGGCCGAGGCGGCGCACGAGGAGCGGGTTCCCTGCGTGATCGCACTGCTTCGGGGCGAGCCGTCCGCGGCCGAGCGAGGGCGCGCGCAGGCGGCCGGGGCCACGTTCGAGAGCCCGGAGGCACTGCGGCGGCGGTTCGCCCCTCTTGTCGTGGACCTGCCCGACCCGAACGAGGCGGGCCCGGCCGTGCTCGGACGGGCGACGGTCTTCGACGACCGGCAGGTCCTCGCCTCCCCGGCGCGCTTCGTCGTCCAGCCGTCGCTACCCTCCTGGACGCCTGCCCCAGGGGCGGGTGCCGGCCGCGCGCTGATCGGGTACGCGTTCGCTCCGCTCGGGCAATCGGTCCTCCGTGTCATTGGGGAGCGCCGGCCGCGTCCACCGCGCCGGGAGAGCGCCGACCCCCGCGTGCTGCTCTGCTACGGCGGGAGCGATCCCCACGACGTGACCGCGCGCCTGGGGGTCGCCCTGGCGGCCGACCCGCGCTGGGCACTCGACGTCGTGGTCGGGCCGGACTACCGCGGCGCCGCCGAGGCGCGCGGGCTCGCCGTCGTGCGGGAGCCGCCCGACCTCGCCGAGCGACTCGCCGCCGCCGACGTGGCCGTCCTCGGGGCCGGGACGATGAAGTTCGAGGCGGCGGCCCTCGGCACGCCCGCAATCCTCGTGGCCGTCGCGGACGACCAGGTTCCCGTCGGCCCGCCGTTCGCCGCGACCGGCGCGGCGGCCTGGGCCGGCGACGGGCGGGACGTGGATCCCGCGTTCGTCGTCGAGCTGCTGGCGGCACTGGCCCTCGACCCGCCGCGGCGTGCCGCCATGGCTTCGCGCGGTCGCGAGGTCGTGCCGGGCGACGGGGCACGCCGTATCGTTGCCGCGACCATGACGGGGATCGGGACGGAGGGCGCGGATTGACCAGCGAGGCCGAGGCGGAGCGGGTCAGGGCCGTTGCCGGGGCCGGGCGCGTCGAGGCCGAGGCGGCGCGCCTCGAGGGACTCTGGCGCGGTGCGTTCGGCGACGCGTACGTGCGCCGCAACGCGACCCTCGACGACCGCCGCGGGGCCTTCTGGGCGGCTCTGCTCGGCGACCGCGACATCGCGAGCACGCTCGAGGTGGGCTGCGGGCAGGGCGGCAACCTGCGCCACGTCGCCGCGATCCTGCCCCCCGAGGCCGTCTGGGGCGTCGACCTGAACGCCGAGGCCCGGGCGAGGGCGCGGGCGAACGCCCCGGGGACGAACGTGGTGGCCGCGCTGGCCCGGGCGCTGCCGTTCCGCGACGGCATGTTCGACCTGGCGATGACCGTCGGCGTCCTGATCCACCAGCCCGACTCGACCCTCCCCCTCGTCATGGCCGAGCTCGTTCGGGTCAGCCGACGCTACGTCCTGTGGGCCGAGTACCACGCGGACGAGACCACCGAGGTCGCCTACCACGGCGAGCACGGGGCGCTGCTCAAGCGGGACTACGGGCGCATCTACCGCGAGCTCTTCCCGGAGCTGGAGGTGGACCGCGAGGGATTCCTGGGCGAAGACGCCGGGTTCGACCGGGTGACCTGGCAGCTCCTCCGCAAGCCGTAGGTCAGGACCGCGACTCGGGCTCCGCTGCGAAGGCGGTCGCGTCTGCTTCGAGGACGAGGGCCGCCGGGTGGCCCGAATGGTCGGCGCCGGGCGCGGCCACGACGCCGGCCGCGGCCACGCCGCCAGGCGCGGCCACGCCCACGGGAACGAAGCCGGCGCCTTCGAACAGCCGGCGGCTCGGCCGGTTCGCCGCCATCACGACGGCCCGCACCCGGCCGATCCCGAGCTCGCGGACCGCCGCGGCAAC
>Ga0315287_10007073_pt1 | contig 11233 bp, 6 predicted proteins | sample YL17G11_0_MG_FD_205037 | JGI IMG/M metagenome (GOLD analysis project Ga0315287, IMG submission 205037) | Sediment microbial communities from Yellowstone Lake, YNP, Wyoming, USA - YL17G11_0 | ecosystem: Environmental > Aquatic > Freshwater > Lake > Sediment | place: USA: Wyoming | collected...
CATCTGCGGCCAGCCCCTCGCGCCGTCGGAGGGACCGCCGGTGAAGGTGATGGCGAGCTTCTCCCGCCCGAGGGCGATGACGCCGCTCGAGATCGAGGCCACGGTGGAGCGTTTTGCCTTTGCGGCCGACGCCTGCCGGCGAGCCGGCTTCGACGGCGTGCAGATCCACGCCGCGCACGGCTACCTGCTCGCACAGTTCCTCTCTCCGCTCACGAACCGGCGCGAGGACGGGTGGGGCGGGAGCCTGGAGAATCGCGCACGCCTGCTGCTGGAGATCGTGCGCGCGGTCCGGGCGCGTACCGGCGCCAGCTTCACGCTCGCGGTGAAGATCAACTCGGCCGACTTCCAGAAGGGAGGCTTCTCCGAGGAGGACTCGCTCGAGGTCGTTCGCTGGCTGGACGGGGAGGGCATTGACCTCCTCGAGATCTCGGGGGGCAACTACGAGTCACCGGCACTGCTCCTCGGGCCGGGCCTCCGGGAGAGCACCGTGGCTCGCGAGGCCTATTTCCTGGAGTTCGCGCGCCGGGTTCGTGGGGTCACCCGGCTCCCGCTGATGGTCACGGGGGGCTTCCGGTCGGCCGCGGCGATGGAGGCGGCGCTGGGGGAGGACGCGCTCGACCTGGTTGGCCTGGCCCGGCCTCTGGCGCTCGACCCAGACTTTCCGGCCCGGCTCCTGTCGGGCGAGGTCGAGCGCTCGGAGGTCCAGCCACTCCGGGTCAAGGGCAAGGCACTCGCGATGCTGGCCGAGGCCTCCTGGTTCGGCGACCAGATGGATCGGATCGCCGATGGACTCGACCCCGATCCGGCGATCTCGCCCTACGGATCGATCGCCCGCTACCTGACCTGGCAGACCGCCCGAGGGCTCCGCCACCGGGCGACCTACCGGCCGGCAGCTATCTCTCCACGATGATCCGCGGGTCCACCGGAACGCATTTCTTGTTCTTGTCCACGATGAAGAAGGTGAACTCCTTGGGAGAAACGTTCCTGCCGGAGTGTGCCTTCGGGACGTGGATCGCGCCGGTGGATCCATTGTTGCCGGAGTCGAAGCCGGTCTTCTCGAAGGGATCGAACCGAACCGTGAACTTGCGCGTCGCAGCGTTCGGCCCGACGGCCTTGAACTCCACCGTGGCGTTCCCGCCCTGCAACAGCGCACATTCCGTGTCGCCACTGCACGGAGAGTCAGAAGTGGGCAGGCCCGGGCAATCGCCAACGTTCGGAATGGCACCGTACGGGATGCTGAAGACGACCGCCCTGAAAGGGTGGACCGCGGTCCCCGCCGGCGGCGCGCAACCGGCGGCGGCGAGGAGCGAGCTTCCTGCGAGGACGATGAGGCCGAGGCGGGTGAGCATGGCGGGCGGGCGTGGCAGGCGCATCATTTCTTGCCTCCTTCTTCTGGGGCGGCGGGAGCCGCCGGTGGTCGCTGCACGATCAGCGCAGCGAATCGCGGGTGTGGACGCAGAGACTTCAAGCCCGCATCTCCCGGCAGGAGTTGCCGCGGGTAGCCGAGTTCCATGGCCCGTTCCAGGTCGGCGAGCGCTGGCTCGGGCTCGCCCAGGCGCACGTGAACGAGCGCTGAGTTGTAGTGGACGTACATGTTTCCGGGGTCCTGTCCGAGAGCCTCCTTGATGAGCCTCCGGGCCTGCTCGGGGTGGCCCAGCGCCGCATGGTAGAGCGCGAGATCCGCCTTGGTGTCGCTGTCGGCCGGGTTGATTCGCAGGCGACTCTCGCCCAATGTCAGCGCCTTGCGGTAGGCCTCGCCGGCATCGCTCTCGCGCCCCGGGCTCTGCGAGCAAGCGTCGCCCAGGTTGCCCCACATCTGGTAATCGTCCGGTGCCAGCTCGAGGGCCTTGTGGTACATCGCCGCCGCCGAGTCGAAACGCCCGAGGTAGTAGAGGCTGGTCCCCGCATTGGAGTAGCCGGAGCGTGTTGGAGCCAGCCGCAGCGAGGTCTTCCAGGCCTCGGCTGCCTGCTCGAAGTCTCCCGCCAGGTATTGCGCCGCGCCCAGGGCAGCGAAGGCGGCGGCGTTGTCGGGCGTCCGGGAGATCTCCTCGGAATATGCGCGAGCAGCGTCGGCGAAGCGCCCCTGGTGAAAGAGGAAGTTGCCGTGGAGGCGGTAGACGCGGGTATCGCTCGGGTCGAGCCGCCTGGCCTCCGCGAAGGTCGACTCGGCCACCTCGATCCGCTTCTGTGCCTCCGCCACGCTGGCCAGGCCCAGGACCGCGTCCATCGGGTCGTGGGTCATCGAGCGCGCCCGGCGGAAGTCCTGCTCGGCTTCGTCCAGCCGCCCGGCGAAGAGGCGGAGGTTGCCCAGGGCAACGTGGAGCTCACCGGTGTCCTGGCCCCGTGCCAGCGCACCCTGGCAGGCCTCCTCGGCGCGCTGGTAGCTCTCCGTTGCCCGTGTGAGCTCGTAGCGGGCCAGCCAGGCGTCGCAGAGGCCGGCCTGTGCCTGCGCAAAGTTGGGGTCGGCGGCGATGGCCTGCTCGAAGAGGGCCGTGGCCTGCTCCACCGTGGCGGGCGTCCTGGGCTGGCGCAGTGCGCCCCGGGCCTTCAGGTAAAGGTCGTAGGCGGCGAGGTTCGGCGCGGCAGGCCGCTGCAACGCGCTCTCCGACGCCCGCGAGAGCACCAGCGCCAGGGCGGACACGACCTGGCGGGCGATGTCGTCCTGGATGGCGAACGTCGCCCCCAGGTCTCGCTCATAGCTCCCGGACCAGATCCGGACCCCGTCCGCCGCCTTCATCAACTGTGCGCTCACGCGGATACGGTTCCCATCCCTGCGGACGCTGCCCTCCAGGAGGGAGGTCACGGAAAGACGCCGTCCTATCTCGGCGGGCTCCACGTTCTTTCCCTTGTAATAGAAGGAGGAGGTTCGGCCGACGACGCGAAGCCCCTCGATGCGGGTGAGGACGTTCAGGATCTCCTCCGCGAGGCCGTCCGACAGGTACTCCTGGTCCTTTTGCGGGCTCATGTCCACGAAGGGAAGGACCGCGATGGAGGCCACGGCGACCTGCCCCGGCGGGTAAGCCCTTGGCTCCCCGCTGGTCTTCCAGGCGTACCAGGCGACCCCTGGCAACGCCGCGAGGAGACCCACTCCGACCAGAAGCGCCGCCAGGCCGCCGCGGGAGAAGGAGAGCGCGCCTGGCCCCGTGGCCGATGGCGTCCGCCGAACGCCCCTCGCGGTGAGGTCGAAGAGCCAGGCCAGGATCACTGAAACAGGGAAGCCGGCGGCCAGCACGACGAGAACCGCCGTCAGCACCCAGTCAGGCAGGTGCGCGCCGTGCATGACCGGCTCGCTGACCTGGAGAACCGCGAAGGAGAAGATCCCGTAGCCAACCATCGCCCGGAACACCCGCCGCCGCTTGAGTTCGGCGAGGAGGTCGCCCAGCCCCGCCTTCCGTCGGCCGGCCAGGGCCGGCAGCGCACCGTTCGTCGGCGTCGCTCCGGAGACCTCTTCGATGTGCAGCGCCGCAGCGCGGGAGGCGTCGCCTCCGCTGGGGTGGTCCCGGGCGAACGCCTCGAGCAAAGCGGATCGCCCGTCTGCCGTGGAGTTCACCGCGGCGAGGGGGTCGCCCAGGGTTGCCTTCCGCCGGCTGGCTCCGACCGGCAGTGAACCACTGGCCGGCCGGGTTCGAAAGGCATCCTCGATGGGCAGGAGCGCGGCCAGGACAGCGGCGCCGTCCCGAGGACGACGGGTGGGCGCCTTCTCCAGCATGCGGCCGACGATTTCTTCGAGCCCCGGCGCGCCGGGTACGTCGAGCCTCGGGGCCGCCGCCGGGCCGGACGACCAGCGCCCCCCGTCGTCGGGGAACGGGTACTCCGCCGACAGCATCCGGAAAAGGATGACGCCGAGCGCGAAGACGTCGGTCCGCTCGTCCTCCGGCGCGTCCGCCCACTGCTCCGGCGCCATGTAGGCAGGCGTGCCGCCGCTGACTCGCCTGCGCCCGAAGGCGTGAGCCATCCCGAAATCGAGAATCTTCACCTGGTCGCGGCTGCCGACGAAGACGTTGGACGGCTTGAGATCCCGATGCACCACGCCTTCTGCGTGGGCGTGCGCCAGTCCGCGGGCTATCTCCACGGCGACGTGGACCGCCGCCGAAACGGGGAGCGGCCCCTCGTCGATCCGCGCCTGCAAGGTCTTCCCTCGCAGGAGCTCGAAGACGAGATAGGGACCGTGATCGCTGTGGCCGACGTCGTAGAGCGTCACCAGATTCGGGTGGGACAGCCTCGCAACCGCCTCGGCCTCCCGGGCGATCTTCGATTCGTCCACCTCTGCACGGCCCGGGCGGACGATCTTCAGCGCCACCAGGCGGCCGAGCTCGCGGTCCCGGGCCTCGTAGACGACGCCGAACGCGCCGCGGCCCAGTTCCCGCGCAAGCTCGAAGCGCCCGATGATCGTCCCGGGAAGGAGCGGTGTCGGCTCGGCCTCGCGCTCCTCCGGCGTGGCGACGAGTTCCCGGAGGAGAGCCGACAGCGCGCCGGGCTTCAGCCCCTTCGGCGAGCCGCTGTCATCCCCGGCGCCTGCGTCCACACGGACCTCCACTGGAAGCGGGGTCGAGGCTACCCGATCGAGGGAGCGGATGGCCACCCCGGCTGCCGCCCGACGGGGCCGGTTCTCGGATGGTGCTCGCCACGCCCGCGGAGGAAGTAGGTCCCGTCCACGGTTCCGAACACGCTCGCGCCGGGGATGACCAGTTGTTTGAACCCGGGGCGAGGCCGCCGAGGTTTCGGCCGGGATCCGGCCCGTCGAACGGCGGTCGATGCGGGAGTCGTTTTGCCGGTCGTCGAATCGCCGATGGCCGCGGCACCGTCGGCTGCGCCCCGCGACAAACCTGTCGTGGTTCAACCACGTGAACCACTCCTTCGAGTGACTCCACCAGGGACGGCACGGAACGGTCCGCTCACCTCTGACCGTCGCCGCCTCCACACGTCCGTGCCGAAGCAGTATCTCGACGAGGTCGTAGCCGCGCCCGATCCTCTCCCCGCATCCGTGAAGCGCGCCGCCTGTTCGCGCGACGACGGAAGGTGCCAGCCCGCTCGCCAGGTTCACGGCGACGAATGGATGGACAGGTTCACCAGCAGTACCCTGGTTCCACCAGCCTCGTTGCGCCGCCCGCCGGGCGGGTAGTCTCCCGCCCAGCTGCTTTCAGGACGTAAGATGCTCGCATGGGGAGACCTGTCCACACGCGCGAGCGCGCATAGCTGGAAAGATGGCCGCGAACCAAACGGAGGCGCGCTTCAACGAGTTCTTTCGCGACCTGGCGGTCGCCGGGCGGGCGCTCTCGTCTTACCCGAGCGGGCATCCGGCGGTGGCAACCGGTCTTGCGAAGGCCCACGCCGCGCTCTCGTCCCTGCTCGACGAGACCGGTCCAATCGAGATCGCAGCCGCGCGAGATGCCCTCCTCTGCAGCGATGGGCGCTTCACCTCGCCCCCCGCGGCACAGCTCGCCAAGCTCCTGCGCCGGCGCCGGGCCGCCGGGCTCCTTCTCGACCCTGGAGCCAGCACGGAGGAGCTGGAGACCTTCCTTCGTGCCCTGGCCAGAGACGCTCGAAGCGCCCGGCAGGCCGGCTCGCTCGCGGCGGAGCTGGCCGCCGCCGGTCTCCTCCGGATCCGGGTCAGCGACCTCGACTTCTCTTCCCTTGGCCTCGTGGAGGACGACGAGGAGCCCTCGGCGCCGGAGGCCGGGGCCTTCTCGAGCCGGGTGGCCCGGAGGCTTCTCGCCAACGGCTTTCTACCGGCGGATCACCTGGCGGCGCTGAGGGCAGCTGCCGATGAATTCTGCGAGTCGCCGGATGCGGAAGGCGCCGCGGCGATAGCGGAGATCCACGGACGTCTCGGCCAGGAGGATCGCGGGCGGCTGGTGCAGGAACTCGCCCGCGCCGCGGCCCGCCAGGCCTCGGCCATGGATTCTCTCTCGCTGCTCGCCGCGGCTCTTCCCCCGCAAGCCGCGTTTGAGCTGCGCCAGGCGATCGGAAAGGCCGCCACGCGCGAAGACGGCGACGCGGCCGCCCCCGGCGTGGCCGCTCCGAGGATCGATCGCCGGCAGCTCGCCACCCTGCGACGGGCCTTCTCGACGGATGACGTCGACACGCTCCGTGACTCGGAGACGGCTGTCGACGAGCTCGCGGCACTTCTCGAGTTGCCGGAGGACCCGCCGGATCTGGTCCTCTCGCCGGCCGCGGCGGAGATCGGCCGTGAGCTCGCCGACACGAGCCTCGATCAGGACGCGACCGCCACGCTGCTCGAGCTCGCCGAGCGCGTGGACGTGCCCCCCGAGTCCCTTCCGCAGATCCTGGGCCGATTCGAGAAGGCCTATCTCCGGCTTCTGTCCGGCGGACGGATGACACAGGCGGTCGCGCGCGTGGAGCGCGTCCAGCGCGGCGCTGTGGGGGAGGGACCCGTGGCGGTGGCGTTTCGCGCCACTGCCGAGAGGATGTCGGGCCGCGAGCCGATCGAGGCCCTCGCCGCGTCCCTGCCCGAGCTCCCGGAAGATGTCTTTGGAGTCGTTCCAGCGCTGATCGAGCGCCTGGGACCGGCCGCCGTGCGCCACCTCCTGGACGTCCTCGCCCGGACCGAGAACCGGCGCATGCGCTTCCGCCTCCTCGACCTGCTCGCGAAGCTCGGTCCGGTGGTCGCGCGGGATGCCGCGGCCCTGCTCTCCGACTCCCGCTGGTACGTCGTGCGAAACATGCTTCTCCTCCTTCGCCGGGTCGGCGACTCGAGGTCGGTCCTGGCGGTGCGCAGGTGCGTGGAGCACCCCGATCTGCGCGTCCGGCTGGAGGCCATCCACACCCTGTTCGAATTCGACCGGGACGTTCCGCGCGAGCTCCTGCGCCGGGCGCTCCACGACCCCGACCTGCGCCAGGCGGAGGCCGCCATGGAGCTCGCCGGCAAGTACGGTATCGTCGAGGCCGTCGAGCCGATCGTTGCCTACCTGTGCGCCAGGGACCTGTTCGGCAAGCGACGCGCCGTTCGGCTCAAGGCCATCCGGGCGCTCGCCGCGATCGGCGATCCCGCGGCGCTCGCGGGGCTCGGTCGTTTCCATCGCCGCTACCAGTTGCTGCCTCCCGCGCTCGAGGAGCGACGGGAGCTCTACCGCACGCTTCCCGCCTATCCGGAGGAGTCGTACCAGGCCTGGATCGAGAGCGGACGGCGCTCTCGCGATGCAGAGATCCGGCGGCTCTGCTCGGCCATGGGCCCGGGACCGGGGGCCGGGTCGTGAACGCACCTGCGAACCCCGGCCTCGCCGGGCTCACCGAGCGGCTGGTGGCGGATCTCGGTGCCGCCTTCCAGCAGCGCACGGCCTACGCCCCTGGCCATCCTCAGGTGAAGGAGGCGCTCGCCCGGGTTCTGACCGCCTTCGCCGCCTGGTGCGAGCACGCCGGGACCGCGGAGGTCTCGCTGATCCTCCTGGAAGGACAGTTCCTCATCGAACGTCAGGCGATACCCGACGACGCCCCCTGGGCGCGCGGCTTGCTGAGGGCCTTTCATCGCCACGGAATTCGCGGGCTGACGATGGTCGCGGGACTCGACGAACCTGAGTTGGGGCTCTTCCTCGACAGCTGCCAGGGCGGGAAGGAGCCCACGCCCTCGCGTCACCTCCTGACCGGACAGGCGGGCTTCGCGGCCGTGGACGCTCCGGAGAGCGGCGGACCCCTGGGCAAGGCCTCGAGCCGCACCCCGAGCGTGATCTCGCCCGATCAGGTGGAAGGCGCACGCGCGGAGCTTCGCGCCATCGCCTTCGGGGCCGTGAAGCGGGTCGACCGGCTGCGCAGTCTCGTCGCACAGCTCGCCCGCAGCGCCGAGGCCGGCTCTGTCGATTCCACGCAACTGGCCTCGGCCCACGTCGACGACCGTGAGTTCCTCCATGGACTGGCGGTGGCCCTCGCGACCCTGCGCCTCGCCCGGGCGCTCCGGGTCGAAGGCAGGGCGCTCGAGGACCTCGCGCTCGCCGGACTCCTGCACGATGTTGGCTACCTGGAAGCGGCTGGAGCGGGAGAAGCTCCGGCCCAGAGACGGATCCTCCACCCGATCCGGGGTGCGGCGCGCCTCGCCGCGCTCGAAGGCATCCCGGACGTGGCGGTCCTCGTTGCCTACGAACATCACCTGCGTTTCGATGGGGCGCCGAACTACCCCTCGATGACAAAGCGGCGCAAGCCGATCGCCGCGGCGCGCGTCGTGGCGGTGGCCGACACCTGGGAGACCCTCCGCAGCCAGGGGGAGAGCCGGCCCGCTGAGGCGCTCGCGATCCTGAGCAGCCGGGCCGGAACCTTCCTCGACCCGGCGCTCGTGAAGCTCCTCGGAGAGCTCGTCCTGCCGCCGGGGTCGCGATAGCCGCCCGGCGTCAACGACCCTGGGAAACTCCCTTGACCCGCTCGGCCAGCAGCTCCGCCACGTGGCGAGTGCGGGTGGACTCACCGGCCAGGTCGAGTCCGCCACCGATCTGGAGCATGCAGCCCGGGCAGTCCATGGCCACCGTTCCCACGCCGGTGGCGCGGACGTTCTCGAGCTTTCTCCTCAGGATCGGCGCCGAGATCTCGGGGAACTTGAGCGAGTAGCTCCCGCCCATCCCGCAGCAGGTGTCGCTGTCCTTCATCTCGCGCAGCTCGTATCCGGCCGCGCCGAGCAGCACGCGCGGCGGCTCGTGTGCGTTGAGCCTTCGCTTCAGGTGGCAGGAGTCGTGGTAGGTGACCGGCTCGAGCCCCTTCGCCGCAAGGACGGTGAGCCGCCCGGCGTCGACCAGTTCCTTCGCGAGCGAGGAGAAGTCGCGCACCTTGGCTGCGAGCGCGTCGGCCCGCACGGCCCAGTCTTCCTGTCCCTCGGAGCGAAGGGTCGCGGCGAACTCGTGCCGGAGCGCCACGGTGCAGGTCGGGCAGGCCGACACCACCCACTGGACGCTCGGGTCCTCGAAGGCCCGGATGTTGTCCATCGCGTTCCGCGCGGCCACGTCGAAGGCGCCCGCGTAGCGGGCAGGCGCTCCGCAGCAGGTCTGGGCCTCGGGGAAGACGACCTCGATCCCGGCCGTGTTCAGCACCTTCACCACCGCCTCGCCGATCCCGGGGTAGGCGAAGTCCACCAGGCACCCGGCGTAGAGCGCGGCCTTCCCGGTCGGCGCGGCCGGTTGCTCGATCTCGCGGAAGCGATCCCGGAACGGCACGTCGGCGATGGCCGGGAGCGACCGGTGCTCGGTCATCCCCGAGAGGAAGAAGGGGAGATGGCGGATCATCCCCTTCTTGGTGAACGGCTTCTGGACCTTGGAGGCAGCGCGGAGCAAGCCGTGGAAGAGTCGACGGTCGTTGACCATCCGGAGGGCCGCCTTCTGCATGAAGGGTTGCCCCTCCTCCTTCACCATCCTGCGGCGCAGCTCCACGATCATCTCCGGGATGTCGATGCGCGTCGGGCACACCGGCGTGCAGGACCCGCACTGGATGCAGAGCGACTGGACGTCGTTGGAGGACTTCAGCGCGTCGAACCAGACCGCCAGGATGGCGCCGATGCCGCCGGTGTAGACCCCGCCGAACACGTGGCCGCCGAGGAGACGGTAGACCGGGCACACGTTGACGCAGGAGGCGCAGCGGATGCACCGGAGCGCCTGGGCGAAGCGCGGATCCTTCGCCATCTCCGTGCGCTTGTTGTCGAGCAGGATGATGTGGAGCTCCTTGGGCGCTCCGTCCGCTCCCGGCGCGGGGCCGGTGAACATCGACACGTAGCTGGTGAGGAGCTGGCCGGTGGCGCTCCGGGGGAGCGCGCGCAGGATGGGCCCCACGTCCACGAGGCGCTCGACCAGCTTCTCCACGCCCACCACCGCCACCTGGATCCTCGGCAGCGTGGAGACCAGCCGGGCGTTGCCCTCGTTCGTGACCACCACCAGCGTCCCGGTCTCCGCGACCGCGACGTTGGCGCCGGTGATGCCCAGGTCGGCGGCGAGGAACTTCTCCCGCAGCTCGCGCCGGGCCAGGGCGACGAGGCCCGGAATGTCGGCGGCGAGCTCCTCTTTCACTTCTCGTGAAAAGATCCCGGCCACCTGCTCCTTGGAGAGGTGGATGGCGGGCATGACCATGTGGGACGGCCGCTGCCCGGCGAGCTGCACGATCCACTCGCCGAGGTCGGTCTCGGCGACGTGGATGCCCTGCTTCTCGAGGAAGGCGTTCAGGTGGATCTCCTCGGTCGCCATCGACTTCGACTTGGCGATGCGGCGCACGCCGCGGTCCCTGCAGAGATCGCCGAGGTAGCGCTTCACCTCCTGGGGATCGGAGGTCCGGAAGACCTTGGCGCCGGCGGCCGTGGCCTGTTCCGTGAACTGCGTCGCGAGCTCCTCCAGCCGGGACGCGGCGCGCCCCTTCACCGCCACCAGCTCGTCGCGGAGCGCCTCGAAGTCGATGCCCGCGTAGGCCTTGGCGCGGGAGGCCACGTAGGCCTCGTTGAAACGCCCCAGCGCGCCGGCCAGCGAGCCGTTGTCGAGCGCGTTTGCGACGCGTTGCTTCAGATCCGGGGCGCCCATCACGCGGCTCCGATCTCGCCGTCCACGGCGATGACGACGAGCTTCCGGGGTCCGTGGACGCCGATGGTGAGCACCCGCTCGATGTCCGCGGTGCGGCTCGGTCCGGTCACGCAGGCGAGGTAGCGCGCCTTGCGGGGATCCACCCGGGGCAGAAGCGCATCCAGGTCGGGAAGGAGCGTCGAGGTCCTGAAGAGCGCGACGTGGGTCTCGGGGAGCATCGAGGCGAGGCGCAGCCGCGGGTCGGTCGCATCCTGGGCGATCGTGCCCGTGGCCGCGAGCGCCCAGTCGAACTCGGTGACGCCGACCCGGCTCTCGGCGGCACGCTCCCGGGTCACCTCGAACGAGAGCCCCGGGAAGCGCCGGGCGAGCGCGCCGCGGTTGAGGAGCGCCCCCAGAATGGGCCCCTCGCACCAGACTGCACGCGCGCCTGGCGCGTCCGCGACACCCTCGCGATCGAGCACCGCGAGGACGAGGTCGAGGGCCTGGGCGCCGGCGGGCACCCGGTGGACCTCCGCGCTGACTGCCTCCGCCTTGGCCCTGAAGAGGTCGAACATGGCGCCCCCCCGCGTGACTTACCCGGGAATCATCCACTGGAAGAAGTTGTGCTGGAGGAAGACCAGCACGCCGACGAGGCAGGCGAGCACGAGGCTGTGCCAGAAGACGTAGCGCAGGATCTCGCCCTCCTTGCCGTGCTCGCCGGTGGCCACCGCGGCCACCACGATCGACTGGGCGTCGAT
>Ga0315287_10007074_pt1 | contig 11232 bp, 6 predicted proteins | sample YL17G11_0_MG_FD_205037 | JGI IMG/M metagenome (GOLD analysis project Ga0315287, IMG submission 205037) | Sediment microbial communities from Yellowstone Lake, YNP, Wyoming, USA - YL17G11_0 | ecosystem: Environmental > Aquatic > Freshwater > Lake > Sediment | place: USA: Wyoming | collected...
CCATATTTCGCCGCTTTCTCCTTACCTATTCCCGATAGGTGCGTCAAAATCGTCAAAATCTGTCCTCGCTCTCCCACCGTTTCGCTTTCGAACCCCTAAGTCCGACAGGCTCCTAGCCGAGTGGGGCAAGGTCGTGCGAGCGCCAACGACATCAATGCAAACCGCCTCCTCCCGTGCGCCGGAAAGCGGCTCCAGCAAGCAGCTGCGCGGACTGCTTGCCTCCGGCCGCCCGCTGCTCTACATCGTGTCCGCCGAGGAGCAAAGGGTCGGCCGGCTGTTGCGCGAGGCCGCGCGGCATTTTTTCCAGAAGCCGGTGCCGCTGTGGTCATGGAGCCTGACCGAGGGCATGCAATGCGGTGACGACGCGCCACTTGGCAAGAACACGACCGACCCGCGTGCCGCGCTCGATTTCATCGCCGGCTTCAAAGGGCCGGCAGTATTCCATCTGAAGGACTTCCACGAGCCGATGCGGGAGGCGGCCGGCGTCCGCCGGCGCTTGCGCGATGTTTACGAGCTCTGCCGCGAGCACGGCAAGTTCGTCGTCATTTCCGCGCCCGTCCGCTTCATTCCCGACGAGCTCTATCGCGACATCATGTGTGTCGAACTCAAGGTGCCCGATTCCGTCGAGATCAGGGCGTTCCTGGACGAGCGCGTGGCCGCGATCACGGCGTCCGGCGGCACGGTCGACGCGAGCGAAGGGACCCTGGTCCTGATGACCCGGGCGCTGCAGGGGCTCACCCTCGACGAGGCGGGTTTTGCGATCCGGCGTGCGCTTGCCGACGGCAATCGTCTCGGGCTCGCCTCGCTCCCCGCGCTGTTCGAGGAAAAGCGCTTGTCGGTGAATCGCACCGGCACCATCGAATACATTGCCGACGGCGGCCAGCTGGATCACGTCGGCGGCCTCGAGGTGATGAAGAAGTGGCTGCTGGAGCGGCGGGCGCTGTTTCAATCCCGCGACAGCATCGGCGCGGAAATCGTGCCGAAAGGCGTGCTGGTGATGGGGGTGTCCGGATGCGGCAAGAGCCTGTCGATCAAGGCGATCGCGGCCTGCTTCCAGCTCCCGCTGTACCGGATCGACATGGGCGAAATATTCTCCGGACGGCACGGCTCGCCGGAATGGGCGTTCGAGCAGGCGTGTCGCACGATGGAAGCGATTGCGCCGGCGGTGGTGTGGTTCGACGAAATCGAATTGGGGATCACGTCGTCGGTATCGTCCGGCGAGCAAGGCCGCATCTTCGCCACCTTCCTGACCTGGATGCAGGAAAAGGTGCGCGGACTGTTCGTCGCCGCGACCGCCAACCGCATCGACCTGCTGCCGGCGGAAATGATCCGCAAGGGGCGCTTCGACGAGGTGTTCTTCGTCGACTTGCCGCACGGCGCAGAGCGCCTCGACATCTTCAGGATCCATCTGCAGCGCCGGGGCGCGGACCCGTCCGGGTTGGGCATCGAGCGGCTCGTCGGCATGACCGAAGGCTGGACGGGGGCCGAGGTCGAGCAGTGTGTCGTCTCGGCCATCACCAAGGCCACGCTCGCGGGCCACGCGCTCGCGTTCGATGATCTGATGCGTTCCGCGGCGAGGATCATCCCGCTGTCGAAGACGATGAAGGAGAAGGTCGACGAGCTCCGCCACTGGGCGAGGGACCGCGCCGCACCCGCCTCGCTGCGCGAATAGCGGGGCACCCCGGGGCGCCTGCCGGATCGAGAAATTGCGCGCGCGGTGCGGCTTCACCTTGGACGCACCCGGGCATGTTATGCTCGCATCGAACGAGCGTTCGATGCCGTTCCGCAGCATCGGCATCGCGTTCGCACCGTCCATTACCTGGCCAACTTGTCCGTGTCCGCGGCTCCACCTTCGCTCGCTGCCTCGATTCACGGGGCCGAGCACTACCTTGCGCCGTTGAACCCGCAGCAGCGGCTCGCGGTTGAGCACGGCGTCGGCGAATCGTCGGCTGGCGAGCAGGGACCCTTGCTGGTCATCGCCGGTGCCGGGTCCGGCAAGACCAATACCCTGGCCTACCGCGTCGCGCACCTGGTATTCAGCGGCGCCGACCCGCAGCGAATCCTCCTGCTCACGTTCTCGCGCAGGGCGGCGGCCGAAATGGAGCGCCGGGCGGGACAAATCCTGAACCGCGTTCTGGGGATGACCACGAATCAGCGACCCCCCGCGCTGCCCTGGTCCGGCACCTTTCATGGCATCGGCGCGCGATTGCTGCGCGCCTATGCCGAACGCATTGGACTGCACCCGTCGTTCACGATTCATGATCGCGGTGATTCCGAGGACCTCGTTGCCATCGTGCGGCATGAACTCGGCCTGTCCGCGACGACGAGCCGTTTTCCGACCAAGGCGACCTGTCTCGCCATCTATTCCCGCGTCGTCAACAGCGCGGCGCCGCTGAACGAGGTGCTCGGGAACGCGTTCCCCTGGTGCGCCCGATGGGAGCCCGAGCTGAAAAGACTCTTCGAAGGCTATGTCGACGCGAAGCAGTCGCAGAATGTGCTCGACTACGATGACCTGCTGTTGTACTGGGCGCAGATGGTCGCGGAGCCAGGCCTGGCGCGGGAGATCGGCGAGCGTTTCGATCACGTTCTCGTCGACGAGTATCAGGACACCAACCGGCTCCAGGCGACGATTCTGCTGGCGATGAAGCCGGATGGCAGGGGCGTGACCGTCGTCGGTGACGACGCGCAGTCGATCTACTCGTTCCGCGCCGCGACGGTGCGCAACATACTCGACTTCCCGAAGCAGTTCACGCCGCCCGCCCGCGTCGTGCCGCTGGACCGCAACTACCGCTCCACGCAGCCGATTCTCGACGCGTCCAACGCCGTGATCGGGTTGGCGGCCGAGCGTTTTACCAAGAACCTCTGGACCGACCGGGCCTCGTCCCGGAAGCCGCAGCTCGTCACTGTCCGGGACGAAGGCGACCAGGCGCGCAGCGTGGCCGAGCGCATCCTGGAATGCCGCGAGGCCGGGATGGCGTTGAAATCCCAGGCCGTGCTCTTTCGGAGCTCCAGCCACAGCGCGCAACTGGAACTCGAATTGACGCGGCGTGGCATCCCGTTCGTGAAGTTCGGCGGGCTGAAGTTCCTGGAAGCCGCTCACGTCAAGGATGTGCTGTGCATCCTGCGCTGGGCCGAGAATCCGCGCAGCCGTATGGCCGGCTTTCGCGTGGCGCAGCTGCTTCCGGGCATCGGGCCGGCTACCGCGGCCAGGTTGCTCGATGCGATGGATGCAATGCCGGACCCCGTGTCGGCTCTGCAGACATTCGGCGTCCCGCCCGCGGCCATGGCAGACTGGGGCGCGTTTCTCCCGGTCTTTCGCGCGCTCCGCGAAGCGAAGGCCGATTGGCCCGCCGATATGGATATCGCGACCCGCTGGTATGAACCGCATCTGCAGCGGATCTACGAGGACGCGCCGGTTCGGCAAGGGGACCTCGTGCAGCTTCGGCAAATTGCCACGACTTACCTGTCGCGCGAGCGCTTCCTGACGGAGGTGACGCTCGACCCTCCGGCGGCGACGAGTGACGAGGCGGGGGTGCCGGGACGCGACGATGACTACCTCATCCTGTCGACCATCCATTCGGCCAAAGGGCAGGAGTGGAAATCCGTGCACGTCCTCAACGTGGTTGATGGCTGCATCCCGTCGGACATGGGCACTGGAACGAGCGAAGAGATCGAGGAAGAGCGCCGGCTCCTGTACGTCGCGATGACGCGGGCCAAGGAGCAACTTCATCTGATGGTGCCCCAGCGCTTCTACGTCCATCAGCAGGCCGCGTACGGCGATCGTCACGTCTACGCGTCGCGCAGCCGGTTCCTTCCAGGCGCGCTCACGGCGCTGTTCGAGTCTTGCGCCTGGCCGGTTGTTGCCGAAGGGAAAGAGGGGGCGCAATCGACCCCGGGCGAGGCCGCCGCAAAGGTCGACATTGCTGCGCGTGTTCGCGCGCTCTGGCAGTAGAAACGTGTCCGGCGCACCGCGTGCGTCAACCGGTTGGCCAAACCCGGGGCTTGCCTGCTACCGGGTCAGCCCACGAACCGCCATCGTCGACAAAATCGTTGCACTGCGTTGTCGATCGGACGGGTCGGCGACGCCCGGCTCCGCGCACCACGCGAGCAGACGATCGCCCGCGGTGCCGGGGCTGGTCGTTGCGGCGCCCTGGAAACGTTCCCGCAGTTGCTTCACCTGCAGCGCGAGCCGCTGCGCCTGCAGCTCGGCCGGGCTGCCGAGACCCAACAGCATTTCGAGTTCGAGCAGGATCTCGCGGCGCGTTTCGGCGCCGCGCTCGATCCGCGCCAGGTAGTCGCGGGTCGTGGCGGCGTCGGTGCCGGCGCGCAGCGCGGCATCGCGTCGCGCGGTCATCTTCTTTTCCCACGCGCCCGGCAGCGCCGGCAGCGTCGCCCAGCGTTCGTGCATTGCCTCCGACGCCGCCGTGATATCGGCTGCGCCGCTGCCGGAGCGCACCAGGCTGTCGAGCTCGTCGCAGATGCGCTCCTTTCCCGCCAGGGTCTGCCATATCGCCGCTTCACGCGAATGGGTGCGCGCCACCAGCACTGCTTCGACCGCCGCCTGCGCATTCCGGAACCGGGATTCGCTGCCCCGGAGCGCAGGATCGAGTCTACCGGCCGATTTCTTCCAAAGGTCCTGCAGATCGCGCAGGGCGCGACGGATCTCCTGATCCTCCTTGTCCGTTGCCAGCGCGAGCTGCTCGAGCTGCGTGCAGATCTCTTCGAGCGTGCGGCGGTGTTCGTGCTTGCGGCCGTTCTCTTCGCTGCGCTGGGCCTGCCTTGCGACGAACACCGCGTCGCACGCGGCGCGAAACGGCTCCCACAGGGCGCGCTCGTCGCGCGGCGCCAACGTCAGTGCCTTGGCCTGCTCCTGCCATCGGACCTGGATCGCCTTGACCTGCGACGGCGTGTCGCGCGCCATCGCCTTGGAGGCCAGCGCCGTAGCCTCGTCGATCAGGACCTGACGTCCTGCCTTCGCCTGGTCGCGCGCCGCCGACAACGCATCGCGCAGCGGGGCAAGCGCGGTCTTGAGCCGCGCGTCCAGCTTCTTCCATGCGCCTGGTTCGACGCTGCCCAAAGCACCCTCGCGCCACGCCTGATCGGTATCACGCAGCCAACGCTCGATCGTGCGCCAGTCGCGAGGCTCCTCCAGCAGGGCCGCCACTCGTGCCGCCGCCGCGGCGATGAATTCCTCGCGCTGCTTGCGCGCCTGTTTTCTTTGCGCGGCGACTTCCGCGAAATGTCGGGCGGCGGGTGCGTAGGCCCTTTCACAGGCGCCGTCGAAGCGTTCCCACAACGTCTTGGGGACGCCCGCGTGCTGCTGGTCGAGCGCCTTCCATTCATTGCGCAGCTTCTGAACTTCAACCGCGAGCTGCGGCGCGTCCAACTGCTGCGTCGCTGCGGCCTCGGCACGCTCGCAGAGCTGGACGCGGGCATTGTGCTGGCCGAACGATTCCCACCGTTCGAAGTCCGTCAAGTGCTGCACGAAGCGGGAAAGTCGCTGCGTGGTCGGCTTGGGCAGCGGCCCCGCGCCGGCCTTGAGCTTCCTGATCTCGTCGGCAGCCGCGCGAGCGGCGTGCAATTGTCCCTCGCCAAGGGCCTGCTCGGCGGCATCCAGCAGCTCGTGAACACGCTGCCTCGCGGCGTTTGCTTCCTGCTGCGCGGCCCGCGTCTGCTCGAGCCTGCGTTGCTCGACCACCATCAACGCGGCTTCGAAGCGCCGCGTCAGCGCAGGCGTCCGAATCGCCAGATTCAGCGCTCGCCACCGTTCTGGCAGCTTCGCGTCGTCGATGGACGTGGCTGCCGCCAGCTGCTCGGCTTCGACCACCAGCGTTTCGGCGTCGGCGAGCGCCTGATGCTCCCGTTCCCATAGCGCGATCCGCTGTTCTGCCTCATCCAGCGCGGCGAGTGCCACGGCGTCGCCGTACCCCTGCGCCTCTTCGCGCAGCCCGGAGAGCTCGCTGCGCAGTCCGGCGAGCGCGTCCGGCGCCACGGGCGGTTCCAGCGTTCCGGTCCATTCGCGCAGCCTGCGCTCGAACCGCGCCCGCGTCCGCTGTTCCTCCTGCTCGCGATCGAAGCGTGTCTGGATGGCCCGGCGAGCAGCATCGCAGCGGGCGAGGCGGGCGGAGTCACCGCTCATGTCCAGCACCTGCCAGCGGCGATCGAGTTCGACCACCGCGGTGAGGATCGGGCCCGGCTTGATCGCCAGCGCTTCCAGGTCCGCGAGAATCGCGTCGGCGGCAACTTCCTGATCCAGCCGATTCGTCATCGCGCCGATTCGCTGCCGGGCCAGCCGGGCGACACCGTGATCCTTGTTCCTGGCCGCGTCCGCGAGTTTGCGCAGGCCGCCCGGCGTCCGCACGCGCTCCGCGGCCGCCATCCGCGTTTCTGCGTGCACGGCGGCAAGGGCGAGGTCAACCAACACGTCTTCATCGCCAATGGCGGCGATCGCGATGCCGCGTCGGTCCGCATGCTGCGTGCGGCGCGCCACTTCCGCGCGAATGGCATCGGTGCAGCGGCCCGTGGTGAGGAGCGCCCCGGCGCCGGCGCTGTCCTGCGTTTCGGAAAGGACGGTGCCGAGCGCAGAAGCGATGGCCGACCGCACCGCGGAATCGGCTTCCGCTTCCCAGGCGGCGCCGAGTATCGCCAGGGCGGCACAACGTCGTGCCGCGGCGATGCGAACCTCCGGTGCCGGGTCGGCGGCCAGCAGCTGCGCGAGTTCGTCCGAGTCTGGCGCCAGTTCCGCCGCGCCGAGAACCCGTTGCTCCGGTTCAGCGTGTTCGTGCAGGGCTGTACGCGTGAAGAGTCTGGTTACCATGGCGGGAATGAGATCGGGATGTCGCGCCCGGAGGCGCCCGGGTGCGCGCGCGACGAGGGTCCTGCAATCGCGTTGTTGGGGCTGCGGCGACCTGCCGGCAGTCGCGCGGTGATCCGGGGCATGGGGGTTTTCGACGTGGGAACTGTGATAGTAATCAAAAACGGCGCTGGCGGCGGCTGATCCACGTCAATTGCAGGCATTTGCCGGTGGGCGCGTGCGCTTGCCCCGATTCCCGGGGTGCATGCGAACCATCGCCGCCGCCGCTTGCATGCATGGACTCTCCGCCTCGCTCCGGACACGCTGTCGCATAATGCGGGGCAGTACCCTGGTGTTCGAAATGCCGGCGGCGGTTCCCTCCGCCGCGCGGAAGAGGCGGGGCCGCTGCAGGCGGATGGAAAACGATGCGAGACGACAGCGACTTCTACGCGCGCCTGCCGGTCTTCGAAGGATTCTCGGAGATCATGGATCCGGCGCGGTACCAACCGCTGCCCGACGATTGGCTGGTCGGGCTTACCGATGTGGCGGGCTCGACCGATGCCATCGGCGACGGTCGCTACAAGGCCGTCAATACGGCCGGCGCGTCCGTCATCGCCGCAGTCACGAATGCGCTCTCGGGTCGCCCGTTCCCCTTCGTTTTTGGTGGCGATGGCGCGAGCATTGCCGTCTCCGCCCGCGACGAAGCGCTGGTGCGCAGCGCGCTCGCCGCAACCGCCGCCTGGACGCGCGACGAGCTTGACCTGACGCTGCGGGCGGCGCTCGTTCCCGTTTCCGCGGTGAGAGAGCAGGGGCACGACGTTCGCGTGGCGCGGTTCGCGCCGTCGAAGAATGTCTCCTACGCGATGTTTTCCGGCGGCGGGCTGGCCTGGGCCGAGCGCTCGATGAAAGCGGGCCGGTTCGCAGTACCTCCGGCCGTGCCGGGGACCCGCCCCGACCTTGCCGGCTTGTCGTGTCGCTGGAACGACATTCCGGCCTCGCGGGGGCTGATCCTGTCGCTTGTGCTGGCGCCGGCAAAGCACGGTGACCCCGCGTTCCGCAGGCTGGTCGAAACGCTGTTGGGCGAGCTCGACGACAGTCCCGAGGTGGCGCGGCCAGTCCCCGACGGGGCCCCCGGCGTCGGCTGGCCGCCCCCCGGATGGGACCTCGAGGCGCGCGCTTCGCGGCGGCGCGGGGAGGGCCTCTTCAGGTCGCGGTTGCGCGTGATCCTGGAGACGCTGGTGGCCTTTGTCGTCATGCGGCTCGGTATTCGCGTCGGCGGTTTCGATCCCGGTGTCTATCGGCGCGTGGTCGTCGAAAACTCGGACTTCCGCAAATACGACGACAGTCTGCGCATGACGCTCGACTGCACCCCCGACCTCGCCGACAGGATCGAACGACGGCTCGCCCAGGCGACTGCCGACAATGTCGCGAGATTCGGCTTGCATCGTCAGTCGGAAGCCATCATGACCTGCATCGTGCCGTCCGTTTCCGAAAGCAATCATTTTCACTTCGTCGACGGCGCCGCGGGCGGCTATGCACTGGCCGCGCGGCAGCTGAAGCTGGCGGCGGGCACCCCGCGGGCCCGGGTCGACGCCCGGTAACCGCATGAACTCGATGGCGTGAATCGATCCGCCGGCGCCGCCTTGCGCTCAGCGCGACAGCAGCCAGCCGCTCAGCAGCGCACCGATCGCCGCGGCGCCGATTGCCAACAGATCGTGGTCGTCCCCGCGTTCGCGGATGCGCTCGAGGTCGAAGATCGCGTTCGCCTGCGCGTCGCTCAGCGTGGTGCGCATGGCGTCCGGATCGGCGGGGGCGGGTGCGGCTGCCCCCGCCGAGAGCTCGCGCAGGGCCTTCGCCACGCCCTCGGAATCGATCAGCGCAACGGGTGCGCGGCAATGCGAGCACGCGTCGTCCGTCGCCAGATCGATCGGCGCCCCGCACTGGGAACACGAGACCTGGCGGACCGTGGCACGCAGTCTTGCGAGCTCGGCGGGCGACGGCGCGCGGATGAAGTTCTTCTCCCGCAGGAACTGATTGAACGTGATGAGCTGGCCGCGATCGCGCGGACAACGCCAGTAGGTGAATCGCGTCGCGCGCTGGAGGTCGTGGGTAAAGGCCAGCATGCCGCTGCAGCGCGGGCAGTTGAAGTCGACGCCGAGCGGCGTTCGGGCACCGGCCGCGGCGGTACCGATGTATCGGAACATCCCGAGCACCGCCCTGGGCGTTAGCCGCACGCTGGCGGATTGATCGAACCAGAAGAGAGTGCAGGGGCCGCACGCTCCGACCTCGATGGGTCGAAGCGCGCCAAACGCCTCGACCACGTGGGCGGTCATCTCGTTGCGGCAGTTCGGACACGGAACCATGCTACAAGTGAGTACGTCCTTCTGACCAGGCGTTTGCGCCTGAGGGGGTACGGTCGGGTTGCCCGGATTCGATCGTTGCGCTTGAGGTAGCTGTCTCCAGGATGCGAAATCCGGAACATGCCAGCGGCCTCCGGGCATCCGCGTCGCTGCGCAACGGTGCCTCACCGGAACCGGAAAGGCAAGGGCCGCCAGCGCAGGCGACCTCTGACGGGGCCGGACGCCGGGGCGGGTCCCGCTGTCCCCGGTCAGTCCGCGATCTTGGGGTTGCGCGCTTCCTCGGGGGTTGACGCTGCCTGCTCGCGCGGCAGCTCCGGCGCTTCGCGTCGTCCGTCGACGAAGTGCGCGATGGCGAGCCGCGGATGCCGCCACAACATCCGCGGTCCGGCGTAACGCATCACCACCCGAACGTTCTCGCGCATCGCGGCGTTGTAGCAGTGGACCTTGCAGTTCGCGCAGGTGGGCTTGTCATCGCCGAAGACGCAACGGTCGAGCCTTCGGGTCGCATAGTCCAGCAGCCGCTGGCAATCGGCGCACAGACCGGCGTCCTGCACATGCACGTCATGACAGTAAATGCGCGCCATCGCGCCGAGCGTGGCGAGCTCGCGGGCGAGGCGCGGGTGTCCTCGGCGGTCGTGCGCCCGCCGGGTCGCGGGGCCCGCGACAGGTTGAGGGGCGCTCGGTTGCGGCATGGGCGACAGCTTGCCCCCGGCGCTTCGCCGCGGCCATGATTTGGGTCAACACGCCGTCGCGGCGCGGGGCCCTTTCCCGGTGGCAATGACCGAGCAGGCAGCGCCGGAGGTCGAATGACGCGGGTATTCGTGGCGCTGCATTCGAGCCGGTTTGACCTTCGTCAACGGGGGGGGCGGCCTGCAGCGAGCATCATGGCAACTGGGCGCGGACTTTCGCGCGAATCGGGTGTTTTCGAAGCGTCATGGACAAGGGTGACCCTGTTGCGGCGTGCGTCGGCCGGCACGGCGGCGATGCCGGGAAGCTGCTGCAGATCCTGCGCGATGTGCAGGCGGCGCTCGGCCCCCTCGGACCGGATGCGATCGATGCCGTCGCCCGGGCGCTCGGGATACCGCGAGTGCATGTCGAAGCAACGGCGACGTTCTACCATCTGCTGCACGCCGAGTCGCATGGTGTGTACGAGATCCTGTTCTCGGACAACATCGTGGACCGGATGCTCGGCAAGGACGAGCTGATGGCCTACCTGTGCGAGCGCATGTGGCTCGCGCCGGAGAAGGTGTCCGAGGACGGCCTCGTCTATGTCGGCAGCACGTCGGACATCGGGCTGGGTGATCAGGGACCCGCTGCGCTGGTCAATGGCTGGCCGCTCCCGCTGCTCGATCACAACCGTCTCGACCTGATCGCCGGCCTCATCCGCAACCAGAAGCCGCTGCCGGACTGGCCCGCCATGTTGTTCGAGGTCGTGCCGAATGTCCGCCGCGGCGATGCGCTGCTGGCCGAGCCGCATGCAGCGGGCGCGGCGGTTCAGCGCGTGCTGGAAATCGGGCCGGAGGGCATGCTGGAGGAACTCGAGCGCGCGTGTCCGCGCGGCCGCGGCGGCGCCGGCTTCAGGACCGCGGTGAAATGGGCGTCGTGCCGGCGTGCCTCGGGGAAGGCGCATTACGTCGTCTGCAATGCCGACGAGGGCGAACCCGGCACGTTCAAGGATCGCGTGCTGCTGCAGGCGCATGCCGATCTCGTCGTCGACGGGATGACGGTGGCGGCGCGGGTCATCGGCGCGGCCCGGGGCCTGCTTTACCTGCGCGGCGAATACCTGTTTCTCGCCGCGGCGCTCGAGCGCGTCCTGCAACGCCGGCGCGAGGAAGGTTTGCTCGGCGACCATATCCTCGGCGAACCCGGCTTCAACTTCGACATCGAGATCGCGCTCGGCGCAGGCGCCTATATCTGTGGCGAAGAGTCGGCCCTGATCGAGTCGGCCGAAGGCAAGGCCGGGCGGCCGCGCAATCGCCCGCCGTTCCCGGACACGCACGGCTATCGCGGCGAGCCAACGGTCGTCAACAACGTCGAAACCTTTGCCTGCGCAGCGAAGATCGCGGTGCGGGGAGGGGC
>Ga0315287_10007076_pt1 | contig 11231 bp, 18 predicted proteins | sample YL17G11_0_MG_FD_205037 | JGI IMG/M metagenome (GOLD analysis project Ga0315287, IMG submission 205037) | Sediment microbial communities from Yellowstone Lake, YNP, Wyoming, USA - YL17G11_0 | ecosystem: Environmental > Aquatic > Freshwater > Lake > Sediment | place: USA: Wyoming | collected...
AGGTAGTGATAATTTAGTCTACATATCCAGACAGCCAATACCGACAGGTATAATAGTATACAAAAGGCAAATTGGCATATATGCCTACTGGAAAGAACAGTTAGTGGCATATTATGGCGCAGGATCGACAAAAGGTGTTTTGGAATCATACGAAAACATAGAAATATTGAGATTGCTGGAATATGGTGTAAAAATAAAAATGGTTCAGCTTACAACTCATTATCAATCGGTGGATGTTCCAGAAGATATAAAAAAAGTAGAAGATATTATGAACGGAGTCGTAAAATGAATTGGCTATTTTTACGCGGTGCATGGGATGAGCGAACACGAAAGAGCATTGACGATAACGACGATATGTGGTTGCAGTTGTTTGCTGCTTTGGTTGGAGAAAATGATTATGGGAATATTTATTTTAAAGATAAATTTGATGGAAGCGATTGTCCAGAAGCAATTAAATATACACATAATTGTGATATATCAACATATTTTACCGGTGGAATAGTTGGAGACAAACAAACTATATTTTCTCGTGGAGGTTTTGATTGGCAGGCGCTTATTTGTAGGAACGATAAAAATGCATATAAAATCAGGTACGGCGCAGGTAAACGATTCATGCCTGAGCCGGATATTAAATATGATTTGGTTCTTGTCGATTCTTACAATCAGAAAAAAGCGATAAAAGAAATATATCCCGATTGCAACGCTCAAATATGGATAAAACCAGCAGCAGAACACTTTAAATACATGCCGGAAGTTGAAAAAGATTTTGACGTGTGCTATATAGCTAACGGACAACAGGCAGAGATAAAGAGCGTTAAATGGGTATACGATACTGTTCCGCGTGACCTGAAAGTATTGCATTTGGGGTATCCGTCAAAATATAAACCACCTGAAAACGTCACCTGTATGCGGGTTGACCGTATAGATATGCCGAAATGGATTAATCGCTGTAAGGTTGGTATCGTGCCGGATTGGAGTGGGGTTGATTCATGCCCGCGAGTGATACCCGAAATGATGGCCTGCGGGTTGCCTGTTCTAATGGCCGATACCGTCGTATATCGAAATCTATTATTTAACGGCGGGGGATCAAATAAAGATAGTTTTTGGGGAGATGTAAAAATCAATATTGAATATAATGTTTTTTATAGATCAATTTCTGAGGAATATGAAAAGGAAAATTCTATTGAAGTTGTTGTGAATTTAATAAAACAATATATATGGTGAATTTGCGAGATTAAATTATGAGTAAATTAATTGCCGGTTATTTTGTCGCAGAAATGGGTTGGTTGCTAATGCGCTGGCAAGGAATATGCCGACACGTTTCCAAAAATTATAACGGTACAATTATTGGATGCGAAAAGGAATACTCATTTTTATTTAAAGACTTTGCAACTGAATTTAAATACTTTGAAGATTTGAGAATTAAAATAAACAGTAGAAATATGTGGATGTCGAACGGCACTACCTATCCTATGGAAAAAGCAAATTTTTTACCGTCAAGAAATGTATGTTTAGAAAACGAATATCATCAGGACTTTATAAAATATGGACATAAAGACGCTTCATTAAAATATGATATTCTCATTCATGCAAGAAGTACAGAAAATAATAATACCGGATACCGAAACTGGGCTGTTGATAATTGGATTGAGTTATCAAGGCGATTATGTGGTCTGCGCGTGGCTTCAATAGGTTCGATTGGGGGGGCGTTGCACATAGCTGGTACGGATGATTGTCGAGGCATTGAATTAAGCCTATTATCTGATGTAATGGCGAGTAGTACGGTGTTATTATCACCTAGTTCTGGGCCAGTTCATTTTGCGTCTCTCTGTGGTCTTAGACATATAGTGTGGTCTACGGAAAAGGATAGAGGAATTTACAACAACCGGGAGCGGTATGAAAAATTATGGAATCCATTTGATACATCATGCGTTTTTATTCCCACTTGGCAGCCAACAATTGAAAAGGTTATAGAAAATTTATGAATAGTGAACACAAAAGAGTTCACGAAATAATAAAAAATGCTTTTGATGAGGCAGGAATAATTGACGGATTTTATTGTGGATTGCTGATTGATGGAACCGATATATCTTCATTTAGTGTTGGTATACAAGACAAAACAGAATATTCAAACGTGATCAGATTTCAGAGATTACTTGGAGTTGTAGAGCAATGTAAACATAGTCTTTTGATGATTTGTTATAAAGAATCTGAAGAAATAAGTGAATCGGACGCTGAAAATTTATGATACCAATAATGATGACTACTTATAATAGACCTGAATATTTTCGAGCGACAATAGATGCACTTGAAAAAACAAATGCACGGCTAGATAGTTTTGAAATATTTGACGATTGCAGTACAAATAAAAAACAGATTGAACATTTAGAAACATTATCAACAAAGTATACTATTAACAGACAAAAAAAAAATCAGGGCACTGTTTTAAACACAATTCCGAACATTGAGTACATGTTTAATAAATATAATTCAGATTATCTCGTTGTGTTGCAGGATGATCTATTATTTTCCAGATCATGGCTTGAACGCGGGATCAGTATTTTTGAACAGATAAAAGAAAAATATTTTAATGTTGCATACCTGTCTTTTTTTAATCGTGATAAACGGTGTTGTGAAGAAAAGTATTGTATTATGAAGTGTGGTCACCCTGGAGGGGTTGCTATCGTCATCGATAAAAAATTCTGGATTAATTATAAACAAAAATATAAATTAGATGATTATGGTATGGATTTATTAAACAATGCTTATCGCAATGTAGATCATAAAATAAGAAACCTGGTTGATTATAAAATGGCGCTCCGTGCTGTAAACATTGGATGGGTGCTTGCGTATGTTGGAAAATCTCTTATTGCCCATGTTGGCGATGAATCTTCCATGGTAAATGTTTCTAATCGTGAGGATATTCGTTTGGATTGTATGCGTAATTTCGTAGGAGTCGATAAATGAATCAAAAAGAATTACAGACTATAAAAGAACTTGAAGATGAATTAATGCAAGCGCAACAGCTTGAATTTATGATAAAAAGCACGGACGGGCGTGAACCTATCCAGAAAATAATTAATTCCTATAGTACTCTTTCTTCATTATATTCCAATCCTGACAAGATGCAAAAAATGATTGATGAAATACAAGAATCGATGACAAAATATATTGAACAGTCCGGCTATACTGGTAAAATACTTGGAAAGAAAGCGGTTGAAAAATATCTGCTTGCTTCAGAAAGAAAGGACTGGTCACAGAAAGCTCTTGCGATTATTGCGCGGACAAATGAAAAGCAGGCTGCAAAACGACTTAACCTTGCACTCATGCAGCTTGAAAAGGAAACCGGTATTTTCAAGGCTGACATAAAAATATTCATGGCAAATGCCCGGCTCGCAGGATACACCGATAAACAGATTTTGGGTCAATTGGTGCAGGCCGCAGGGGATAAGGTGGGAATAATTGATGGATTTTCCAAGCGGGTAAAATCGGTTACAGAGGCGGCGGTCCGGCGTGAAAAAAGTGCGCGTGAGATTGAGGAATACGAAAAAGAAGCACTTCCGAATGAGGAGTGGGTTTGGATTACGATAAGCGCTTCCCCGTGCCCGGATTGCCAAGAGCGGGCCGCAAAAATCCTACCTATGAGCAGATGGGAGGCTATCGGAGTACCTGGAGCCGGGCGCACGATATGCGGGAAGTTCTGCCGGTGCAAACTTGTCCCGGTGTCTATTGCGGATAAAAAATTTCCCACAGTCCGGGAATTTAATATTGACAGTAAAAAACTTGTGCTTACAACCGCTTCTGAAGAGCGGATACTAGAAGCAAAGAAAAACCAATATAATTATAAAAAGGAGTGATCTATGATACAATCAAAAAGTATTTCAAAAAAAGAAGTAAAAAAAACAGTACCAGCAACTACTACATCGCAATTTAAAAATTATACCCCTGGGACTCCATTTGGAATCCGCAAGAATAGGGAAAAAATAATTAAAAAAATATAATTATTGACTTTTAATGTAAAAAAGATTATTATATACTATGAAAGACACAATGTCTGAAAAACTTGAAAAGATTGAATATTTAAATAATAAAAATATCAAATACGTAGAAACAAAGTTCACTGGACAAATAGTTGTGCACTGGAAGGAAGGTGAACCAATGATAGAAGAGGAACACAAAAAAAGACAAATTAATTTAGAGTAATATTAAATTATTGTAAATTGGTAACCTGAAAAGGCTCCAATGATTTTTGCCGAGGAACTGGTGATTATTATTGGAGCCTTTTTTTTATTATAATCCGGCGAGGAACTGACCGGATATAGTTGATAAGGAACTTTCAACCGAAGGGAATTTTGTTTTATGGCGATGCCTAGTGCCTTGCATAAGGTTTTAAAAGAAAGTCTAGTTGACAAAACGTATGATGAAAAACCTGTTCTCGATTTTATTTCCGAAATTTACGCTCAATATGAAGCTGCTGATAAAATAAAGAAAGCAAATGAAGACCATATTAAAGAGCGCGAAGAATTAAAAACGAAAAACAAGGAATACAAAGAAAACGTTGATAAGAAAGATAAGGAACTTAAGGACATGGGTTCCGAAATCGAAAAACTGAAAACAAGTCAACTATCAGACGAAGAAAGAAAACAGTGGATTGAGACAAAGAAAAAGGGCATGACATCTGATGCGGAAGCTGAATTTAATCGACTCAAAGCAACTGTCGAAGAGTTAAAGGCTGAAATTAAAACCGAAGCACAAAAGAGAATTGATGCAGAGAAAAGAAGTAAAGAATCAACCTATGCAGGCAAAAGGACAGAACTTGAAACAAAGATTTACAAAGCCTTATCTGATAAAGGAATCAATGGAAGTGATGCGGATATGGCAATAGCAGTAATTGAAAAACAGGGATTGTTTAAACTTGATGAAACTGAAACCGGATTTGCCGAAAAGTTTTTTGTAAAAGGAGACAAGGGCGAACCGCTTTCAGCGTCAATTAGTGAACTGGCTGACTATATGGCTACTAAACATGAAAATCTTGTAAAGTCAAGCGGAAATAGAGGGTCGGGAATTAATCATTCGTCCGCACCTAATAATTCAATACCGCAATCAGGATTTGAAAATTTAATGGCCGCAAGGAATACCGCCAGACAATTAATGGAAAGAGACTTTAAAAAATAGGAGAGATAATTTATGGCACTTTTAGGAAACGTAACATTGCTTGATGTCGCAAAAAATATGCCTGATTCTAAAGAAAAAGGCATTATAATGACGTATGCAACATCGTATCATCCACTCGCAACAATGCCATTCGAAACTGTTCCTGGTGGGACAAAAAAATGGAAAGTTGTCAACGACCTTTCGTACTCTGATTCGAGTTCTGCGTATAGGAATCTTGAGGCTGAACATATCGCAACCAGAACACCAACACAAACATTTAATGCAAATGTCAAAATCGCCGGGGGACGTGTAAAAATGGACAGGTTATTGAAAGACCTTGCTCCCGGAGATGTCCCGATACAAAGAGAAGGTCAGATCGCCTCGTATGCACGCCAGATTACCATTGATATGTTTGAAGGCGCAGGTGGTTCGGCTCTTTACGGGATTACTAATCTTATTGACAATCAACCTCTTTTTGGGGGTCAGGTTGTAAATGGCGGGACGGCTTCGACTGGTGCTCTTATTACAGAGGACATGATGGATGAATTTCGGGCGAAAATAAACTATGTCCCTGGCAGTACATTTTTCTATATGAATGGAGCACCATATCGTCGATTGAGAAAACTTGCACGGGGCAATATAGCTACAACGGGATACAATGTTCAATATACCCCTGAACAGTTCGGGTATTTTGCAGGATTCTATGATGATGTTCCATGTATCGTTTTACAGGATGGAAAAGGAACTGATTTACTTTCAAATACTACGGGTGACGGAAGTTCAACGACAGTTTACGCTGTAACTTACGGTGCTGAAAATGTAATTGGATTCCAATTAAAACCAATTACTGTAATTCCGATGAACGAAATATCGGTTCTGGAGGCTTTTGACATTGAACATCCCATGAACTTCGCTTGTCAGTCGGTTCGCTGTATTGCAAAATTGCAATATGTAAAGAATGCTGTTGCATAATTAATAGAAGGGTTTTATGAACGACATTAATGTAAAGAAAACTAAATACGAAGAACTGCAATCGCACATAAAAGATATTGCCGAAATTGTGGCACAGAACAAAAAAAATATTGATGAAATTGTGTCACAGTATAAAGCAGATATTAGAGACGTACAAAAAGAGGTTGAATCTTTTTTAAGTAAGCTCGTCGAGTTAAAGGTTGATGTTCTACAGATTAATTCAAAAATAAAAGACAATTTTGTCAAGGATAATAAACTTGGAACTACAGTTCAGGAATATCTTGGAGAATCAAATAGTGCAGAACCTATGATTTACGGAGGAGTGCCGGTTGACATTAATGGAAATCCATTGAGACCCGTATATAATGAGAAAAAATATATTAAACCACAAAACGAAATTTTAATTCCGTAAAGGAGAATATTTATGGCATACGCTTCATCTACTACTACTGCTTGGAGAGCAAACAATGATATTACGGTTCCGTGGAATACTGTGGGTGGAAAGGTTTTATCTGCATCCGGGCAGGTTACCTCTTCAACTGAAGGCGCTGGTGTTTTCGTTGGACGCGGACTTTTCATGTGTGAATTGACCGTTACGTCAATTCTGCTTGGTTCAGGTTTCGATACAATCAATTTCATGATTCAGCGTAATACTATGAGTGCGACTGGACAATGGACTAATATCGGTCAGCTTGTTCTCGGTGATGCCACCGGTATAGGAGTTGCACTTGGAATTGATGTTTATACTTTCCCGATCTGGAATGATGGAGACAACCAAGTCCGAGTATACACGTATGTAAATGGTTCTGCATCCGCCGTCACATGGAGCGCAAAACTGTATCCTTTGAGAAGCAAAGAAGCCGCGTAAGCGGAGTGCTCATAGTTGTATGGTGTATTGTTTGGGTATCCTGAAAAGGCTCTCTTTTTAGGATACCTTTTTAATTTATAAGGAGAATTTTATTATGGGAACTGGAATTAATCCAATAAGTGACCTGGTTCAACTTGAAGCAGTCGGCGGCTTAGATGCTACATTAAGCCCGTGCGCAAACTGTTTTATGATTCTCTCAGATGCGGCGTTAAAGATAGAGACCGGACTTGGCAAAACAAGAGTTTTCCCGGCGGGTACTTTTACGACAAAAACAATTTATCACATGTATGTTCAACGGGTATTAACCGGAACTGCTATACCTATACAAAATGTACTCTTGGGCTTTGACAAGAACCAGGACTAGGCGGTATACATGGCTATTGTAAGTGTATCAATGCTATCCGCAAGGTTGCCGGGGTCGCCGAGCGGTACTGACTTAACCCTTGCCGTCAATCGTGCATCGAGCTTTGTAAATACATGGGCAAACAGGTATGACCCGTTTGATGATTATCAAGAATCGCCTGAGTCAATACTTGCGCCTGCGGAAATAGGGGAATTGTGTTTAATTTCGGCAGAGGCTTTTTACTATAAGCAAATCGGGCAGCGGAGCAGGAACGGGGAAGAAGCACAGCGATGGCATGAGTTTTTATACGGCAAAGATGGAATTAAAAAACAACTGGTTGATATTAGAATAGAACCGGAATGGAAGACACAGACCATTTCCCTGACAAGTGATAAGACAATGGTAATCGGCAGCAGAACGACAACCGGGGGTATGTGGCCGCGGGTAATACCGTTTACGGCGCAGGTGATAAGCGCGACGAACAATGTGTGGATATATCCGGATGATTGGTATATCAGGCAGGGCGGTTTATACGATGATGAATACTGTGACGCTTGGTATTTTGATTGCGATAGCGGGAGTTCGGTAGAGGGAACTTTGCGATATATGCGAACGTACAGGAATGACAATATTGACTATGCGAGGTATTCCCGTGGCTGATGGAATGTCGATACATCTCGAAACGCGAGAAGTTAATGAAATGATTAACAAATTACTTAACAAGGTAGAGCGTCCGAAACCTCTGTTAAAGAAAGTACAACGATTTATACATTATTTGACAATGAAAATGTTTCGAGGTGTTCGTCCAGATACAAGAGGAGTTAGGGGTGTCAAATGGCCTAAGTTGGCAAAATCAACAATAAAGGCAAAAAAGGCAAAAGTTGCAAGTGGGAAAGCTATTGCATCACATAGACCTATGGTTGAAACTGGATATCTTAGAGATTCAATAAAAGTTTTAGGACAAACAGATAAAGGGTTTTTATATGGTTCACGGGCAAAAAGTAAAGGCGGTTTTTCATACGGTGGACATCACAACAAAGGGCGCTTCCCGTGGCTGTTTTTAAGAAAAGATGATTTTTTACAAATACAACAAATGACGGTTGATTATTTAACAGACAAAAAACAGGCTGAATGGACAGATATAGTAAAACCTGTTAATAAAGAATAACAAGAAAAGGAGTTTTTATGGCAATCACAATCTCAAACGCGGCGAGAACTGCTGCGGTCACGGCGTTAACCAATTTGCTTGATGCAAGTTCTGTCGCCGGATATATCACAGTAACCGCATCAAATAATGATGTACTTACTACGCACGCGCTGAGCGATCCTGCTGTTGCGTCAATAACAAACGGCGTTGCGACACTCGATACCATAGCGGACGACACAGACGCAGCGGGCGGGACTGCGGCAAAGGTAAAGTTTTACGACGGCGACGCTGTTCTTGTCATGAGCGGGACTGCGACGGCTACAGGCGGTAGTGGAGATTTGGAGCTTAACAGCTTGACAATACCGGCGGCTGTTACTGTATCAATTACATCCGGTACAATCACCATGCCAGCAACACCGGCGTAAGGAGTTTTATGCTCGAAGCATTGTGTAAACTTGCTGATTTGATACGTGAAAAGGCACCGGAAGAAAAGGACGAATTGATGGAGTGTGTGAAGAAACTTACGCGCTTTCATCATGGTGTTTTCGGTAAGCCGGTGATTACCGGAATAATAAATGTTAAATTACCGTTGCCGATTAGGACTTGTCATGATAAAAATACTAAAAACTGAAAAGCTTATTTACCGTAACGGGTGGGACGTTACCATCAATAAAGAAAGCACTGACAAAACCCGTCAGGAGAATATGGTTTTCTTTTGGCCCGGTAAAGATGAACCAGATAAGAAAATACTTGAAAAGAAGTTTGAGTATTTTCAGAAGCAATACGATGATGAAGTGGCTTTTGTGCCAGAGAAAGTTTACACCGAAACGGAAGTGGTTAATGAATTAATCACAAAAAAGTATCTTGTTAAAGGCCAGAAGTTTGCTGATTTACCTGTCAACTCTTTATCCGTTGGGGGTAAATAATGGCGTGGACACATAAATATGTTGATACTGCCTTGGCCTCTGGAGACAATGACGGAACTACACCAGCAAATGCATGGAGAGGTACCTCGGCGATAAAAACGGGATTCGAAACTAATCATGCCGCTGAGACAAAAATATGGTATCGTAGAACGTCCGAGTATGACGAGGGTGTAGTAGGTCTTAATGCTGATATCAGTCCTACTGACGACGGAACACCCGCATTGCCTTGTTATCATATCGGTTGGCCAAGACCCGCGCTTCCAAATACCACCATTACGCAAGGCGATTGGACAAACGGATCAAGGATAATTGATAACATTGTAGGGATAACTCCCGGATTACGCGCTCATGGTGCTCGTTGGTGTACGGCACCAAATGGTAAGAAATATTTAATAACGGCTATTTTGTGGGAATTTACGGTTGACGGTATGGCCGTCGGTGCTGAATTTGTAGTAGGTGAAATTCTTACAAATACTACACAAACCAAAAAAGGCAAAGTGTGGACGTTTGTTGATAATGCGGATACTACGGGAACTATACAGGCTGTTGTTGATTCTGCAACTGCATGGGTAAATAACGATAATATAACGTCAAATGGAGGAGGAGACGCCGAATTATCAGCTAATGCTACAGAAATTGGATTTTTAATTGACAGGGAATATGCAGGTTCTACTGTCACGGGTACAAGCGGAAAATTTCAGATTGAAGCTGATGAGGACTACGCAGACAGGCCACAGGCAGGAATCGATGCAGGGTGGGATGCAGATGCTCACGACCTACCAAAGATAGATTTTAATAATGAGGCATATCAGATAAATATTTTGACTGACATATTTTTCTCATTTAGAAATTTTTATTTTGCAGATTCTGCGGATACACTTGGATTGATACTCGCAGATACATGTACAGCACTGGAATTGTTGGGATGTGTTTTTAAGCAGACATCAAGTAATACCCCTTTAATAGTATTTGCATATACATTTACCAATATCAGCAGATGTTTATTGGAAGGCTCTGGAGCCGGATCGAGTCAAAAGGGGTTATCTTGGTATGCCACATGTGACTTAATTATAAAAAACACACAGATTTATAATTTGGGAGGTACGGGGCTTAGTGCTATTATTGGCAAACCGTTTTTATCTAATATCAACATCGGCGTTGAAATGGCAAACGGAGGTGTTGATATCCAACTTAACCATTCTGCCACTCTTTTTGGTGTTGATGTTGCGTTGGGAGGTACAAACGGGTATATAAATTCAATTGCATCACTTGCTTTAGGTATAAAACTAAAAATAGAAAATTATCAAAAAATACTTGGGAATCATAAAGCGTTTTTCCAGGGTGGTACATGGGAATCGATAGCTGTTACATCCACAAACGCAAATAAGAAACTGTCCGACACAGTTCTAAAAATAACTCCTTCTGTTAATTTTGTTCCTTCGATTGATAATTGGAAGACAGTTATTTTCGACGGCTCATTTGAGTTATCTTCAGGTTCACAAACAATTAAATTTTGGTTATATAATGACCTCGGCCAAATTTTGAACGATGTTACAGCCAAAGACAATGTATATCTCAAAGCGACCTATGTTGACAGTTATGACGATACAACAGAGTATACTCAGATAGAGGCATTCAGCACGGAGATTGATATTGCTGATGCAGCGAATGCGGATGACTGGGATTATTTGCAAGTTACCGTGAATCCGTCAACAGCAAGTAAGGTGCGGGTACAGTTGATTTGTAGTGTATATGATGCGAGTGATTATTTTCTCATTGACCCAAAACCGGTGATATCGTAATGGCAATCAATAGCCCTAT
>Ga0315287_10007077_pt1 | contig 11227 bp, 9 predicted proteins | sample YL17G11_0_MG_FD_205037 | JGI IMG/M metagenome (GOLD analysis project Ga0315287, IMG submission 205037) | Sediment microbial communities from Yellowstone Lake, YNP, Wyoming, USA - YL17G11_0 | ecosystem: Environmental > Aquatic > Freshwater > Lake > Sediment | place: USA: Wyoming | collected...
GAGAGGTGCGATCTATCATCCGACAGGAGTCCCTTCTCCGCTCAACCTCCGTGAGGGAACGTTCAAGTTCTCTCACGAGGGCGTGACTTTTTCTCAGTTGAGATTTCAATCTGGGAGCGCTTCCTTCATCTTAGATGGATCGGTGAGATCCAACCAGGTAAATCTCTCCTCAGCGGGTTCGGTTGATTTGAACTACCTGTCTACCCTTCTCCGGGCCCCGCTGATTCCTGATCTCGTTCGATCTCAGATGGAGGGGATTCAGGAAGTAGGTGGAGGGGCGGAGTTTCGGCTGAAATGGTTCGGGAGAGGGAGCGATGGAATTCACCTGCTCAGAGAGGGAGAGGTGAAATTCAAAGGGGTGTCTCTGCGACACCGAACGATCCCAGTCTCCCTCTCGCAATTCAACGGATTCCTGCTCGTTTCCCGTGATCAATTTCGCCTCCTCGGATTCGATGGGAAGTTGGGAGAGTCGCCTCTCCAGGGATCGGCAGATATCTCCCGGTTTCCTCTCAGGACGGGTCCCAAGGGAGTGAGACGTCAACTCGCCTTGCGAGTTGTTTCTTCCAATCTGAATCTTGACCCCTTGCTCCCGAAAGAGGAAGAAAAAGCGTCCGTCTCCTTCGAGGGATTAAGGGATTGGCTCCGCCAGTGGGATCTCTACGTGAAGGTCCAGAGCGATCGGGGGACATGGCGAAACATTTCCTTTCAAGACTTGAAAGTGGAAGCGAGCACGGCGAACGAGAGACTGATCATCCGTCCGTTCTATTTCAAATCTCACGGAGGAGATCTCTGGGTCGAGGGATGGATCGAGCCGACAGAACAAGGAGTGCGATTTGAGATGAGCCCTCGTCTCGCCAACATGGATGCGGCAGAGTTAATCCGAGCCCTCTTCTCCAGGGACGGTGATGACAGGGTTCTTCTGACGGGCAAGGTTCATTTTCCAAAGGTCGAGTTGCGAGGGGAGGGGGCAGACCTCCAAAGGGTAAAGGAATCTCTCGAGGGAAACCTGAGGTTGGAGATGGAAAAGGGAGCGATCGAACGGGGTGATATTTTGGCAAAGATATTTTCCATCCTGAATGTCTCCCAATTATTCCAGGGAAGACTTCCGGACCTCAAGACACGGGGGCTTCCTTACCACTGGATCACAACCAGTATTAGGATCGAAAAGGGGGTCGCTTCTACTGAAGATCTTCTTGTGGATAGCGATGCCATGAGAATTACGGGCATCGGAAAGGTGGATCTGGGCAAGAACCTGATCGATGCCAAGATAGGAGTCCATCCTTTAGTGACGCTTGATACCGTGCTGAGCCACGTCCCTATTGCAGGCTACATCCTTACGGGAAAAGACAGAGCCTTTGTCTCGTATCTTTATGAGGTCAAGGGAAGTCTGGATGATCCAAAGATTGAAGCTGTCCCGGTGAAAGCTTTCGGCGAAGGAGTTTTTGGGATCATCAAGCGACTATTAGAAACGCCTCTGAGGCCCTTCCAATAAGCCTTGCTTTCGAACGGATCGATGAGAAATGAAGGCCCGGAGTTTTTGGCTTCCCGGCAATGAATCATTAAGCAGTGGATAAAATAGTCTGCATTCACCACAGAGACACAGAGGCTACGGAAAGAGGACTTTTTTGTCTGTCCCGAGAATTCCTCGGGACAGACAAAAAGCTTCTGTCTTGAAGAAATTGCCTTGGCCGAAGGCCCGGGGGGTTCATGGAGAATCGGTACCTCCCCCGCACACTTCGCGGGATCTTTGACCGATTCTCCATGAGAACAGTCCTCTCAGTGTGCTCCGTGTCTCGAACGAGCCTCCATCTTTCCGTGGCGAGCCTGCCTGCCCGAAGCCCCGCCTCCAGAAGCCTTGCGGAGGGCAGGCGCTTCGGCGTAGGCAGGTGGGTGGTGAAAATTGTTTTGAATGTAAACTGTTTTACGCTCCTGGTAATATCTTTTGTTATTGTACCCCTTGGCCCCGCCATATCCCGTTAGGGCGGGACGGGGCACATTGCCGACCCAGGGCGTCTTGATCCGCAAGCCCTCGTTTTTGAAGAATTTTTCACAAGTTTCAGTTTCCTCTTGACAAATTACTAGATGTTGGTGTAATCATCATTAGACATACTAAATGTAGCACTAGTGGTGTTTCAACTCAGCCCCCAAAGCGGGACAAGGTGGAGAAAGATGGCGACGATTGTTGGACTTAAGGGTGAGCGTCAGGAATTCAGAGCGGATTCAGAAACGACGGACATGGCCCTCTTTGTAAGAACGTCTGACGAGTCAATGCAGGGCTGGGACCGGCGTAAGATTGTCGATGCCCTCGTTCGAGAAACCTTCGTGGATCTGGATACCGCTCAGGAGATCGCCCGGGAGGTGGAAGAACTCATCGCCAGCTCCAAGATCCGGATGATCACAGCCCCTCTCGTCCGTGAGTTGGTGGATGCCAAACTCATTGAAAAAGGTCTTGAGCAAGCCCGCAAGATGCACACCCGTCTTGGAATGCCACTCTACGACGTGGATCAACTCATCCTCCATCCCAATAAAGAGAACGCCAATGTCCCCCACGGTCCGGAGGCGACGAACCTCACGCTGGCCGAGAGAATCAAGAAAGAGTACGCCTTGCTCTCTGTTTTTTCCCAGGAGGTGGCCGACGCTCACATGCGAGGAGACATCCACCTTCATGATCTTGGCTTTGTGGACCGGCCTTATTGCAGCGGTCAGTCCCTGGAATACATCAAACGCTTTGGGCTGAGCCTTCCCAATTCCATCGCCATGGCGAAACCGGCGAAGCACCCCGAAGTCTTGCTGGCTCACATGGTAAAGTTTGCTGCAGCTCTCCAGAGCAACTTTGCAGGCGCGATCGGATGGGACTCGGTCAATCTTTTCTTTGCACCGTACCTCGTAGGCCTGTCAGACCAGGATTTGGAACAGTTGGCCCAGATGATGATCTTCGAATTTTCCCAGCAGGCCGTGGCCCGGGGAGGGCAGGCGATTTTTACGGATCTCAACCTCTATTGGGAAGTTCCAAGACATTTTGAGGATGTTCCTGCCATTGGCCCGGGGGGTGAACCCACAGGGAAAACCTATAGGGACTATGCAAAAGAAGCCCAACGGTTCGCCCGGTCCCTCTTTGATGTGTACATGGATGGAGATGGCTCGGGAAGACCGTTCTTCTTCCCAAAGCCGATGGTTCATATTACGGAGAAATTCTTCAAGACCGAAGGCCACCTCGATTTTCTCCACCATATTTGTGAGGTGGCCTCGGAAAAAGGAAATACCTATTTCGTCTTTGACCGCGGTGAGACGGCCAAGATTTCAGAGTGCTGCCGTCTCAGTTTTAAGCTCGAGGAGACCGACCTGGAGGATGCCCGGCAGCCCTGGAAGATGCGCTATTGCGCTCTTCAGAATGTCACCCTGAATCTACCGAGGATTGCCTACCTTGCCCAGGGTGACGACACACGGCTCTTCTCGGGAATCTCTGATTTTTTGGAAGTGGCTGTCAAGGCCCATCTGGAGAAGAAGCTCTTTATCGAGAAGCTTCTCTCCTTGGGTGAACGCGGACCGTTGGCTTTGCTCGCCATGGATCGCGATGGGTCGCCTTATCTCCGTATGAGACGTGCGAGTTTTCTTGTCGGCATGGTTGGGCTCAATGAGCTTGTTCAGATCCATACGGGGCAGGAGATGCACCAGTCCAGGGAAGCCTTCAAGTTTGGACTGAAGGTGATCGCCCACATGAAGCTTCTGATAGAAAAATTGAGTCAGCGCCACGGGATGCGTTTCGTCCTTGAGCAGACACCCGCGGAATCGACGGCCTATCGCTTCGCCAAACTGGATCTCAAATTTCACTCTCCCCAATCGGGCCACATCGTCAAGGGAGACATCTCAAGAGGCGAGGTGTACTACACGAATTCGACCCATCTGAACAATTCTGCTGTTCTGAACCCCATTGAGCGGGTCCGACAAGAGGGACTCTTCCATCCCTTGATCGAAGCGGGTGCCCTCACTCATCTCTGGTTGGGCGAAGCCAGACCGTCGAAGTCCTCCTTGGCCAATTTTGTGATCAAGACGTTTCAACAGACCCAAAATGACCAGATTGCCTTTTCACCCGAATTTACGACCTGTAATGCCTGCCATCGGACAAGCCGGGGACTCCAGAATTCGTGTCGCTATTGCGGATCAGGAGACGTGGACGGAATTACGCGGATCACGGGTTACTTTACGAAGGTCTCGAGTTGGAACAAGGGGAAACTCGGGGAACTTCGGAACCGGTATCGGAATCAGGCCTTCTTCAAAGAGGAGGGAGATGCGGTGAGGGGGTTGAGACCCTTGGGGACGCAAGCTGTGTGAGCACTGGAGGTTTATTGGGTTTTTGTTTTTGATGTTTGAAATTTTTGTTGGAAGGAGATGCCATGGGATCGGTCAAGATTTTCTTGAAAGCGAGATGCCCCAAGTGCCCAGCCGTCAAAGAAATTGGAATGGCTCTTAAGCAGGAAGGATTTCCAGTGAGCCATTACGACCTCGACACCCTTGATGGTTTGGCAGAGGCCTCTTTCTACAGCGTTCTTTCGACGCCCTCCATCATCATCGAGGATGAGGAAGAGCGAGAGGTGATTAGTTGGAGAGGGGTGGTGCCAACCCTTCAGGAGGTGAAACAGTATCTGTCCAGCACCCTTTCCTGACCTCGATTCACGCTCGATCCTATGCCGACCCGTCATGATCGACATCAAAGGGTTTCTGGAAACCTCTTTTGTAGATTGGCCTGGGAAACTTTGCGCTGTCCTTTTCCTTCCTCACTGTAACTTCCGTTGTCCCTATTGCCACAACCATGGTCTCGTGATGCATCCTGAACAGTATGCCTCCATTCCGCTCGACGAGATTTTAAATCGCCTTCTCTCCTTTCGCGGCTGGATCGACGGGGTGTGTATCACGGGTGGAGAGCCGACCCTTCATAGGGATCTTCCGTCTCTTATCCGCGAAGTCAGAGAGCATGGTTTCTTGGTGAAGCTCGACACGAACGGATCAAACCCAGAGATGCTCGGTAGGCTGGTGGATTCGGGAGTGATCGATTTCGTTTCCATGGACGTGAAAGCACCCCTCGATCCCACGAACTACCGGCGATTGACTGGATGTTCCGTCGACCTCGACCTCCTCTGGAGATCCATCAGGCTCTTGGAGCGAGGCAAGGTGGACCATGAATTCCGTGTGACCGTTGTTCCTGGACTCCACCGGGAAGAAGATATCCAGACGTTGGGCCGCCAGCTGAGGGTGGGCCCGCGGCTCATTCTTCAGAATTTCAACCCCGCGAACCCCCTCGATCCCTTGCTGAAAAACACACGCCCCTATGATCAGGCCATGCTGAGGACGATGGAGCGGGAAGTCCAGGAGATCTTATGACGACGCGTGATCAGGAGTTTTGATGAAGCCGAAGATTCAGGAAAAGGAGAGTCCCCTCGTGAGGTCCATCCTCGACACGATACAGGATCCTTTCTTCATTCTCGATCGTCGGGGAGCCATTCTCTTGTTCAATGTCCAAGGGATGGAGACCCTAGGATATTCTGCTGATGAATTTGGGAAGATGAACTTCTTTCAGATGATCCCCCCGACAGACCAAACCCGGATCAAGAGAGAATTCGAAGAGATCGAGCAAGATAGAGAAATCCGTCTGAAGAGCCAGATGGTGGGTCGCTCAGGCGAGACCATTCCGGTGGACTTCGTGGGAGTGATCAGGGATGGAAGAGGCTTTGTGACCCTGAGGGATCTGAGAGAGAGGGTCAGGACGGAGGAGGAGTGGGAACAGACCAAAAAGGAGTTCAACGAAAAGGCACGTGAGAGGGATCAGTATTCCCGGGAACTCCAGGTGATGAGAGACCTCTATAAGGAGAAATTGAAAGAACTGAGGGAGATGAAGGAAGAAGTGGAGCGTCTTTCGTATACCGATGAGCTGACTGGAATCTGCAATCGCCGTTTCTTCATTCAGCTCCTAACGTTAGAGGTGGAGCGTCAGAAGCGCTACCCCTATCCAGTCTCCCTCCTCATGATCGATATCGACTATTTCAAACACTACAATGATACGAATGGCCATCTCGACGGTGATCAAATCTTGAAAGCCATCGCCATTCTGATCGAACGAGGAGTCCGGCAGACGGATATCGTGGCTCGGTTTGGTGGGGAAGAGTTTGCCGCGATCTTGATCAATGCGAGCAAGAAAGATGGCATGGAGATTGCAGAGAGAGTCCGGAAGAATGTGGCAGAGACTCCTTTCCCCAATGGACGGGCACAGCCCAATGGACGATTGACCGTGAGCATCGGAGTGGCAACCTTTGCCCCTTCCTTTACGACTCCAGATGACTTTATCCGCGAAGCGGACAATGCCCTCTATCGGGCCAAGAGGGCAGGGAGGGATCGTGTCGAGGCATAAGACGCAAGCCCTCATTGTGGCTGCGGCGGTGATCTTTGAAAAGGGGAAAGTTCTTGTCACCCAGAGGAAAGAAGGTTCCTCTCACGGACTCCTCTGGGAGTTTCCAGGAGGAAAGGTCAGAGCAAAGGAAGAGCCGAGAGAAGCGCTCCAGAGGGAGTTGAGAGAAGAGCTGGGAGTGGAAGCGAAGGTTGGCAACCTCTTCGAGGTGATCTACCATGTCTACCCTGAGTTTCCCATCCTTCTTCTGGTGTATGAATGCTTCATTGGAAGAGGGATTCCCAAACCCATGGGGTGCCGGGATCTCCAGTGGATCGAGACGCAAGAGGTGCTGACGTTGTCTATGCCAGCGGCCGATGAGCCGATTCAACGGCGACTGGTCGCTTTGGAGAGGAGGAGAGAGCCTTCCCAGGGGTGAGCCGTTTCGGTTTCTTCTGGGATCCACTTGGGAAAAGAATGAAAGACGGGGTTGGAGATAAGCCATGGAGCAGGATCGAATAAAAAAGTATGCCGAGAGTCTCGACAAAAGCATCGAGAACACTCGGTATTATCTCAAGAAGACGGTGGAAGACTTTCAGGAAAAGTGTCTTCTGATCTCTCCCGAAAAGAATGTGCCCCGGGACATCCTCACCGATATTCGCGAGATCTATAAGGAGATTCGAGAACGACTGTCAGAAGCCAAAGCGATTCAACAACTCTTGAAAGGAAAGTACCGTCAGTATGTTCGGAGCAGTCCAACACGGGACAAGGAACTGACAGAACTCGGCTTCCTCGCGAAGACCTGCTATTCAAAGTTTGAATACACCCTACTGCAGATCCAAACCAAGGAACGGGCCAAGCTCAAAGGTGCCCCTAAAGAGGGGGAGCACCCCCCGAAGGCGAGCGAGCAGCCTCCCTTCCAGTGGTTTCAATCGAACGAAAACGAGGCCATATTTCTCCAAGAAGTCGAAATAATGAAAGACTTAGGCCAGGGGGCTCCATCTCTTGTGGCCAATGGGGAACGGCGCGAAATTCCCAAGGAGGCTGGACCCGGTGGACTGGGCCTCACCCTTTTCGTCATCAAAGGAGATCCCCTTGCTCTCGATGAACTTCGATCACAAGTCCAATTGAGAGAACAAGATATCCTCGAGCGGTACAATAAGGAGGAACTCCGAGGCGTTCTGACCCACCTGAGGGAGATCAATCCATCAGAGATTGAAAGCATTCTCCAACGTTCGATGAAGAACGACCGTTTTTCGACCCTCAAATGTTTGGTGGTTCGAGTCGAGTCGCAGGAGGTTCTGACCCACGCTCTCCTAGAAAGAATTGAGAGGACTCTGGGAGAGATGGCAGCAGGGGAGACGAAGTCACTTCCTGTTTGACACACCTCTCGGAAACCGTTATAAAATGAAATTAAGAAGCTCTTTTATCCGTCCTCGCCCGTAGTGCAAAATGGGCTTTCCGGAAAACAATCGAGTCTCAACGCCGTTCCAAGTCGTTCTGAATCGACGGACACAAGACCATTGACCGGCAAGTGACCCGCAAGCCCCGCCCTTTAGGGCGGGGTGAAGGGGCACAATATAGAGGGAAGTCCCTCTCCGGGAAGCGCCGCCCTTCGGGGCGGGGAAGCTTCGCTTAGCCATTCTTGACTTAACAGAAATCAACTCGGGATAACGAATGAATCAGGGCCTGAAAGATTTCTATTTCTTCAGTGACTTCCTGAACAGGGCGATCTTCACTCCCTCTGGCCAGAAAGTGGGCAAGCTCGTAGATCTGGTGGTCGAGAGAACGGATCCCTATCCGATGATTGTCGGCATCCTTATTCGGGTCGGAGGAAAGGAAAAGAGACTTTTCCTCCCTTGGGGAAAGTTCAGCACCCTGGAGCCCCAGATCACCGTGAAGGGGGAAGACCTCCAAGCGGTAAAAGCGACGTTTCCAGGGAAAGAGGTGGTGTTTCTCGGAGAAGAGGTGATGGACAAACAGATCGTCGATACCTTCGGAGCCAAGGTGGTCCGGGTGAACGATCTTCACTTGCTGCGGGTGAATTCCAGTTTAAGGCTTTGTCATGTGGATGTCGGATTTCGGGGATTGATGCGCAGGGTCGGGTGGGAGGGACTGATGGATCGTGTCCTCCACTGGCTCTTTTCCTATGAGCTTCCGAATCAATTCATCTCATGGAAATATGTTCAGCTCCTGTCGGGTTCGGATCTCCTGCAGTTGAGTGTGTCGCAGAAGAAGCTTTCTCACCTCCATCCTGCGGATCTGGCCGACATCATCGAAGACCTCAGTGGCCGAGAGCGGTCTGCCATGTTTCACGCCCTAGACACCGAAACCGCCGCCGATGCTTTGGAAGAGATTGATCCCAAGATCCAGAAATCACTCATTGAAGAGATTCCTGTGGAGAAAGCCTCGGATATTGTGGAGGAGATGTCACCCAGTGAGGCCGCCGACCTCTTAGGGGACCTTACAGAAGAAAAGGCCGAAGAGATCCTGGATGGGATGGAGAAGGGGAAGGCTGAGGACTTGCGAGAACTACTCGTACACCATGAGAAGACCGCAGGGGGACTGATGACCACAGCCTTTCTGAGTCTGCCGCCAAGCATCCTCGTCGAGACGGCCATGATTCGGCTCAAGGCCGAAGCTCCGAACTTGGACATCTTCGATTATATCTACGTGACCGATGAAGAGGAGGTCCTCCGAGGAGTGGTGAGCGTTCGAGATCTCTTCACGGCCCAACCCCATCAGACCCTTTCGGAGATTCAATCCCAGAGGGTGGTGAGCATCAAGCCGGATGAACACGAAAAAGAGGTGGTCAACATGTTCGCCAAGTACGGATTCAGAGCCCTGCCGGTTGTGGACGAAGAGAACCACCTCAAAGGGGTGATTGGCTTTCAAAGTGTCCTCGAGATCCTAGCCCCTGATGCCGGCTGATCCCTCCGACATCGTTTGCTCTCACCCAGAACAAGCGGACCGAGGAGGAAAGAGTCATCGGCATGGGCCGAATTCCTGAACCCTGACCCAAAGATCCAGGCCCCATGTCGAGAGACTGTGTCGTGACGGGCCGAGTGTGGAATTGGGGCAGACAGACGGATTCCAAAGCTTTAGAATGTGGGTCATTATTAAAGGTTATGGGCAGGAGTTCGTGGTGCATGAAATGGAGTCTCCTCGAGGTGTTAGAGCGCCTGAATCTACTCGCTCAAATGTTCCGCTCTAAAGCTTTTTTATCCGTCTATCTGCCCCTTTGATGGGAGCGTTTGTCCTTTGTGCAATTACGGCACAGTCTCTGAAGGGGCGTGACGTTCGTCCGTCGAAAAACCGGATCACCATGGTGGGCTGCCAAAAACTCATTTCCGCGTCGAAACAATCCTTGTGGAGAACCGTGGGGCTCTTTTTCATCCTCATGGGGCCCGGCATTATTACCTCCAATGTGGATAACGACGCCGGTGGAATCACCACCTACTCCCTCGCTGGAGCTACCTTTGGGCTCAAACTCATCTGGTCCCTTGTCCCCATCATGATTGCCCTGATCGTCATCCAGGAGATGTGCGCCCGCATGGGAGTGGTGACAGGAAAAGGGCTGTCGGATCTGATTCGAGAAAAGTTTGGTGCGAAGATCACCTTCTACCTCATGATCGGCATGTTTCTAACGAACATGGGAAACGTTGTTTCGGAATTCGCTGGAGTGGCCGCAGGGATGGAGATCTTTGGTGTGAACCGATTCATTTCCGTCCCCCTCAGTGCTTTTCTCGTGTGGTGGATGGTCGTGAAAGGCACGTACAAATCTGTGGAAAAGGCCTTTCTGATCGCTTGCGTGTTTTACGTGTCTTACGTCATCACGGGCATCATTGTAAAGCCGAATTGGGGAAATGTGGCCGAACAATTCTTACATCCGCAGTTGAGCCTGAACCCAACCGAGATGACCATGGTCATCGGCTTGGTCGGAACAACCATTGCTCCATGGATGCAATTCTATCTTCAGGCCTCCATCGTAGAGAAAGGGATCAAGATGGAGGAATACAAGTTCGCCCGGTTCGACGTGGTTCTCGGGTCCGTCATCGTCCATATGGTGGCCTTCTTCATCATCCTCGTCTGCGCAGAGACCCTCTTCAAACAGGGTGTGCAGATCGAGACAGCCAAAGATGCCGCCCTCTCGCTCAAACCCCTCGCAGGCAAATATTGTACCTATCTTTTTGCCTTTGGCCTGGTCAACGCCTCTCTCTTTTCTGCCTCGATCCTACCTCTGTCGACGACCTATCTCATCTGTGAAGGCTTGGGATGGGAAGTAGGGATCGACAAGAAGTTTGTGGAGGCTCCAGAGTTCTATGGTTTCTACTCTGTGATTATTTTCTTGGGGGCAGGTCTGATCCTTTATCCCGGCCTTCCGCTCATTCCCATCATGTATTTCTCTCAGGTGATCAATGGGATCGTGTTGCCTTTTGTCCTCATCTTCATGCTCCTTCTGATCAATGACAAGAAGTTGATGATGGAGCACACCAATGGACTCCTCATGAATGCCATTGGCTGGATGACTTCTCTTACCATGATAGGACTCAGCATCTTTCTTCTGATCCGCGGTCTGTGATGCTTTTGTGATCCATCGGTGACACTTGGGTGCGATACCAAGAGCAGGGATTAGGTTACATTGAAAAGGATTTTCACCACCCACTCGCCCCGGAAAGATGGGGCTCGTTCGAGACACCGAGCACACTGAGAAGAGTGTTCTCATGGAGAATCGGGAGGTACCGATTCTCCATGAACTCCCGGGCCTTCGGCAAAGGTAGTTTATTTGAAACAGAAGCTTTTTGTCTGTCGGGTACCTCCCCGACAGACAAAAATTCCTCCCTCCGT
>Ga0315287_10007079_pt1 | contig 11224 bp, 7 predicted proteins | sample YL17G11_0_MG_FD_205037 | JGI IMG/M metagenome (GOLD analysis project Ga0315287, IMG submission 205037) | Sediment microbial communities from Yellowstone Lake, YNP, Wyoming, USA - YL17G11_0 | ecosystem: Environmental > Aquatic > Freshwater > Lake > Sediment | place: USA: Wyoming | collected...
GGCCCGAGGTCCCCGCGGCGCTCGACGCCGTGGTGATGGGCTGTCTCGAGCCGACGATGGAGAACCGCTTCCAGACCGGCGCGGAAATCGTGAAGGCCCTGGACGGAGAGATGCCCGTCTCGACCGGCCGTCGCGCGTGGCTGGGGAAGGCGGCCGTGGCGCGCCGGCGGTGGATGTGGGCGGTGCTCGGAGTGGCGGCGGCCGCGGTCGTCGTCGTGGGAGTGGGCCTCGTCATCCGGTCAATCACCACGCCGCCGGCTCCGGCGGCTCCGCCAGGGATGGTCGCGGTCCCAGCCGGGTCGTACCTCATCGGCTCCGACGACGACGAGCGGGCCCGCCCGGCGCACCGGATTGCGCTGCCGTCGTTCGCCATCGACAGCACCGAAGTGACTGTGGGCGCGTACCGGCGGTTCGTCCGGGCGACTAACGCGGGGCTTCCGTGGACGACGGAGCCGGATTCGCTGCTGCCGGTGACCGGCGTCCGCTGGTCGGAGGCCTCGGCGTTCTGCGCGTGGCGCGTGCAGGGCGGGCGGCTGCCGACGGAGTTCGAGTGGGAGGCGGCCGCACGCGGACTGGAGGGGCGGCGCTATCCGTGGGGCAACGTGATGGACACGGCCGCGGCGGAGATCGCGCACCCGAGGGCGGCGAGTCCGTTGCGGGTCCGCAGCCACCCCCGGGGCGACACTCCCCTGGGCGTCTCCGACCTCGTGGGCAACGTGTGGGAATGGACCTCGTCGCGGCTGCTGCCGTACCCGGGCGGTGCGCCGCAGCAGGGCGGAGACACGCTCTACTACGTCATTCGCGGTGGCGCGTACAACACGGTGCCGGCGTTCGCCACGGTCTTCTACCGCGCGGGCGTCGCAGCGTCTCCGCCTAGGCGGGGCGACATCGCGCAGACCGGGTTCCGCTGCGCGGTGTCGTTCCCCCAGGCGAGGGCGAGGTAGAGGTCCGCGGCGGACGACTCACGGCCGACCGCGAGGCCCGTCCTCACCCCGGCCTTTGCGCGCCGCAGAACGGCTTCCGCTAGATGCCCAGGATGGGCCGGGGCGCTGGCCGGTGCAGGTCCCCGGCGCCGAAGCCCAGCACCTCCCTGTAGCCGGCGATGTCCATGAAGCCGTGGCCGCTGATGTTGAAGGCGATCACCTTCGCCTCGCCCGACTCCTTGCACCTCAGCGCCTCATCGATGGCGCAGCAGACGCTGTAGGCCGACTCGGGCGCGGGGAGGAAGCCCTCGGTGCGCAGGAATGTCAGCGCGCGGGCGAACACGTGCTTCTCGTCGGCCGGATACGCCACGGTATCGATGTACCCGAGGTGCCGCAGGAGACTCAGGATCGGCGAGCAGCCGTGGTAGCGCAGGCCGTCGCCCTTGATGGGCTGCAGGCGCGCCGTGTGGCCGAGGGTGTACATCTTGAGCAGTGGCGTGATCTCGGCGTGGTCGGCGAAGTCGTACCGATACTCGCCTTGGAGGTTCGGGGCCGCCTGGCTCTGCGCGGCGACGAACCGGATCTTCTTCCCCTTGGTGAGCACGTCGCCCACGAACGGCAGCACGAAACCGCCGAAGTTGCTCCCTCCGCCGAGGCACGAGATCATCACGTCGGGATAGTCGCCCACCTTCTCGAACTGCTTCTGCGTTTCCAGTCCGATGATCGTCTGGTGCATCAGGACGTGGTTCAGTACGGAGCCGAGGGAGTAGGCCGCCTTGGGATCGCCCTGCGCGTCCTCCAGCCCCTCCGAGATAGCGATCCCGAGGGAGCCCGGGTGCTCGGGATCCTGCTCGTACAGCGTGCGCCCGAACGCCGTGCGGTCGCTCGGCGAGGCGTGGACATCGGCTCCCAGCATCTGCATGAAGCCGAGGCGGTCCGGCTTCCAGCGGTACACGGCGCGCACCCAGTAGACGGTGCACTTGAGGCCCGTCAGCGCCGCCGCATACGCGAGGGCCGTCCCCCACTGCCCAGCTCCCGTCTCCGTCGTAAGCCGCTCGAAGCCTTCCTGGCGGGCGTAGTAGGCCTGCGCGAGGGCCGTGTTGACCTTGTGGCTGCCGGTGGGGCTGTAGAACTCCGCCTTGTAGTAGAGCCGGGCGGGGGTGCCGAGCGCCTTCTCGAGCGACAGCGCCCGGAACAGCGGCCTGGGCCGTCCGGCCTGGAGGTAGAGTTCCCGCAAGCCGTCCGGCACCGGGACCCACCTCTCGCCCGACATCTCCTGCGCGAGACAGGTCCCGATCAGGAGTTTGGGGAGCTGCGCGGTGCGTGAGGGACCTGTGTCGGGATCCTTCGGCGGAGGGAGGGGCTCCGGCAGGTCGGGGATGATGTTGTACCAGTGCTGCGGAAGCTCGTGCACGTCCAACTGGATCAGCCTACTCTGCGCCGCCATGGTCCACCCCGCGAGTAGAGGGTACAGACAGCCACCGTCGTGACGGGGAGCCTCTCCTCGCCACGGCGGCGAAGGCGCGATATCGCGAGCGTTGACGCGGCACCAGACTAGCTCGGGTCGAGCGGCGCCGTCAAGGCGCGCGGGCAGGCGCGCGGGCAGCGTGTCGGGCAGCGCCTCGGCGGTTCCTGGGCTCACGGCTCGGTCGCGCGGAACCGCACCGCTTCGCGGCCACCCGGTGGCGCCACAGGGCGACGCCGCTGACCGGCCCTCAGCGAGACAGCTCGAACCCCGCCGCCGCGAAGTCGTCGTCGAACGCGAACGCCTCGGCGATCCGCTCCCGCCGCATCACCTCGAAGCTCACGGTGTCGGTCAGCGAAACGCGCCGGCCGCGCAGGCGCGAGAGCCAGCGCGCCAGTGCCTCCCGGGCGAGGTCGGGCCCGACCTCGATCCACTCGTGCGCCGGGTCCTCGAGCAGTGCGCTCACCAGCTCACGCGCGGGCTCCGGACCGAGCCGGTACAGTAGGTGCGCGTGCAGCTCGGCGAGCACGAGCATCGTGCCCACGAGCCGCACGCCTTCAGCCCTGAGTCGCCGCCGAGTGGCGAGGGCGCGGGCGTAGTACTGATCCCGCCGGCTCGCGAGCGCCAGCAGGGCGCTGGTGTCAACGAGAACGCGACCGGCCACGGCGGGGTGGGGCGTAGAGGTACTCGTCGTGGCGCGCGGCCAGGTCGCGCGGGACGTTCTTCACCGCGTCGAGCGCGCCGGTCAGCCGGTCGAGCGCCGCGCCCGGCCTGCGGTGGGTCAGCTCTCCCTCTGCCAGTTTCCTGATGCCGCGGCGCAGCAGCTCGGTCTTGGGCAGGCCGGTGTGCTCGGCCAACTCCTCGAGCAAGGTCCTGTCGGGCTGGTCGAGATAGACCTGGATGGGCTCGCGGACGCGGGCGGGGCGCTGTGCATTCACCTCGTGAATGTAAGCGATACATTCACGAATGTCCAATCGGGAGACCGGTGCTCGTGCGGCGGCCCCCGGCGAAGGTCAGCCGGTAGTAGACGTGGCTCGCGCTGATGGCGAGCGACGGGAACAGCGGCAGGAGCCACACGGTCAGAGGCGCAGGCAGGCCGTGAGGCGATCCCGCAGACCGCCGAGCCGGAACCACCCCAGCACCGTCATCAGCCCGTCGACGCGCACGCCCGTCGCCGCAAGCGCCGCCGAGGGTGTGCTGATCCACTGCTCGAGCCAGCGTCGGTTCAGCGCGATCCACTCCGCGCTCCGCGGGATGTCCGTCGTGCGCGCCGCCGCGGCGCCCAGAAGCTCGAGGCGGCGGGGGTCCACACCGAACAGGATCTCCCGGCTGTTCAGGCAGAAGCCGGTGACCACGTTGGTGACACGGTCCCAGCGCACGATGGGAGGCCAGCTCGTGTCCGAGATGACCTGGAGGTCGCTGATGCTCGAGGGGTCGGCGAAGAGCGCCGCCGGTGGCTGGCGCGAAACGCGCAGGGCCGAGTCGAGGCGCGCGACCTCACGCAGCGGCCCGCTCACCAGCGGCGTCGTGCGCTCGGACGCCATCCGCGTCAGCGCGCGGGCCACTGCCACGTCGGGCGCGCTCGCGCTCGACACGCCGCTGCCCGCGGCCGCTGCGCGGAGGGCCTCCGACCAGCTGCGCGCTGCCCGTCGCCCCGCGCCGGACGCCGGAGCCGCGGCGGCCGCGGCGCGTGTCACACTGTAGCCCGCATTGATCGTCACGCTCACGCCTGTAGCCACGGCGCTGAGCAGAGCGACGACTAGCGCGGCCAGGCCGACGGTCAGGGCGAGGCGCGAGACCGGGAGGAGCGTCGGCTTCCCGCTCGACACTCCGACGGCTGCGAGCCACGCGCCGACCAGTTCCGGCCGCACCGGAGCGGCGACCTCCGCCCCCGGTCGCCGGCTGCCGGTCCGCGTACGCCGCCGGAAACGGGCCTCCGGCCGGGCACACGCCGCGGATGCGATCAGGGCCGCGAGAGCCGGCAGGAGCAGGAGAACGGCCTCACCGCTCGGGAGCGTTGCGTGAGCGCTGGGCGCCGCCGGAGTCACCCCGGCAAGCCAGAGCGCGGGCATCAGCGCCGCCAGGACGATGGCAGCGCCGCTGAGCGGAGCCTCCCAGCGACGCAGCCACAGGAGGCGGCGCCGCTGGGCCTCGGGTAGCATGGCGTACGGACCCATCCCGTTCCACAGGGCGCCCGTGTCCACGCGGCGGTCCCACGCCACGGCGAGCAGCACCGGCCACGGATAGCCGGACCGGCGCGCCCACCTCATCTGGTCGGCGAGCGACCAGGCACGCCTGCACACGAACGCGATCAGCACCGGGCACGCGAAGACGATGCCGGCGAGGACGAAGATCCACAGCGGCAGGATGTCCGTGGCTTCCAGGCGGATGGGCAATGCGGACCCGACCAGGCGGACAGTGGCGTCCCACACCCCGGGCTTCTCGAGTTCGCGCCAGCAGCAGGCCATTGTCTGCGTCGGCTGGAGCAGGAGCGTCGCGAACAGCAGCCAGCCCAGCCCCACCGCGACCCCCGTCACCGTGTACAGGCGCGTACCGAGACCGCGCAGGCGGTCGAGCCCCGGCGGCGGCCACTCCACGAGCGGGCGGAGGGACGGCAGCAGATAGCGCGCGATCTCTTCCGCGGAGGGACGCTCCTCGGGTGTCTTCGCGAGGCACGCGTCCACGAGATCGGCGAAACCGGGATCGAGATCGGGCCGCTCGTCGCCGACCTTGGGAGGCTGATCCTTGATGTGCGCGGCGATGACCTCCATCGCCGAACGACCCGTGAACGGGGGACGGCCGCACAGCAGCTCGAACGCCACGACGCCCAGGCTGTACACGTCGCTCTTGGGGGTCGCATCCTGGGTGGCCGCTTGCTCGGGACTCATGTACATCGGCGTGCCCAGGGACACGCCGGTCGCCGTGAGCCTGTCGTCTCCGGCCATCGCGGGACGGTCCACGGCGGCGCTGATGCCGAAGTCGAGCACCACGGCGCGCTCGCTCTCGGCTTCCACGATGATGTTGCCGGGCTTGATGTCGCGGTGGACCATCCCGCGGGAGTGCGCGGCCGCCAACGCGGCCGCGACCTCACCGACGACGCGCCGGGCGCGCGACTCGGGCAGGGGCGCGCCGGAGGTCGTGGCCTCCGAGAGGGTCGCTCCGTCGATGAACTGCATCACGAAGTACGGCGCCCCCGAGCGGGGCAGGGCGCCGACCTGGTAGACGCTCACGACGTTGGGGTGCCCCACGGCGGCGGCGGCCTGCGCCTCGCGCGTGAACCTGGTGCGTGCGGCTTCGTCGCGGGTAAGATCGGGGAGCAGCACCTTGATCGCGACGAGCCGCCGCAGCACGGGGTCGCGGCCCAGGAACACGGCGCCCATCCCGCCCGTGCCGAGGGAGCGGATCACCTGGATCTGCGGTGCGAGCGCCTCTTGGAGCTCGGCGAGCAACGCGTCGGCGACGGCGCCGCCAGCGGCCGGAGGCTGGGTGCCCCCGGCGTCAGTGGCGGAGGCGGACGACGCGCCGCAGTGGCGGCACACGATCTCGTCGCGCCGGAGTCTGCTGCCACAAGCCGGACAGCGTTCGCTACCCGCCATTTGGGTCTACCAGTGCCTGAGAGTGAGGAGTTGCCCTAAGGTACGCGCGGCCCTGGCGGCTGCAAGGAGTGCGGCTGCGCGCAACACTATGGCGGCCGCGGGCTGTCGCGGTGGGTTTGGCGCCGCCCCATGCACCGCGCTTGACACCCAGCGGCGCCGGGTGCACATGGAGTGAGATACTCCGTTGCAGGTAACGTCCGATCACACTTGGAGGGGCCATGGCCAAGCCGATCTGCATCATCACGGCTACCGGGATGATATGCTCCGCGTCCCGGATGAAGGCGCACCACCCCGCAGGGAGCGACTGCGAGCCCGTAGGGCGGAGCAAACTCCTACTCGACAGGAGCGAGCTCGTCAGGAAAGCCCTGGAGGGAGAAGGGCTGGGGCTCCCGAAGACCAAGCAGGACGTCATCGCCACCATCGTCGATCTGATACTCGCGGCGAAGGTCGGCAAAGACGCCTGCTTCACGATCGTCAGGGCGGGGTAGAGTTCCCCTCGGCCAGCCGCGCGAACCGCGGGTCGGCACGCAGCGGCTGGAACCACGGCGCCGTGCGGATGTAGCGCCGCATGTTCGGGTCGCGCCGTACCGCCGCGGTGAGCAGGGCCAGAGCGCTGTCGGCGTCCCGGCGCAGGATGCGGAGGTAGGCGGACTCGGCCAGCAGCAATGGCTGCCAGTCTGCGGGCTGGTTCGCTGTCGCGCGCCGGGCGACGTGGTCGGCGCTATCGCCCAGCCCGGCCCGCGCCAGGACGTCGGCGACCCAGAGTTCCCGCAGGGCGCCGAGCAGCGTGCCGGACTCGCGCACGCCCAGTGAATCCACCCGCGCCCGCATGGCCGCGGCCGAGCGGCGGTCGCTGCGCGTCCGGCTCCAGAGCTGCACTTCACAGTCGAGAAACCGCATGTCCCGCGGTGCTTCGGCGAGGCCCGTGCGGCACGCCTCCGCCGCGAGATCGGAGCGCTGGTCCAGGAGCGCGGCGTCGAACTGGCTCCTCAGCAGCTCCAGTCGGTAGAGCTGGAATGCGTCCTCCTCGAAGGCGTGCTGGATCGCGAGGAGCGCGTCGGAATAGAGGCCCGCGCTCCGATAGGCCGAACCGAGTTCCTTCCACGCCGTCGCCCGGTGGCGATCGAGTTCCGTCGCGGCGCGGTAGTCCGAGATGGCGCCGTCCAGCAGTGAGTCGGCGTGCAGCTCGCGGTATAGCCCCTCCTTGAGCCGCCCGCGCAGCTCGTAGACATCGGCCGAGACACGACGGCCCCGCACCAACCGGTCCAGCTCGGCCAGGGCGCGCGTGCGCTCCTGAGCGGGGCGGGGCAGGCCCGCCGGGAGATCCGCGAACACCTGTCCCAGCCACTCAACGTAGAAGGCGCGCCGCTCGGCGTTGCGGGCCAGGTCGATGGAGATGAGGTCGCTTCCCCCGTCCTTCTTGTGCGCCTCCTGCAGGAGCGAGTCGGCGATATCGAGCGACCGGAATCCCTGCCGGTCCAGCCGCTCCACGATCGCCGCCTCGGCGTCGTTCGCCTGCTCGCGAGCCCGCGCCACGAGGTCCCACGCCGCCGAGTCGCGCACCTGGGCCCTGCGCTCGGCACGCTCCAGTTCCGCCCAGAACGCGTGCCGCACGAACACGCTGAGGGGTTCGGCAACCGCCGCCACGACGTCGGCGCCGCGGGGCACCTTCACGCTGCTGGTGGCGAGCGCACGGGCGGTCCGCGGGTCCACGATCTGGACCGTCACGACCAGGCTGTCGCGGACCGACTCCACACGGCCGAGCACGAACCGATCGGGCGCGAACCGCGCGCGGACGCTGTCGAGGGGCGCGTCGCGCAGCTGGGCCACCATAGCGCTGGCGGCGACGTCGAGGGCGGGGACGGCCTGGAGACGGTCGGTGAGAGCCTCGCTAATGCGGTCGGCGGTGAGACGCGAGTTGCCGGTCCGGTCCTCCAAGTGCCGCACCACGACGCGGAGCGGTGGGTGCGCGGCGGTCAGGAGCGTACCGCTCCCGCGCCCGAAGACGAGGATGGCTGCGCCCGCCACCACCGCGACGCCTGCGGTCGCGACGACGGCGCGGCGCCAGCGCATCCGGGGCCCCGGCACGGGCGGCCGCCCGGACACCCGGGCGCCGCGGAGTGCCGCACGGAACTCCGCCGCGGTCTGGAAGCGGTCGGCGGCGGTCTTGGCCATCGCGCGCCGGACCGCGGCATCGAGCGGGACGGGCACGTCGGGCCGCGCGTCGCGCGGTGCCGGCACCGGCTCCGTGAGGTGCTGCAGGACGAGCGCCTGGGGCGTCGGCCCCGGGTACGGCGGCCGGCCGGTCAGCATCTCGTACAGCGTGCAGCCCAGCGAGTAGATGTCGGCGCGGTGGTCGAGCGCGGGGTCGCCGTTCGCCTGCTCGGGACTCATGTAGCTCGGTGTGCCCAGCGACACGCCGGCGGTGGTGAGCGACGAGCTGGCGCCGGCGCCGGCGACGGCGCGTGCGATGCCGAAGTCCGCGATGGCCGCGTGGCCGTGCGAGAGCAGGATGTTCTCGGGCTTGATGTCCCGGTGTATGACGCCGAGGTCGTGCGCGTAGGCGAGCCCGTCCGCGACCTCGGACGCGATGCGCACCGCTTCCTCGAGCGGCAGGGGGCCCTGACGGACCAGCCGGCCGCGCAGCGAGTCGCCCTCGACGTAGGGCATCACGTAGAAGAGCAGGCCGTCGGCGTCGCCGGAGTCGTGCAACGGGAGGATGTGCGGGTGGTTGAGTTGCGCGGCGATGTGGATCTCGCGGAGGAACCGCTCCCCGCCGAGGAACGCCGCCAACTCGGGCCGCAGCACCTTCACCGCCACGTGCCGGTCGTGCTTGAGGTCGTGCGCGAGGAACACGACCGCCATCCCCCCCTCGCCCAGCTCGCGCTCGATCCGGTAGCGCTGGCCGAGCGCGGCGCGGAGACGCTCCGCGACCGCGTCGCCCAGGGAGCCGGTCAAGCCGGGCAGCGAGATCGCGCCGCACGACGGGCATGTGCGCGCGCTCCCCGGAATCGGGGTTGCGCAGGAGGTGCACACCCTTCCCGCCAAGGCCATCGAGCATCCGCGGATGAGGGGTAAGGCACGAAGATGCGCGTTGTCGCCGGGGGCGGCAAGCGCGGGGCCGGCTGCGGCGCTACAGCGTCAGCGCGCCGCCGAATCCGGCCGCAGCCCCGCGACTTGCCGGCGGAGTGCTTCGCGAGTCGCGGGCTGCCACAGCGATGGCGTCGGTCTCTCAGCGATGCAGGTGCTGCGCTGCCACGAAGCTCAGCCCGTGCTCCGTCAGCGCCCGGGCGGTGTGGTTGGTCGCGTCGTACTTGTCCATGAAATTGAGCTGGAGGTTGTCCCAGTCTCCGCTCTCGATGACTTCGCTCTTGTCGCGGAAGTAGTCGAGGATGTCGGACGGGTGCTTGCGCGTGCTGTCCACCTCCGGGTCGCCCCCCTCGTGCTTCGCCGAGATGTTGGCCACGTGGTCCGCCAGTTGGATCAGCTCGTCGCGGCGGTCGTAGGGCTGCTTCACGATGCTCTTCCACGTCTCGGTGATGTGGTGCTCGAAGCGCACCACGTCCTCGAAGCCGAACGCCTTCCGCACCGCCGCCGTGATCTCCAGCGTCTCGTTGTTCACCGAGTTTGACCAGTTGAAGCCGATGAGCGGCGAGGTGCCGTCGTCGCGGGCGAAGAGCTTCGCGCCGATTAGGGTCCAGAAGCCGGCGTACGGATTGTCGTTGCCCATGAACACCGAGATCTTGAACTGGATGTCCACGCCGAGCCGGTAGAGGAGGTAGCCCACCAGCACCGTGCCGGGGTTGATGTTGAGCACCTGCTGCACGCCGTACTCGGTGTAGTAGTACAGGAACTCGTCGAGCCACTTCAGCGCGTACTGGTTGGGCTGGCCGATGCCGCCGAAGTACCCGGTGATGGTCTCCGGCCCGTTCAGGTGGATGTTGGATCCGTCGGTGCCCTTGGTGTCCAGCGTCTGGACCAGGCTCGCGCCGATGATGACCATCGCGGCGACGTTGGCCGCGAGATCGCCGTCCGCCTCCTGCTCCTTCATCTTGCGGACCTGGATCCAGCGCCCCGGCATCAGCGACTGCTCGGCGAGCGCCTTCTTCGCCGCCGCGATCGCCCACGGGAAGTATTGGAACGCGCTGACCTCGAGCGTCACCGCGGAGGCGTCCTTGAACGTCATCCTGTCGGCCTTGGCGCCGAGCACCTTGCGGCGGTAGTCCGCCACGCTGATGAAGGCGCCCTTCGCGCGCTGCTCGTCCAGCCACTTGAGGTCGGCGAGGTACTCGCTCTTCGTCGCCTTCACCCGCTCCAGCAGGGCGGGCAGCTGGCGGGCAGCCTGCGCCTTGCGGTTGATCTCCTCCGGCGTGCCGTACTTGGCGATGACGGCGAGGATGTCGTTGACCACGCGCGCGTCCGGAGCGAGCAGCAGCGCGTTGAGGTCGTCCAGCCGCTTGGGCGGGATGGCGAGTCGGGTGCGCAGGTCAGCGGGCATCGCGGTCTCCCTTGAGCATCTTCACGAGTTCGGCGTACTCCTCGTCGGGCATCCCGAACCAGTTCTCCTGCTTCGGGAAGGTGCGTTCGGTGACTTCCTTCACGTAGGCGTTCAGCCCCTCGCGGATCACCGCGCCGGCGTCGGCGAAGACCTTGGCCATCCGCGGCTTGAACTTGGGGTAGAGCGCGAACGCGTCGTGATAGATCAGCAGCTGGCCGTGCGCCTTGAGGCCGGCGCCGAGGCTCATGATGATGCAGTGCTTGGCGCGCTCGGTGATCAGTTCGCACACCCGGTCGGGCACGAGTTCCAGCAGGATGCAGAACGCGCCCGCTTCCTCGAGGGCCCGCGCGTCGTCGATGATCTTCTTGGCCTGCGCCGCGCCCTTGCCCTGCAGCTTGAAGCCGCCCAGCGCGCTCACGCTCTGCGGGGTGAGGCCCAGGTGGCCGATGACGGGGATGCCCGAGCGGGCGATGCCCGCGATCCGGTCGGCCATCTCGGCGCCGCCCTCCAGCTTCACCGCGTCGCAGCCGCACTCGGCCATGAACCGGCCCGCGTGGCGGATGGCCGTTTCGACGCTGGGCTGGTAGGTCATATAGGGCATGTCGCCCACGAGCCACACGTTGGGCGCGCCGCGCCGCACCGCCGCCGTGTGCCGTACCATGTCTTCCATCGTCACGGGCAACGTGCTGTCGAAGCCCAGCATCGTCATCCCGAGGCTGTCGCCCACCAGGATCATGTCCAC
>Ga0315287_10007081_pt1 | contig 11224 bp, 3 predicted proteins | sample YL17G11_0_MG_FD_205037 | JGI IMG/M metagenome (GOLD analysis project Ga0315287, IMG submission 205037) | Sediment microbial communities from Yellowstone Lake, YNP, Wyoming, USA - YL17G11_0 | ecosystem: Environmental > Aquatic > Freshwater > Lake > Sediment | place: USA: Wyoming | collected...
CTTCAAATCTTTTTCTGCCGAAGATGATCCTACCATTAAATCGTAAGAGCGTTTTTCAACTACAAAACCTTCTTTATCCTTATATATAGAGAGCATTTGCGGGGTAACCTGAAATTTTATTCTCTTTGTTTCATTAGGGCGCAATGTGATTTTTTCAAATCCTTTCAAAGTTCTTACGGCATCATTTGCATCAAGTCCTTTACCTTTAACATAAAGCTGTACTGTCTCTTCTCCTTTTACTTTTCCTTTATTGGTAATATCGGCATATAAATAAACTGATTCGTTATCGGAAATTTTTTCTTTCTCCATGCGGATATTTTTTAGCTCGAAATTAGAATAGCTCAACCCAAAGCCGAACGGATAGAGAACATCACCTGTAAAATAGCGGTATGTTCTTCCTTTCATGCTGTAATCGGTAAAAGCAGGTATCTGGTCAACCGATTTATAAAATGTTACCGGAAGTTTGCCGCTCGGGTTGTAATCGCCGAACAGAACGTCTGCTATTGCATCTCCTGCCGCCTGCCCGGGATACCATGCCTCAACAATCGCGGGTAAATTGTCATTCGCCCAGTTAACAGATACGGCACTGCCATTGAGTAAAACAAGGATAGCTGGCTTGCCTGTAGCTTTAATTTTCTTCATCAGGTTTTCCTGAGTTTCCGGCAGGTCAAGCGAACTGCGGTCTCCACCGCCGAATCCTTTAACTTTTACATTCATCTCTTCTCCCTCAAGACGCGGTGAGAGTCCCATGAACATAATAACAACATCTGAATTTTTTACAGCTGCAAGCGCCCTTTCTTCAAGGCCGGTTTCAGGCTGTGCCCATAAGAACTGGAAGAAGGAGTTGCGGTTTGATGAGGTATATTCAATTTTTACTTTATATGCTTTCCCCTGCTGAACATTAACATATTTAGATGCTTTGTTCGCTTCATGTTCGCCGAAATATTTTACAAGAAGGGAATCTTCAAAATAAATCTTAAATCCATCCAATCCGCAGCCGCCTATTGCATACCTGCCTGTTTTCTCGGGAACAATATATCCGTTCCACCTAATGCCGAACCTTCCGATTGAAGTTTTTTTGAGGGGCGATTTGGTCCACCAGTTGAAATCGATTTTGTCATCTGTCCTGGTAAATACCGGTTCTCCTTTAAACTCAGCATTATCAAAATATTCCCCTCTAAAACCGTGCGTTTTTTTACCGGCGTCATTAAACATTACAGCAGAAGGAACCGGGTCGAAAGTTGGAATTCCATCGGCAAGCTCGCAACCTCTTTCGTATACTATTTTTGCATTTGGCAATTTTCTTTTCAACCCTTCCAACGGAGTAACCGGATTTGAAGCATACCCGTTATAATTGCCGTAAAGTATCTCAACGTCATTAGCGTTTGGACCTACAACAGCAATGTTTTTAATATTCTTTTTCAAAGGGAGGGCGTTGTTTTCATTCTTCAAAAGTACAATCGATTTTCTTGCGGTTTCTAATGCCAGTTTTTGATTTCCCTTGGAATCAAGTTTGTTCAAACCATATTTGGAATAAGGCACCATTCCGGGGGGGTCGAACTGACCGAGTTTCATGCGGGCTACCATCAACCGGGTTAAAGCCACATCTAATTCTTTTTCTGTGATAAGTCCCTGTTTAACAGCAGCAACAAGCGACGGGAAAGCATTTCCACATTCAAGATCGCTTCCCGCTTTAACGGATAATGCAGAGGCTTCTTCTTTTGTAGGTACAATTTTATGATACTGAAAAATATCGGCAACAGCCCAGCAGTCGGTAACCACATAACCTTTAAACTTCCATTCGTTTCTTAAAATTTTCTGAATCAGTTCGTTGCTCCCGCAGCATGCATAATCGCGGAAGCGGTTATATGCACACATAATTGAATAAACTCCTGCTTCCTGAACCAGAGTTTTAAATGCCGGCAGATAAGTTTCCCTCAAATCATATTCACTTACCTTTGCATTGAATGAGTGGCGGTCCGGTTCCGGTCCGCTGTGCACGGCAAAATGTTTTGCTGTAGCAACAACTTTCAGGTACCGGGGATCATTCCCCTGAAGACCTTTAACAAACTGCATTCCAATCTGTCCTGTAAGAAAAGGATCTTCGCCGTAGGTTTCCATTCCCCTTCCCCATCTGGGATCGCGGAAGATATTAATATTGGGGGACCAGAATGTAAGTCCCTGGTAAATGCCATGCTTATTGTTTTTAATGGCGTCATTATATTTAGCGCGCGCTTCATCGGAGATTGTACTGCCTACATAATAAATCAGATCCCTGTCCCAAGTTGCCGCCAGTCCAATTGCCTGAGGGAATACAGTAGCGAGACCGTTTCTTGCAACACCGTGCAGGCTTTCATTCCACCAGTTATATTCCGCAACACCTAACCGCGGTATAGCCGGTGCAGTGTAAACCATCTGCGATACTTTTTCTTCAAGCGTCATCCTGCCAACCAGGTCGGCAGCCCGTTCTTCATTAGTTAATTTAGTATCTAAGTACTTTGGTTTCTGTTGTGCCGAAATTGTAAAAGTTATACATAGCACAAAGAATAAGATTACAATTCTCATTTTCATTCGAACTCCGGATTTAAAATATCTTTTTTAATTTACTAAAATTTCTATAAACCGTTAAAACGGTTTTTATTCGTTGGGTTTCCTTTGTAACCCACGACTTAAGTCGTGGGTTAAGATACAGAAAGTTATTATTCAAAACCGTTTCAACGGTTTATCGTTTTACTTAATAAAATCGATAAACTTATGTTAAATTATATTTTATTTCAAAGAAAACTTTTTCGTTAACTTAATCTCTTTCGAACTGCTTCCGATTAATGCTTCAAATTCACCCGGTTCAGCAATCCACGCATGTTTTGCCGGATCATAAAATGAGAGCTCATTTTTTCCGATTTTAATTTTTACCTTTTTAGTTTCACCTGATTTAAGTGATACCTTGGCGAATCCTTTTAATTCTTTCTCCGGCCTGGGAAGAGTAGAAACCAGATCTTTAATATATAATTGAACAATTTCTTTTCCTTCGACTTTGCCGGCATTCTTTACATCAACCGTAATTTCCAGCTGCTGCTTAGAAGTAATTACGCTGCTGCTTAATCTCAGATTGCTGTATTCAAAGGTTGTGTAAGAAAGCCCGTAGCCAAACGGGAACAACGGTTCAACATTATTTTTTTCATAGCCGCGGTAACCGACAAATATTCCTTCACTGTAAGTAACTTTAAGATCTTTATTGTCATCGTAATAACTATTGAATACCGGATTGTCTTCCCATTTTTTCTCGAAAGTAACAGGAAGCTTACCCGACGGATTAGTTTTACCGAATATTATTTCAGCTAACGCGATATTACCTGCCTGCCCCGGATACCAAGAAAGTATTAATGCAGGTATATCATTTATCCATTCGGCAATACCGGCATTACCACCAGCATTAAGAATTACAATAGTATTCTTATTTACGGCAGTAATCTGTTTTAGTAATTCAATCTGTTCTTTAGGCAGAGCGAAAGGCCTGTCAAACCCTTCCCCTTCCGTTTCATGGGTAAAGCCAAGACAAAGGAGAACCACTTCCGATTCTTTTACAATTTTCAGTGCGTCTGCCAGCGGGTTATCCAGAGTAAGCCCTAAACCGAAACGGATTACGGCATCTCCTCCGGCCTGATAATACTCAATTTTAATATCATACTCTTTTCCGCCGGATAGCTCCTTTTCTATTGTCGTTGGCGATTCGCCATGGTCATACCAGTTATCTATAACCTTTTCCCCATCAATAAATAAACGGCAACCGTCATCACCGCTTAATACAATTCTGTATTTTCCTTCTTTGGGAGCTTTAATCTTTCCTGTAAACCGGGCCGAGAAATTTTCATTCGGAAATCCGGCAGTTACAGGGCGTGAAGAGAAATCAATATTAATAGATTTATAATTCCGTGTAAAAAATGGCGCACCGGATAATTCTTTGTTCTTAAAAAATTCCGCTCTGGCTCCCTCTCCTTCAAAAACTGTACTTCTATAAAATGCGGGGGATATTGATTGTAGTAATCCGGGGGCAAACTTTACATTACCTTCATAAATCTGCTTCACCGCCTCGAAAGTGGAAACAGGCTTAATGGAATTAACATATCCGCTTCCTCCGCCCCCTGTAACAGCGGGATCGCCATTAGGCCCGATTACCGCAACTGATTTGATTTTCTTTGCATCCAGAGGAAGAATCCCTTTTTCGTTTTTCAGAAGTACAATACCGCCGCGCGCTGCTTCCAATGCTGTTTTATTCGCGGCATCCAGATCAACACTGTATTTCTGATGTATTTTAGTCGAATCCATTAAATTGAAACGGTAATACATTCTTATTATTCTTCTGATTTTATCGTTGATTACTTCTACTTTTACTTTCCCCTCTTCAACCGCGGCAGTAAGCACTTTTGTGTTCATAAATTTACCCGAGGGCATTTCAAGATCGAGTCCGTAATTAGCGGCTTTAATTCCATCGTATGTTGAGCCCCAATCGGACATAATGAAGCCGTTGAATCCCCAGTCTTTTTTTACCACCTGATTAAGAAGGTAATCATGTTCCGAAGTATGAATTCCGTTAAGAGGATTGTATGAGTTCATAATACTGGCGACTTTTCCCTCCTGCACAGATGCTTTAAAAGCAGGAAGATATATTTCGTGTAACGTTCTTTCATCAACTTCGCTGTCAACTTTATGCCTGTCGAATTCCTGGTTATTGGCAGCAAGATGTTTAGCTGTTGCCATTACTCCTTCGCTTTGAACGCCGAGTATATATGCTGAAGCAATTTTACCTGCAAGAAAGGGATCTTCACCAAGATATTCAAAATTTCTTCCGCACATCGGAGCCCTGTATATATTCATGGCAGGTGCAAGCATAATCTGTACATCTTTTCCTTTTGCTTCTTTACCAACTGATATACCTACTTTCTTCATTAGATCGGTATCGAAAGAGGATGTAATTAATATTGTTGCAGGATATGAAGTTGAAGGACCATAATTACGCACACCGGCAGGGCCATCGGCCATTCTTACCAATGGAAGTCCAAGCCGTTTGAGAGGTTTAATATTAAACGCCTGATACCCCCCTATCATTTCTATCTTTTCCTGCAATGTCATCTGACTGATTATCTTATCGATTTTCTTTTCAACTGATGGATTTAAGCTGGCATTATTCTGAGCTATTATGAGAGATGAGCATAGTAAGCATAAAATAAATACACGTAATTTCATAATCTGTTTTCCCCCTTAAATTATTGCATTATCAAATATACTAATTGCCGCATATACCAAAATCAAAACAAATAATTATTTTTTAATTTTATATTCTTTCAAGCCTGCATCAATATAGCGGTTTCCGCCGGTCCATTTGCAATGAATTGCTATAACATTATTACCCTGTTTTAATAATTCATTAACACGCTTTCCGAGTTTTAGAGTAGTGTAGTTTGAGCATGCACCGGAATAACTCCCTATCAGTGTTCCGTTTATATATATTTCAGCGTCATCATTGTAATTGGCAATTAGTGCCAATCCCTCATTTGAAACCTGAGACAGTTCAAAAGTATTTCTGACCCATATATCGGGAACAGCGCTCCAATCGGTATTTGAACTGTGATATCCCTTGGGGCCGAAACCGGCAATTCCTTTTTTCCAGTCAGCATCATTAAATTCAGGCTTCATCCAGTTATCGGCAGGCTTTTCATTTGTATAACTCCATTCAATTTTCTTATCCCGCGCAATTGGGAGTAATGTAGAACCGAACTCGAGAAAATTCAATGGCGCCCAGTTCCCTGAAACATTTGTTCCTTTTGAAGACCATTTTTTCCAGGCCGCATTGTCGGTCAGCATCTTAATAAAGAATCCGCCTACAACAGAACGCGCTTGAAAGCCTACCTGGTATGCATTATCAACAATGTACCAGTCGGATAAAGGAACTCGGTTTGGTGTCTTATCGGCAAAATTATATACAGGATCGAAAATTGTTTTAAAGTCATTAATATTATATGTCAGTGAAGCGGTCCATGTAATCCAGTCATTTTTCGTGTAGCGCTCGCGGCTGTCAAGGGGCAATCCGAATTCTGCCTGCTGTTTCTTATAGAAAGATATTTCTTTTTGAATAACTTCTTTGGGAAAAAGATTAAGCCCCAAAACTTTATCCCATATAATATTATACTTCTGGCTCCATGTACCCGGGCGGTCAAATGCCAGCCTGGTATGATCCCCCTCGGAAGCCTGTTGAATCCATTGTTGCACCATTGATTCTGCTTTCTTACGGAACTCAACTGCCTTATCTTTCAAGCCGAGCATGCTGCATAACATTGAATAAGAACCAATTGCTTCTATTGCTTTTGCTGAAAGATTAATATTGTGAGCAAGATGGCCGGCAAAATCATCCGTGCATAATTGGTTTTCAGGATCGAATCCTTTCGAGAGCAGATACTCTGCCCATTTTTCAAGAACTGCCCAATTCTCTTTTGCAAAATTAGCGTTACCTTCAACTTTTGCCAAAGCGGCCATCATAATAATCATATTTCCTGTTTCTTCAACAGGCATCTGATTTTCTTCCGTATCTTCCCCGCCCCCGTAAGCCTGTCCCGTTGCATACGGATAGGTACCTAAATCATGCGGTGCAAAAGGGAATTTCCATTTGCGAGATGAAGAATATGCCAATAACGGCTTCAACATAGCTTTAGTAAGTTCGGGACTAAACAGGAAGAAAAATGGACTGGCGGGATATATAACATCAACAGTTGCAATACAGCCATTGCTGAAATTTTCTTTTGAAAATATCAGCGGCATTCCTTTTTCATCTGCCACAAGTTTATGAGCTGCGAGAGTCTGCTTGTAAACCAGTGCACACATTTGAGCGTATTTGTCGCCGCCTGCAGCCTTCAAATCTTTTATTAATTCCGTATCGAATTTATTGCATTCTTTTATAACAGTTTCATATTCCTTGGCCGATTTAACAAGAAGCCCATCCATATTCATTCCGTTTCTTTTCCACCAGGAACGGAGATCGGAATCGAAATAGCGGATACTGTAAAGATCATCGTAGCCAATCATAATCCATCTTGTAATCTTGTCCCTGCCTACTTTTCCCAGATCAAAAGAATAGCACATGGCAAAGAACTGATCATTTACTTTGCGCGGGGCTTTTGTATCAATGAGCTTTGAAATTTTTCCGCTTTTAATAAATTCACTCTGCATGCCGTCTTTAGGTGCAATAGATGCTAAAGCTTTCTGACTTTCAGCACAGGAGAGATATGCATAGCCCCAGTCAATACGGAGATTATCGCCGCTTTTCCCTAAAATCTGCTGGTCTACACTGCCTATACGCATTGTGTTTAATCCGGAGACAGCAGGCATACTCCAGTTTACCGACTGTTCGACCGTGTTAACAGCAATCTCGCTGCTGCAGTCAAAATATAATTGCACATCATGTGTCTTTCCGTCTATAGATTTAACTTCCCAGGTTATATACGTAACAGGCCTTGAAAGCAGATCAGGATTATTACACAACAAGGGAGAAGTGAATGTAAGATTTACAACAACCATTTCGTTTTTGAATTCGTATATAGTTTGCGTTGGTTTTACCCTGAGGTTTGTTTGTTTAAGAGGCATTAAATTAGTGGGAGATCCCCCCATGACTCTGTAGGCCTTACCATCTATCCTAATAATGCAATGCAAAGGGTGATTAGTGCCTGTCCAGTGCACCGTTTCTTTATCATATAGATTATCCGCCGGGGACCAAATGCTGAAATATGGATCATGTGCAACCAGCGGTACTGCCGGAGGGCGGAATGAATTATTCTGCTGTGCATAAACGCATATGCTCAATAATGTATAAACAATTAATATTTTTAACTTCATTTATTTCCTCAAATAAATTTTCAAGAACATTTACAATAAAATCATGCCTGCTATTTCAGGAACAAAGGCAGTGCGAATAATGCTATACCTATTATAAAAATAACCGTCAGAATATTTATCATTCTGCTTTTTACTCTCAGGAAAATGAATTGTTCTATTGTTCTTCCTAACCAGAAGAGAGAAACACCTCCAATGAAGAACCTGCCCAAAGGCGTAGTGCAGAGTTCTTCGGGGAAACAGAAACAAATTACTGCTACAAGAGAAAAAACATATATTAGCCTTATGTTAAGAATCTGCATAATAGCTTTATTTCCAAACTTCAATTTCTTTAAATCATTTTTCCAATCAAACAATTTCCAGAAGAAGAGATGGAAAATTGCGAATCCTATCGAATAGAACCCGCATATTAGAACTATTGATTTTGCGTTTAACATAGCACTTCCTTATTTGGTTTTAATAAGCACTACGCCGTGCGAAGGAATCTTTGCTTCAAATTTATCTTTGAATAAACCTAAATCTTTCTGCCTCCACAGATCGCGGAGTTTAACATTCTTTTCCAATCCGGCATCTGCAAGGTTTAATGTATATGATTCTGTTTCCTTACCAAGATTAAAGATGCCTATGGCAAATTTGCCGTCGGCAAGTTTTTTCTTCCACACCTGAATATTTCCTTTTTTAATAACAGGTGTTGCCTGGCTGCCAAGCGGATCCTGGTCAAGAGCAATCACTTCATCATTTGTTAAAAGATTAAGTGTAAAATCATCAAGGCGTGTTAAGTCGCAGCCTATTAGCAACGGCGACGAAAGCAATGACCATAAACTTATATGTGTATATTGCTCATCAGGTGTCAGCTTGGTGGGGTGCAGGCTTGGCCCCCAACCTACCCATCCGACAACAAGCATGTCGGGATCATTCCATCTTCCCGGTTTTGCATATTTGGCATTTTCAATCTGCGAGAAACCGATACCGCTCATGCTTTCCCATGTATCGGTAATATCCCCGGTTGTTCTCCACAGGTTGCCGTCTACTTTTTCCCCCCATTCCCATACTTTGCTCATACCATACTGGCAGAGGCTATAGACAATGTCCCTGTCAATTTTTTTGAAAGCATCCTGCATAACAGTATAAGGTTTAATTCTTTCTGCAAGCGAGGAATCTTTTGCAATTCCGTCGTAGGAACACCAGTCATATTTAAGATAATCGACACCCCACGAAGCGAATGATTTGGCATCCTGAAGTTCATGCTGGTAGGAAGCTGTATATCCGCCGCATGTTAAAGGACCGGGAGAACTGTAAATTCCGAATTTAAGGCCAAGTGAATGAATACTGTCCCCCAGTGCTTTCATATTTGGAAATTTTTCATTAACGAGGATATTACCCTGCGGATCCCTCTTAGGCGCTGTTGATTTACCGACTATTTCCCATCCGTCATCTATATTAATGAAAGTCCATCCGTGTTTTGCAAGTCCCATTTGAGAGAAAACGTGGGCAGAGGCAATAACTTTATCCTGGTCAACAGCAAGTCCCCAGCAATTCCAACTATTCCATCCCATAGGAGGAGTAAGGGCAAGGAGATCGCCGATAACAAATTTTAATTTTTCCTTTGCAATGCCTAGTCTGTTTTTAACAGTTACCTCGACTGAGAACTCGCCTTTATCATTTACAGCGCCTGTGATAATTCCTTTTTTCTTATCTATAATTAATCCTTTAGGAAGATTAACTGCATCATAGGCAAGAGGCTCTTTACCTGTTGCGGCAATTTTATAAAGGAATGGCTTGCCCGGCTTCTGCCCATAAACTTTAGCCCCATTAATCTTTGGTTTATCTGAGGGCTTGGGAGTAAGAATATAGGGGGTTTCCTCAACCAATGACATGGTTTCATTCACCCCTTCAAACTCGAAGGAATATGTTACAAAGTTTGCCTGGTCCTGATTTTTTAGAACATAAGTGAATTTTTTCAACTGATTGGGTTTAAGCGTCACAGCTTCCGATTTATTGTAAGTTATTTCTTTTGTTACTTTATTTTCCGCTTTAATGATAAACTTCCCTTTAATATCAAGCTTGTCAAAAGTGTTTTTAACAGTAAAGGTTTTTGTTAACGCGTTATTCTTCTGTTCAAACGGAATCAGAGCAGCATCGAGAGAAATATATTCGCTTATTTTAGGCATGCTGATAAACTGACCGCCCGACCAAATTCCCCCCTGACCTCCTTCATCATATACACGAACCGCAATTACATTCTCCCTGTCCCACATAATAGCGGGGTCATCAACCGAAACGGTATACCGTCTTTCAACATTCCACATCGATTGAGGGGCAACGATAAAACTGTTATCCACAGGGGTTCCGGTTTTTACATTTTTAGCATTCGATCCGATGAATCTGCCGTTGAGAAAAGTCTGATCGAAATTATTAATCTTACCCAGATATATTTTCAGGCTGTCATTAAGGTATGCAGTCATTCTTAATCTTGAAGGGATAACAACTTTAATTCTGTACCAGGCATATCCGTCGTATGGATCGTACCCCTGCTGTTCCCATATTTTATCTGTCTGGATTGCTTTCCACGCTGCATCCTTAAAACCCGGATTTGCATACTCAAGGTTATCCCCCTGAATGAATTTCCAACCGTCTTTAAGCTGAATAACTTCTTCCTGTGCAAAAATACCGCCGGACATAAACAATATCACAGAGAGTAAAATAAGTCTGATAATTTTTTTCATTTTTATACCCCTTAATTGTTTTTTAATAAATCGTAATAAGGTTTAAACATAATTTTCGATTGCTGCACTTCGTTTAGCATGCTCATAATTTCAATCCAACCGGCATTCAGATTTTTCAATATGGTTACCGCATCCTTAGGATTTTTCGATAGCATCAGGCCGGCCTGAGCCGATTTAACAACAATACCTCCATTAGTAACCCCGTCATTCCAATTTGTCTGGTCCCAGAATCTTTTAGTTCCTGCAAGATACTTGGTGAAAGAGTAAAGCCTTTTCAGCATACCGGCTTTGCCGTTTAATATCGAAGCATCTTCCTTTGGCAGAATTACTTCGAATACCAGTTTTTTACTTACAGCTTCTTTAGAGGATAATATTACAGCAGTCAATTTATCGCCGTCGTAATTCCAGGAATTGTTTTTAAGAGATTTGCTAAATAAAATTTCTTTTCCGTTTAATTTAACAGACACCGGAGGAAAAGAATTGATAATTCTAAGTTCATAATTTCTGTTTTTTATCATACCGGGATAATTACCTTCAACGGGCAAAATCGTAATTATAAGTTTATCCTCTTTTCTTTCCTGTTCAACTTTTGTAACGGCATATTTGCCCGATTTAAA
>Ga0315287_10007082_pt1 | contig 11223 bp, 29 predicted proteins | sample YL17G11_0_MG_FD_205037 | JGI IMG/M metagenome (GOLD analysis project Ga0315287, IMG submission 205037) | Sediment microbial communities from Yellowstone Lake, YNP, Wyoming, USA - YL17G11_0 | ecosystem: Environmental > Aquatic > Freshwater > Lake > Sediment | place: USA: Wyoming | collected...
CTCCGGCTTTAGCGGTGAAGACTGCCCGACCAGCGCGAACCCGACGCACCAGAGGCCGAATGCGACCGGCAACGTAAGCGCTGGAAGATGGAACGTCGGCACCACGTACCACTTCCACAGCTCGCGCACGACGAACGCGTCCAGAAAGAACGTGATCGGCAGTAGGATCAGCGTCAGCAGGCCGATAACACCCTCAGACAACGTCTTGACCTGATCTTCGTTCTCTTTTTTCATGCGTTGTCGAATCCTTTCGTGGCGTTCGTTTCTAAGCTCACCCGTTTGCATGTGCACCTTCTTTCGCAGCGAAGCGGTTTCGCCCGTCGCGCGGTTGCGGCGCGGCCTTCTGCCCCGTCCTGAGCCGGTACAGGCGCTTGTACTTCTTCACGGTGCACGGGCACACCTTGACGTCCCGAGCGATGCGCTCGTAGGTGCCAGGGTGCTCCTCGATCGCCTTGCGCATGCTCGCCGTGACGACGTTGCGAGACGAGGGGCGAAACTCTGCCCCTGTGACGTCTCGGTGGTACACCCCGCGCTTGATGTCACCGACGTGCGCGGGGCTCATGTCGAGTGCAAGACCGATGTCCTGCAGTGAGCCCTCGGCGTGAAAGGCCGCCAGCACTTTTGCCTTTGTCAGAAACCTCTTCCTTGCTGCCATGTTCTGCTCCCGTTCGTTGTCACGTTCCGTCCTTGTCGTGAGCGTGCAGGAGGCTGTAAGCCTCGTTTTCCCAGTCGCCCGCGTCTTTCATGTCGCCCGTCGAGGCCCAGTGCAGTGGCGCTGCTCTCATGATCAGCGTGCGCAGCTCTTCGCAGTACGCGAGGAGCTGGTTGCGACCCATCGCGCTGTAGTTGGGACTGCTCATGGTGGGACCTTTCTGTTGTGGGCGTTTGCTAGCGCGCGTGCCTCGTCTTGCCACTCACGCGCTTGCGACACGTCACCGAGGAACGCCCACGACTCGGGCAGTGCGTCCAAGATCACCCTGCGCAGCGAGTCGCAGTAGGCAGCCAGCTGCTCATGGCTCATCGCGCTGTAGTCGGGACCGCTCACGGTGCTTCCTTTTTGGGCGGCGTTCTGTAGTGCCTCGGCCTGTGCGAACGCAGCGCCTACCGCCGCGAGAAGCTGGCCTGCCTCGGTACCACTCAGCACGACGGGGCCAAGGACGCGGTCTTCGTGCGCGACGCGCACGCAGACCCTCTTGTCGCGGTTCATGAAAATGTACAGCTCGAAAGCTGAAAATACGCGCTCGCTCATAGCCGCCTCGCGCGCAGCGTCTTGATGCAGTCCCGGAGCAGCGCAGCCTGCGCGTGCTGGCCCGTGCTCACCCTGAGCATCACGTCGTTTTCCCAGGCCTCGATGATCTGATCGTCCGTCAACGCAGCTTCCCATTCGTCGCTGAGCAGATTCTCCACAAACAGTGAGTGGCATCGCGTTACTTCATCGGTATCCGGTTCGATAGCAACACCGCGCAGACTGATCGTGACGCCCTTGCGCAGCTGCTTCAGCGCCTCTTCCAGTTTCATGGTTTCCTCTCTTTCTTCTTCACGCCGCAGACCGCGCACGAGCTGAAACCGCCCGCCAGGCCGAAACCGTGTGTGCAGCGGCCCGCTTTCAGATCCTCGCGCACGAACACCCCTGCACACGAGCCCGTGAGCATGGACGCCATCGCGAGCGCAGCGCGGGCCTTGCGCAAGCGCGACTCGGGGGGCGTCGCGCGCAACAGCGCGGCTGGCGTGGGGTTCCACTCCAAGGGCTCCAAGGTGAGGCCCGGCCCGACGTTGGGCGCCGACAAACCGCCGGGCAGGCCGAACTCTGCGAGCTTCTCGGGCAGGCTGCGCTCGCGCGGTTCCTCGTTGTGCCAAACGCTTACGTCAAAATACGGATCGTTGCGCTTCGGCACGTTGTTGAAGTCGCCGACTTCGCGACCTGTCGCGACGACGACGGCGGGGCCGAGGTCGAGCGCGCCGCCGAGACGCTGCTCGATGCTGCGGTAGTCGACGCCCCCGAGCACGAGGATCCTCTTCTTGTCTTCGGTCATATTTTCGTCCTTTCAACGGTTTCGCGCTCGCGCGCGAGCGCGGCTGTGTGTGCATCGCAGATCGCGCACGGCACTGAGCAGAGCTTGTACTCCTGTGCTTTCCAGTGCTGCATGCGCTTGGCCGAGGCCTTACGACACACGTCGCACTCTAAAGTCTGCGTGCCCTTGGGATGCCTGAAGCCGTTCGCACAGAGACTCACGGCGCCCTCCCGATCGTGAAGAACAGCGCGCACAGGACGCCCAAAACGAACCACAGTGACAACGCCCAGGGAATGTCCACGTTGCAGATCACCCCCACACCGCCCAGACCGTCAGCACGCTCAGGGCCGACGACGCAACGCCAGTAATCAGGAGCCAGACCAGGAACGGCAGCTGGTGCAGCACGACGCGCCCGCGATAGTCGACTCGAAACGCCCACTGACCTTGAGGCACGTCGACGCGGCCTACGGCCCAGATGTCCTCTTTGCTGCGGTCGACGAGCATGCGCACTTCTCCGCCCTGGATGTTGATGTTTTTGCCTTCACTCATCTTCGGCCTCTGGTGCTTTCTTCGTGTTCTCGGCGTTTTCACGCAGCATCTCCGCAAACTTGCGCCACAGCTCGGGCGTCACAGCGTGCCCGGTGCGGATACGGTCTTCGACGTACCTGCGCGCTGCCGCGAGCTTGAGCTGCTCCGAGTGCTCGGGCCCCCAGACTACGAGGTACGAACGCCCCACGTAGTACAAGCCGGTTGGTCGCGGGTAGGAACGGCCGTGCATGTCCCATTTGGAGCCGTCGCTCGTCTCGAAGTAGCGCTTGAGTCTACGCGTGACAGTGTAGATGGCCGTAGGGTCGCGGCCTCGCATCACCGTGACCTTGCTACCCTCTTTGAACTTTTCTGAGACGTCTTCGGACATGTTCAAACCTTTCTATAGCTTTGCCCCTAGTCGCATCAACTCCAAAAAGCAAACACCTTCGCAGGTGCTGCAGTAGTCGCCGTGACCACCGTGCATGGTGGGTCGGCCCGGAAAGTCGCCCATTCCGTACGTCTGGTAGCTCTCGCGCAGATCGCGCCGCCTCGGGCTTTCGGGGACAGAGACCGCGCCGCCCGCGTTGCCCCCGCCGGTGCCTCTTGTAAAGCTGATGTCGGAGCCCCCAGCACCCCCCTTGAGACTCGGCTCGCTGTGAGCGCCCGGTACACCGACTGTACGCACGGTTGCCGGCGTGAAGGTCCACACGCCGTCTTTGTGTGAGAGCACTCCAGGCCCGTGAGGGAAAGGCAGAGGTTCCTCCGCATTTCTTGGCGAGAACGTCATGGTGGCGACTTCGGGCGCGGCGTGAACCGCCGTCTCGTTGGGAATCCACACCTGAGCTTCCTCGGGCAGGAACCTTGCCTCTGCGATCAGATCCCAGGCGACGCGCAGGGTGCCGCAGCCGTCGAACACTTCGCGGTCCACCTTGGCGACACCTGTTTGACCGGGCGGGTCGATCTTGTTGATGGCGGTGTGGATCAGCAGCTGGGCTGCTAGCAGCAGGGTGTCGATTCTGTCTTTGCGCGTGGTCATACAAGCTCCTTTTCGAATATCTTCATGCTCTTGTGTGCTTCTTCTAGCAGTGCTTCTAGGCTGTCTAAATCAACCAGCACGTACGTTCCGATGCGGACAGAGCGCATCTTCCCGCTCGCCAGCTCCCTTCGAACCGCCGCTTGACTCACGCCTAAAAAACGGGCCACCTTGGCAATCGTGTGATACCCCCGCGAGGAGCGATTGAGCAGGGTCGGGCTGTCCGAACGCGCTTTCAAGCTGCGTTCACGTTCCTTTCTCTGCTTGCGTTCACTGTGCGTGAGCGTCACTTGAACGCTCCGAATCTGGCTTCTTCAGCCTCCAGGGCCTTGTCCGCGATCTCCGTGATCTGATTGAACGCAAACTGAGCGCGCGACGTCATCGCTGAGCCCAGGTAGTAGCGCCAGGCCGCCCTGGTAGGTCGATGGCGCGGTAGCAGAGCTTGTCGGCGGGCGATAGGCCCGCAGGATAGAGCACCTCGCGGTTGGCGCGTTCGCGCACGGCTCTCTTTCTCATGGCGGGCCCCATTGTTCGACGATCTGTCTTTGTTCGTCGGCGAAGATGGAGTCGAGCACTTCGATCGCTAGTCGAAGGCGAGCGACGCGCGCTTTCCACGCGTCGCGGATCGGGCACATAGGCCCAGCGTCGTACGCTTGGCGTTCTGCCTCCGCGAGCGCGCACTCCAACACATCGCGCTCGACTTCGTAGCTCATGCTCATGGCGATTCCTCCACTTTCAAAACGCTGTGAAAACTTACACTCTCCACGTGCGATTCGACGCTGCGCACGAACTGGATCTCAAAACGTGAGTACGTGTTCGACTCGGCCGCGTAGCACACGAACACGGTCGCGCTGTCTTGCCCGTCTTCGTTCTTCAGCGCGAAGCGCCTCGCAACGACTGACTCGTGTTCCGCTTCCACGGCGGGGCCGTCGCGCATCTCCTCCCACTCGAAACCGACCTGATATTTCAGCATGTCGTGTCCTTTCGCTCAGACCTTGCCGAGCATGTAGTCCTGTGCGCTCGTGCCGATCGCGTTGACCGGACTCGCCATTACAGCGTCGTGCGCAATCTCGGTGTCGAGCGTGCGCGAGTACCTTCTCAGCTGCTCGAACGTGACCAGCCAGTCGCTACCGCCCCTGTCTTTCAGGGGCGCGGCCGCGCCTGCGCCGTGGCAGGCGTCGACCAGCACTTCATCGAGCACGGGGCCTGCCGCGCACACCAGACTGTGATCGGCTTCGTTCACGACGCCCCGCTTCGGGTCGAGGTACCAGCCGCATGAGCGCAGCGCGCCCGCCAGCGCGGACTTGCTCTCTCGCGTCGTGTGGTCCGGGATCAACAGGTCCAGGTCCACTTCCTTCAGCGTCAGGTTGTACTTCGGCAAGCCCGAGGCTTTCGCCTCTCGCTCGCCGACCAGGCTCGCCCACTTGTTCAGCTCGATCACGTGGTAGCGCCGAGTCGCGGGCACCCTGCGTATCCACTTGCCGCCGTGGTCGAGGTAGTTCACGTCACCTGACAACCACTTGAAACTCCCCATGTCTTTCATGTTTCGCTCTCTTTCTCCACGCTGCGCAGAGTCGCTTCTGCGCAGACCCACACCAACTGCGCTCGAACGTTTCGGCGCAAGGTCTTGCGCGCCTCGTCCGTGCGCCCTGTGAACACGGTCATGTGTGCGCCGTCGTGCTCCGCATCCAGGTGACACGGGCACACGACGCCTCCGATGCGGAGCCACTTGACGCAGCGCGTGCGCTGATGTCCGCAGGCACACGGCGGCCCGTCGCCCTCGGCTGTAAGCTCCAAAACCTCGCCGCATTTCGCGCAGCACGGGTAGTCGTTCAGCTTCGCGCTCGTGTGCATGTTCACGTCCTTTCGATGTTGTCCCAGGGTCCGACGTTCGTGCCGACCCGGTGCACGTAGTCTCCGATCTTCGTGCCTGTGACGCCGACCTTGACCTTCGTACCTATCCGGCAGATCTCCTGGAAAATCTGAGCCTCTGGCGAAAAACGAAGCTCGATGCTCGTGAAAGGCCACACGATGGGCTCAGCGTTCGCGGGCGGGTATTGCAGCAGCTGCACCAGGCGCAGCAGGCCCGCGTGTGAGACGAACGCGTGCTTGATCTCGTTGCTTCGCTCGTGCCACACAGGCACTGAGACGTGCTTCAGTGCAACTTCGATCGGGCGGTCGTAAGCGAAACGCAGCGGGCCGTCGTCCGTCTTGTCAGGATTCGAGCCTGAGTAGTCGAACAAGTACATACTACCAGTCTGCTTACACTGCGCGGCGCGTTGGTCGTTCTTCGCGAGCGCGCCCAGCATCGTCCAACTCTTTGTGCTTTTCATACGACGACGCCTTTCTTCTCGAAATACTCCTCGCGCGCGTCGCGCACCTCGTTGCGGTCCAGTTCGCGGCTACCCAGTTCGCGGCTACCCAACTCCGCCTTGTTCCACGTGTACCACTCGTCCGTGGACTCCCAGCCGATTGCTGGCCGGGCGCTCGTCATGATTTCGGTCAGCTTCGCGTAGGCGTCAGCCGCCGTCTCGGCGGTCACGTCGATCAAGACGCCGATTCTGAATTCTGCCATGTCACCCTCGTTTCTCGTGCAGAGCACGAAGAGACCCTGCGAACTTTTCGGCTCGCTGGCCCGGTCGTACGCTTCACTCGTCTTCGTCTTCGTCGAGGTCTTCGTCCTCGTCTTCATCGTCATCCTCATCCTCGTCCGACAACGCCTCTTCGATCTTCTCGGCCGCCACGTCCACGCTCGCGAACCTGCCGAAGTAGTGAAGCGCGCCGTCCTTCGCAGGCTTCGACGCGGCTTTCTTCTTCAGCGCCTTCTTCTTCGCCGCGCTCGTGGCCCCTGGGATGTCAGGGTGCGTTTCCAGCTCCCACACGTCGAAGCTCTTGCCCTTCGGCAGCTTCGCCGCGAGGTAGTGGTGCCACACGTCGCACTGGTCACACCAGACCGTGATCGTCCAGTCATCGGTGGTCCCGAGCCGCCCCATGGCGCTCGGTTTCGCGTTGTCGTCGGTGATTTCTTCGATCTTTGCCATCGTCCCTCCGCAGCTCGCATGCCTGAAAGCGCAAGCACCCCCAGGCGCTGTAGTGTGCCTGTCCCGTGCGCCCACAATGGGCACACAGGGTGCGGTAGTCCGTGGGGCGAACCCCACGCAGCCACCACCAAAAGTTCTGAAACGTCATGCCCTCACGCTTTCCGCGCCGGGCTCCTCATACATCGGAGCGCGCGGCGTCAACTTCATGTGCTCCCACGAGTGCAAACACCGCACGCACACGCGCACAGGCTTGCCAGGGTTGCCGGCGAGACTCGCCGTGTAGGGGTGCGCCCCGCTTTCGCCGCAGGTGAGGCACGCCATGCGCTCATTCGCGGACTTCCACGTCTCTTTCATCGTGCCCCCTTGCTTTCTCTCACGTCCGCGCTCAGCACGCGTCCGATTGATCCTTCGGTGATCCCGAGCATGCCGATCAAGCGCCTCGCTTCGCGCTGCGCTGCCTTCGGGTAGCGTGCGGTAACGTTGACCGTGTCGCGCGCGGTGTAACGCACGCCGCCCGTGAAAAACGTGTAGGTCAGCGTCACGTTGTAGGCCTTGTTCACTGCAACACCGTCAGGACGCGCTTTCGCGACGCCCCGTGCGCTGCAAAGGTAATCCCCGCCGCGCGCCGCCTGAGCGCTTCCGCGTCGAGACACATCCCGCACTCGGAGCACGGGATTCCGCGCGTCTGCTCCAGACAAGGGATCCAGGTCACGCCCTCGGCCTCGTAGGCCTTGGCGCTTGCGTGCTCCGCCACCACCAGAGCCGGTGCGTAGCCGCGCGCGAGAGCCTTCGTTCCGTCCTCGACTCGTTCGATGCTGGCCAGCACGGACACGCCGCCCCAGGCGGCGCGGTACACCGTGCGCCACGCGTGCGTGTAGGTCCAGGGCCGCCCGCCGCCGCGCGCCTGGTAGCGCTCGGCAGCCGCCGCCACGATCTTCGCAGCCTGCGAGGTCGCCGCGTCGCCCGTGACGTGCAGCCTGAGGGGCAAGCCCCCCAGCACTGCACCTTGGTCGATCGCCCGAGCTTCGGCCTTCGCCGCTTGCAGCCGCGAGACGCCCTCGGCCTCAGCATTGAGCTTGGCCGTGTGGATGCCCACGCGGCCCGACTCGGCGTAGCAGCCCCGACCTTGGAGCGGGCACTTCGGGCAGCTTGCCTTGGTGCTCACGTAGGTCGCGGCTGCGTCGCCGATCTTCTTGTTGCTCGACAGCCGGACGAAGATCGCGACGCTCACGCGTCGTCTTCCTGTTGAGGGCCGCTGGCGACACCGACCCTCGCGTGCGGCACCAGGTCGTTACCGCTGTTCGCCCACGACCACTCCTCGATGTTTTCGAGGGTACAGCCGTTGCGAGCTGCCGAAGTCTTGTGCGTCGTCACCCAGGAACGGGCGATGTCTCGCTGGATCTTCGTCAGATAGCGAAAAGGCACTGCTTCTTGTGTTTTTTGCATGTTCCCTCCGTTTCAAACAGTTTCTAAATCAGTTCAAGTCAAGTTGCAAGTCTTCGACAGCCTCACGCGTCGGGCTCCTGCTGGGGCCCGCTCGCGACACCGATGTGCTGGACGTGACGTGGGACCGGTTGCACGCCGTTGACGGCGGGCAGCACGATCCACGACCACTGCTCGACGTTCTCGACGACCGCACCCTTACGCTCGTGCACGAAAGCCCTCACGATGTCTCGCTGAGATTTCGTCAGGTAGCGAAAAGGCACTGCTTCTTGTGTGTTTTGCATGTTCCCTCCGTTTCAAACAGTTTCTAAATCAGTTCAAGTCAAGTTGCAAGTCTTCGACAGCCCTACGCAGCTCGTAGAGCGGCATCGGATCGTCCCAGCGCTCGAAACCAAACACCTTGTTGACCTGCTCGCGCAGCGCGACTAGGCAATGCTCCTTGTCGAACTTCACGTATTCGACTCTCTGCTCGGCGTCGCTGAGCTTCCCGTTCAGCTCCTCCACCTCGTCTTCGAGCCGCACGCGTTCCTTGTCGGCGGCTTTCAGTGCTTCGAGATGCCTCTCAAGGTGCTTGGCCAGCTCGGCCCACTCGCTGCGCACCTCGGGGCTGCGCACCTTGGCTTCGACCAGTGCCGCGAACGTCTTCACGTCGTCGAGCACTTCCTCAGCGTCGGGCTCATCCCAGGAGTTGCGGCGCGGCAGGAGCTTTTTGTCCTTCGGCATGTTCCCTCCAGTTTCGCGTGCACAAGCGCACGACAAGGCGCTGACGACCCTTACGGGTCGCACGCCCTACGCGACCTTGTTGTGAGGCTCGCCCAGCTCTTCGGCGTGGACCCACATCTCGCACGGCACCCAGTACCCGAGGGTGTCTCCTGTGTCGTCGCAGACGATCTCGTCCGGCGCCGCGTCGTCTTCCACGTGCACGTCGTCGTTGTAGGCGTCGCGCACGATCTGGCGCAGCTTTCGTGCTTTCTCCTCGTCCATGGTTCACTCCTCGATCTGTGCGGGCCGCGTGTTCAGCAGCGGTTGCGTGGACAGATTCAGGGCGCGCAGCTCCTCCCGAACCTCGGGAGGGTAGCTGCGGCCCATGTTCCACCAGTAGGTGGCCCGATCGAGCGCTTGCCGCGCTCGCTCCATCTCGACTGGCGTCTGGGCTTTCGCCAGCTCCAGCACGAGATGCAGGTGGCCCGGGCGGCTCATTTCGTTTCCCGTGCGGCGAGCGCCGCGAGCCTTGCGCGGCTTACGTCGTCCTCGTCCATCAGATCCCCGTCCTCGAACCACTCGTCTGACGACTCCCAGCTCTGCGCCGGGTCGATCGCCATCATCGTGTCGTAGACCTTGGAGTACGCTTTTTCGGCGTCCTCTGCGGTTACGTCGATGCACACGACGATTCGATACTGTTTCACGCGCCGCCCAGGTATGGCAGCCGGCCCGTGCGCGCGGCGAACCACGCGTCGAGCTGCTGCTGCGTGAGATTCGTCGGGATGCGCTCCGCCCACCCGATCTGCGAGTCCTCGTGAGGCTTCTCCGTGGCCACGTGCAGCTGCTTCAGCCGAGGCGTGAACCACAGATACAACTCCGAGCTGATGCCCGCTCGCGAGTCTTCCATCATGAGACGGAAAGCCTCGCGTGAGATGCGCGCCACTTCGTTGTTGTGATACTGAGCGTAACTCTCTGTTGGCATGTTCCCTCCGGTCACTCGTGCATGAACGCACGACGGAGCGTCGCGACCTTGCGGTCACTCGCTCGACGCGCCCTCAGCCCACAGGCTCCACGATCTTCACCACCGTGCAGCCGTCACGCTCGACGCCCGGCCTGAGCGCAGGCCCAGGGTGCAGTGTGAACACGATTTCCACGCCTTCGTGCAAGCCCAGGATGAGCGTGGCCACGATAGCCGGTATGCGCGCTTGCGACTCCAGCTGAAGCTCAGGCCCGTGTGGGCCTTTCACCTCTTCGACGCACTTCTGCTCCAGCTCCGTCAAGCTCAGCCAGGGCCAAGCCCCGAGCGTTGCCTTCGGAAACATCGGCCCGCCCTCCGCAGAAGTCGGAAGGCAGGTCAAGTACGTGGAGCCGGGCTGCTTTACGTCGCGTGAGATGAAGGTGTCGATACGCCACTGCGACTCCAGAGCGCGCCAGTCGTCGATCGTGAAGTCTCGGCCCCACTTGGAGCCGGCCTTACGCTCGCCGAGCAACGTCTCACGGTGCCAAAGCGGCGTGGCTTCCCACGCCTTTTCGATGCGCAGACGTGTTTCGTCCTTGTCGTTCATTCGCATTCTTCCCTCCAGTGTCACAGCGCGGCGACATGCCGCGCGAAATCAAGTCACCTCGTCGATCACTTCTGAGAGCGCGCCGCCTGGATCGAGCCGGAGCACTTCATTGAGCACTTCCCAAAGCTCGTGCTCGTTGGCGAACGTCTGCGCGCGCTCCTGCGCGCTCCAGGACACCGCTACGCCGTCGCTCTCTGCGTTATGAATCGCGCGAGCGAGCAGCATTGCGGCCTTCTCTTCGACGCTCGGGTAGCTGCCCGCGGGTTTCAGCTCCCGCAAGTTGACCTTACGTTCCATTGTTCCCTCCGTTCACACAGCGCGGGACGATTCCCACGCGAAAATAGGCTCCGGGCCCCGTCGCCACCATGACGACGGGGCCTAGAGTGGAGGGTGCAAGTAGAGAAAGTGACCGAGACGCTCGTCTGTGGACGAGCGCCCTATCACCCTCGCAACTTGCCCCCCACGCCACTTCCAAGCGCAGGCCCGCCCCGATTCAGGCTCACCGACGCGCCCGCACGCTGCCCAGCGGCAAAGCCGCTGTAGTCGCGTCGCGCGCTGCTCTGTCGCCCCTTGCGTAGCTTGCCCGGCATGGCCTCATCTACCTTCTTCGACAGCGCGTTCAGTCGCGCAAGCCCGCCGTCGAGCCGGACGAGGGCGGTTCCACCTGCGTCCAGTGCGGCGTTGTGCTGCTCGCGTCGCTGCTCTTGCGCAGCGGCGTCGATGCGCTTCACAAGCTCGTGTGCCGCGCCCGCCCGGAAGCTCGCGCGCCACATGCGCGAGTTGGCGACCGTGATCACGCCCGCGAGGCGGCGTGACTTGGCCTCCGCGTCGCACAGCCGGTCTACCTCGCGAACGAGGTAGGCGTACATGTACGACACGGTCTGAACGTCGCTCGTGCC
>Ga0315287_10007083_pt1 | contig 11223 bp, 10 predicted proteins | sample YL17G11_0_MG_FD_205037 | JGI IMG/M metagenome (GOLD analysis project Ga0315287, IMG submission 205037) | Sediment microbial communities from Yellowstone Lake, YNP, Wyoming, USA - YL17G11_0 | ecosystem: Environmental > Aquatic > Freshwater > Lake > Sediment | place: USA: Wyoming | collected...
CTCGCGGACCGTTTCGGCCGGGATCTCGGCGCCCGCGGCCGAGGCGTTTTCGAGGACGGCGAGTCCTGTGGCTTCGTCGGTCACCCTGAAGCCGAATTCGATGCCGGCATCGTCTGCCGTCGCGTTGCGGACGACGGCCCGGATGGTCAGGGAGGCCGTGCCCTTGACCAGGTCGGGAGATGAGTCGACCCAAACGGACTCGAGATAGATCGGGGGCGTTACGATGAGGCTGACCGGCCGGGTGATGCCGCCGTCGGGCGTCCAGTCGTAGGAATTGTTCCTCGGCAGCATGTTCTGGGCGAAGGAGTTGTCGGCCCTGACGGCGATGATGTTGCGTTTGCCGAATTCAAGGAGCCCGGCGATGTCCAGGGTGAAGGCGGTGTAGCCCTTGCCGATGTGCTCGCCGGCCTTCCGTCCGTTGACGAAGACCGCGGCCGTATGATAAACCGCTTCGAACTCGACCCGGATGACCTGCCCTTTCCAGTCCGCTGGCGCGTCGAACTCGCGCCTGTACCAGGCCGGGCCCATGTATTCGGATGTCTTCTCGGAGACCTGCCAAGTGGAGGGGACGGCGACCTCCTCCCATCCTTCTCCAACCGCTCCGGGGCCGGACCAGCCGGAGCTCTCGCCCCGGTTATCGGGGTCGGTGCGGAAATGCCACCACCCGGAAAGGGCGATGATCTCATGGCCGCACCCGCCCGCGGCCGGCCGCCCCCCTTTCGAGGCGACATCCTTGGAGGAGCCACATGAAGTTCCCAGCGCGGCCGTTCCCGCCGCCGCCTGGACCGTCCCTTTGATGAATTTCCGGCGCGTCCATCGTTCCATGGCCTTTCTCCTTCGGGGGAGAGTATGGAACGATGGCCGCCAAAAATCAACGGGCCGTCAATTTTCCCGGGCAGGCGCCTTTTCGAGCAGACCCATTTTTTTCAGGGCCATGTCGCCTCGGTTCATCTCCGGCCCTTCGCCGGGGACGTAGAGCATGACGCCGCCCTTGACCGGCCTGATCACAACCTTCCCGAGCTTGGCCAGTTCGCCCGTCGCGTCGATGGGGTTGCCGCCGTCGAAGTAGGTCCTGAAGGCTTCGTTGAACCCGCTGTAAACCGAGTGGATCCCCTTGTAATTCTCGAGGCGCAGTCTGGCGATGGCCAGCTTGACGAATTCCTCTTGCGTGAGCTTGCTTTTCATCCGGACCTCCCGTCGTTGTCTTCGATGAATAAGACGGCGGGCGGCCGCCTTCTTTCTCACTGCCGCCGCCAGTTTTTTTCGTCGCCCCTGATCTTCCGGCTTCGGAGTGTGCGCGCGGCAGGGGATTGCTGTATAATCCCCCGCGCAAAAAAGACCGTTGCGCACAAGTCGTTGACTCTTAATATATGCGCCAGATAATTCAATCACTTACGAGAGACCTGGGAAGAGTTGGGCTTTAAGTCTTTATAAGCCCGTTTAAGCCCTTTTTAGCTTCCAACTCGACAAAAACTCGACACGTGACATTAGGCCTTGGGCGATCTTCCGCGCCCTTGTGATGCTGATCTCAAGCGAGAGCAAAGCCCTTGGCCTCCCACCACCGGCCCCACTCCTCCCATCCCGCGCGGTGCCCGCCTCAGTCGCCCCACCGGATCGCCGGCTGGCTCCTGGCGCGGAGTCCGTCCTGAAGGCCGCAGTCGGGGATCCATCTGAATAGACGGCGTTCCGTGTGCCCGTGGGTCCATGGCCCCCCGGGAGGGGGGGTATGGGACGCCCGCCTGGCTCGCGCGCCGAACCGTTACCGTAATTCTGTGCAGAAATTTACCATAAATTTTTACTAAAGGGCCCTACGAAAGGAACCTCGTTTCTGCCGCTGAGAGGCTTATGAACAGGTTCAGATACATGGTACCTCCATATTACACCAGGTGTTTCCCATGTATCTGAACCTGTTCAGACTACTTCAGCAAATTGAGATGACCAGCCCCCTAACATTGTGCCAGCCCTAGACCACTTTGATCTGATCAATCTGGTTCATTCGGAGCATGTCTCCTCCCTGCAGGGTATCCTACAGGGTTTTCTCGTTGATTCCTCCCCACGATTTTTATGGGGAATTTTGACGATTTTTTTGTCCATTTCAGTTTGATCATTCTGAGTACTTTTAGATTATCCTAAAGACCGAACTCCTTGCGACATTTTTTTACGAAGGCCGCCTCCGACATCTCCCGCCCAACGACGTTAATCGGCCTCATCCCCTGCTCCTTTCTGCCGCCTGCCTGGCGGTCTCGGCCCGGTGCTGCTTCCCCGTTAGCCATTTCCCGGCCTTCTCGTAGGGGCCGTGTTCGGCGATATAGGCCTCGAGGAGCGCTGCCATCAGCCTCCCGGCCTGGGCGGCCTTCCGCGGCCCGAGCCTGGCTATCGCAGCCCTGCATATCTCGTCCTGGGACCTCTTCGAGTGGTGGAATTCGAGCTTGGCCTTCCGCTCGGGCCGGCCCCTCAGGTCCGCCTTCGTGAGCTGCTTGACGGTCTCGCGGAGCGAGTAGAAGAGGACCCTTGCCGGACCCTTTTCCAAAGTCGGCTGGAACATCAGTTGTCCCTTCTGCTCGCTCATGACTGCTCTTTCTTCATGCGCATGGCCTCCGCCCTGGTGATTTCGAGGAGCGGCTCGACCCTCTCGATGATGGCGACCGTATAGCGGAGGACCGGGGTGTAGTCCTCCCCGCGGCCTTTGTTCCATACCTGGGAGACCGTCCGGCTCGGACGCTTCCGGTCGAGCCTCACCCGGAACAGCCTGCCGCTCCTGGCGTCCTTGGTCCCCGTCCTGAAATACCTCATTCTCCCGCTTCCCTCATCGGCATTTGCGCTCATGAACCCATTGTAACGCGAAAGGGCCGGTTTGCGAGCGGGGCGGCAATAAATAGTCTGGACCTCATCCCTGAAAACTGTGCCAGCGAAAATGTGAGTTTTGTGGCATATTTCGAGGGAGGAGGTCGTCCCGCATGAAGAAGTCGAAGTTCACGGAGGAGCAGATCGCTTTCGCGCTCCGCCAGGCCGAGTCGGGCACTCGGGTGGCCGAGGTCTGCCGGAAGATGGGAATCTCCGAGCAGACCTTTTTCCGCTGGAAGAAAAAGTACGAGGGGCTCGGTGTCTCGGAGCTCCGCCGCTTGAGACAGCTTGAGGAGGAGAACCGCCAACTCAAGCGCTTGGTGGCGGACCTGGGAAGACGCCCAAGAGAAGATTGAGAAGTGCCGGCTGGATTACAACGAGTTCCGGCCGCACAGCTCGCTCGGAGACTTGACTCCACAGCAGTTCGTTGATAAATTCAAGAGCAGCTTAAAAAGCCAAAAAAACTCCATTTTTGGCTGGATCAGTTTTCGGGTGAGGCCCAGCATATTCAAAAAGTTGCTGACAGAATGGACGAGAAACGGGGTGCGGGTCAGCTCGATTGTCGTATTTTTCGGTGTCATTGACATCGCCGAGCGCCCGGAAGTATATTCCCCATGTGGTCAAATGGGGAGATTCATCGGTCGGAGCAGGAATTCGTGGCGTCACGGAAAAAGGAAATACTTTTCCTTACGGTTGCCTTTGAGCTGCATGCAAAGTGGGGCATACCCCACCTATAACGGTCACGGCGGTTGCGCGGATGATCCCAGGTTCTTTCGCGTCGTCAAGCGGGGCGGTGGCGGGGCAATGCTCCCGACAGCTTTTTGTGCAGCACCACACGCCAATATCTCAATGCACGGATGCGGGGTCGGGGACGGGGACGGGACGACAACTCTCCCTGTACAACCAGACTGCACTGAGTATCCTTATTGAGAATTCGCCAATCGATTGCAGAACTGCGAGGCGCCTCGAATCATGGCCCAGAGAATGGTGATTGATTGGACCTGATAACCGCGCAGCGCTCAGTCCAGTGAGGGCGAGCATTCACAAGCCGAATCGAGACCATGAAAGACCCCGCAGTATCCTGGGATTCCGATGCACCTGCCACGGAAGGAGAAACTGAGGCCATTGAGCCTTTCGACGCCCGAGGTATGCACCGTGTTTATGCCCGCAGCGACCAATTCGGTCGTCACGGCATTTTCAACATGGACATTTGGGGCACCCGCGACGGACGGTTGCTGATGAGGTGCTGGTCGCGGTGCGAGGACATTGACGGATGCTCATTTGAGATCAACGGAATAGACGCGGCCGCAATCCCCCAGAGGGATAAGAAGGCACGTTTCCAGGAATCATGGATTCCGAAAGCTGTACGAAACGCATACGACCGGTGGATTCAGGGGGAGATCTAAAATTCGATGGTAATGAAATTGATCGCCACCGACATGCCCTCGGAAAACCGGACGGTTTCAAGAATACGTCACCGCGGCATCACGGAAGAGCAATAGATGAACGCAAAGCTGGACATCGTCGGCGACATCCACGGTTACGCGGATGAACTGGAGGCGCTGCTCGGAAAGCTCGGCTACCGCCAGCAGGGCGGCGTCTATCGCCACAACGCGGGCAGGCAGGTTGCCTTCGTGGGCGATTACGTAGACCGCGGCCCCAAAATCCGGCGTGTACTGGAAATCGTGCGCGGCATGGTGGATGCCGGAACGGCATTCGCCATCCTCGGAAACCACGAAGTGAATGCCTTGCGCTATCACACCATTGGCAGCGATGGAAAACCGCTGCGCAAGCACAGTGATAAGAATGTCGAGCAGCATGCCGCCACACTTGCGCAGTTCGCTGACCCGGTTGAATGGCTGGCATGGATGCAATGGCTGGCGGGGCTGCCCTTCTCGCTTGAAATCAATGGGCTCCGCGTGGTGCATGCCGCCTGGGATCCACAAGGTGTGCGTGAAATGCGGACCCAGGGCCGGCTGGAGGGGGCCGTGTTGGAGCGTTACAGTTACAAAATGACGAAAGAGTTCAACACGATCAGCCAATTGCTTAACGGCCCAGAAGCCCTCCTGCCAGATGGCCTGACATTGCCAGATGCTGAAGGCAACCAGCGCCCCGAGATTCGCGTGAAGTGGTGGATGTCCTTGAAAGGAAGAACCTGCCGCGAAGCTATTTTCCCAGACTCACCTGATGCACCGGAGCTGCCGCTGGCCGAAGCGCCCTCTTCCTGCACGGAATACCCGAAGGACGCCCCGGTCACGTTCTTCGGTCACTACGCGTTGAAAGATCCCACGCCCCAGCCAATCAAGCACAATCTAGCCTGTCTCGATTACGGGGTCGGGAAGGACGGATTCCTCTGCGCGTACCGCTGGGATGGCGAGCAAGTGTTGGAGACCGCTAAGTTTGTATGCCAGAAAGATTCCGGCTCATGAACTGCGGTCGGCCTGCGCCGGCCACCCCAAGAAGGAGGCGGCCATGAAGAACGAAGCAACCTTAATGTATACGTTCTGCGAGTAAACGGTGTGGGAATAGACCTACGGACCTCCCGCTTAGTTGCATTGAAAAGGAGTCAATAAATGGAGACCGTCACGATCGAAGGTATTAAACTTACACTCACGCATCCTGACCAGTTTGTCAGCGAGTGGATCGATTATCATGATTACCTACGCCAGCTTGAGGCGGCATGGTTGCGGCTTTCCGACAATGAGCCGCCGCTTAATCCCCGCCTGATCGGAGAGTCTGGGCTGGGCAAGACAACGCTGGCCTGCGCTGCCGGCCGCGCCATGGGCCGGGACATCTACATCTTTCAATGCACGATGGACACGCGACCCGAGGATCTTCTGATTATGCCCGTCCTCACCGGCGAGAAGAGGGTCGAGTATCGCGCTTCGTCCGTGGTCAGCGCCATGCTAAAGGGCGGAATCCTGGTACTCGATGAGGGCAATCGTATGCCCGAAAGAGCCTGGGCGTCGTTGGCGCCGCTCATGGACGAAAGGCGGTACATCGAGAGCGCGATCACCGCGCTAAAAATACACGCGCATCCGGACTTTCGCCTCTGCGTCACGATGAACGACGACACCAGCGTCTTTGAGTTGCCTGGTTACATCCAGAGTCGTCTGAAACCAAAGATCGAGGTCGTCAAGCCGCCGGCGGACATCCAGGAACGAATTCTACGCTTGAAATGCCCGGGCGTGGATGACGCTATTCTGAAGGAGGTTTTCGAATTGCTCAAAGAGCGCTCCATGGAGATTCGTGACAGCGTTCGAGACGTTCTTTCTCTTGCGCAGTATGCCCAGAAGTTGAAAGCGACGGGCCTTCCGACGCCGTTGAAAATGGCGGTGGAGCAGGTACTGACAAAGCCGGAAATCGGCATGTCTGCGAAGTAGCGATAGGGGCCAGCAATCGAATGCAAACGGCCGCGCATATGCTCGTTCGGCAATGGCGTAACCTGCTCGCCGTTCCCTCGTACCACTACAGTCCTGTATTTGCGAAAGCGGTCGCTAGCGTCTTCAATGAACATGCGATCGATGCAGTCGCGCTTGAATTGCCGGCGGACGCCGGGAAGGAGCTGGAGTGGGCCGATAGTTGCTGGCCAGAGCCGGTGGCGTCGGTTTGCGACGGAGCGATATTCCCATTCGTGCCTGGGGACTCGATGATAGAAGGATTCCGGCTGGCACGGAAACACAATGTTCCCGTACATCTGATCGATCTGCACGTACAAGACACGATGGAGCGCCAGCAGGTTTCGCTCCCCGGACCAGAATTCGCCCCACGACTCGGAGCGCTTTTTCAGGAAACCGTGGATTCCATCCACGCGATGCACCCCACGGCAGATGGCGATGTGGCACGAGAGGCCTTCATGGCCCGGCGCATTGCCACGCTACTGGATAAACACAAGAAGGTGCTTTGGATAGGCGGTATGGCGCACTGGACGGCCATTGTACGACGGCTAACCGAAAGTGACTTCATCGCACCCGACGTGGCGGCCGTTCAATCCTGCTCGTTCGTACGCAGTCGATTGCGATCTTCCGCACTGTATGAGATCTCCGGGCAACTGCCGCATCTCGTTCACCGGTACGCCCGCAACCAAGGGGACTACGACGAGTCGACTGCTCTGCACGACCTGGCCCTGCGGGTTTTACGTTCGAGTGCCCAGGATAGGGTGGAACTCATCTCGCCCGGAGGCCGCTCAAGCAACAGCATCGAACCACCCGAATCGCAATTGACCTTGGACGTCGTCAAGATGCTGACCTACGCGCAAAACCTGGCCGCTACCTCGGGCTTGCGGGAGACTCCGACCCTCACCGATCTGCTGATGTCCGCTTCTTCAACAATCGGCAACAAGTATGCCGGGCGATTTTACCTAGCGGCGATGCGAGAAGCGAAGTCCAAGTCGACCACAGGGTTGCCCTCCCTGACTTTCGCCATGGGCAAACGACAATACGGGTATCGCTTGAATCGGCGATGGATATCGGCAAAGCCCTATTCCAAGAGCGGAACACCTGGTGGACGCCGATGGAGCGTATACACCAGAAAGGTTCGCTCCCGTCTGAAATCAGACAGACCTTATTCCGAATTGCCCGCTTTGAAAAAGGGCGAGAAGGCGTGGTGGACGGCTTTTCCACCGGACGAAGACGCATATGAAGCGTACATTCGCCATGTGCTCCTGATCGCCAATCGCAAGGTTGTTTGTGAAGTGAAAAGCGAACCCTTCAGCACTGGTCTGCGGGACGGCATCGATGTACGCACGACGCTGAGGCATTGGCGTCAGGGCGATATCTATGTGCGGGTTGGCGAGAAGAACTCCCTGAATATCTCCAGTGGCGCGATTGATTACGTCAATGAGTCGGAAAGCGCAGCTATGCTTCAGGGCTCCCGCGCTGCTTCCTACCCATCCATAGGATTGCTGGACCCCCGGTCATCCAGATTCAACGTGGACCATGACACCGGGTGGCTTGACCCGGATTGTTTACACGTTGGCGGAGTGTCCAGAGAAGTTACGCCCGGGGAGATTCTGCAGCAGCGCGATAAACCATGCTGGGTGGTACGGAGGCAAAGGGAGTTCTCCTTCCTGACGTTGGACCTACCGAACTGGTATAAGCATCTGGAATTTCAGCGGAACGACTTCATCGGGAAGGTCACCTTGAATCTGGCAGAGCTTCCCCGGGCAAAGGATAACCTCTATGGTTGGTTGCACGTCATGTTCTCGTTCTGCCGCAGTAAGCCCTTCGCCTATTTCAGCAAATACGTGCCGAGTCAGCGGATTCACCAAGTGGCCGCTACGTACGGCGTAAACCTGATCCACATCCCACTATCCTTGATCCCAAGCCGCTTGCTTGAAATGCACCGTCACTTTCGCTTCCTCCTGCTGTCAGTCCGGCAGCGGGATGCCTTGCTTAAGCTCATCGCCGAAGGCAAGCGTGCTTGGGCGCCGGAGTCGGGTTGACCTGCCCCCTAGCATTGTACCAGCCCTAGAGTGAACTTTCCGACCACTGACCCGCACCCCGTTTCTAGCCATATGGCGGGATTTTGCTGTATAATCGCGTCGCCGATAGCGGAAGGTCAGAGAAAAAACCGGGACCGGAGAAGGAGCGAAACATGGCCAAAAAAGTGAAAGAAGTCAGGGCCAAGGTGACCAGCGTCTGTAGAACCTGCGACAGCGGTCACAAAGTGGGAGACATCGTCCGGTTCACCGACGGCGGGGTCGACGGGCACATCTGCATCCATGCCATGTACAGCATGCTGCCCAAGGTCTTCGCCATGATGTTCAACGCCAGCTTCCCCTGGGCTAAGGACCCCGACGTCCTGACCCATCCCTGTCCCGACGCGGACACCCCCGTCGTCTTCGAGCTCACCCGCGTCTACGAGGACTGAGCCTCTCCGCCGGCCGCTTACTTTTGTTTCTTTTCCCAAAATTAGGGAAGTCCGGCGTGAGGCGGCGATGGATGTCGCCCTGAAGACCCCCGTAGCGGAGGGGGACCGCCGGGACTGGTCCCCTGGGGGGGGCCGGGGGGCTAAGGGCGATATCCTTCGCCAAGCCGAAATGACGGATTCAATAATATCGCGAGATGAGACCTACTTTCTTGTCCAGTCCGGGAAGAGCTTGAGGGTTTCGACGGCATGATGGCCGACGGGAAGGACGAGCCGTCCCTTCCGGGGCTTGAGCTCGACGCTTTCTTCTTCGATGAGGTTCGTCCGCTCCGCTCTTTTCACCGAAGTCAATAACTCGACCGCCGTCTCCGTATCCTTCCCTTCGATGTCGTAGACCCGGAGGATGACGGTGTCGTCGTTTTCCGCTTTTTTCATGGTCGAGAGGATTACCCCCGGCGCCGAGACAGGGAGAAAGCTCCTGGACTCGGGCAGATCGGCCCCGGACCCCGCGGCCGGATTCCCGACGACGATAAGCGGGCTTCCGGCGGCGATGCCCGCCCGGTAGCCGTTCCTCCATCCCGAGGCGTGGCTGACGACGGAAAAGCTGTAATGGTGATCGCCTTCCTGGAGGTACCAGTTCCCCTCGCCGTGACAACTCCGCCTCGAGGCGAGAAGGATGGGCTGAAGAACGGGGTAGGGGACGGGCGCGTCCGTCGGGTCCATGTAGTCGTTGACGGCGACGCTCGTTGTAAGAGTGACGCCCATCCGGTCGTCACCGGCGTATAGGAAGTTTTGGACCTCCCGCGGCCGGATGTCGGACATCTCCTCGTCGTAGACGAGGCTTCCGTAGGCCGGCCCTCCGGTACCCTTGGCCTCGCCCGAGCCGACCTCGAGGACGCCGAGCGGGATCTCATAGGCGACCTGGCCGTCCTTAGCGGCGACCGGCAGGGCGAGACGGAATTCCCGGTAGGGTTCCCCGTCCCAGCCGATGAGGGAAACCTCGCAATCGATCTTCTTGATGCCGTTGTGGACGATGAGCTTTTCGCGGACCGTGCAGTTGCGGAGCGGCTGTTCGAGGAGGTATACGGTCTTCAGCGGGCCCGACTCCCCATCGACGCGTTGCCAACGGGGCCGGTGGAGGCTCATCTTGTCGAAGCCCTCCATCGTCGGCTGTTGGACCCGGCCGAACTCGCCGGCGCCGCTGCCCACGGACTGCATGGTGAAGACCTCGAACCCCAGGAATTTTCCCGTGTCGAGGACGTCGCGCCCGAGCTCCTTGTCGAAGAGGCGCTTGACGCCGCCCGGGGCTAGCTCGATCCTATAGAAGTCGTTCTCCAGGATCTCGGTCGTCAAGCTCAACGTCGTCGTTGCGGACTTTCCAAGAGACGGCTGGGCGCCTTCGACGAGGTAGAGGGTCTTGTAGCCGAGAGCGGGGACGTCCCGGGCGATGAACTCGATGTTTGCGGCGCCGGGCGCGGCCGGGCCCGCTGACGGGAGGATCTGATAAGGGATGTCCACGCCTGCCGCGTCGACGAGGCGGAACGCGGCGGTCCGCGGCGTGACGAGCGCCGTCACCGGGTCCGTCCTCGTCCAGGACAATGTGTTGAAGATGACGAGGGGGACGCCCTTTTCGGGCCGGGGCTTGATCCGGGAGGCTATCCCGGCCAGCGCGCCGTTGAGGACCTCTCGGCCCTCGTCCCTGGCGAACTCGTATTTCTTGCGGAAGAGTCTGTCGGTGACCTGGCCCTCTTTCCCGCCCCAGCCGTGGTCGGGGTAGATCGCGGCCATCCAGGCGGCCTCGAGCCGGCCCGCCGGATAGCCGGCGAAACTGCCCTCGAGGAGGGCCCGGACCGTGCTGAAGGCTTCGGCCGCGGGGAGGAGCCGGCCGGCTTCCCGCTCGGCGGAGATCGCCCAGTGGTGGGTCGGTCCGTGGATGTAGAGCCAGAGACCGGGCCTCTCGCCCGCGATCGTCTCGAGCTTGGCTGTTTTAACGTCGATCGCTTCGAAGAAACGGCGGGCCGTGGAGTACTGCATGACGGCCGCCGCCAGCCCCGGTTTCGGGGCAGTCCCGTTCCAATGGCGGATGAGGTTGCCGAAGTCCGTGGGCTGGGAGAAATCGACGGAGTTGAGCAGGGGATACTCGGACGGCAGGCCGCGGGCCGCGTAATAGCCCGACCATTTCGCGAGCTTTTCGAGGATCGTCTTGGCTCCTTCGGCGGGCGGGGCGTTGAGGTAAGCGGCGGCGTTCCCGTAGTGGCCGGGCGAGTAGGCCAGGACGGAGGTCCCATCGGGGCTGGCCCAGCGGTAGAAGCCTTCGTGGTAGCGGCTCATGACCAGGTAGGGAATGCCGGACTTGGCCAGGATCTGGGGCATTTGGGCGGCCCGGCCGGGGACGTCGGGGTTGAAATAGACGCGGGCGTCGGCGCCGGGGAAATTCCGCTTGATCCAGAGGCGGCCGAAATAGGCCTGGCGGATGAGCTGTTCCCCGGAATAGAGCGATTCGTAGGGCTG
>Ga0315287_10007084_pt1 | contig 11223 bp, 7 predicted proteins | sample YL17G11_0_MG_FD_205037 | JGI IMG/M metagenome (GOLD analysis project Ga0315287, IMG submission 205037) | Sediment microbial communities from Yellowstone Lake, YNP, Wyoming, USA - YL17G11_0 | ecosystem: Environmental > Aquatic > Freshwater > Lake > Sediment | place: USA: Wyoming | collected...
TATTATCATTGAAATCCGGATATTCCTCCAATTTTTTTCAATAGTTATATTTATCCTCTTCTGGTCTAGCCTTCTTCTATACTGGCAGAAAGTCCATGACTTCACAATACCTTTGCTACTAACTGTTTATCTATTCTTTGCCTTTATGTCCGGGTTCGGTTTTTGGCAGGGATCCAGATACTTTTTCCCCGGAGAGTTCTCATGGATGGTATTGATTCCGCAACCTCTTCTGAGTTTTTTTATCTTTTTAAGAAAGTATCTTAACCTGTGACGGCCAAATACCCTGCATATATGGCCTAAAAACAATACTAGCGAGTATCTTATCTGCCTTATGCCCCCTCACCCCGACGTCATACATGCCCTGAGCAGACCGTTCGGAAAATCCGTATCGAGACCTTCCCTCCAACGTACCCGGGGCATGCCACCTTATATGAGGTATCTTGCGAGCATCGTCCTAATCTTCTTCAGGAACAGGTATGTGCCGTCAGTCCGCTTCTCGATGTCCTTTATGAGGGCGTTGAATATCCTCCGCTCCTCCTCTTCTAGGAGGCCTTTCTGCTCCTGCTTGTGTTTGACTGTATGGCCCTTCGATCCGCTCTGCGCGCTCTGGGTGTCGGGGCTTTCAAGCGATACCATCTCCATCAGCACCCCGCGCAGGAGGCCGTGCTTGTAGTTCTCGTCTTCGTTCTCATCCTCCTTGATGAGCTTCTTTTTGACGCTGCCATACCAGGCTGGAAGGGAGGGTGTGACCGCGTCCTCGCCTGACGAGACCTTGGTGAAGTCCTGGAATGTTATTGACCGCTCCTTGCCGCTGTTGTACGCCTCAAGCCATGGGACGGTTGCGGCCGCCTCGACGAGCTGCGCAAGGTCGGCGGGAGAATAACCCTCCGTCATCCTCGCAATCCTGCCGACCGGCATGCTCTTCACATAGGGCCTGTTCTTCAGGTTCAGCTTGAGTATCTCCCTCCTCGTCTTAGTGTCCGGCTCGCCAATGTAGATGACTTTTGAGAAACGTCCCGAACGCCGTAAGGCGGCGTCTATGTCCCAGGGCGCGTTCGTGGCGCCTATAGACAGGACCCCGTCATTCGTGTATTCCGCCCCGTCCATCTCCAGGAGGAACTGGTTTATCGCCCTCTTCTCGAAGCTCTGGTCCATGCCCTCCCTCTTCCCGGCTATGCCGTCTATCTCGTCGAAGAAGAGTATGCATGGCGTGTGTTTCCTGGCGGTCTCGAATGCGTTGTGTAGGTTTTTCTCAGTGTTACCGGCGTACATGTCGACTATGTCGCTCATCTTCACGCTGATGAACGCCGCGGCTCCTTCGCCGGCGGCGGCCTTCGCGACATACGTTTTACCGCAGCCTGGGGGGCCGTACATTATGACTCCTCCCCCGACCTCCTTCCCGTACCTCTTCGCAAGGTCAGGCTTGGTGAGGGGGTATACGATGTACTCGTATATCTTGTTCTTCACCTTCTCCAGGCCCGCGACATCCTTGAACCGCGTCTTAGGCCGCTCCATGATCTGGAATTTCGTGAGGCCTTCGCCCTCTTTCCCGCCTCCCCCCGGGGCTCCGGGCGTCATAGGCCCCGCTCCGCCCCCGTATCCTCCGCCAGCCGCCATACTGGCCTTCTTGTTGTAGGCTACCTGCCGCTGCGTCTCGGCTTTGGTGTACTTCGGGTCCACCTCAAGGGCCTTGTTGTAGTCCAGGATTGCAAGGTCGTACTCCAGCTTGTACTCGTGGACGAGTCCGCGCGTGTAATAAGCTTCCGCAAGGTCCGGGTTCAGTTCAATGACCTTGTTCATGTCCTCCATCGCCTTGTCGTACATGCCCTTCCGGGTGTATGCGAGGCCGCGGTTGAAGTATGTCTCCAGGAGGTCCGGGCGCAGCTCAAGGGCCTTGTTGTAGTGCTCTATGGCCTTGTCGAATTCACCTATCTTGTAGTAGTCGTTGGCGAGATTATGGTACTCGTGCTCCAGGCTAAGCTCGCCATAATCATCATAGCTCATAGGAATCCGTATTATATTGCTCGTTGAATAATATAAGGATGGTCGTTCACGTGGTCCTCGTCGGCGGTTACGGCGGGATGGGGAGGATTTTCGCAAGGATTTTCACGGGGGCGGGCTGTCGCGTCACCGTGACCGGGCCCACTGAGCGGAAGGGTGCGGAGGCTTGCCGTGAGCTCGGTGTTGAATACGTTCGGGATAACGCTAAAGCCGCTAGGGGGGCCGACGTTGTCGTCATCACCGTACCGATTGCCGTCACGGCCAGGACCATCGAGGAGGTCGGCCCGGCGATGAAATCCGGGGCCGTACTCCTGGATTTGACTTCTGTGAAGGAGTGGCCGTGCGAGCTTATGGCAAGGCATGCGAAGCGGGATGTCGAGGTCATCGGAGCGCATCCGGTCTTCGGCCCGAGGGTGGGCTCAATAGCGGGTCAGGTTATCGTTCTCACGCCGGTTCGGGGGCGGAAATGGCTTCCCTGGCTGAAGGGCATCCTCGCGGATAATGATGCCAGGGTGGTGGAGTCTACGCCCAGGGAACATGACGAGGTCATGGCCGTGGTCCAGGGGCTCACGCATTTCACATATATCAGCGTCGGAAAGACGTTCAAGGATATGGGATTCGACGTCAGGCGGTCGAGGCAGTTCGCAAGCCCGGTGTACGACCTCATGCTTGACATGATAGGGCGGATTATAGGCCAGGACCCGCACTTGTATGCGGAGATACAGATGCACAACCCCTACGTGGCTCATGTGCGTGAACAGTACATGAAGGCCGCATCGGAGCTCAGCGCCTCCGTCAAGGGAGGGGACGAGTCCCGGTTCGTCGAGATGATGGTTGAGGCCGCCCGCCACTTCGGGGACACCGAGCGTTCCATGGGGCGCAGCGACAAGGCCATTGCCGGCCTCGCCGCCGAGCTCAAGGCGCTCAGGGACATGGTGGGCAGGGAGGTGTGCCTGAGGCATATGTACTCCGGCGTCACGCATACGGGCATCGTCGAATCTGTATCTGCCGAAGAGGTCGTCTTAAGGGACTCGGGGAAGAGCACGACGCTGAAGCTCTCTAACCTGGTTCTGCTCCCGAGGGCAGGGTTACTTGAATATAAGCTGTCTAAGTATGGGATGGCGTCAAAGGACTATTCGGTTGTAGTGAACGAGGCGGCGGATGAGGGATTCATCTGTGAGCTTCTGGCAAGGTGCGTTGACAACGTATCCTCAGCCCTGGTGAGGGATGTCTTCCGCAGCGAGAAGATAGGCCCCGGCAGAAAGAGCGTCTGTTTCTCCGTTGAGCTAGTCGCCGATGACGTGAAAGCCAGCGACGCGAACGTCGCGTCGTTCCTGCGGCGTATAGGCGGGGTGCTGCGGTGACGGCAAGGGTCGCGGTCGTAGGCTCCGATGCGGCATTGCCGGATTACGTTGAAGCCATGGCGGAGCGAATAGGCTCGGACATCGCAAAGAACGGCTGCATACTCGTCTGTGGCGGCCGGGGCGGCGTGATGGCGGCTGCATGTCGCGGAGCCAAAAAATCCGGTGGATTAACCGTCGGGATACTGCCTTCACTCGACGGGGCGGACGCAAACAAATACCTCGACGTCAAGGTGACTACAGGACTCGGCTACGCCAGAAACAGCATTGTCGTAGCGTCATCCGACGTTGTGATAGCCATATGCGGCTCTACCGGGACGCTGTCGGAGATAGGGATGGCGTTGAACTTCGGCCGGCCGGTGGTCGTGGTCGAGGGTTCGGGCGGCGTCGCGGGGAAGGTCAAGTCCGCCTTTACAGAGGACGAGCGGATAATGGGGATAACCGAGGCCAAGCCTGAGGACGCCGTGGCGTCCGCTCTTAAGCTGATAAAGTTATATTAAACGTTTCCATATACTCTACCATGCCAACATACCACAAGACAAGCTTTAGGGACTCGAGAAGGAAGAAGAAGCACAAGAGGCGCGTAAACCCGTAATTGCCCAATGCGCTATTCTAGCAGGGCTTAAACTCGCATCTTGGAAGCATCCTCCCCGCGGTCGAGTTGTCAGGGCACACCCTAGTGTCGTTCGGGCAGCCCAAACGAATACTGTCGGCGGGCTCGTTCCCTGCGGCATCAATGAAAGCCAACACTCCGGCCGCAATCAGCACCGCCAGAACGAAAGCAAAGAAAATGAAGGCGCGCGTGCTGTCGTCCATAAACAATATTTATCCAGGCCTTTTAATTAGATATGATGGTTGCCAGCATAACCGGCCGTTTGACTCGAATATCCTTATTGGCTGTCGTGGTCTTGTCTGCCTTGCCCGCGATGGTTTCCGCCGGCGGCGGTTCTGTTAACGTCTCGGTCGTGGTGCCCATCGTCCCGTGGAACAAGATAATCTACCCTGAAGGGGTCTATGAGCCATATGTGACCGGCCAGCCGGGCACGCACCTGTACGCATTCAATCTGACGTTCCTGAACTTCACTTCCGTTTCAGGAAGCAGGTTAAGCTGCCAGATACGCCGGTCCGACAATACCCTCTTCGCCCTGAACAAGACGCTTGGAGACTCTAAGAACGTCGTGGAAAGGATGATGTACACGCTCGCATCAAACGACCCGGTGAACAAGCACACCCCCTGGAAGGTCGAGAACTGCAGCCTAATCAGCCCTCAAGGACAGGTAGTCTACGCCACAAACTCCTCGTATGACAGCCCCCTCGGCAAGCGGATTATGGTCCACTCAGGGGCGTGGACAAGGTTCTCCTCTATCGACGACGACGGCTACCTGGCGCAGGAGTGCTTCAACGAGGTGCCTAAAAGATACTTCAACAACTCGGTGAAGTGCGACTTCACAGGCGACATAGCTTTTGCCGTTGCCATGAGCCGGGGGATGAGGATTGAAGGGGGATGCCATGACGGAGTCGACGGCGCAGACGGCAACGGCGACCTCGACTGCTCAGACATATACTGCCAGGGGGTGCCTTACAGCTGCGCCCCGCACAAGTACGTGGGAGACCCGTTCACTGGTATATGCCGCAACGGCCTATGCTGGGAGACGAAGAAGGTCGCAGGCAAGGACGTAACCTACTGGTACACCCGCTACCTAAGGCCTGGCGGAGCCTTAAAAATCAGGTTCAACATATCCGATTATTCGACATCGAAGACGGTCTCTTACGCAATAGCCGGCCTGGCAGGCTATTCAAGCCGGGGAAGCTATACGATGCGCGGGTCACATAAGCCTTCGAAGGAGTCATCCACCAAGACGAGCTATGCCCTAGAGGACTCTGCGGGATACTACGGCTCGATGGATTTCGTGATGTACGTTGTTCCGACGGGCATGAAACCCGGATGGAACACGTTCAGCATATACATAGTACACTACGGCAAGGACCTCCTCATAGAGGGCATACCCTACTACGTCGGCAACGAGGCGCCATCCAACTGGAACGAAGGCGAATCGATGGGGCCCTCGATAGTCGAACCTTGCGGGGACGGCTTCGACAACGACCTCAACTATGCCGTCGACTGCAGGGACTCCGGCTGCGACGGGGAGAAAACAGGGTTAGACTGCTCGAAGAAGGACGCGTATTGCAACTACGGCATGGAAGAGGAGTGCAGGGACTGCTTTGACAACGACGGCGACGGGGTCGTGGACTGCAGGGATTCGAACTGTGACGAAAAGCCAGGAAACTACTACAACAGCAAGGACGTGTGCGAGTTCGGATGCGAGGGATGCGGTGACAACTACCCCTCCAACTGCCAGGACGGCTTCGACAACGACGGCAACAACCTGACAGACTGCTACGACCAGAACTGCAGGGTCCAGGGGCAGGAGTCCGAGAATCCGCCCTGCCCCGCGTACGAAAATGCCAAAGCGGAATGGTGCGCGGACGGACAGGACAACGACTTCGACGGCCGCACCGACTGCGCAGACTACGATTGCGCGAAAGTGAAGGTCGCCGGCACCTATACCTGCCCGCAAAACGAAGCCTACGACGCCAACGGCAACAACCGTCTGGAACAGTGTTTTGACGGCGTGGACAACGACCTGGACAGCCCGGAAAAGAAGTATTACGGTCCAGGGCCCATGATTGACTGTGCCGACCCGGACTGCGCCGGCGCCGTAAACCCTAAGAACCCCCGCCAAGAGTGCTCTAAGACTGAGTATGACCCGACTGTGGGTATAAACCTTTGCAGCAACGGAATCGATGATGACGGGGATGACTACGTGGACTGTCAGGACCGGGACTGCTGGCACATGTTCGACCTGTGCGGGCCATGCCCGGCGAGCGAGGACTACAGGTATAATAGCTGCGCAAACAGATTGGACGATGATTTCGACTGGTTCTATGAGGCCGGGACTGTCAACTGCGAAGACGCCGACTGCCTCGGGGACTTCAGCTCATTGAACGCAACGGCAAGGTGCGAAGGCAGGGAGTCTTCATGCGGCGACGGCTTCGACAACGACGCGGACGGGCTCACCGACTGCGCAGACCAGGACTGCATCGGGCGGATGGGGCCGGGCGGCGTCTGCGCGAGGAATGAGTCGACTGCCGCCCTATGCTCAGACGACTTTGACAACGACGGCGACGGCGTGATGGACTGCATCGACCCGGACTGCTGGATCGCCTCCGGTTCGGGCTGCAGCCCTAAATTCTGGAATGGGACGTCCACCTTCGAAGTCCCGTATATAACGCCCTTGGCATCCATCAATCAGACGCTCGTCCAATACAGCCATACCGAACGCCTCCACGTCAACGACTCATACTCCATCCGGTTCAGGGCTTCAGGCTCATATGGCGCGGTCGTAATCACCCTTGGAGACGCCACAAATCCGGGGATGTACTTCCCCTATAACGCATCGTCGTGCACGATGACCGGGACGCCCTACCTCAAGTGGATCTCAACCCAGTCGGAAGTGGGTCAGATACAACATAAGCCAACATACGTGGGCCCGGGCAAGCCGCTATCCGGCTTCGATGTGACGCTCACATGCTCCAAGGCCGCAGTAGCCGGAATCAAATCCTATCCCGTCTCTGTCACAAACCTCCTTTCCGGCGCGCCAGAGCTTGGCGAAACCGTCCTGACGTCCACATCCTACAACGTATCCGCCCCAGCAGTAGTTAAACTAGAGGTCGAGCCAATGAGCAGCGGCAAGGTCAATATAAGATACGGGGGCTATTTCGACCTGAGGGCGGTGCCGTCGGCTGACGTGCTAAGCGTCAGCCAATGCTACTTCAACGTTTCCTCGAGGATATATGTAACGCCCAACGACTGCGTCCTACGATATTCACCTATCACGGACGACCAGATAGTGCCTGTCACGGCCGCAATAGAAGACGGGGGCGGAAATCTAGGGCCTTACGGCGCCTACAGGGAGCTTCAGGTTAACGTGCTGCCTTCCATGACAGCCTTCAACCTGACTAGGGTGTTCAGGAAGCCCGGCGAAGCCCTCCCCTACCAGCTGGGGTTCAGGACCGCATCTTCCGGGCAGATGAAGCGGACATGCACCGTTAAGGTATACGACCAGGGCGGTGCGGAGGTAAAGGTGGACTTCCCGGAGGGGATTATCCTGGGCAATACCCTTGACTGCAGCTCGAACATGGAGACCGCGGGGCTTGCGGACGGCCTCTACTTTGCGGAAGCGTCCGCCAGCGACGAGGACGACGACACAGCATACGCTGGCATGAGGCGCTTCTATGTCTGCGGCTCATTCGACAGCCGCGGAGAAGGCTGGGACTGCTCCCAGGCGGACTTTGACATGGACGACATACCGGACATATGCATCCTCAACGGCTCCATATCGACTACGACGACGCTCTTCAACTACACGGCCACGACCCTCGTCCCGGAAAACATATCCTCGTGCAGCACAATCTGCGAGGATAATTACAAGACCCTGATGTACAGCTGCTCCCCGGACATCACCTGCAGCATCCCAGGGGCAGAGTGGATGTGGACGCACGACGACCGCGGCGACATCAGCTGCTGGCTCGCCGACAAGGCCTCGAACTACTGCTGCTGCCAGCTTGAAGGTATCCCGCCGACCACGACGCTCATGAGCATGCTGTCCCCGATATGCTACAACGGTGTCAAAGACCAGGGCGAATGGGATGTAGACTGCGGAGGCCCATGCAGGCCATGCGACATCTGCTACAACGGCATGCTCGACGACGGCGAGGAAGGCGTGGACTGCGGAGGACCCTGCCTACAATGCGCATCAATGGAAGGGATAAACTCTCAGGAAGCCGCGCAACTTTACATAGTGGGTGTGCCAGCGTACGTGAGCGAAGGCGATATCGTCAGGTTCACGGTAGCCAACGGCCTAGGACAGGGCGTCCAGACATACCTGGAGTACGCCCTGCCTAACGGGTCAAAGATGCGGTCAGTAACTGACCCGTCCGGGAAAGCATACATGACTAGCAGCATTGCCGGCCTCTGGTCGCTTGAGGCTAAGCGTACCGGCTACTTCCCTGCGACTGCGGTATGGGCTACCCTGCCCGCGACCACCCTGCCGGTTACGGTCACGGCGACAGTGTCGCTGCTCCTGCCGCTCATCGCCGCACTGGCGGCGGCAGTCGCATGGAGACGCTACCGGAAAGGGTATGCCGCCACTGAGGGGGCGTTGAAGGCGCTCTTGACCGCAGGTGACCTGGAGACGTATTCGCCGGTGCTTGTCACGGATGAAACCTACCGGAAAAGCATAGAGCTAAGGAAACACCTTCGAACCCTCAGACTGAGCGATTTAGAGGCTTATGAGGCTGACAAACTCGCCCAGGAACACGACCTCAAGCCTGAGCTTGCCCGCCTGATAGTCCTCGCCAGGAAGGCGAGAGCGGCTAAGGTCCTGACTGAAACCGAGGCCCAGATAACGGACTACCACCGGACAAAGATAATCCTTGTATGGTCCGAACTCAAGGAGAAAGTCACCTGACCCGCTCCACCACGCTTGCGATGTACACGAGGGCGTCGACTATGTGCTTAGCCCTTGTCTTGTCGTCAAAGTGCTTGTCCTGGTGGAACAGGGCATGTCCGTCGCATAGCGTGAACGGCATGTCCAGATTGACTATCCACTCCGCCACCTCGGGCGTCAATAGTCTCGCCGCCTTGGCCGGTGCGGTCGACAGGTAGATGTACTTCCCCATGAAGGCCTTGTTGTCCACCGGAACCTCCCCCATCCTCCGGCTGTAGAATCTCCCCCTGTACGCCACAATGTACGTGTCCTTGACGTTCCTGTCCACGCCGACAACCACCCGGGAGTGCGGATGCCACCTGTCCATGTAGGCCTTCTCGTTCAACAGGTCGAATGTCACACCCCTCCCACTGTACAATCCGGTCGCGAACGGCGGCTTCCCGTCTATCGGCCCGTAATAGTTCAGCCTCAGTTCGCCAGCCAGTTCCATAAGGGTTTTTTCGATGGGATTCCCGTGGCCCTTGAACTTGAATATTACGAACACGACCGCCGCAATAAGAACCAGCGCCAAAGCCGCCGACGCGACGGCAAACAAGGCATCCATCAAGTGGATATCCGCGGCGAAAGATAAATATCACGGTGTCGAACCGGCCAGCAGGAACCGCCTTAGGTCGTTGTATACAGCCCTCATCCGTCCGTAACTCTCAATCCTTGACTCAAGCCCGCTCATCGAGTCAGGAAGCTTCGGCTCGAACCCGAGTAACGAAACGATCTCGCCGGGGAATTTGGCCGGGTCGGCGGTCTCGAGCAGGACGGCTGGTTTGTCGCCAGACGCCAAAAGGTACTCCTCCAAAGCGCTCCACCCGACCGCTCCATGAGGCTCCAAAACGACCCCCCACCGCGAATATGCGGACCTGATGGACTCTCTTGTGCGCTCGTCCGTCACGCTAACGGACCATATGAGGCGCCTCAGTGCATCCATGTCCGGCAGCCTCTTTACCCTTCCCTGCTCGTCCATCCAGCCGCCGAAGACGTTAAACAACCTCGCCAGGTTGCTCGGGTGGCCGACGTTCATGGCATTGCTTATGCACGCCTTCGAAGGCCTCAACGGCTTATATCCGCCTGACGCCATGAACCGCGGGAACTCGTCGTTCTCGTTTGTGGCGGCGATGAACCGCTCAACAGGCAGGCCCATCATGGACGCGTATACCCCCCCCATGATGTCCCCGAAGTTCCCGGATGGGACGCTGAAAACAACCTTTTCCCCTGCGTTATCCGCCACCCTCGAGTGCGCCCAAAAATAATAGACTGTCTGCGGCAGAAGCCTCCCGAAGTTTATGCTGTTTGCCGAGGAGAGTTTTAATCCGAGAAGCGCTTTGTCGGCGAACGCCTTCTTGACCATCGACTGGCAGTCGTCAAACTTCCCGTCAACCGCCACGGCCGTCACGTTCCCGCCAAGAGTCGTCATCTGCCTGCGCTGCCTGTCAGTGACTTCTGCCTCCGGGAACAGGACGACGACATTGACTCCCGACAGCCCGTGGAATGCGTTTGCCACCGCGCTGCCGGTGTCCCCGGACGTAGCCGTTAAAACCGTCACGCTCCCGCCGTCTAGTCTCAGGTAATAGTGCATCAGCCGGGCCATCATCCTGGCGGCGAAATCCTTGAAGGATGCCGTGGGGCCGCGGTCAAGGCGCATCACGTGGACCCTCCCGTGCACCCTCTCCACCGGAACGTCAAAATCGTATGCCTGCCGGGTTATCCTGGCGAGCTCTCCCTTGGGGATGTCGTCCTCCAGGAATCTAAATGCTATCTCATAGGCAATTTTATGGTATTCCATCCCCCTGAAACCGTAAAGCTCGTCTGAAGTAAGCCGGGGGATTACGGCCGGCACATATAGCCCGAGATCCGGGGCCTGGCCCCTGATTAGTGCGTCGCGAAAACAAACCTCTCCACCGCCGCCGTTGGTGCTGACGTATCTGACGCCCATACGACACCTATTTACGCAGGCGCCGGTAAAAAACTATTCCACTACCTGCGTGCCGGCCAGCCTGTCGCCCAGCCTCAGCCCCTCCCGGTCCAACGCGCCTACCGCCAGGTCAACCAAACCCAAGACCGGCACAAGCAAGGTCGAATTGCGTATTATCGACGAGGGGTAATCGCACCTTGACCCATCGCTCCTGACGACCCTGACATTCATCAACTTTTTCCCGACACCCAATCCCCCCCCCAACCCGTCCTTTATGAGCATATAACCTGAAGAAGCCAAAACACCCAAAAGGATGCATGCCAGAGCCAGTATCATCCCCGGTGCATCCTTGACATAGGCGGATGCCGCATAAGCGCCTAATGAT
>Ga0315287_10007085_pt1 | contig 11222 bp, 9 predicted proteins | sample YL17G11_0_MG_FD_205037 | JGI IMG/M metagenome (GOLD analysis project Ga0315287, IMG submission 205037) | Sediment microbial communities from Yellowstone Lake, YNP, Wyoming, USA - YL17G11_0 | ecosystem: Environmental > Aquatic > Freshwater > Lake > Sediment | place: USA: Wyoming | collected...
CTCGGCGGTGCTGCCCTCGGAAGTGGCCGGGTCGGCCCCGTCAAAGAGGCCCATGACTCCTTCCACCACGGCCAGATCGGCGTCCCGGGTGGTCCGCTCGAAAAGCCGGAGGAGATAAGCCTGATCGGCCATCCAGCCATCCAGGTTATAGCAGGGTCTTCCCGAGGCGATGGTCAGATAAGAGGGGTCCAGAAAATCGGGCCCGACTTTGAAGGTCTGAACCCGCAGCCCCCGCTTTCTGAAGGCCGCCACCAGGGCCAGGGTAAGGGAGGTTTTCCCTACCCCGCTCTGGGTGCCGGCCACAACGATCCGGGGGATGGAGCCGATCAAAATTCAACCCCTTCCTGGGCCATCCAGCCGGCGGTGAGGCCGTGTTTTAGACTGCGCATTTCGGTCACGGTATCAGCCAGGGCCGTTAAGCCCGGACCGGCCCCTCGCCCGGTGAGGACCAAAACCGCGTTTCCCTTTCTATGGGAAACCGCCTCAATCACCCGGGCTTCGGTCAGCAGGTTTTTCTTAATTGCCGTGCAGACCTCATCCAGAATGATCAACTGCTGCCCCCCGGCTTCTAAAATTTCCACCGCTTTTTTCAGGGCCTCTTCCGCGGCCCGCCGGTGTTTTTCAAAACGGGGGTCTTCCGGCGGGACCAGAAAACCCCGGCCCATTTGAAGGAGTTCCACTCCGGGAAATTTTTTCAAGGCCGCCAGTTCGCCGCTAGAGGCATTGGCCTTGATAAACTGCAGGATCAAAACCCGCTGCCCGTGGCCGACGGCCCGCAAGGCCATCCCCAGGGCGGCCGTGGTCTTGCCCTTGCCGTCCCCCGTAAATATCAGCGTTCGACCCTGACTGTTTATCATCTCTGGGTTGCTCCGCTGAGCGCTGAGCGCAGAGCGCAGAGCGCCAAACCTAAAATTGAAACCCCATGTTGCCTTTTGATATCCATGCTTTTCTTTTAGACGCTCTGCGCTCCGCGCTTTGCGCCCTGTGCCTTTATTTGAGTCCCATCAACCGGTAGATAAAATCCATCCGCAGACTGCGACGGACCGTCTCCGCCAGCCGGTCCAGGGCCGATTCCAGGTTATAGACGGCCCGTATCCGTCCGTCCACCGGGAGGCCCCGGCGCGCCCGCAGCCGGTCGATAAACCAGCGGCGGAAGGCGTCGGCATCAAAAAGACCGTGGAGGTAAGTCCCCCAAATCCGCTCCTGATCCCGGCCGATCCCGATCACTTGGCCGTCATCCCGGCGGACGACGGCTTGCAGTCCCTGGCCGTCGGTCCGGCCGTGATGGATTTCATAGCCAAACAGGTCATGACCGGAGGGCAGGTGTTTGGCCTGGACCCGAACCAGGGTTTTTTCTTGTTCGAGGACGGTGGTCACCGGCAGCAGCCCCAACCCCCGGAGAGAGCGGCCCTCGGATTCGATTCCGTAGGGATCGGCGATCTCCCGGCCTAAAATCTGAAAACCGCCGCAAACCCCCACCATCTCCGTTTGGCCTTCTCGGGCCATTTGACTCAGGCGCTGATCCAGGCCGCTTTCCTTTAAGTAGATCAGGTCGCCGATGACGTTCTTGCTGCCCGGGATGATCACCGCGTCCGGGCAATTCAAGTCCTGGGCGCGACGGACGACGCGCAGGGTCACATCCGGTTCAAGCCGCAGGGAGTCAAAGTCCGTGAAATTGGAGATGTGAGGCAGATCGATCAGAGCGATCTCCACCCCTTCTTCCGGACCGCGCGACTGGTCCAATTGGCCGCTCTTGAAGCTGACCGAATCCTCTTCCGGAAGGCCGTGATCTTTCAAGTACGGTACGGTCCCCAGAACCGGCCGGCCGGTATGCCGCTCCGTGTACTGAAAGGCCGGTTCCAGCAGTTTTTCCTGGCCCCGGAAGCGATTGACGATAAACCCGGCCACCAGCCGGCGTTCCCATTCGGCCAGGACTTCCATGGTGCCGATAAAGGAGGCAAAGACGCCGCCCCGGTCGATGTCGCCCACCAGCAGGACCGGGGCGGCGGCGTATTCGGCCATGCGCATATTGACGATATCGTGGTGTTTCAAATTGACTTCGGCCGGACTGCCGGCCCCTTCCAGGACGATGACCTCGAATTCGCCGGCCAGGGAATCGTAGGCCTCCTTGACCCGGGCCAGGGCCTGGGGCTTATAGGCGATATATTGGTTCACGTCCATATTACCTACCGGCCGGCCGTGGACGATCACCTGGGCGCCGGTGTCGCTGCTGGGTTTGAGCAGCACCGGATTCATGCGCACGTCCGGGTCCAGCCGGCTGGCCTGGGCCTGGACTACCTGGGCCCGACCCATCTCACCGCCATCCCGGGTGACAAACGAATTCAGGGACATGTTTTGGGACTTAAAGGGGGCTACCCGGTACCCGTCCTGGAGCAGGATTCGGCAAAAAGCCGCCGTGAGGACGCTTTTTCCGGCATTGGAGCTGGTTCCCTGAAACATGAGGGCCGGAGTTTTAGGACGTTTAACCGGGACGATTTTTTTATCGGCTAAAACGGCTTTCAGGGCCTCGGCCAGCCGTTGGTTTTCGGATTCCGTTCGCACCGCCACCCGGAAATAGCGGGCATCCAGACCCTGGTAATTGTCGCAAACCCGAATGGCTATCCCTTCGGCCAGCAGTCGGCGGGCCAATTCGGGAGCATTCAGGGCCGGATGGTCCGAGCGCAGAAAAAGAAAGTTGGCCTCACCGGGATAAACCTTCAGATAGGGAATGGACATGAGGGCCCGGGTCAAAAAAAGGCGCTGTTCCCCGACATAAGCTCGGCCGGCCCGTTCATATTCAAGGTCCCGCAGGGCGGCCGCCCCGAATTGCTGGGCCAGGGTATTGACGGCCCAGGGAGGGCGCAGTTCCCGAACTCTTCGGGCCCAGGCCGGCGCCAGGAGGGCGCCGCCCAGCCGCAAGCCCGGGACGGCGTAGAATTTCGTGAAAGAGAGGAGGACGATCACATTGGAAGGGCGATTCCGGGCCAGGCTGTCCACGCCCTCCACGAAGTCGGCAAAGGCCTCATCGATCAGGAAACAGGTCTCGGGATGCCGGCCGGCCAAAGCCCGTAAGGCCTGGGGATCAAAGGTCAAGCCGGTCGGGTTGTTGGGCTGCCCAAGCATAACCATTTCGCCCCCGGAGATTTGGTCCTCCAATTGATTCGGGTCCAGCCTGAACCCCGCGGATTCTTTTAAATGGTGCCATTCAATGGGCAGGCCGGTGATTTGAGCGGCCCGGGCATAATCGATATAAGCGGGAATCGCAATCAGGGCTTTGGTAACGGGCAGGGCCTGGGGAAGCAGATACAACAGTTCGGATGACCCATTTCCCACCACGATCTCTTGAGGGTCAGTCCGGTAATGCTCGGCAATGGCTTCCACCAATGGGGAGCATTCCGGGTCCGGATAATGGACCAGGGAGCTTAACTGGGAACTGATCAGCGAGCGGAACCATTCCGGCGGTCCCAGGGGATTGATATTCGCTGAAAAATCGAGCACCTGGTCGGGCTTGAGCCCGGCCTCCCGAGCCAAACGATTGATATAGCCGCCGTGACCAAATTCATTGGCTGTCATTGCCGGATACCTTAATTATATGAGAGGCACTTCCCTCAAAATAAAAATCCCCGAAACCTGTTCACTGGTTTCGGGGATACCGTTTTCTATCCTCCCAAAAGGCAACCCTATATCCGCGAGGGTAAAATTCCAGATTCTGCTGGGCAGGTCTTCTGACTCCCGGATCAATCTACCGGCCGCGCCTTCCCGTCCCTATGGAACAGTGGCTCTTGCGGCTTTCGTCCCCGGTCACAGCGGCGGGTCCGTGCTGGAATTCCACCAGCTTCCCTTTTAAAGTTCCATCGAACTACCCCAGATTGCCGATAGCTATGGTAGCGGATTGCAGAAGAATGTCAATTAAAAAATGAATCTTTCAGGTGGATCTCCGGCTTCCAGCGAAAAGCGGGCCGGACCGAAAAGAGGATCAGCGCCCCCATAACGGCGAAGACAGAGGCTCCATAGCAGGCAGAGGCAAAAGAGGCCGTGGCATCTTTAATTAATCCGGTCAGCCAGGGGGCCAACAGTCCGCCGATGAAATGGATGGAATTGGTAAAGCCGAAAACCGTCCCTAAGATAGATTGGGGGACCATTTCCGGGATCAGGGAATAATAGGCCGCCCAGTGCCCCCAAAGGAACATCCCCAGTACAAAAATAAGCCCCCCCATGATCCAGGCCGTCCAGTGTCCCCGGATCCCCAGGCCGAAGACGAAGAGCAGGACGGCGATCATCAGGAATTCCGAGGCGATCAGCCCCTTTCGGCCCCTTCCCCGGCGGACCAAGCGGTCGCTGAGCCAGCCGGTCAGGGCCAGACCCGGGATGGCGGACAGGCCTAAGAGGCTGGCGTAAAGGGAAGCGCCGGTCACTGTCCCGACGCCGATCTCTTTGAGCATGGCCGGCGCCCAGGCCCCGATCATCCACAGGGCATAAACGCCCGGGATCCCGCCCAGGTAAAGGAGCCATAGGTCCCGGTGCTTGAAGATCCAGGAAAGGGGCGGCCCTTCGGGCTTTCCGGAAACGATCGCCTCCCGGGGCGGTTCCCGGATCACCCGGTAAATCAGGAAAGCGGCCACCAGAGACGGCAGGGAAAAAATAAGAAATACGGCCCGCCAGCCCCAATGATCGCAAATCCAACCGGCCAGCAGGATCCCGAGCCACATCCCCAGGCCCAGCCCCATGAAAGAGATGCCCTGGCCGATCCCGGCCTTCTCCTTGGGGGTGTAGTAGGCGATAATAGGGCGGTCGTTGCTGAAGTAGGTCCCCTGGGCCAGTCCGGTAAGAAAGCGGACCAGGACCAGGGCGGCGAAGGAGGCCGCTGCCGCCATGGCCAGGGAGGAGAGCCCCCAGCCCAGGATGCAGAGGATCAGGATGCGTTTTTTACCGAAGCGGTCGCCCAGGTAACCGGCCGGGAACTGCATCAGGGCGTAGGAGTAAAACACCGCGCTGGCCAGAAGGCCGGCCTGGGCGTAACTCAAGGAAAATTCCTTCATCAGTGGGAGGAGCACCGGCGAAAGGGCCACCCGGACCATATAATTGCTGATCCAACCGAAGATCAGGACCAGCCAGACTTGATGATAATAGTGAAGGGGCATGAAGGTTTCCTGTCTGGGAACGATCGGGCATTATAACAAATAACCGGTGGAAAGACGTTTCAATTGATTACAAAAAAAGATATAATTCCTTATTGGCTCACGGTTTGGCCGGAGTACGAGAGGCCAGGGTTTGCCCGCGAAGCATGGAAATACGAAAAGGAGCAGATCCTTTGCCCAAGCTGACCATCAGTGATCTCAAGCCCGGGATGCGGCTCTTGAAACCGGTGACCAACCCCAGCGGCATGGTTTTGCTGACCGACGGGCTGGAATTAACCGAGGGCCTGATCGACCGGCTCCGGAAAATGGAGATAGAAAGCGTTTTTGTTCGGGGTGGCAACAAACTCACCCGGCCGAAGGATGTCCTTCTGTCCGAACTGGATTATCGTTTCAAAAAAACCGAAACAGAACCCCAAATGGCGGTCCTGAAAAGGATCCTGGCCGACCATATCGCCGGATTGTACGAAGATGATGGACTATAAAACCTTACGCCGGGAAATTGAAAATATCGAGACCCTGCCCACTCTGCCCAGCGTCCTCCACAAGCTGCTCCGGGTCATCGAGAACCCCAAGGTTTCCTTGGAAGAAATCGGCAACGTTATCTCCAACGATCCGGTGCTGACCACCCGGGTTTTGCGGGCGGTAAATTCCCCCATCTATGGCTTTCCGGGTCGGATCGCTTCGATCAACCAGTCCCTGGTCCTTTTAGGGGTGAATCTGATCCGCGGATTGCTGCTGGGGGTTTCGGTGTTTGAAGCCATGAAAAAGGCCCTGGCCGGTCTCTGGGAGCATTCGGTGGGCTGCGCCACGGCCGCCCGGATTATCAGCCAGAAAATCGGTCTGAAGGAACCCGAGGAGGTGGCGGTAGCCGCCTTGCTGCACGATATCGGCAAGGTCATCTTCAGCCTGAAATTCCCGGCGGACTATGAACGGGTCTTGGAAGACGTAGCCCAGCGGGAGTTATTCGTCTTTCAGGGAGAAAAAGAATTTTTTGAGATCAACCACGCCGATGCCGGCGGCTGGATTGCTCAGAAATGGCATTTCCCACCGGCCCTGACCGAGATCATCGAGTACCACCATAAGCCCCATTTGGCCCGGCAGGTCCCGGTGCCCACCGCCGTCGTTCATTTGTCGGACATCCTGGTGCGGGCCCGCGGATTTGGTTTTGCCGGCGACCCCTTTGTCCCGGCCATCCACCCCCAGGCCTGGGAATTGCTCAAGCTCTCGGAAGAGGATCTCGAGGTCATTCTGAGGGAACTGGACGACTCCTTGGATGTGGCGGGTGACTTTTTGGCCTTGGGATAACGCCCCATGCAGACCATCGTGCATATTACCGGAGACCAGACCCTGGCCGGCCTGGTCGAGAAGCACCTGGGCGAGACCTATAAACTGGTTCTTTTTTGCCAGATCCAGTCCTCCCTGGATTATATCTATCTTTCCCTGCCGGACCTGATCCTGATCGACCTGCGCCCCGGCGATCCCCTGGTGGCCCGGCTGCTTTCCGACCTGAAAGAAGATCCTATTTTCGGGCAGGTCCCGGTCCTGGCCGTGCTGGGGGATGATTACCTCATTAGGGGATGGGAAGAATTGAAATGCGATGATTACCTGCGCCGGTCGCTCCTGGAGACGGATTTGACCGCGCGAGTGGGGCTCTGCATCCTGCGGGCGGAACGCAACGTGGAAGTCAGCCCCTTAACCCGTCTGCCCGGCAATATCACCATTATCAAGCAGATTCAAAGCCGGCTGGACCGGGGCGACATCTTCGCCCTGGCCTACGCGGATATTGATTATTTCAAGCCTTTCAACGACAAGTACGGGTTCAGCCGGGGCGATGAGGTCCTGAAGATGCTGGGCCGCCTTATTATAAATATCGTCAAGCAAAGGCAGTCCCAAAAGAGTTTTGTGGGCCACATCGGGGGGGATGATTTTGTTTTTATCGTTGAACCGGCCCTGGCCGAGGAGATCGCCGGGGAGATTATCGATCATCTCGAACAAATAATTCCCACCTTTTATGATCCCGAGGACCGGGAGAGGGGGACGATCCTGGCCCGGGACCGCCGGGGCCGGGAACGGACCTTCCCTTTGATCAGCCTGTCCATCGGGGTGACCGACAATCGGACCAAGAAATTTACTCACTACGGGCAGATGGCCGAAGTGGCCTCGGAACTGAAGAAATACGCCAAGACGGTCCAGGGGAGCTGCTGTCGTCTCGACCGGCGGTAGAAATATCCAGCCCACCCTTTCTTTTTAAATCTAATTATTACGGAAAAGTTGAACATCGAACATCGAACTTCCAACATCCAATGTTTAATGGGGAAAGATATGGAGGTTTGTTTTTCATTCGAGGTTGGGCGTTCGATGTTCAATGTTCGACGTTCATTTAATACAATTAATTTTGGGTTAGGCTTCCGGTTGGTGTTCGGGGCGGAGGAGGTCCAGCAGGGTCTTGACCGGGTTGAAGGTTTCGAGGGGGACTTCCACGAAGAGGGTGATCCAGTCGGCCATGGCCCCGTTCCACAGGCCGGGCAGTTCCAGGGCCTGCAGCACTTGGCCCTCCTTGGATTTCCGGGAGATGAAGACGGCTTCGGGATCGAGGTAACGCCTTAAGTCGAAAGGCTTCCCCTGAATGTCGCGCAGGGCGCAGACCAAATCGACGGGGTTGAAGTGGGTGGCCCGGGACCAGATACCCTGCTGTTCGGGGGAACTCATATTCACCTGAGCGCTTTCCACGATCTGCAGGGTCAGGCTGTCGTCAGTCCCCTTCACCCAGAAGGGGCCCCCGCCCGGTTCGCCCTGATTTTTCACCACGCCGCACACTCGCAGCGGGCGGTTCAATTTTCTCAGAAGGAATTCCCTGCGGGTCTCCGCCGGCCATTTCCAAAACCCTTTTGGTGCAGAGACGGACAGGGCTTCCTTCAGATAATCCAGGGCCGCCTCCTGCCCCCTTTGGTCCCCGGGTTTCTTCTGAAGTCTATCCAGGTGCCGGTACACCTGCCGCTGGGCCTGGATCAGGTATCCCCCCAAAATTTTTTTCCATTCGATGGTGATGCCCTTTAAGTGATCCGGCACCACGTTGTCGATATTTTTCAGGTAGACCAGGTCCCCGCGCAGGCGGTTCAGATTGATCAGCAGGGCCCCGTGCCCTCCGGGCCGCAGGTGCAGGCGGCCGTCGGGTTCCCGCAGCGGCCGGCCTTCCAGATCCACGGCGATGGTGTCGGTCGAACGGTGCTGGTGGGAATAGCTGATCTCAAACCGGGCGTCGTAGCGCTCCTCGTGTTTGGGTTTCACCGCAGAAAGGGTTTCCAGGAAAAGGGTTTCGTACTCGGGGGAGAGGGTAAAGTGGAGACCGACGCGGCCCTTTTCGTCCCGGATGGTGGCAGCGGCTTCGACCAGGTGTTCCTCCAGGGCGGAGCGGCATTCATCGGGGTAGCGGTGGAATTTCATCAGGGCCTTGGGCAGCACCTGGTAATTCAACCCCCGGTCGGTCAACAGCAGGTTCAGCACCTTGCGCCAGCGGTCCCCTTTGGCCAGATGGCCTAGCGTAAGGCCCTCGTGCAGGATTTTTTCTTTCAGTTCATCCGAGAAGGGAAAGCGCTCCCATTCTTCCAGAAAGCGGATGACGACCTGGGCCTTTTGGCCTCCCAGCGCGGCCCTTTCCCGTATCTGTTCGATCCGGGACATTTCCGACTGGTGATGGTAGTAATGCAGGGCCTCGAGCATCCGGCTGGCGGCCCCCGAGGCGGGCACGAATTTCAGAAACCGCCCGGCCCCGGCGGCTTCTTGCTGCAGGGGGATCAGGGATCGGGCTTCGGCCGGGGAGATCCGGTGGATGCCGTCCCCGAAAGTGCAGGGCCGATGGAGTTCCCGGTGGTGGCCGGCCTTTCGGAACAGGGCGATCTGTCGTCGGACCTGGGCCGGAGTGATTCCCGCGGCCTTCAACTGGGCCAGATCCGTCGGGCTTAAGGTCCGATCGCCTGGATTTTTCTTTCTGTTGGAAGCGTTCATGCCGGTTCCTTCAAAACCTCCATGCCCGGGGCGGGCACCCGCGAAGCATGAAAATATTGCACCTTTTCCTTGTCTCGTATCAATGTAGCTAAAAAAGCCGTTTAAATCAATAGCAAAGGTGTTGATTCGGACCGGTTCGTGGGGGGGAATAAGATTGACAAGCTCTTCAAGAGACGAATAAAATATAAATTTGAAATCCGAAACAAGCACGAAGGTCCAAAATCCAAATGATCAAAACAAAACCTTTTTTTGATTTTTCTCAAATGCCGCTTAAGGATTTCAAGCCCGGCATCAAAAGTCTCGCTCAGGTGGGGGAGCAGTTGATCCTGGCGGTCATGACGATTGAATCCGGGAGGCGGGACGACGGCCACTCGCATCCCTTCGATCAGTGCGGAATGGTGCTGGAGGGGGTCTTCTCCTTGACCATCGGGGGGGAGGCGCGGACCCTGGGACCGGGGCAGGGCTATTTTGTTCCCGCGGGGATTCCCCACGGCTGGTCGACGGAGGCGGGGCCGGTAAAGATCATGGATGTGTCGGCCAAACCCCCGGCAGCGGCCTGAGCATGCGCGTTTTGTTGATTTCTCCCAACCGGGAGATCAGCCCCGATCCGGTCTATCCTTTGGGCCTGGCGAGCCTGGCGGCGGTGCTGAAGGCCGCGGGGATGACCGTCAAGGGCAGCGATCTGTGCTTCCCTCCTCACTGGCAGGCGGTCGTGGAACAGGACCTGGAATCGTTCCGGCCCGACTGCATCGGCTTGTCCATCCGCAACATCGATAACGTCACCTACCCCCGTTCCACCGCCTACCTGCCGTTCATTAAGGAGGTGGTCGAGCTTTGCCGCCGTAAGACCAAGGCCCCGATCGTGGTCGGCGGTTCGGGATTCACGCTTTTGCCGGAAGGGGTTCTGGACTTTTTAGGAACGGACTATGGTGTGGTCGGAGAAGGGGAACGGGCTTTCCTTGAACTTTTAGGCGAACTCTCGGGGAATACTCATCCGGCACCCGCTGCCGGGATATTCCCCCGAAGGCCTTCCCAAGGTCAGGTGGAAATCGGCGGCCCCATAGAGGACTTGAACTCCCTTCCCTGGCCGGACCGGGAAGTGTTTGATGCCGGGGTCTACCGGGAGCGGGGCGGGCTGGCCAATATACAATCCAAGCGCGGCTGTCCCTTCCACTGCATCTATTGCACTTACCCACTGATCGAAGGCCGAAAGGTCCGGGTGCGGGAACCTATCGGGGTGGTCCGGGAAATCCAGGCCCTGGTTAACCGCGGGCTGGACTACCTTTTTTTCGTGGACAACAATTTCAATTTTCCGGAGGAGCAGGCCGAAGGTATCTGTCGGGAAATTATTCGACAAAAGGTGCCGGTCCGCTGGACGGCCTATGTCAACCCCGGCTTCATGACCGACCGTTTGGGTGAGGCCATGAAGCGCTCGGGCTGCGCCGCCCTGGAATTCGGTCTGGACGCGGCGGCCCCGGCGCAACTGGACGCCCTGGGGAAAAATTTTTCATTGCCTCAGATCCGGGAGGCGGCCCGGATCTGCCGGGAGCGGGATATTCCTTTTTGTTTCAGCCTGCTGTTGGGCGGTCCCAAGGAGACCCGGGACACCCTGGAGGAAACTCTGGCTCAGGCAGAGGACCTGAACCCCAGCGCGGTGATCTGTATGACCGGCATCCGCGTCTTTCCAGGGACGCGGCTGGCGGAAATAGCGAGGGAGGAAGGGCTGCTGCCCGCAGACTGGAATCCCCTGGAGCCGTTTTTTTACCTCTCTCCGAAGGTTCGGGATCATTTGGAAGGGCGACTGCTGGACTTTTCAAAGGCCCATCCCAACTGGATCTTCCCGGGCCTGGGGATAGACCGGCTACCCGGCGAGGCCGCCAAGATGCACCGGTTAGGATTGAAAGGTCCCTTATGGGTGTACTTGCGGCCCAAGAAAAGAAAGAAAGGAGGTTCTAAAAATGAAACCGGTGGAGGATGAACTGAGGGATGTGAAGGTCACGATCCTGAAAATGGGCTCTTTAGTGGAGGAGGCCATCGGACGGGCTATCCGGTCCTTAGTGGAGCGGAACAACCGTTTAG
>Ga0315287_10007086_pt1 | contig 11222 bp, 12 predicted proteins | sample YL17G11_0_MG_FD_205037 | JGI IMG/M metagenome (GOLD analysis project Ga0315287, IMG submission 205037) | Sediment microbial communities from Yellowstone Lake, YNP, Wyoming, USA - YL17G11_0 | ecosystem: Environmental > Aquatic > Freshwater > Lake > Sediment | place: USA: Wyoming | collected...
CACCGCCGTCACCCCGACCACCGCCGTCACCCCGACCACCGCCGTCACCCCGACCACCGCCGTCACCCCGACCACCGTCGTCACCCCGACCACCGTCGTCACCCCGACCACCGTCGTCACCCCACCCACGTCGGGCAGCGGTTCGGTGACGGTCTCGGGCGCCAAGCCCTACGTCAACACCGGAACGGTCGCCGGGGCGTTCAGGATCGGCAGCGACAAGCAGGGTGTGACGGCGATCACCGGCACCGGAACGATGCCGGGCACCAACGGCGGCCTCGCGATGGTGTCGGTCAACGTCAAACGCAACCTGTGGTGGCTGTTCGGCACCGTCGGGGTCACCGACCCGGGCGCCGGAACCAGCGCCCGAGGGTCGGTCCTGTTCGGCTCCGTGCCGCCGCCCGGATCCACAGGCATCGTGCTCACCGGCCAGAGCTTCAGCTTCAAGAACTTCAAGTTCGAGGCGACCCGCGTCTCGGTGAGCATCAACCTCTGATCGACAAACGAGCTCCGGTCGGGACCCTCCGATGGCTGCGCGCTGAGGCGCCTTCCGGTGCACCGGGCGCCGTCCGCGCCCTCCCCCCGACGTCGGCGATCAGGAACAACGACGGACCCGGTCGGGTTTGACCGCACGACGTCTCCCAACGGAAGCTATGGCGATCATGCAGGCAGGCAAGCGTTTCCCGAGCCCACACACCTCGAAGCGCCGTCCCGGCCCCGATGACCCGCTACGAATCGCCTACCTGACCTATCGTGGCAAGCCCCACGTGGGCGGGCAGGGCGTCTATTCGCGACACCTGTCCAAGGCGCTGGCGGATCTCGGCCACCACGTGGAGGTCCTCTCGGGTCAGCCCTACCCGATCGTCGATGACCGGGTTCCACTGGTGAAGCTGCCGAGCCTCGACATCTACAACGACCACTTCCCCATGCGCATGCCGGGGATCTGGGAGCTCAAGACGTGGATGGACTACGCCGAGGTCACGGCGTTCAGCGCCGGCACGTTCCCCGAGCCCCTCGCCTTCTCGCTGCGGGCGTGGGAGCACCTGCGCAAGCGGGCCGACGACTTCGACCTCGTCCAGGACAACCAGTGCCTCGGCTACGGGCTGCTGGCGATCCAACGGTCCGGCATCCCGGTCCTCGGCACGATCCACCACCCGATCACGGTGGACCGCCGGATCGAGATGGAGCACGCCAACTCGCGCTGGGAGCGGATCTCGAAGGCGCGGTGGTACGCCTTCACCAAGATGCAGTCACGGGTCGCCCAGCGCCTCGAGCGGATCATCACGGTGTCCCAGAACAGCTTCGATGACATCTGCCGAACCCACGGGGTGAACCCCGAGAAGCTGTTCATCGTGCCCGTGGGCGTGGACCCCGAGCTCTTCCGCCCCGATCCGGCCCTGCAGCGCAACCCGAACCAGATCATCTCGACGGCCTCAGCCGACGTCGCCATGAAAGGGCAGCGGTTCCTGCTCGAGGCGCTCGCCAAGCTGCGCACCGAGAACCCCGACCTCCAGCTCAAGATCATCGGCCGCCTCAAGGAGGGCTCCGCGGCACAGCGGACCATCGAACAGCTCGGCCTGTGGGACGCAGTGGAGTTCATCTCCGGCGTCACCGACGAACGCATCGTCGAGCTCTACAACACCTCCGCGTGCGCCGTGGTCCCATCGCTGTACGAGGGCTTCTCCCTCCCCGCCATCGAGGCGATGAGCACCGGATGCCCGCTCGTCGCCACCACCGGCGGCGCGCTGCCCGAGGTGACCGGCAACGACGGAGAGACCTGCATCGCGGTCGAACCGGCCAACAGCGATGCGCTGGCCGCCGGCATCCGGCGGGCGTTGGCCAACCCCGAGGGCACCGCCCGGATCGGCGACGCCGGTCGGGCGAGGGTGATCGAGCGGTGGAGCTGGCGCCACACCGCCGTGCGCACCGTGGAGCACTACCGGGCCCTGCTGGAGATGAGCTGACCGCAGATGCTGACCGTTGACTACGACCAACTGGGCCTCCGCGAGGGCCACCTCATCCTCGACATGGGCTGCGGCGCCGGGCGCCACGCCTTCGAGTCGCTCCGACGGGGCGCCCGGGTCGTCGCGCTGGACCACTCCTTCGCCGAGCTGACCGACGTCCGCACGATGTTCAGGGCCATGCAGCTCGAGGGTGAGGTCGGCGCCGATGCCGAAGCCGCGTGCGTCCGGGGTGACGCCCTCCGCCTACCGTTCGCCGATGCCACCTTCGACCGCATCATCGCGTCCGAGGTCCTGGAGCACCTCCAGGACGATGCGGGCGCGCTGGCCGAGCTCACCCGCGTGCTCAAGCCGGGCGGCACGATCGCCGTCACGGTGCCGGCCTGGTTGGCCGAGAAGGTCTGCTGGGCGCTGTCCGCCGAGTACCACGCCCCCCTCTCCGAGGGCGGCCACCTCCGGATCTACACCGAGGCCCAGCTGCGCCGGCGGATGTCCGACGCCGGGCTCGTACCGGCCGGCTCGCACCACGCCCACGCCCTGCACGCGCCGTACTGGTGGCTCCGATGCGCCGTGGGCCCCACCAACGACAGGAATCCCCTCGTGCAGGCGTACCACAAGGTCCTCGTTTGGGACATGGTGAAGGCCCCGTTCGTGACCAGGTTCACCGAGAGGGTGCTGAACCCGCTGATCGGCAAGAGCGTCGTGGTCTACGCCATGCCGGCCCCGACCGACGGCTCACGCCAGAACCGCAAGGCTGTTGCGCATGTGGCTGCGTGACACCGACGCGGCGAGCGCCGCCGATCTGGTCCTGACCGTGGACCAGATCGCCTCGATCCAGCTCCCCAACGGGATGGTCCCCTGGGTCCCCGAGGGTCATGCAGACGCCTGGAACCACAGCGAGGCGCTGATGGCGCTGTCGATCGGCGGGCGCCGGACCGAGGCGGAGCGGGGGTTCGATTGGCTGCAGTCGCTGCAACGTCCCGACGGCGCGTGGCACCAGTACTACCTCGCCGACCGGGTGGAACAGGACAAGCTGGACGCCAACTGCTGCGCCTACGTCGCGACCGCGGTGTGGCACCACTGGCTGCTCTGGGACGACCGGGGTGCGCTCGAGTCGCTCTGGCCGATGGTGGAGCGGGCGATCGACTTCGTCCTCGGGCTGCAGACCCAGCGAGGCGAGATCCTCTGGGCGCAGCACGCTGATGGGACCAACTGGTCGTTCGCGCTGCTGACCGGCTCCTCGTCCATCTGCCACAGCATCCGGTGCGCCATCGCCATCGCCGAGGAGCTCGGCCACGAGCGACCCGACTGGGAGCTGAGCGCCGCCCGGCTCGCCCGGGTGATCCTCGAGGTCCCCGACGCCTTCGCCCCCAAGCACCGATGGGCCATGGACTGGTACTACCCGGTGCTGACCGGCGTGATCACCGGCCAGGCCGGCCGTGAGCACCTCGCCGACCGCTGGGACGCCTTCGTGATGGGGGGTCGCGGCGTCCGGTGCGTCTCGGACCGTCCCTGGGTCACCGCGGCCGAGACGTGCGAAGCCGTGCTCGCCCACCTCGCGGTCGGTGAGGACCAGCGGGCCGGAGAGCTGTTCGGGTGGGCCCAGACACTGCGCGAGCCTGACGGCAGGTACTGGACCGGCATCGTCCTGCCCGAGGAGGTCCACTTCCCGGGCGGCGAGCAGTCCACCTACACCGCGGCCGCCGTCATCCTCGCCGCGGACGCGCTCAGCGGTGCCAGCCCGGCATCGAAGCTGTTCGTCGACCACGATGCCCTGCTCCCACCGTTGATCGACACCCACACCGACGGGACCTTCGCCGACCGTGACTGAGACGCGACCGACCCGGGGCGTCGCGGCGCTGCGAGCGGCGATGTCGGCGCTGGTCGTGGTGACGATCACCGTGGTCGGCGCTCTCGGCCTACTCGGCCCGGTCGGTCCCGCGGCCGCCGCCTCGGCGCGATCCGAGTCGGTCCAGGCGGCGTCGCAGACGAGCCCGACGCCCACTTCACCGACGGTGTCGATGCCGAGCATCATCCCGCGGCCGAACAGCGGTGCCGAGCCCAGGACCTCCACCGATCGCGGCGGATGGGTGCAGTGGGCCGTGATGGGCGGCATGGTCGTCGCTCTCGGCATCATCGTGTTGTTCGTCCGGCGCGAATCCCACCGCAAGCGCGCCGCGCTCGGACTCGACACGCCGCCGCTGGAATCCGAGACGTCCACCGTCTGACCGATCCTCGTTGCGGTGGGAACAGCCCCCGGTATCCGGCTGCTGTTTCCACGAGAACGAACGTGGGCGCGTGCTCAGGCGGTCGGGCGATCTCCGGGCGTCGGTGCGTGGGGGGCGCCGTTGTCGAGCCGCTCGAGCACGCGGAGAGAGCCGGTCGCCGACACCTCGGCGAAGTTCCCCGAGCCGAGCGCGCGGCGGTAGATCTCATACGGCGGACGACCACCGTCGGCGGGGTCGGGGAAGACGTCGTGGATGGCGAGCAGGCCGCCCGGCGCCACGTGCGGTGTCCACAGCTCGTAGTCGTGGTGAGCAGGATCGTCGCCGTGGCCGCCGTCGATGAACAACAGCGCGAGCGGAGTCGCCCAGAAGCGAGCCAGCGTCGGCGAGTCCGACACCACCGCCACCACGTGCGACTCGAGTCCGGCATCGGCGATCGTGCGACGGAACCACGGCATCGTGTCGATCCGACCGGCCACAGCGTCGACGAGATCCGGCTCGTGCCACTCCCAGCCCGGCTGGTTCTCCTCCGAGCCTCGGTGGTGGTCCACGGCGAAGAGGACGACGTCACCGGCCCGCGCCCCACCACCGAGGTAGATCGCCGACTTGCCGCAGTAGCTGCCGATCTCGATCATCGGCGCGCCCGGAACCCGGCGGACCGCGTCGAGCGCCGCCTCGTGGAGCGCCAACCCCTCGTCGGGCGGCATGAAACCCCGCGCCGCCTCGCCGGCGGCGCGCAGCGTGGCGTCCATCAGATCGGGATCTCGCCGTGCAGCTCGGCGACCTCGGCCGCGGTGGGATCCTGGCCGTGGCGGGTGACCTTGAACAGCCACCGGTCGAGGAAGAAGTACCGGCCGATCCACACGATGCCGTACCCGGTGAGCTGGGCGATGAACAGCCAGGCGCTCTGGGCGATCCTCGAGGAGCCCTCGGTCAGGTGGTCCGCCAGGGCGGCGAGCACCATGGCGAAGCCGGTGCCGAGCATCGCCGCGATCCAGAACACGGTGACCTGGGTCCGCAGGTTGTCCCTGCTCGTGTCACGCCAGACCAGGTTCTTGTTCGCCCAGTAGTTCGGCAACGTCAGGACGGCAGCGGTGATGAGGATGCAGAGCGGGTCGGCGAGGTCGGTCACCCAGTGCAGCACCTGCACCAACACCTGACCGAGCGGCACGAAGACCACGGAGACCCCGGCGTAGCGGAGCTGCTTGCGGCCCTCCTCGGACCGCGCGTGGTCCAAGAGGCCGGAGGGGGAGAACTTCACCGCAGGAAGCGTAGCTGCGACGGTCAGCACCGCCCGGACGCCGGCGCCGGGAACCCGCTCGACCAGAATGGTCGGATGGAACAGGCGGCCGTCGATGCCCTCCTCGAGATCCTGGACCTCGAGCCGATCGAGGTGAACATCTTCCGTGGTCGCAGCCCCGACGAGCAGCGACAACGGGTGTACGGGGGTCAGGTCGCCGGGCAGGCCTTCATCGCCGCGGCGCGAACGGTCGAGGACAAGACCATCCACTCGCTGCACTCGTACTTCCTCTTCCCTGGAGATCCTGAGGTCCCGATCCTCTACGAGGTGGAGCGCGTGCGGGACACCCGCAGCTTCGCCACCCGGCGGGTCCAGGCCATCCAGCACGGCCGCCCGATCTTCAGCCTGTCGGCCAACTTCCAGGTGTTCGAGGAGGGGTTCGACCACCAGTTCCCGATGCCCGAGGATGTGCCCGGCCCCGAGACCCTGCCCGACTTCCGCACCAGACTCGAACCGTGGAAGGAGGAGCTCGGCGACTGGTACTCCCGACCGCGGCCCATCGACACCCGGTCCTGTGACTGGCCGGTGTTCAACGATCGCTCCTCGCGGCCGCCGTACAGCAACGTGTGGTTCCGGGCCGACGGGGTGCTCCCGGACGACCCGGCCATCCACACCTGCGTGGTGACCTACGCCTCCGACATGACCGTGCTCGACACCTCGCTCCGGCCCCACGGCGGCTCCGGCATGGGCGACGTGTTCATGGCCAGCCTCGATCACGCCATGTGGTTCCACCGACCGTTCCGGGCCGACGAGTGGTTGCTCTACGCACAGGACTCGCCGTCGGCATCGGGGGGCCGGGGCCTCGGACGAGGGCTGATCTACACCGAGGACGGGGTGCTCGTGGCGTCCGTCGTCCAGGAGGGGCTCATCCGGCCGATGAGGCCCGGATGAGCGCCCCTACGGCGGCGCCGGTGACCTCTCGGCGTCGATCGGTCCGGCGCCTCGCGGTCCCCGTGGCCGCCCTGTTGGTGACCGTCACCGCATGCTCGGACGACACGGCGACCCGGTCGGCGCCGACCACCACGACCACCCCGACGTCGGTGCCGGGCGGTGCGGGTGACACGTCGTCCACCACCGCCGCTGCCGGCACGGCGACAGATCTCGCCGCGGTGGCGATCCGGCTGCGCAAGGTCGCCGAGGTGGACCAGCCCACGTCGTTCACCGACCGCCGGGGCACATCCACCGTCTATGTCACCGAGAAGGCCGGCCGGCTCCGGTCCCTGCATCCGACGAACGACGCCCTCAGCCTCGACGACTCCCCCGTGCTCGACATCAGCGGGGACGTCGGCAGCGATGGCCTCGAGCAGGGCCTCCTGGGCGCGGCGTTCAACGCCGACGGGACCACGCTCGTGGTGAGCTACACGAACCCCGACGGAGACAGCCGGGTCGATGCCTACGACATGTCGGGCGACCAGATCGACCGCTCCAGCAGGCGCCAGCTCCTGGCCATCGACCAACCGTTCGCCAACCACAACGGCGGCAGCGTGGCGTTCGGTCCCGACGGCATGCTCTACCTCGGCTTCGGCGATGGTGGCAGCCAGGGCGACCCCAGCGGCAACGGGCAGAACACGCGGGTGCTGCTGGCCAAGATCCTCCGCCTCGACGTGAGCACCGGCACTGCGGCCCGGCCGTACACGATCCCGCCCGACAACCCCTTCGCCGACGGCACCGCCGGCAGGCCCGAGGTCTGGCTGTACGGGGTCCGCAACCCGTGGCGGTTCTCCTTCGACCGCGACAGCGGCGACCTGTGGATCGGCGATGTCGGCGGCAGCGACCGTGAGGAGATCGACCGGCTCCCGGCCACCGAGGGACAGGGCGCCGGCCGCGGGCTGAACCTCGGCTGGCAGCTGCGGGAAGGCCTCAAGGACACCGACCGCAGTGGCGACCGGTCCGGTCTCACAGATCCCGTCACCGACGAGCCCCACGACAACGGCGTCTGCTCGATCACCGGCGGCTACGTGTATCGGGGCTCCGCCATCCCCGAGCTGCGCGGGGTCTACGTGTGGAGCGACTTCTGCGACTCGACGTTGCGCGGCATGACGGCGGCCGCGTCAGCGTCGTCCGGCGGGCCGACGATCCGGCGCTTCGACGGCGTCACCGGCGACCAGATCACCTCGTTCGGACAGGACACCGACGGCGAGCTCTACGTGCTCGGTCTGGGAGGATCGATCTCACGGATCGAGGCTGCCTGAGTGCCCCGCGTCAGGGCTGGTGGCGGTACACGTTGGTCTCCCGCGGGACGAAGCCGAGCTTGCGGTACAGGCGATTGGCCGCCTCCCGGTTCGGACGTGAGGTCAGATCGATCGTCCGGGCACCCAGTTCGTAGGCGAGATCGATCGCCCGCCGGTTCAGCGCCTCGCCGACCCCGGTGCCCCGAGCGGCCTCGTCGACGACCACGTCCTCGATCCATCCCCGCAGTCCGGTGGGAATCCGGAAGACGATCAGGGTCATCGCCCCGACGATCGTGCCGGCGTCGTCGCGGGCGACGAGGAGGTGGGCGGTGTCGGAGCCGATGATCGCCTCCAGGTCAACGGCGGCGAGCGGCGCTGCCGACGATGAGAGTTGGGGAAGCAGGCGGGCGAAGGCGTCCACCACCTCGGACGTGATGTCGGTGAGCAGTGACACGGCGACCATCCGCCGATGGTAGGGGTGCGGGCGCGGCGACCCCGCGACCGACAGCGCGACCCCGGCCGCGACCGGCGGCGTCACCGGGTCGGCGGCGGGTCGTCCTCGCGGGACCACTGCACGGGTCCGCCCAGTGGGCGGTCCTCGAAGAACAGGCACCCCTCGGGACACCCGAAGGGCATGGACTCGTTCGCGCCCAACCGACAGCGCTGCACCACATCGCCCCCCACCGAACGGGTCGAGTAGTGGCGGCACTCCGTTCGGACGGTCATCGCCGACAGTCTGGCCGATGACACCGTCGCCACTCCGCCCGGATGTCATCATGGGTCACCCACGGCGCCCTTTCGACCGCCACGACGGCATCGGCGCACTTTCTCAACGGAGTCAACGAGATGAAGCTCATCACCGCGATCATCAAGCCGTTCAAGCTGGACGATGCCAAGAGCGCGCTCAAGAACCTCGGAGTCGACGGCATGACCGTCAGTGAGGTCCAGGGGTTCGGCCGCCAGGGCGGCCACACCGAGACCTATCGGGGCGCCGAGTACAAGATCGACTTCGTCCCCAAGGTGAAGATCGAGGCGGTCGTCGCCGACGAGGACGCGGATCGGGTCGCGAACGCCATCGTCGACGCGGCCCGCACGGACAAGATCGGTGACGGCAAGGTCTGGGTCACCGATGTGACGAGCCTGATCCGCATCCGGACCGGTGAGCGCGACGGCGACGCCATCTGATCCGACCGCCGTCTCCGGCAGCACCCGGGGCGGCACCTCGACCGCCACGGCAACCTTCGTGCAGTCGCGCCGCGCTCTGCTCGATGACCGCAGCCTGTTCGGGGCCGACGTGGTGGCGCCGTACGTCCAACTGGTCGACAACTGGCTGATCGCCCGCTTCGACGAGGTCTTCCCGGGTGTGCGCAGAGACGTCGCGCTGGTGGCGACCGGCGGCTACGGGCGCAGCGACCTGGCCCCGATGAGCGATCTCGACCTGCTGCTGCTGCACGAGGGGGACATCGACGAGGACCTGGCCGGCAGGCTCTGGTACCCGCTGTGGGATGTCGGGCTGCGGATCGGTCACGGCGTGCGGACCGTCGAGGAGACCCTCACGCTCGGACGGGAAGATCTCGAGGTGGCGACGTCGGTGCTCAGCACCCGCTTCATCGCCGGCGACCTCGCGCTGGCCGACTCCTTGGAGCACCGTGGGTACCGGCAGTGGACCGACGACGCCGACCGTTGGCAACGTGTGCTCGGGGAGTCGGTGACGACACGACACCTCAACGCCGCCGAGGTCGCCTTCGCGCTGGAACCGGACCTGAAGGACGGTCGCGGGGGACTGCGCGACGTGCACGCCATGGGTTGGGCGCTGGGGGGCGCCATGAGCGCCGCTCCCCGGCACCTCTACCACGCGTTCCAGGACCTGCTGGGCGCCCGGGTCGAGTTGCACCGCGCCACCCGCCGGTCGGCGAACGTGCTCGCGCTGCAGGACCAGGACGCGGTCGCCGCCGGCCTCGGGCTCGACGACGCCGATGTCCTCATGGCGGTGATCGCCGCCGCCGGTCGACAGATCGCCTGGACCTCCGACGAGCTCTGGTTCGACATCGGACGCCGGTCCGCCGGCCGTCGCGAGACCGGCCGTCGCGACCTCGGCAACGGCCTGGTCCTCGACGACGGGCGGATCTGCATCGTCGATGAGTCGATCCGGTCGAGCCCGCTGCTGCCACTGTGCGTCGGACTGGCGGCGGCCATCGAGAAGGTCCGCCTGGCTCCGGAGACCGTGACCGCCATCGGCGCCGCTCCCCCGCTGCCCGAACCTTGGCCGACAGCGGCGCGCGACCTCTTCGTCGAACTGCTCCTGGCCGGCGACATCGATGCCATCGAGGCGCTCGACCATGCCGGTTCGCTGGTGGCGCTCATCCCGGAGTGGGCACCCAACCGCAACAAGCCCCAACGCAACGCGTACCACCGTTTCACCGTCGACCGGCACCTCCTCGAGGCGGTTCGCATCGCCGCCGGGCTCGCCGGAAGCGTCAAACGCCCCGACCTGCTGGTGGTGGGCACGCTGCTCCACGACATCGGCAAGGGATACCCCGGGGACCACACCGTGGTCGGCACGGAGCTCGCGCGGACGATCGCCGCCCGCATGGGCTTCGCCGACGACGACGTCGAGACGATCGTGACCATGGTCCAGTACCACCTGCTGATCCCCGACGTCGCCACCCGTCGGGACCTCGATGATCCGGCGACCGTGGCCGGAGTCGCGCGACAGGTGGGCTCGATCGAGCGCCTCGAGCTGCTCGGGGCGCTCACCGAGGCGGACTCGTTGGCCACCGGACCGGCGGCGTGGAGCTCGTGGAAGGAGCGGCTCGTCCGAGACCTGGTCCTGCGGGCCGCGCACGTCCTGCTCGGCGGAGCCATCCGCGATGTCAGCACCCGGGGCCAGCCGTCGGCGGTCACGAGGGAGCTCCTCGACGACGCCCGGCACCTCGGCGGCCCCTTGTTCCGGCTCGTCGAGGATCGGCTGATCATCGCCTGTCCCGACCACCCCGGCCTGTTCTCGCTCATCGCCGGCGTGCTGGCCCTCAACGGGCTCGACGTGCTCGACGCGACCGCCTACTCCGAGGCCGGCTACGCGCTCGACGAGTTCCGGGTCGTCGGCCAGTTCGGCCCCGAGATCCCGGTCGACCGGATACGCGACGACCTGCAGCGGGCCGCCAGTGACCGGTCGTCGCTGCCGAGCCGACTCGCCGAGCGGGCCAGGCGCTACCCGAAGCGTCGGGCGTCGGCGCGACCGCTCAATCCGGCGGTCCGCGTGCTCAACGACGCCAGCGACGACGCGTCGGTCGTCGAGGTGGTCGGGCCCGACAGCCTCGGTCTGCTGCACCGGATCACCGCCATGCTCACCGACCTCGACGTCGACATCCGCACCGCCAAGGTGACCACGATCGGGCCCGATGTGGTCGCCGCCTTCTACGTCACCGACAGGGCGGGCGCGAAGATCGGCGATGACCGCGTCGGCGAGATGTGCGCGGCGTTGATCCACACCCTTTCGGAGCAGCCATGACCGACTCGGAGGACATGGGGGGCGGGCTCAGCGAGATCGACCTGCTCAGGTGGGCGG
>Ga0315287_10007087_pt1 | contig 11221 bp, 9 predicted proteins | sample YL17G11_0_MG_FD_205037 | JGI IMG/M metagenome (GOLD analysis project Ga0315287, IMG submission 205037) | Sediment microbial communities from Yellowstone Lake, YNP, Wyoming, USA - YL17G11_0 | ecosystem: Environmental > Aquatic > Freshwater > Lake > Sediment | place: USA: Wyoming | collected...
GAGAAGGGAGGAGAAAGGGGACGGTCCTCCAAGTGACCGGGACGAGGACTCGAGGGGCGGGCCTCGCCGAGGTGTGTCCCCAAACTCCTCTGCCAGTCCACGTCGAGGACCGTCCCCTTTCTCCCCCTTTCTCCCCTCAGGCATCGACGCTGGTGTCGCCGGTGATCTCATCCGCGTAGGTGTCGATGCGGCTCACGATCTCAAGCACGTCGTCCTCGCCGAGACGCAGCTCCCGCATCGTCGCGATCAGGTGCGAGACGAAGCGCGCCAGGTGCGGTGGCCGGATGCCGAGGCCGTAGTGCACAGTCGCGAGCGGACGCCCGGAGTACTCGAAGGGCCCGTCGAGTGCGGCGCAGAAGAACAGCGTCTGCATCGCCTGCAGCTTCTGTATCGACGAATCCGCGAAGAAGGGAGCGAGCTCCGAGTCGGCGAGCACGCGCTCGTAGAACGCGCCGACGAGCTGCGCGACCGTCGCCTTGCCGCCGATGCGGTCGTAGAGCGTCACCCGGTTCGATCCGTCCATGCATGTCTCCTTCGCGACCGCGTCGCAACGACTCGTTGCGATTGGAGCAAATGGAGTGCCGGCGCGCCCGCCGCCGCGGTACGGGCTCCGCTTTCCAGGTCGCGACGGAGCCAGCGGCTGGAACGTTTCGGCTCGTCGTGTACCGGGACGGCGCCGAGGGGAGCGTGGCGCTCGAGCGCGGCGAGATCCTCACCTTCGACCTTCCGTAGTAGCGGAAGCGAGCGCCTCAGCCAGGGCGACCCTGAATGCCGTCGATGCGGGCCAGCAGGAGTTCGCGCTGGAGCTTCAGGGCCTTGGGCATCGTCGGACCCAGCTTCTCGAAGAACTCGCCGTAGGAGAGGATCTCGTTCCTCCACTCGTCGAGGTCGATGTTCGTCGCTTCGTCGACCTGCTCGGCCGGAATGTTGATGCCGGAGAGATCGAGGTCTCCCGCCTTGGGAACCCACCCAAAGAGCGTCTCGTGGCCGCCGACGCGAAGCCGGGCGCGATCGACCACCCATTTCAGCACACGCATGTTCTCGCCGAAGCCGGGCCACAGGAACTTCCCGTCCGCGCCACGGCGGAACCAGTTCACGAGGAAGAACTTCGGCGGGTTCGTGATCTTGGACTGCATCGCCAGCCAGTGCTGGAAGTACTCGCCCATGTCGTAACCGGAGAAGGGCAGCATCGCGAACGGGTCGCGGCGCACCACGCCGACTTCACCGGCCGCGGCGGCGGTCGTCTCCGAGCCGAGCGTCGCGCCGAAGAACACGCCGTTCAGCCAGTTGAAGGCCTGCATGACCAGCGGAACCGTCGTCGCGCGGCGGCCTCCGAAGATGATGGCGCTGATCGGGACACCGGCGGGGTCGTCGTAGAACTTCGAGAGGCAGGGGTTGTTCGTCGCCGGAGCAGTGAACCGCGAGTTCGGGTGCGCCGCCTTCTCGGTCGACTTCGGCGTCCAGTGGTTGCCCTTCCAGTCGATCAGCTCGGGCGGCGGCGGGCCGTCCTTGCCCTCCCACCAGACGTCCCCGTCCGGCGTGCGCGCGACGTTCGTGAAGATCGTGTCGCGCATGATGGTCTTCATGGCGTTCGGGTTCGACTCGTGGCTGGTGCCAGGAGCTACGCCGAAGTACCCGAACTCCGGGTTCACTGCGTAGAGGCGCCCGTCCGCGCCGACGCGCATCCATGAGATGTCGTCACCGACGGTCCAGATCTTCCAACCCTTGAAGCGCTTGGGCGGGATCATCATCGCGAAGTTCGTCTTGCCGCACGCGCTCGGGAACGCCGCCGCGACGTAGGTCATCTCGCCTTCGGGGCTCTCGACGCCGAGGATGAGCATGTGCTCGGCGAGCCACCCTTCCTTCTTGCCGAGGTAGCTGCCGATGCGGAGCGCGAGGCACTTCTTGCCGAGCAGGACGTTGCCGCCGTAGCCAGAGCCGATCGACCAGATCGTGTTGTCCTGCGGGAAGTGGCAGATGAAGCGGCGCTCGGGGTTGCAGTCGAGTGTCGAGTGGAGGCCGCGGTTGAAGTCGTTCGAGTCCTTCAGCATGTCGAGCGCGATCTTGCCCATGCGGGTCATGATCCGCATGTTGAGCGCCACATACACGCTGTCCGTCAGCTCGATGCCGACCTTCGACATCTTCGAGCCGGCCGGGCCCATGATGTACGGCACGACGTACATCGTGCGGCCCTGCATCGAGTCGTCGAAGAGCTTCTCGAGCTTGGCGTAGCCTTCCTTCGGCTCGAGCCAGTTGTTCGTCGGCCCCGCCTCGTCCTGCGTCGGCGTGCAGATGAAGGTGAGCTGCTCGACGCGCGCGACGTCGTTCTGGTTCGAGCGGTGCAAGTAGCAGCCGGGGAGCTTGTCCTGGTTCAGCGGCTCGAGAATTTTTTCGGCCACTGCGACTTCGAGGAGCCGCGTCTTCTCTTCCTCGGAGCCATCGCACCAGACGATACGATCGGGTTTCGTGAGCTGGGCCATCTCGGTGACCCACTCGAGGAGATGCGTGTTTGTGGTGATCGCTTTTCCTGCAGAATCCGCGGGCCGTGACGTCATGCGCCGGTTCTTACCCCGGGCCCGCGCCGAGTGCACCCCCCCGACGCGAAGGATCGAGCGCGAAGCCACGTGGAGGCTCGGGCGACTCATTGCCCTGCATCTGCGCGTCGGGCGAGCGGCCGTGCGCCGGGAGGAGCCGCTCACGGACGACCTATCAGTCGGGGAGCGTGACTTTAGGAGCGTTTCCGCTCGCCGCAGAGCTTCGCCGCCCGGGTCGTCATCATCACGAGAGAAGGCCGCCCGACCCAGGTAGGCGCGGCAATCGGGACGGGCTCTTCGCGACGGATCGGGCGCTCCGCCGTTCGCGCCCAAGTCGATATCACCCTGCGCTTCAGGAACAACAAGCGGCTATTCCGGGCCCGAGCAGGTCCGCCATGGCGAGCCCCGCCGGAGAGCGAGTGGCAGCGGCCCCCAGCGGGCGGCGCTACAAGCGGTGACCGGCGCCGACGCCCCAAACCGGGACCGCGAGCGGACCCGGATGCGCGCTCAGCGCGCGCCGCTGACGCTCTCGAGCGACTTGCGAACCACTGTCTGGACGTCGGGGCGGAGCGGATCGCCGAGCGCATCGGCGAGCGCCTGCTTGGCTTCGGGACCGCCGAGCTTCGCAAGCGCCTCGGCCGACCGCACCTGGTAGCGCGCGATGTCGTTCGCGAGTTGCTCGTCGACCCAGACGTCCTCGCCGCCGTCGAAGCGCACGGCGGGGTGCTTCCGGGCGTAGTCGCGAAGTTCCCCGTAGCGGATGCGCAGCTCGCGATGCAATTTCTCGCGCACGGCGGGAGACGGCCCACCGCGCAGCGTCGCAACGAGAGTCGGCACCGCGAGCGGGCCGAGCCGGAGCACGGCGGCGAGTTCGCCGTCGACGCACTCCTCGCACTCGAGCCACCTCACCAGCGTGCGTCGCGCCGCCGCTGCCTCTTCGGGCGTGGGGGCACTCGGCGGGGCGCCGACCGGCGACGTTTCGGAGTCGGGAGTCGGCGCGAAAGGTTCCGCGCGACACGCCGCAAGGACGCATGCACCGAACAGACCGACGAGCGCGCGCGAACGCCGGCCCGTCATGGCCGGGTCCAGTCGAGTTTGAGTTCCGGACACGCCTCGACCGGGAAGGGCGGGAGAGCCGGGCACAACCGCGTGGGTCCGCTTCGCACGAGGTTCACGTTGAGCTGCGATCTCGTGTCTGCGTCGAAACGGAATGCCTGCCCCAGCGAGAAGTACTTGCGCGCCACCGATCCGCCGCCCCACATCACATTGTCCTTGGCGAAACCGGCAAGGCCATTAGTGTGGCCGCCGGTCGTCTCGTCACCGAACAGCGACAGCGCGTGCCCGAGTTCGTGCGCGAGCGTGGCGAGGTTCGCCGTCGTTCCGACAAAGATCTGGTTGCGATCGGCCTCGCAGCTCGCGCCGGTCGACGGTACGTCGGTGAAGTAGACGTTCAGCTGGTTCGCGACGTAGATGGTCGTGGGCAGGATGCGCGATACCGCGCAGCCGAGGGCGATGGTGATCCTGATCGGGAAGGAGACGACTTGCGTCTGTGCCACCTGGAACTGGATTCCGGTCTTGTTCTGGTCGTAGATCGCGTTGGCGTTGGTGACGGAGTCGGTCGCCCGCTTCGCGAGAGACGCGTCCGCCAGCCACACGTTGATCGGCATCGAGAGCAGCGGCTTCAGCTGCACGTCCACCCGATCGCCGCACGCGTTGGTCCACGACGACTCGGGGGCGCGCATCTCCATCGCGTCGCCCTCGGAGAAGATCGCGAGTTCCGATCTGCAGGTCGTCGGGTCGAACACGTTGGCGACATCGGCCGACGCGTTCGCCCGGTACAGCTCGTCGTTGCTGCACACGCCGGCGCGATTGCCGTCCAGCAGGAGGACCGATCGATCGCCGACCCGGTTGTCCTGCTGCACGACGGTGTCGTTGGCACACGAGGAGTCGACCGTTGCTTGCTTGCAGCGGCGCAGCAGGTAACGCAACCGGAACTCGTTCACGGACACGGGACCGAGCATCTGGTCGATCGAGACCTCGATCGAATCCAGGTCCGCCCCGCCGGCGCCGCGTTCCCGCGTCTGCATCTCGTCGAGCGCAGCCGGGTCGAGATGGAGCTGCAGGAACGCCACGGGTACGCGATCTCCGTCGGCGCGGAGATCGTGCAGCGTCGCGCCCTTGCGTCCGATCACGGCGCCGGTCCTGGTCGAATGCCCGTCGCCTTCGATCCGCGCCGGCCGCGGGCTCGCGGGGTCTTCGAACCCGATCTCCAGTGACTCGAGGCTCCGGCCCGCGATCTGCACGTGCCAATCCAGCATGCGCGGGCGCGCTCCGGGACATCCGGGGCAGCAATCGATCAGCTCGCATCCGAGCGGGATCCGGATCTTCCCCACCCGATTGGGGATCAGGAACGCGTCCTCGATGCAAATGGGCACCAGGTGATCCCAGGGCGCGGCGCGCGCGGGACCTGCGCCGAGATTGCAGGCAAGCAGCGCGAGGAGACCGAGCGCGCGAGGTCCGATCCGTGTTGCGAGGCCTGCAGGCACCGCGCGCGGCAGCGCGAAGACGGTGCGCGTCGCGCGCAGGCCGCGGATCTCCACGTCCCGGTGCTCCACGAAGTCGTTGGCGGCGTCGCCCGCAGCGCGCCGGGTGGCCGCGTCGATCACGATCGGTGCGCCCAGCTCCCGGGTCAGCAGCTGGAGACGCGCCGCGAGATTGGTGGTGTTGCCGATCGCGGACCAGATGTAGCGATCGACGGAGCGTATCGCGCCGACGTAGGCTGGACCGGTCGCCACACTGACACCGACCTGGAGCGGGGTTTCTTGCGCTTCGCCGCGGGGCCACGAGATCGCACCGACCTCGTCGACCACCCGGCGCGCGGCCGCAAGCGCCCGCAACTCCTTGTCCGGCAGCGGATCGGGCGCGCCAAAAACGGCCATCATGCCGTCGCCATTGAACTCGACGACCGTGCCACCGTGCCCCGTGACCGCGTCGCTCACTGCCTCCGTGTAGCGGCTCACGGTGGAGAAGATCTCCTCGGCGCGCCGCCCTTCGGACAGGCTCGTGTAGCCGCGCAGATCCGCGAACAGCACCGAGACGACCCGCTCGCCCGCTTCCGGATAGCGCCCCTGCACGAGTCGCGTCGCGATCGACGCGGGCACGTACTGCCGCAGTCGCGCCTGCAGCTCGCGCGCCTCGTCCAGCAGCGCCTCGCGGCCGAAGCGGGCGATCGACGTGGACACGCTCGCACCCACCAGGCCGAGCAGTGCCAGATCCGTCGGTGTGTAGATGTCGCCGGAGCGCTTGCGGCCGAGCACCACGAAGGCCGCCAGCTCCTGCTCGTGGGTGACGGGGAAGAGGACGGCGGCAGCGAGGCTGCCGAGCGCGGCCAGGTCCGCGGACCCTGTCCGATTGCCCAAGACGCGACCTCGCTCCAGATCAACCGCGGACGGGCGCTCGGCCAGTGCCGCGAGAAGCGATGAGTTGACGTCGAAGTGCGGTGTCATGACAGTGCCGCGTGTGAAGACCGGCGCGAAGACCTGCTCGCCGCGCACGTAGATCACGCACGAAGCCGGACGCAGCAACGCGTTGAGACGCTCGCCGACGAGCCTTGCGAGACTCGTGGCGTCGGGAGCGTCGGCGACGTCCGCGACCAGTCGTCCGATGCCGGCCTGGAGCGCCTGGCGCTCGGCGAAGAACATCCGCTCGATACGCGGGCGCAGGATCGGCTCGAGCTGCATGACGCAGAAGGCGAACACCGCGCCTGCGCCGACCTGTACGACCATCGGATCGATCCCGGCGCGCGCCGACGCCTGCGCCGCGAGCCACGGCACCGCCGCGAAGATCCCGGCACCGAAGACGAGAAACATAAGGGTGTATGACGCAGCGCCCGTGATCAGGCGGTCGATGTCGAGCAGGTTCGAGCGCGTGACGCCGATCACGATCGAGATCGGGATCGCGATCAGGAAGGCCTGGCTCGCGTGCCACCACTCCGCCAGATCCGGCCGGATCACTGCCGCGACATCGCCGAGGAGAACCGGCGCCGTGCCGACGTATGCTCCGAGGAGGATCCAGCGCACCTGGCGGCGGCCGAGCGCGTTCGCCCGGCGATAGTTGTGTGTGGCGACCAACAACACCGCCGCGATCAAGAGGCTCCCGACGGCGGGATTCGCGCGCGTGCCGAGCTCGTGCGAGAACGGGATCCCCATCCACTTGCTGGTCCATGTGAGTCCGAGCACGGCAAAGATCCACGGCCATAGCGGGAGTCGCCGATCGCGGGGCCACGCGCCTTCCGGGAAGTGGAACGCGGCGCGCAGCATGAGCGGCGCCCATAGACAACCCGCGATCGTGCGCACTGCGAGATACGCGTACGTTTGATCGACGACGGGCCCCTGGAAGCGCAGCCAGGTGAGCGTCCACACCAGCGTGGCTGCCGCGAACGAGCGGACCATCCGCGATCCCGGCGCGCGCCAGAGCACGAGCACGGCAGTGAAGGCGAAGCCGAAGGCGACGACCGCGTCTCGCCACGGGCTGCCGTCGCCAACCAGATGCTCGACCGACACGAATCGGTGATCGTCGCGCTCGTGCTCGACGCGAACGGAAGTACCCGACGCCGCGGCGTAGATGCGCGCATAGACCGTCCACGGCATCGAGCCGCGCAGGTCGCGGTCGCCGACGCGGATCAGACGATCTCCCGGTCGAACACCATCTGCCGCCATGCGGTAGCCGGGTCGCAGGCGGGCCACGATCGGGTACGCGTCCGCACCGTCGGGCGGGCCGACGAGAAGATGCGTCTGCGGCGGGCCTCCGTGAAGTCCCTCGCGGACGAACAGCGCAAAGCACACCACCCAGATCGCAACCAGGAAGCCGAGGAGCGCGAGTTCGCGAGTTCGAAATCCTTGCATCTTGCAGCCGTCCCGAGCTGCAACCGATTGGGGTTAGGGCGGAGGCGAAGCAGCGGGCGGCGTGCTGCAATCGCAATCGCAATTGCTGCCCCCGACGACACCGAATCCCAACACCAAAACGAGAGCGATCACTGCGAGTCGGATCTTGTTCATGATCGGACCCTCCCGACGTATCCTATCACGCGGCCATCGGAATCATTGGTTGATTCTCGCCTGTCAGCGCGGGCACCGCTGTGACGGGCATCACATCCTCGTGACGCCGTCCGTGAAGCAATCTTGGGGCGCTCGGCGAGCACCGGGGCGACGGGGAAGCCGCCCGGCGCAGCGCTGCCGCAATCGCCGCGAGCGAGCCGGCGGATTCCGCCCTCGCCAATGCGAGGAGCATGTAGGAAGAACAAGCGGGGAGTCCTGTCGACGCCAGTTGGACATGTCCTGTGCTCTGCAAAGTAGAAATGTCTGGTCGCGGGGGGGGCCGGGCGGCGACGTCACGATGGAGGGCGCTCTGTCCGCGCGGCGAAGCGGGGTGCACTTCCGTGCGGACCTGCCAGCGTCATGCCGTGGAGAAGAGAAACTCTCGGCGCACGACGTACTTGCCCGGACGCGAGACACGGTCGACCATACACGTCCCGGATGTCACCACGCGCACATCAGACGCCGGGTCTTGGGCATCCTCTCGCGACATTCCGCATGGCGCCGCTGAGCAGCAGGTGCGGTCTGCTGGGTGGCTGGGGGGTCAGCGCGTAACCTGAGGGCGTAGGCCCTTCATCGTAGACCCCTCGCGGGTGAGGCCGAGCGTGCGCGCCGTGCCACTGCGCGACGCCCGCGACGAAGACCTTCTCACGCTAGCAGTTCGCCGCGTTGCCGACGCACGGGATTGCGCCGTTCTCGCCGATCTCGACGTCGTCGGCGTACCAGCGCTCGAAGGCGTCGAGCACCTGGCAAGCTTTGACGCTGTCGATCACCGCGACGCCAGGATCTCAGCCAGGTGGATCGCTCGCGGCCCAGAGCCGCCGCGTCGCCGGATGCCGTCGAGGTGCAGCAGGCAGCTCGTGTCGGTGGCGGTGACGAACTCGGCGCCGGTGGCGGCGAGGTCGGTGAGGCGTGCTTTACCGATGCGGCCCGACAGCTCCGGGAACTCCACCGAGAACGCGCCGCCGAAGCCGCAGCATTCGTCGCGCGACGGCGTGAGCACTTCGAGTCCCGCGACCGCGCGCAGCAACTGCTCGGTGGGACCGGGCTCGTTTGGAACGCCGGCGGCTTCGCTCGGGCGACCGAGTCCGAGTTCGCGCAAGCCGTGACAGCTCGCAAGCAGCGCGACCTTGTGTGGAAAGCGCGCGCCGAGATCGGTGCAGCCGAGCTCGCGCACCAGGAACTCGGACAGCTCGAAGGTCCGCTCGCGCGCACGGTGGCCGGCCTGGTCGTTGCCGACGCCGAGCGTTCCGTAGTGGCGCCTCACCGTCGCGACGCAGCTCGCCGACGGGCAGACCACAGCGTCATGGCGCGCGAAGCGTTCGAGGTGCGCCCGCGCGAGGCGGGCGGCTTCGGCGGCCAGGCCGAGGTTCCAGAACGGCTGTCCGCAGCAGGTCTGTGCGGGGTCGTAGTCGACCGTGCAGCCGGCCCGCTCGAGCACCGCGACGGTGGCCTCGCCGACCGCGGGAGCGAGCTGATCTACGTAACAGGGAATGAAGAGTCCCACGCGCACGATGCCAAGCTAGCGCCTAAGATGGGCGTTCGAACTCGAACCGACTCGGGCGGAGCCGCGGCCAATGAGAGCGGCGGCCTGTCCCGGCCAAGGAAGTGCCCATGCCGGCTCGCAGCCATCTCAACATCACCCGATTCGACTACGGCAATTCCCACGGCTGGTGGGTTCGCATTCGCCGCGGCAGCCGGGCGGTTTCCCATTTCTTCTCGGACGGCATCCACCGCGGCAAGCGCGCCGCGCTCGTGGCAGCGCTCGCGTACCGCGACAAGGAATTGCGTCGGCTCGGCCCGGTGCCGACGAAGCGTTCGCGGTTGTGCGCTTGCGGCTGCGGGAAGCGCATCACGCGGCGCTACCCGAGCGGACGCTTCGTGCGCTTCGCGGTGGGATGCCGCCCCTAGCGCTCGGATGCCGCGGCGCTACGCGCAAACCTCAAGTCGGGAATTTCGCTCCGAACGGCTCGCCTGCGAGCCGTGTCGCGTTCGCGGTGAACGAGACAACGTGGTAGAAGCCGCAGACCAGCAGCATCTCGAGTCGCTGTACGTCGTCCCACGAAGCAGTGAGCGCGCTCCACAGCGCATCGGAGACAGTGGCCGAGTCGTGCAGCTCGTCGGCGAAGCGCAGCAGCAGGTGATCGCGGGGCGCGAATGCCGGATCGTCGGCGGCGCCGGTACGCGTCGCCGCGACCTGCGCGGCGTCGAGCCCGACGCGCGGCGGGAAGAAGACCGCGTGCACGCCCCATTCGTACTCGGCGTCGCAGCGCGCGCAGGTGCGCAGGATCAGCAGCTCGCGGTCGCGCGCGTCGAGCGTGCCATGCGCCAATACGTAGCGGCCGACGCCGCGCAGCGCCTCCGCCATCGGCAGATGGCGTCCCCAGAGCCGGAACAAACGCAGCGCCGGTCCGCTCCAGCCCTTCGGCATCAGCGACGCCAGGTGCGCTTCCACCTCGGGCGGGTGCGGCGGTTCGAGCGGGGCGATGCGTTCCACAACGGACGTGGCTTCCATCGACGGTCCTCCTGAACTACGATTTCCATAGCAACCAGGCGCCCAGGCTATCGCTATTAAAATCGTAGTCAAGGCGAGAAAGGGGGGACGCGTGGCGGCGCTGCGAAATTCCAGGGGGAGCGCGACGTCGCGTCCCGGCCGAGCGGTGCGCGGATCGACGAGCGGCCGACCTCTCATGGCGCTGCTCGATCTGCTCGGGCGGCGCTGGGCGCTGCGCGTGCTGTGGGAGTTACACGAGGCCGGCTCGCTCGGCTTCGCCGAGCTGCAAGCGCGCAGCGCGGGCATCTCGCCGAGCGTGCTCTCGCAGCGGCTCAAGGATCTCGCCGAGGCGGGGCTGGTGATCGCGGGCGACGATGGTCGCTACGCGCCAGGCCGCGACGCCGAGCAGCTCGCGCGCATCCTGCTCGATCTCAACACCTGGGCCACGCGCTGGGGTCGGCGCGTGTCGTAGTTGCGAGTCAGCCGCGCGGCGCGCGCGGCCGGCGCAGCAGGCCTTCCTGCGCAACGGTGGCGATGCGCTGGCCGGCCGGCGTGAGCATGCGGCCGAGCACCCAGGCACGACCGTTCTCCGCGATCGGACTTTCGCTCGCGTAGAGGATCCAGCCGTCGAAGCGCGGCGTGTGATGCAGCCATACCGCGTGATCGAGACTCGCCGGCAGGCGATCCTTCATGCCGCCGTGCAGCCGCGCGGCCGTACGCAGCAAGGTGCGATCGCTCGCGTAGATCAGCATCGCCGCGTGGACGCGTGGATCTTCGGGAAGCGAGCCGCGCGGGCGCATCCAGACCATCCGCGTGGACGGCGCAGCGGCGCCGGGGCGATCGTCTTCCGGGCGCACCACGCGTACCTCGATCGCGTCGTTCGGTCGCGGCGCTTCGCCCGTTTCGCGCGCGCGCACGCTCTCCCAGTCGGGGAGACCCTCGGGACCGGCAAGCCCGGCGAGCGCCGGCTCGTGTGCGTGCGCCACGCCGTCTTCGTGATCGGTGAAGCTGGCGGACAGCTCGAAGATCGCGTCGGCGCCCTGGCTGGCGAGCACGCGACGCGTCGTGAAGTTGCGTCCATCGCGGACGCGCGCCACCTC
>Ga0315287_10007088_pt1 | contig 11221 bp, 10 predicted proteins | sample YL17G11_0_MG_FD_205037 | JGI IMG/M metagenome (GOLD analysis project Ga0315287, IMG submission 205037) | Sediment microbial communities from Yellowstone Lake, YNP, Wyoming, USA - YL17G11_0 | ecosystem: Environmental > Aquatic > Freshwater > Lake > Sediment | place: USA: Wyoming | collected...
GACGATTTCGTGGATGGCGTGAGCTCCAAGGTGGTCGAGGCGGCGGCTGCGGCGCTCGAGAAGCTGAAGAGGATGAGGTCTGAGAAATAGACTCGGCTTGATGGGGCGGCGTTTCATCGAAGACTATTACAGGCGGCACTATCCGTTCGATGAAGGACGGGTGCTGGGCCTCGAGAAGTATAATCCGTTCGTTTTCTTATAGTTGTGGAAATCTATTATAAATATACAAAACACTACTTGACAGTGGCTATATAAAGTGTTATATTATGCCTGGAATCTGAGCGGAGAGAGAATATGGCAGATCAATGGACCCTTCGGGAATTGGCGGCAGAGACGGGCGTGCCCGAGCGCACGATCCGGTTCTACATCTCCCGGGAGCTCCTGCCTCCGCCCCTTAAGGGAGGGCGGGGAGCGGCCTACGGCCCCGCGCACAAGACCCTTCTGGAGACGATCAAGAAGCGGCAGCGCAAAGGCATGATGCTGGCCGAGATCGGGCACGCGATGGCCCTTGAAGGCTCCTGGCAAGTTGAAGGACACGTTAGCGGCGCCAAGAGCGAGGAGGCCGGTCGAATGCTCTGGTTCGAGCCGGACGGGAGCTTGGAGCAGGGTTGCCCGGTTTCGAAGACGGTGAGCCTTGAAGCCGGGCCCGTTCGCGCTCTCCCCGAGCCCAAAGCCTGGCGCTCATACTCCGTCGCACGCGACGTCGTCGTCATGCTCCGGGCCGGGGCGAGCCCATGGCGCACGAAATCTCTTCTCTCCGCACTGCGCCGGTTCGCGGCCCAAATCGAGGATGAAACCAAAAAGGAGGATAAAGGTGAATGACACGGAATTAACGACAGTATTCGCTCCGAAGAGTGCGGAAAGCGGCCTGCCGATCGAGCTGGCCATGCAGAGGCTCTGGCTCGTCGGCCGGGTCCTCGGCGTAGGGGCCCGGCTCCTGGTCAAGCACACGTTCCGCTCCGGCGAGAAGAAGCCCCTCGAGGTCATCTACGGTTTCGGCCTGCCTCGGGACGCGGCGCTCCGGCGCTTCCGGATCACCGGGAAAGGCTTCTCGGTCTCGTCCGACCTCAAGCCCATCAAAAAGGTCAGGGAGACCTATGAGGAGGCGCTCGCCGAAGGGCACCTGGCCGCCATGGCCGCGCAGTACGGCGACGGCCTGGTCAACCTGACCGTGGGCAATATCCTCCCCAACGAGGAAGTGACCGTCAGCCTGGAGATCATCGCCGGCGTCGAAACGCGCGACGACGGCATCCGCTTCCGCTTCCCGTTCACGCTGGCCCCGGCCTACCACTCCAAGGCGAGGGCGGCCGAGGTCGCGCCGGGGGTGGGCGAGATCGAGGTCCCGTCCGGCGAGTTCGGCGACCTCATCCTGCCGCAGTTCGTCTCGGACGCGTCGGCGCTCCACGAGGTGGGGTTCGACCTGTCGGTCTCCATGGGGCATCCGATCGTCGAAACGGGCTCGCCTTCGCACGCGGTGCGCGTTGTTGCGCAGGGACTGGGCCGGAGCCGCGTTTCTTTAGCGACAGCCAAGGACCTGCCGAATAGGGACCTGGTCCTCGACATCCGGACGGGGGAGAGCCTGGAGGGCGTCCTCGCCGGCACGGCGAGCGACGGCAGGGGGTATTTCGGGGCCGTGGTGCCTTCGTCGGTCTTCAGGGGCGAGGCGAAGGGCCGGGAAAAAGAGGAGCCGCGCCGGGTCGTGTTCCTCCTCGACCGTTCGGGTTCGATGGGAGGAGCTTCGATCGAACAGGCCCGCAAGGCCGTCGGGGCTTGCTTGGGGGCGCTTGGAGGGGGCGACAGCTTCGGGCTCGTCGCTTTCGACAATACCGTGGAAGTGTTCGGCCATGGGTTGACCGAAGCCTCGATGGATAACCGGGACAAGGCGCGCGAGTTCCTCGGGGGCATCGATGCCAGAGGCGGGACCGAGCTCGCCGCGGGGATACGTGCGGCTGCGAAGATGCTGGGGGACGCGTCGCCCGGAGGCGGCGGGGACGTCCTGGTGGTCACGGACGGCCAGGTCATGGGGACCGAGTCGATATTAGGCGAGGCGCGCGCTTGCGGGCTCCGTCTTCACTGCTTGGGCATCGGCAGCGCCAGCCAGGACCGGTTCCTAGCGCTTCTCGCCCGGGAGACGGGCGGAGTGAGCCGGTTTCTCACGCCGCGCGAGCGGGTCGACATCGGGGCCGTCGAGCTTTTCGCCTCGATCGGCAGGCCGCTCGGGAGCGGGTTGAGGGCCAAGGTCGAGGGCTTTGAGGACGGGCGGATCGCGCCGGAGCTCCCGGCGTTCGTGTTCGGCGGGACGCCGGTCGTCGTGTTCGGCGATACGCCGGGGCCGGGCGAAGGGCGCCTGGTGCTGGAGTGGGACGCGGACGGCAAAAAGCGAACGCTCGGGACGCCGCTCAAGATCGGCGCGGGCGGGGACGGCGAGACTTTGCGGCTTATCCGGGGAGCGCGGCTCATCACCGACCTCGAGAGCCGATGCGCAGCCGGGGAGGAAGGCGAGGCCAAGGGCCACTGGGCCGGCAGGGTGAAGAAGCAGCTAGCGGCACTGAGTAAGGCGTACGGGCTGGTCAGCCGCGAGATGGGCCTCGTGGCCGTCGTCGAAAGGATTGGCGACCGTCCGGGCGACATCCCCGTGACCAGAGTGGTCCCGGTCGGCCTGGCCCAGGACGTGGCCATGGGCGTGTATTTCGATAAAAAAGTGGCGTGCCAGCGGAACTTGGGGTTGGATGTTTCGCCGTGTCTCCGCATGGCAGACGCGAGCATCTCAAAACGGAGTGAGGCGCGTCAACCTCTTCTGTTTGTGCCGAGCGACTCCCGTAAAGACGACCCAGGCGATCACCTCCTTCAACTGGCTTCGAGCATCGAACCCGACGGCGGAATGCCCGGGAACAACGAAGAGGAGAGGGTGCTGGCGACTATCCTCGCCCTGCTCCAGTTCATGGCGGAAGGCCACAGCGTAAAGCAAGGTGCTTTTCGGGCGCATGTCGGGAAGATAGTCGCATTTCTCGAATCGGAACTCCAACGTACTCAGTCCGAGCTCATGAAGATAGAGGAGTTCGTCAGGAGTTTGAATGGCCGGCAGGGCATTGCGTACAGTTTCCTCGACTCGATAAACAGCCAGTTCCGGGATGGCTTTAAGCGGGCGGGCGATTTTTTTCAGGAGTCGGAGGTCCGGTGCCGCGTCGTGGAAGAGATCACAAAACGCGCTCGGTCCGGCCGCGCCATTGTCGGCGACTGGTCGAAGGAGAAGCCCGAGCCACCACTTTGGGCCAAGCTCAAGAGGGCGTAGCCGAGGCGGAGGCCGCCTAAGTGAAGGGGATAGATGGACAACGATCTTGAATCAAAATCAGCAATCGAATTTAACGCGTTCCTCCATACTCACTTAGGAGTAGGCATTGCCCCCCTTGCAGGCATCCTGAGTGATGTGATCGCCAAACCGATATTTCAGAGGCAGAGAAAAAAGGGAAAGGGAAACGGTTGGAATCTACCCCCGATAGATTTTAAGAAAAATCGTTTTTTGACTGAAGAAGAAATTGCCAGACTGGCCCCGTGTCCCGACGATTGCGATCAGGGTGAATCCAGCATCTCTGGTATGACTACTATGGAATACAAAGGTTTTGACAAGGATGTCGCTCGGTACTTCCAAAAAAGGATAACAAACCTCAGGAAGAGGATTTATGGCACACTTTACGATCTTGATGTACTCCACGGCGATGACGCAAAAAGAAAGCCGAGCCTTGAGAGTCTTCAAAAATGGGGACTGTGTAGCTTCATGGGACGCCTCCAGATGGACTTTTATGCGTTGGACCGGACGTTGGCAATTCCTAGTCTGCCGGCCAACGGAAGAACCGAAGCTATTTGTCTGTGGGCATTGCATGTGCGACGGCAAGGACGTCCGCTGTCATGGTCGTGGCAACTCTTAGCTGAAACGATGGACTGGTTTGGAGCGAGACTCGCGCCATGCGCTTACTATAAGACGTTCTTTAGCAGTGAAGATATTAACGATGTCGAGTATTTGAAAAAACAGTTCTATGGGAAAACGAATAGATGGCAGGTTCTTTACGATTACAGGATGAGAAAGCAAGAAGATCCTCGTTTTCCGTGGACCTGCGCAGGAATCGTTGATGATGGAGTTATTACGATCTTCGGCGACGGGCCGAATAAAATAGCCAACATTCACAAGTTGATGCCCGCCCGTTTAGTCAGCCTAGAGCGTGGAGCCTACGGAACTTCGGCTCTTTGCCTAATAAGGAAGTATCCCATGCTCAGGAGTGGAGTTATTTTTCCCGACTTTTCTTATTTCATTGAATAGCGGCTTACGCTAACCGCTCCCCTAAATTCTCGCTTTTCGCTAAATGATTTGCTCTCCGGATCCCAGTCCATTTTCCACGTAACGCTTCATCGGCCGGAGCCCCAGCGATGATCGGGGCCAAAACGCCGGCCGCGGCATTGACCTCCGCGCCGATCTGGCGCCCGGGAGAACGGATATCGGTCTGTGAGCCAAAAAGCTTGTCGAGGAATGCCGCGGATTCATGTCCGGCATGCTTCCGTTCCAGCCACATGAGATCGAGTTTCTAGCGTTCCTGAACAATCAGGGGGAAATCTCCCCGGAGTTGCTGACAAAGGACGCGGGGATGCAGGAAACCATCCGGAAGCCGCCCGGGCTGCTGTAAAAAGCCCAGAACGTGCGGCAGTTTATGAAGGGGAAATGAAGCATAAACAGTAGCCTGCCCATGCCTGAATATTCGAATTCACAGCTAAGCAGGTTCGAGGCATGCGCACTTCAGTAAAAGTTTCTATAGGATCTAGGCAGCGACGGAGTATGAGCCGCACGAGTCGCCGCTCTGCGACTGGTGCTCGTATTGGGACTTGTGCCCGGTCAAGAAACATTTGATATACAGTGACGCTGAAGGATGAACGCGGGAACGAATAGTCACCAACAAACTTCTTGACTTTTCGGGTTCCTAAGCTTATCTTATTCATGGCATCAGGAGAGGCCCTCTAATGCAGGGCCCGGCAACCTGGGTGGACACCCAAGGTGCCTCTCGCCGAGTGCGAGGATGCGGTCGCTGAAAAGCGGCAACAAAATGTCCGAGCGAAATGACCCGCTCTCCTGAGCCAGGATGAGCGGGTTTTTTGTTGCCCGCCTATCCGCTTTCCGCAATCCTCCAATAGCCGGCGTTACCTGAAGCCGATGAGGAGGAATCCATGACTAAACTCTCCCGCCTGGCCCGACTCGGTGTGTACGGCTTCGATTCTGCTGAGCCCGTGATCCTGGCCGCTCTCGTCACGGAAGATCCCCTGCTGCTCATCGGTCCCTCGGGCACAGGAAAGACCTTCCTGCTCAACACGCTTTCCGAGGCGCTGGAACTCGAGCACCGCCACTACAACGCGAGCCTCATTTCGTTCGACGACCTCGTCGGTTTTCCGTACCCGGACAAGCGTAACGAGGGGGTCAAGTTCCTCCAAACGCCGGCGACCGTGTGGGGAGCGGAATCCGTGTTGATCGATGAGATCAGCCGCTGTAAACCCGAGCACCAGAACCGGCTCTTTTCGCTCGTGAACGAGCGGCGAATCCAGGGCATCCCTTTGCCAAAACTGCGCTTCCGCTGGGCCGCCATGAATCCCTGTTCATCGGATCAGGGCGCCGCCGAGGACTATTCCGGGTCCGAGGCCCTCGATCCGGCGTTGGCCGACCGTTTTGCCCTATTTGTCCAGGCGGCGGATTGGGCCGACCTCACTGCGGGCGAGCGTCTCCTTGTCGCGGCGCCGGCCGGCGAGGGACGTGTGGCGAATGACGGCGGCTCGCTCCGCCGGGATATCGAGGGGTGGCACAGCGAGTTCCTGCGGCGCGTCGAAAATTGTCCCCAGGCGATCCTTCTCTATGTCACGACGGCCGTCTCCGCGCTCAACACGGCAGGGATCCGGATATCCCCGCGCCGCTCACGCCTGATGGCAAGAAGCATGCTCGCGGCGGCCATCGTCTCAGGCAAGATCTCGGAGCTCAACTGCCGGCTCGTGCTTCATGCGAGTATGCCTCAACCCTGCTGGGGCGTTTTCCCGCCGCGGGAAACGGTGGCGGCGGCCCACAGGCTGGCCTGGGACAGCACCGGCGGATCATCCCGGGCCTGGTTGCCCGCTTTCACGGCCGAGAGAAGCCTTGCCCGCAAGCTCGCTATCCTCATCGAACATTGCGATTCGCCGGACAGCGGCACCCAGGCGGTTGCCGAACTGCTTGCCATGGAACCGCCCGCACGGGCCGCTGCCTTCGCTTTCGCCGTCCACCCGGCGGCCGTTGCCGGCCGGCTGCCCATCGGTGCCGAGGGCGTGAACGACCTTGGCAAGAGGGCCTCACCGTTCCTTTCCGCGAGCGGCCTGATCTCCTGGGCTGAGCGGCAGTCCGAGGCGGACACGAAGCACCCCGACTTTGTCCGTTACGCCGCCGCGCTCAATGGCCTGACAGGGGGGCGTGCCGAACGCGCCAAACAGTTCTTCAACGGCTGCCTGCTGCGCAAGTGCCAGGTCGCCGACCCGGCGGCCCTCGAATCCGAGATCCAGCAATGCGTCGAGGTCCTAAAGCAGAGAGGCCTGGCTTGAATCCGTCCCTGCACGTCGTTCAAAGCGGCCCCGAGAGCCCCGGGATGTACGCGAACTCCGGCGGCCCATCGAGCCGACAGCGCACCCAAACCATCAGTTCGTCCATCCTCGGCAAGGACGACGGCTTCGTGCGCTGTCCGCGGATCATCCGCCTGGGGCTTATATTCGATGAGACTGAGGATCCCGTGACGGTCCTCGTGAGGATCCTAGAGGAGGAGGGCTACGGCGGCCCGGAAGCTCTGCGCGACGAATTCAGCCTGCCGGAAGAGCGCCTCATCTGCCGTCCCTTGGCTATGTGCCAGGATCTCCTTGTGGTCCGGGATGCCCCCCGCCGAAGGATCCTCGAGCAGGCGCTGATGCTGGGGCTGTGCACGAGCCAGATCTTCGACCCGGGGCGGCCGGTGCTTTGGACACGGACGAGCCTCACGCGCGCCGTCGAGCTCTTCGACCCCAGGGGGTTTTACGCATGACGGCCATCACCGAAAATCGGTTCCGAGATCTCGTCATAGAGCTCGTCGATGAGAACCCCTTCGCCATCCGCCCGGTATTGAAGATCCTCGACATCGTCTTCACGACGGCCGTGCCCACGCTGGCCGTGACTTGCGTGGACCGCCCGCGGCTTCTTGTAAATCTCGGGTTCCTCAATGAGCACTGCCGGACGGACCAGCACATCAAGGCCGTGATCTGCCATGAGTTCCTGCATGTCGTGCTTCGCCATACCGAGGAGAAACGCCCCTTCACTCCGGCGTGGCATCTCGCCGTTGATGCCGTGATCAACGCCGTCATCCATCGTCAATATGGGGACGGCTATTCGTCCATGATGGCGGGTCTCTACGGGAGAGTGAGCGACCTGAGTAAACTCCTGCGGCCGATGAATTTAGACGAGCAGGCATGTTACAGCATCAGCCGGTCGGCCGGGAAAAACCTCCCCCAGTGGGTCCGCGCCTGGGCGGCCCTCTATGACGGAAGCCTTGTCGCCGACGATATCGAGACGCTCGCTCAAGGTCTGGGCTTCGCCGCCGGCGCCAGCCCCTTCGACCTTCAGGGCGGGGTGCCCGACGGGATAGGGGATTTGCTCGGAGATCACGATGCCCTCGAGCGGCCGCTTCCGCAGGAATTGCAGGACGCGCTCGACGAGGCGCTCAGGCAAATGAACGGTTCCGGCATCTGGCGCAATCCCAAGAATCGCAGTGTCGGGTCGAATCCCTACGAGGCGCTTTTCGCGGCCCAGGATGAGCCCATGCGGCGCTGGGAACGGAAAACTTTGAAGATCCTCAAAGAGCATCTCTCGCCCGACAGCCGTTCGAGAGCGGCATGCCTGGAGCAGGCGGAGTTCCGCATCCCGGTGCTTTCGGCGCGCGACCGCCGCGCCTTCATGCGCGCCCAGTGGGCGCCGTTCCTGCCCGATGCTGAATGGAGTACGCAACAGCCAAAACGCGAGGGGACGGCCCAGGTCTATCTGGATGTCTCGGGCTCGATGCGCGCCGAGATGCCGGCGATGATCGCGCTTCTCGGGCGGCTCTCGCGCTACATCCGGCGCCCGTTCTGGGCCTTTAGCGACGTGGTCGTCCCGGCCGTCATCGAGCGGGGCCAGCTCAAAGCCCTGACGACGGGCGGGACGAGCCTGGCCTGCGTCCTCGAGCATGTGGCCCGGACCCGACCCGCGTCCGCGGTGGTCGTGACCGACGGATATATCGAAAATCTCGACCGGAGGTTAGTCATGAAAGCATCCGCCACGCGGTTGCATGTTTTGGTCACGCGCGACGGCAGCCCCGTAGAGCTCTTGCGTGCCGGGCTGCCCTACACCCAACTCGATAGGATACCCTCATGATCCGCGTCTCGGAAATGGTTTTGCCGGGCCATCCGGACAAGTTCTGCGACCAGGTGGCGGACGCCGTCATCGCCGAATGTGTAAAGATCGAGCCGGACGCCTACGGGCAGGTCGAGGTTTCCGCGTGGTCGGACAGCGTTTGGCTCTCGGGCGGCATTTGCACGCGCCGCCCTCTCGAGAAGCCGATTCGGGACATTGTCGTCGAGACGGGGCTCGCCATCGGATACGCGCCCGGAAATCACATCGATGCCTCACGCTACCGGGTGACCAGCACCATCTGCCAGCGGGTAGACGACCCCACGCCGTGGTCCCGCTACGTGAACGACCAGGCCGTGATCATCGGCTGGGCCGGCTACGACGAGAAGACCTGCTACCTGCCACCGGAGCATTACCTGGCGCACATCTTTCGCGAGGCGCTTGCAGGGTCGTGCCGGGGCGGGCTGCTGCTGCGCCAGGGACCGGACGGCAAGCTCATCGTGCGCCTGCGCGAGGAGGGGAGCCGCTGGCAGCTGGAGCACGTTCTGGTGACGATCCAGCATCAAGAAGCCATCGAACTTATGGACGTCTGTCAAGCGGCGGCGGCGACGTTAAAAGAGGCCTATCTCGAACTGCAGGCACGGGACGGCCGCTGGTGCACCCCGTGGAAAGACGTCGAGATGCTCATGAACCCCAACGGCCCCCTGATCTCCGCCGGGAGCGACGGTGATAACGGCCAGACGGGGAGAAAGCTCGTGGTCGATTATTATGGACCGCGCGTTCCTATCGGCGGCGGGGCGCTTTCGGGCAAGCACCTCGCCCACATCGACCGCATCGGCGCTTACTCGGCGCGGGACGCGGCCGTGCGCGCTGTCCGGTCGGGGGCCAAGGAGTGCCTGGTGCGGCTGACCTATGCTCCGAACGTTCCCGAACCGTTGGATGTTTACTACGAGATGTCGGGGAGGGGCGAGCGGCAGGCGGCGGGATTCTTCAATCACGAGGTGATGGCCGGCCGGTATGCGCCGACGGCGATCACGAGGAGGATCGCGGAAGGACGGCATTTCTTTGACCAGACCCTGCCCTGGAATAGTGGCGAGAATGGAAAAATCGATTCGCCCGGCGATGTGAAGACCGGGCCGATTAGATAGTGGCAAGAAAGGCGGTGTGATGATATCCAGGAGCTTAATATCGGGACAAGAGATAGTTAATCCACCGAAAAGCGCTATACAGTGAAGCTGAAGGAAGAAAACCAGGGCTGAAATCAAGCTTGGTTCTATTATTATGAGAATTCCGGAGGGATAGGTGCGTCTAGATGTTGGGAAGGTTATTCAGACGTGGCCATTATCATTCATCCCCACGCCCTCCAAAGGATGGAGGAGAGGGGCGCGACGAGGGAGGAGGTTCTCAGGACGATAGCATCCGGCCGCATGTCCGCAGCCAAGTTCGGCCGGCGAATACACGTAATGACATTTTCATATGATGATTATTTGCGGTCCCGGAGTTATGAACACAAGCTTGTTGAGGCCTACAGCGTTGAGGAGGAGGGAGATATTATTGTTATAACGGTTGTAGTAAAATACTTCTAGGAGGGCCTCCATGGACATAACCTATGATCCCAGATATAACATCGCCTATATTCGCCTCCGCAGGAAAGTCGCCGGAGTTAAGACCCTGCAGGTTAGCGATGAGATGAACATCGACCTCTCTCCCGATGGGAAAGTCTATGGGATTGAGCTCCTGAACGCGCGCGAACAGCTGATCAAAGGGAAGAAGATCTCTTTCACCGACGAATCGACGGGAAAGGCCAGCGAACTCCCGCTGGTCTCATAGCGGCAATCGGGCCAGGGATAGCGATATCGATTTCCTTGTGGTCGGAGAAGTGAGTTTCAAGGATATCGTTGGAAACGGTAAGCTGAATTCCCAGGGTCATGGTAAACAGTTTTCCCATGGGCAAGGAATGATTTCATGAGCCGCGAAACAAGCCATAGATGGACCTTCGCATCGCGGAAATTATCGGGTGCCGCGAAAACGCCCTGAGCCGCATTCGTAAGCTGGCCGAGAAAAATTCGGACGGTGCTCGAATCCTGGCCGCGATCCTCCGGAAAGATCCGGGAGGGATACTGTAATATCCGATCCAGTCGGGCCGTGGTGCGCTGTTATCATCATAAAATCTGATGATTATTGCGCATGAAGGTAAATAGTACTTGCTTTCATGTATTATTATAACTATAATATATGGTTATGAACGCACAAAACGGCAAGTCATCCGATTTTTTTGCCACTTACCCTGTATTCAGTCATGGGGAGTTCTTGGCCACGCTCGAGGCTCGCGGCCGCAGTAAAGCCACCGCTAATAATCTCCTTGCCTTGCACTTAGCCTCGGGAAAGCTCTTGAGGGTAAGGCGTGGGCTATACGCTGTGCTTACCCGAGGCGTTAATCCGACCATGGCGGATGTCGACCCTTATCTTGTCGCCTCACGTCTTCAGGGCGATGCCGTTGTCGCTTACCACGCCGCGCTGCAATTTCACGGGAAGGCCTACTCGCTGTGGCGAAAATTCCATTATTTCTCGAGCAGGCGGGCTCGGCCGTTCTCTTTCCGGGACCAGCAGTTCGTTTCCGTCCAGGCGCCGGCGACACTCCGGACTCTTCCGGACATCGGCGGCGGAATCCTCGAAGTGCGGCACGCGGGAGGTCTCGTGCGGGTAACGAGCTTGGAGCGAACGCTGGTCGATGTCCTGGACGCGCCGAGTAAAGGCGGGGGATGGGAAGAGATCTGGCGATCCTTGGAGATGGTCGAGTTCTTCGACCTCGAT
>Ga0315287_10007089_pt1 | contig 11219 bp, 7 predicted proteins | sample YL17G11_0_MG_FD_205037 | JGI IMG/M metagenome (GOLD analysis project Ga0315287, IMG submission 205037) | Sediment microbial communities from Yellowstone Lake, YNP, Wyoming, USA - YL17G11_0 | ecosystem: Environmental > Aquatic > Freshwater > Lake > Sediment | place: USA: Wyoming | collected...
GCCGCCGCGGCGGAGCTGACGGGCGCGGCCACGCTTTCGCGCCCGGCCTTGGCCGCCGCGCTCGCCTCGCTGGGGATGCGCGACGCCGCCGCCGTGGTCGTCGCCGCCGCCGCCTCTCTCGCCGACGTCCGCGCCGCCGTCGCGCGAGCCCTGCGCGCCGCGGCCTCGGCCTCGGCGCCCCCGGCCCCGCTCTCCGCCGCGGCGAGGCTGGGCAGGGCGCACTCGAGGGCCTGGCACCGGCTGCACCGGCCCGTCGCCTTCGCGAGCTGCTCGAGCCCGCCGGCTCCGGGCCCCTCGCCCAGCCCGCCGCCGCCGCCGCCGCCGCCGCCGCCGCCGCTGCTCGTCCGTGCTTCGGGGCCGCTGCTGACCCGGCCACGGCCCGCCAGCGGCGCCGAGGCGCTCCGCTTCGCCGCCGCGGGGAGCGGCAGCGGAGGGAACCCCTGGGCGGCGGCGGCGGCGGCCGTGCGCTCGGCGCTGGGAGCGAGGCTCCTCGCCGCCTCCGCGGCGGCGCTGCAGGCGGCGCCGTTCGGCGCCGCTGCGGCGGCGAGGCTCGCGCCGGCGCTCGCGCGCGCCCTGGCCGCGGGGCCCCAGAAGGGAGGGGCAGCGAGCTCCTCGTCCGCTTCGTACGCTCGCGCGCTCTCTCGCTGGAGGCGCAGGCGCTCCCTGGCTCTGCTCGCGCTGCAGGAGCTGAGCAGCAGCAGCAGTGGTGACGGAGACGGCGGCGGGGGCTGGGCGACTGCGGAGTCTTCGCTGGCGGCCTTTTTCGCGGCGCTGCTCCGTCCGACGGCAGCAGCAGCGGCGACGGGAGACGGAGAGGGACAAGGGGGCGCACCCCCTTCCTCCCCCTCGCCGACCTCTCCGCTCGCCGTCTCCTCGGCCGTCGCGGCGGCCTGCGCCCTGCGCGACCGCGCGCTCGAGCTGCTCGTCGTCGCGGCTGTCTGCCCGAGCTGCTGCCCGCGCGGGCTGGCGTGCGGCGCGGGCGCGGCCTCGGCGGCCCTCGCGGCCGCGGCGCGGGGCGGCGAGCTCGCGCGGTGGCTGCTACGCGAGCCGCTGCGGGTCTCGCCCCGCCCCTCCGCCTCTCCTTCGGGCTTCGGCCTCTCTGGTGCCACGGCAGCGGAAGCGTCGGCGGCTCTTCCGGTGGGAAGCGGAGGGGGAGGGGGCGCGGCGGCCGCGGGGCTTCTGCGGCTCGAGCCCGCCGCGCTGCTCCAGGGAGGAGGCCGCGGCGGAGGCGACGCCGGCAGGCCGACCTCTGTCGCCGCCGCCGCCGCGCTCGCCGCGGTCGCCGGCGACGAGCTCCCGCTCGCCGCGGCGCTCCCGGGCCTCTTCGCCTCCCCGCCCGCGGCCTGGGCGCTGGCGCTCGCCCTGGGACCCGACCTGCGAGGCGACCCCGCGGCGGGCTCGGGGCTCGAGCGCGTCGCGCCCTCGGCCGACGCCGCGGCCCTCTCCGCCGCGCTGGCCGTCGCCGCGGCCTCGGCGCCCGCCGCCGCCCTCGCGGGTGCCCTCTCCCGCGCGGGAGAGGCCGCCAGGGGCTCCCCGGCGGGGAGGCTGCTGGCTGGGTGCGCGGCGCTGGGCTCGCTCGGGGCCTGCAGGCGGCGAGCGCGGGAGGGCCCGCCGCTCGCGCCGTCGGCGGCCGACGAGGCCGGGGAGGAGGCGGCCGCGGCGGCAGTGGTCTTTGCCGCCGCGGCGTCGCTCCAGGGGGGAGGAGGCTCCGCAGGCGACATCGACGCAGCTCTCACCTCTGACCCGGCACTCTCCGCGGCCCTCGGGGCGCTGCTCGGGGGAGGCGGGGGCGTTGGCGGCGGCGGGGGGGGCGGGGAGCTCCGCCTCCTCCGGGCCGCCGCCGCCGCCACCCGGCGCGCCGGCGCCGCCTCGGCCGCGAGGGCGTTCGCCGAGGCCGCGGTCCGCGCCGTCGACTCCGCCTTCGACGCCGAAAACGGTTCCTCTTCAAACGCCCTCGAGGCAGAGGCCGCGAGAAGCGCCGCCGAGGCGGGTTTGTGGCGCGACCTCTTCGAGGCGTCGCTGCTCGACGTCGGAGGCGCCGGCGGCGCCGTCGACGACGCGTACGTTGCGTTGCTCTCGTCGCCGGCGCCGCTCGCGCTCGCCGAGGGGATCCCGAGGCTTGTGTCCGCCGCGGCCGCGAGAGGGGCTGCGGGCTCCAGGGAGCTCGTGAGGCTGCCGTTCGCCGGCGTGGCGACGACGCTCGGCAGGGGCGGACGAGGGGGGGGGGGAGCGGGCGGCGCGTCTCCGCAGGTGCTGCTGCTCTCGCCGGCCGCCGAGGAGGCCGCCGACGCTTTGCGCAAGAGGGCAGACGCGTCTGAAGTCTCAGTCTCTGCCGCTGCCGCCGCCGCTCCGACCCCCTACCAGCTCGCGTACGCCGCGGCCGCCGCGCGCGGGGACTGGCGCCGAGCCGCGGGGGCGCAGCTCGCCCTCGCCCGGAGGCTCCGTGGCGGCGGCGGCGTCGGAGGCGGCGGAGGGGGGGCAGGCAGCGACGCGGCGGCGCGGGCGGGGGCCGAGGCGGCGGCGCTGCGGGCGGCCGCCAACGCCCTGCGCCTCGCCCCTCCCTCTGAGGACGAAGGCCTCCCTCCGACGCTCGAGGACCCTGCCCCGCTCGCGGCCTCCTCGCCCGGGGCGAGGGCTGTCACCGCCTCCGACCTCGAGGTGGAGGCCGAGGCGGCCGCTGCCGCCGCCGCCGGAGGACCCTCCTCTTCTTCTCCCTCTCCGGCCGAGGCGGCAGTCTGCGCGGCCGCCGCCGCGGCCGCCGCCACGGGAGCGTCTCCCGTCGCCGCCGTCGTGCGCTCACTGCTGACCCTGGCCGCGACGGCGGCCTCCACGGCGCCGGCGCCGGCGGCCGCGAGCGCCTCGGCGGCCCCGGCCTCCAAGGCGGCGGCACTCGCCGCGGCGGCGGCAGCGGCCGCCGCCGCCTCTCCGTCGTCGAGCGCCTTCTCTCCCGCCGCCGCGGACGCCGCCCTCGAGGCCGCGGCGGCCGCGGCGGCTCGGGGCGCTGCCCGCGCGGCGCTGGCCTTCCCGGACGGCCCCCCCCCGGCCCCCGGCGCGGGGCCCTGGGCGGCGCTGCGGACGCTGCTGGAGTCGCACGCGCCCGGGTTCGCGGAGGCGGCGCCGTCGGCGGGGGGGGGCGAGCGCGGCGGCGACCGCCGAGGCTCCCCCTCGCCCTCCGCCTCCCCCTCCGCCGCCCGCGCCGCCCTCGCGGCGGCCTCGGCCCTCCTCGCCGCCGACGCCCGCGTCGACGCCCCCGAGTGGCTCTCGGCCTTCCTCTGCTGCCTCGCGGCCCCGGCGGAGAGGGGCCCGCACCAGCAGCCGGCGCTCGGCCTCGGCGGCGGGCCGGGAGACGTCGCGGGCTTCGCGCGCGCGCTGCTCGCGCACGGCCGAGCCCCGGCGGCCGCGGCCGTGACGGCCCGCGCCCTGGACAGGTGGCGCCGGCTGGGGGCCGGCAGGGCCGCCGCGGCGCCGGGCAAGGCCTGGCTCGCGCCGGCGCTGGTCAGCGAGGTGCAGGCGGCGCTGCTCGCCGGCCCCGGCGGCGAGGGCGGGAGGGGCGCCGCCGCGGCGCTCGCGCGGGCCGCCGGCGCCGCTGCCGCCGCCGCGAGGGAGCACTCGATCAACGCGGCGTGTTGAAAGGTTCTGGAGACTGAACGAAAGAGAGGAGAGAAAAATAGTTAAAAACACTCTTGAAAACGAAAGAACAAAAAAACTCATTCCTATTTGCATTGTTAACCTCTCCCGCCCCCTCTTTCTCTTTTTCTCAAAAAACGCAGCAAAAGCCCCCGAACAAACCTCTCTCTTTCTCTCTCTCTCTCTCTGCGCTCTTTCTCCGCCCCCCCCCCAAAAAAAAAAAAAATCCAGACGAGTCGAAACTCGAATCAAAACACGAATTTCGGGTCGCAGTCCATCGCCCAGTGGAACTTGGACATCAGCGACCGGTTGAACACCTTCTCGATCGGCACCTCGTTGCGCTTGCACCACGCGATCGTGATCCGCGGGTCGAGGTAGTTGATCTTGGACGTGCCCAGCGCGACCGTCTTGAGGTCCTCCTTGACCTCGGCGGCCAGCCGCTGCTTGGAGACCTGCTCCGCCTTGCGCTCGAGCTTGCGCTGGACCGCGGCCGCGGCGGAGGCTCCCCCGCCGCCCCTCTTCGCGTCCTTGAGCTCTCTTTTCAGGGCCTTGACCTCGTCCTCGAGGGCCTGGACCTTGGCGGCCGCCTTGCCCATCTGCTCGTCGTGCTGCTTCGGGACGGCCCGCTGGTGGTTGCAGAGAACGGCGACCTCCTTGTTCGCGCGGTCGTAGACCGCTTTCCGGCCGTCAACGGTCATCGCGGCCATGGCCGGGGAAGGGAAGCCGGAGTAAGGGAAGGGGTCGCCGGTCTCGGCAGGGGGACCCGCGCCGTTGCCGTTCGGCGACATCGGCTCGTCCTTGACCTCCCCGCCCCCGGCCCCCCCGCCCCCCTTCCCCCCCGCGCCCCCGCCCCCGCCCCCGTCCGCACCGTCCCCGCCGACCTCGCCCTCGCGCAGCAGCCTGTCGAGCGTGATGGAGGCGTTGTAGGTCCTGAAGACCTTGACGGAGAGCCCGTCCATCAGGTGCTTCAGCTTGTCGTTGAGGTCGTTGGCGTCCATCGTGTCGAAGAGCTGCTCGGTCGGGGCCTTGCTGCGGCCCTGGCCGTCGCGGGCCCGGAAGGCCGCGACGAGCGCGTGGACCTCGGGCTCGACCGTGACCGTGTTGTCGTAGCGGATCGAGTCCTTCCCCAGGAAGTCAAACTTGACGGAGACGCCGTCGGGCAGCGCCTCGACGTCGGCAACCTTGAGGTTGCAGCAGCCGACGGTGTCGGCCTCCTCCTTGTCGTCCTTCTCGTGGCCCGCGCGCAGGGCGAGCTTGTCGATGAAGTAGAGAGCCACGCCCATCTGGCGGCGCTTGACGTCTTTGGACCTCCAGTCGCGCTCGTAGTCCTGTTTTTTCGTTTTTTTTTTGGGGGTGGAGAAGGAAAAATGGTTGAGTTTTTTTTGTTCTCGGCGGCGAAAAACAAAAGAGAACGAAAACAAATCAAAAAGACAAAAAAAGAAACAATTCCTCACCTCGCGGATCCTCCCGATGTGCAGCTTGAGCGTGCGCGCCTTCTCGTACTTTGCCAGGTCCGAATCGGCCTTGAAGGTGGAGTTGGCGGCGAGCCAGACGTACTTGTACTCGCGCTCGGAGATCGGGTCCTACGTTTTTTTTTTTAATAGAAAATGTTTAAAACGTTTTTTGGGGAAGCAAAGTCGAGAGGTTGAGTTTTTTTTCACCGTTTCATTTCCTTCGCCTTCTTCTCTCTCTTCCTCCGCCCCTCTCTAAAACTCAAAAGGTAAAGGTTACAACTCTTACCTTCCAGAACGCCAGCCACGTGACGGTGTTGTCGTGGCGGATCTCCTTCCACTGCTGGCCCTCGTAGGGGTGCGTCGGGACCTTTATCAGAAGTTTCCATTTTTTTGGTTTTTGGGAAAGGAGAGAGGGAGGAAAAAGTGAGTTGTTTTTCCTTCGCAGGTCTCGGGGGCGCGTCAAAACTCAAAGAAACAAATACGAAAACATATTCGCTCTCACCGCCTCGCCGGGACCGATGTTGATCGTGATGTCCCGCGGGTAGATCCTCCGCTTCAGCATCCCCATCTTCGGGTGCTCCCCTCGGCCCCGGAACAGCCCCGGGGGCTCGACCCTAAAGTTGCCGACCTGCTCCCTCCGGTCGTCGACCTGCACAAACTTGAACTTGGCCTCTTCCTCCTCTCGCGCCTTCTTTGCAGCCTCCTTCTCCTCTTTCGTCGCGGCCTTCTTCGCCTCGCGCAGCGCGGACAGGTGTTCGTTGATGGGGCCGAAGTCGCATTTGGCCAGAGACTGGATCGCGTGGTTCTTCCCCAAAACGCCCCGAAAGGCTCTCCAGAAGTTTTCGTTGAACTTTGCTTTCAGGAGGTAGTCGCTGCCCGTCATGGCTGCGTAGAGCGAGGCGACCTCCTCCTGCGCCGGGTTGAGGTCGACGGGCTTGCCTGTTTTTTTATTCGGGAGAGGTTGTTGGAGGTTTGTGGAGGTGGATTTGGGGGTAAGAAGATGAAGTTGTTTTTTTGTTTTCGGTTCGGTCGTTTTGTTCTCGCTCGTTTCGCCTTTTCAAACTTTTTTCCTCCGAAAAAAAAAGAAGAAAGGGGAAAACAAAACGCACCGTCGTAGAGCATCATGACGCCGTGCGGCTCGTAATCGGGCGGGAACAGCACCCCGGCGTGCGAGAGCGTCTGCCACTTGGGCTCCTTGTCGCCCGAGGGCGACTTCCTGCGTGCGGGGGCCTTGGGCGCGCTGCGCTTTTTGATCTTGGGGCGGGTCGACGAACCTTCGCCGCCGCCGCCGCCGCCGCCAGCGCCGCCACCCAGGCTCTTCCTCCGCACAGCGGCCGCCTGCTCCTGGAGCTTGCGCTTCTTCCTGCGCTCCTCCTTGGCGGCCCTGCGCGCGGCGCGCTCCGCCCTGCGCTTGAGCTTCTCGTCGCGCTCGCGGCGTTTCTCGGCCAGCTGGGCCGCGGAAAGGGCTCCTCCGGCAGCGGCGGCGGCGGGAGCTCTGGCCGTGGCGGGCGCCGGCCTCTGGGAGGCGGCGGCGGCCGCGGCTCCCGAGGGGCCCGCGGCGGCATCAGCAGCGGCGGCCTTGCCCGCCGAGGAGGGCGCCGCGGCGACCCTCTGGCCCAGAGGCACGTCGTCGTCCGAGTCGGACTCGACCTTGGCTTTTTTGTGCGAAGAAGGGGGCGGAGGCGCGGCCGCAGCAGTGGCCGGAGCGGCGTCGGGTTTCGTCGCCGCTGGCGCCTGGGGAGGAGCGGCTCTTGACGCCAGAGGAACGTCGTCATCGTCGTCGTCTTCGTCGATGACGCGGGGCCTCTTGGGCGAGGACGGGCCCGCGTGAGCCTCGGCTGCGGCCGCGGCGGCAGCAGGAGCAGCGGGCCTCGGGTCGACTGCCGCCGCCGCCGCCGCCGAAGCGGGGGACGCGGCACCGACCCTGTGCCCCTCATCTTCCTTCTGCTGCTGCTGCTGCGCCGCCGCCGCCGCCTCCGCCGCGTGCGCCCCTCCGTTGGCAGCGCCGTGCGACCCTGCCGCTGCTACCGATGCTCCCCCTAGCGACGCTGGCTTGGGAACGACGTTGGAGACGAACTGAGAGGTTCGAAAGAGAACGATTGAGAAAGAGCACGAGGGGGTGATTGAGCGACGATCGGCGAGAGAAAGCGAGGGAAAAAAAAGAGCCAATCGAATTAGCGCTCGAAACTTCTCCGCAACATCGCTCTCTGCCCTTCCAACCACCTCCTTTGCGACAGCAAGATCGTCACCTTGGTCTCAGAGGTGGTTTCGTGGCTCGAAAGGCATAGCAAGAGGGGGGAAACGAGCAATGATTGTTCAGTTGGCGACGCAAAACTCGGGGGAGGTGCGCCCGGTCATTGGCTTCATTTCATATTGTCTTTTATCGGTCTTCTTACCTGCCGCGCTGGCGCTGCTGCTGGCGCTGGGGCCGCAGCGGGCGATGCATCGTCCATCCACTCATCGGGCTCCATCGCCGCGAAGAAAGAGGGAGAGAAGCGGAAGAAAACTAATCAGACGACGAGGGGGGAGGGACGCGATAAAGTAGCTCGCTTGCTGTCTCTCTCTGTCTCACAGATAGAGAGCGAGAGCCTCGGATGCTGCTTGCTCCTCCGTTGCCACCGTGCTGCTCTCAGAGAGCGAGGCTCGGAGACGGCGCTCGAGGGGGTTGGAAGGGGAGAGAAGCTAGAGAAGGGAGGCGACAGAAACAGAAGAGAGAAGAGAAGAAGAGCAAACCGAGAGAATCGGCCGAAAAGTGAAAACTCTCTCCGAAAACTCTCTCTCTCCGTCATTTCTTCCTCTTTTTTTTCCTCCTCGCCTCGCTCTCTCCAGCAGAGAGGCCGTTCGTCATGTCCTCCTCCGCGCGCCTGCCCGTGGTTCCCACGGTCACCGTCCTCGCCGTCATGAAGTCGCGCCTCGCCGGAGCGATCAAGGGCCACTCTCTGCTGAAGAAGAAGGCGGACGCGCTCACGATACGGTGAGAAGAAGAGAAGAGAAAGAGGAGGACAAGAGAAGCATGAAGAGATCGCCCGGCATCTTCGTCGCCGTCGCTCAGCTCGCCGCCCTTTTTCTCGACCTCGACGTCGAAAGGTTGGCTCACTCGCCTGTCCCTCTTTTTCCCAAAAACCGCGATGAAAACGACGCTCCCCCGTCCCCTTGTCTCTCCCAGCTTCCGCTCCGTCCTGAAGAAGATCCTCCAGTCGAAGCTGCAGATGGGAGGCGCGATGCGCGGCGCGGCGTTCGCGCTGGCGCAGGCCAAGTACAGCGCGGGCGACTTCCGCGCGACGGTGCAGGACAACGTGGGAGCGGCGTCGTGCCGTGTGCGGTCGGCGACGGACAACGTGGCGGGGGTCAAGATCCCCAGGTTCGAGAGGGCGGTCGCCGGGGGCGGAGGGGGGAACGCTTCGGGGGGCGCGTCGTCGTTGTCGTCGTCGTCGCGCCCGGGCAGCGACGCCACCGCGGGTCCTTCTCCTTCGGGGGCGACGGCCTCTGGCGGCGGCGTCCCGCGCACCGACCTCACGGGCCTCGGCCGTGGAGGCCAGCAGGTCTCCCTCGCGCGCGCGGCCTTCCTCGACGCTGTTTCCTTGCTCGTCGAGCTCGCCTCTCTGCAGACGGCGTTTGTCACGCTGGACGCCGCGATCAAGACGACCAACCGCCGGGTCAACGCCTTGGACAACGTCGTCCGCCCCCGGCTCGAGGCCACCATTGCGTACATCAAGGGCGAGCTGGACGAGCTCGAGCGCGAGGAGTTCTTCAGGCTCAAGAAGGTGCAGGCCAAAAAGAAGAGGGACGCGGCGGTGAAGGCGGCGGCGCAGCGGCAGGAGGTCGCGGCGACGCAGAGGACCGGCGGCGGGGTCGGGGAGAAGAGCGTGAGCGCGCTGCTCGGCGTGGAGGCCGACGCGGACGTCGTCTTTTGAATGGGAATCAGGTTTGTGCTGCGATCCGCTTTTGTAAACGTCTCTTCTGCTGTTTCTTTTGTTTCCTTAGTGGAAGGCGCGGGGGAAGAAGAGAGAAGAGAAGACGACGAGGAAGAGAAAGAGAGAGAGAAAAACGGCAGCGACGTTGTCGCGCCCACCCCCCCAACACTTTTTTTTTCCGCATCGAGCCTCTTTTCTCTTCGTTTCTTTTTCTTTTTCCAATCAACATGCTTCGCGACCTCGTCCCCTCCTTCCTCTACGGCGCCGGCAGCCAGTCTGCCGCCCCCTCCTCGGCGGCGGCGGTCTCCGCTGCTGCCTCATCCTCCTCGACGATGATGGCGACCAGCACGCCCCTGCTCTCTTCTTCCCCTTCTTCCTTCCAGCAGCGCCGCGCCCCTGTCGTCGCCTTTGCCCCGTCCGAGGCCAAGATCGAGCTCTACTCCCCCAAGTACTACGGCGTCTGCGCCGTCGGCGGCGCGCTCTGCTGCGGCCTCACGCACACGGCCGTCACGCCCCTCGACGTCGTCAAGTGCAACATGCAGACCAACCCGGCCAAGTACCCGGGCATCGCCGCCGGCTTTGGCGTGACCGCGAGGGAGGGCGGCGCCCGCGGGCTCGTTCGCGGCTGGGTGCCGACGCTCATCGGCTACTCGATCCAGGGCGCTGCCAAATTCGGCCTCTACGAGTACTTCAAGAAGTGAGTTGGATCGCACTTGGAGGGAATTGACGAGGGAGAGAGAGAAAGAGAGAGATAGAGAGAGAAAGGGAGAGAAGCAGAGAAAGGGAGGGAGACATGATTGTTCCCATCGATCGACGGCTGCGGCCGCGTTTTCTTTGTTTCCGCCCTCGAATAAACCGGATGCCCACTTGACCTTTAGAGGTCGTTTTTCTCCTCGGAACTCTGCGTTTTGCTTCCTCGCTTCCTTCCCGAGGGCACGTGCTTAGCGTTTTCAAGCTCGACGCCTGAAGAGAACCGCGTGAAAAGCAAGCAAAGACGCAGAAAACGGCGTGCGATTGCCCCAGAACGTTTCCTCTTTTTTTTCGAAAGAGAAAAGCGACCATTGCGATTCAACAGCAACGAAACCCTCAGCCTTTTTCCAGGACAAGACCCCCCTCCCCTTTTTTTGCTCACTTCCCTTTCTCCGCCCCTCTTTTCTCCCAACAGGACCTACGCCGACGCCGTCGGCCCCGAGAACGCCGCCAAGTACCAGACCCTCGTCTTCCTCGCCGGCTCGGCCTCCGCCGAGTTCTTCGCCGACGTCGGCCTCTGCCCCTTCGAGGCCGTGAAGGTCAAGGTGCAGACCGTGCCTGGGTTCGCCAGGGGCCTCTCCGACGGGATGCCCAAGTTCATCGCGACCGAGGGGATGGGCGGCCTGTACAAGGGCCTGACGCCTCTGTGGGGCAGGCAGATCCCGTACACGATGATGAAGTTTGCTGCGTTCGAGAACACGGTCATGGTACGGAAGGAAGAAGAGAGGAAGGGAGAGAAAGAAAGAAAGAAAGAGAGAACCCGAAAACGGAACGAAAAACTCAAAAAAAAAAACCCACCCAAAAACCAATCTCAGGCTCTCTACAAGTACGTCGTCCCCAAGCCCAAGTCCGAGTGCTCCAAGCAGGAGCAGCTCGCGGTCTCGTTCGCCGCCGGGTACATCGCCGGCGTCTTCTGCGCCGTCGTGTCGCACCCGGCCGACAACCTCGTCTCCAAGCTCAACGCCAACAAGGGCGTCACGGCGGGCGAGATCGTCAAGGAGATGGGCTGGGTCGCGCTGATGACGCGCGGCCTCCCGCTGCGCATCATCATGATCGGGACGCTGACGGGGTTGCAGTGGGGCATCTACGACGCGTTCAAGGTGGCGGTGGGCCTGCCGACGACGGGGTCGGCGGCGCCGCCGGCGAAGTAGGGAGTTTTTTTACTCTGTTTTTGGTTTTTTTTAGAGAGCTTAGAAAATTCATCCCAGAGAGAGAGAGCAGAGAGAGAGGGACAGGAAGGGGAGATTGCTCTCGCATTGTTCTTCCTCTTCATTCTTGTTCGTTAATTAACCCCCTCGACTTCGTCATTCTTTTTCTGTTTTCTTTCACGAGTGTCAAAAGAGGGAAAAACAAAAGCGAGGCGCGGAAAAACACAAAAACGTTCTCTCTCTTTCTCTCTCCTTCTCCCTCTTTGTCTCTTTCTCTCCTTCTCTTTTTCACTTGCGGAGCCTCGAGGACCTCCTCAGACCTTCGC
>Ga0315287_10007090_pt1 | contig 11219 bp, 6 predicted proteins | sample YL17G11_0_MG_FD_205037 | JGI IMG/M metagenome (GOLD analysis project Ga0315287, IMG submission 205037) | Sediment microbial communities from Yellowstone Lake, YNP, Wyoming, USA - YL17G11_0 | ecosystem: Environmental > Aquatic > Freshwater > Lake > Sediment | place: USA: Wyoming | collected...
CGGCGATCCTCGCCGCGCTTCGGAGGTCGCCTCCGTCCTGGACCGCTCTGGCCGGATCAGGTCTCTTTCTGGCGGCCTTTGGTTTTAAGATCGCCATCGTCCCGTTTCACATGTGGGCTCCGGACGTCTATGAGGGCGCGCCCACTCCGGTTACGGCCTTTTTCTCGGTCGTTCCCAAGGCGGCCGGACTAGCCGTCCTCATGCGCCTCCTGGCTCCGTTTTGGGCCGGGGCGGGAAGACCCGGGCAACTCCGTTGGCTGCTTGGGACTGCGGCCGCTCTGACTATGATCGTCGGAAACCTGGCGGCTCTCCGCCAGAGGAACATCAAGCGGATGCTCGCTTATTCAAGCATCGCTCATACGGGCTACGCGCTCATCGCCGTGATCTCGGGGGACGGCCCGGGTCTGGCCTTCTACCTTGTCGTCTATGCTTTCATGAACATCGGCGCGTTCAGCGCCGTCGTGGTTTTGGGACGGAGCGAAAAGGAACGTCTGGATCTCGATGAATTCGCCGGGATCGGCTTAAGGTCGCCTTGGATCGGGGCCATGCTGTCCGTGTTCCTGCTCTCTCTGGCCGGATTTCCGCCGACCGGCGGGTTTCTGGCCAAATTCATGGTCTTCGGCGCCGCCGTTGAACGCGGTTTGAGCGGCCTCGTCATCATCGCCGTTCTGGCCAGCCTGGTTTCCGTCTATTACTACCTCCGGATCATCGTCGTCATGTATATGAGCCCTGCCCTCGAGGAGGTCGGCCTCGAAGGCGACCAGCCCGGCGTCTTCCTTGCGCTCTTCTTCTGCCTCTACGCCGTCCTCCAGCTCGGGGTAGCGCCGGGGAACATTCTGGCGTTCATCAAGCGGGCCATGACTTTCTAGGTGGGAAAAAGCGCTGGAGCAGGACATAAGCCGAATTCTGTTCCCGCCGAAGCGGGGGCGGTTATTTGTCTGGCCCCCCGGTTGCCCGGGGGGACGAGCGACCTACCCACCCCATGGGACGGGCCGTCCCAAAGCGGGGTTCGTTTGGTCTTGCTCCGGATGGGGTTTGCCCTGCTCCCGATGTCACCACCGGGACGGTGAGCTCTTACCTCGCCATTTCACCCTTGCTCCCCGGAAAGGCTGGGCCGTTCCCGGAGGGCGGTGTGTTTTCTGTGGCACTTTCCCCCGGTCTCCCGGAGTCGCCGTTAGCGACCATCCTGCCCTTTGGAGTTCGGACTTTCCTCCCCTTCGTCCCCGGTGTCGGGTGAAGGAGCAACCGCCTCGCCTACTCCAGCAGTTATCTTTATACCATATTGTTCGAGTTTCTTATAGAGGTTGCTTCTCGGCGTGTCGATTTCCCTGGCCGTCTGGGAGATGTTCCAGCCGTTGGACCGAAGCTTGGCCAGGATGAATTCCTTTTCGGCGATCTCGCGGAATTCCTTGAGCGTCCGGACGCCGGCCTCGTCCGGGAGATCGACCTCTTTCTCTTCACGGAACTGCTCGGGCAGGTCCATCTTATCGATGACGTCCTTTTCCGTGAGGATGATGAGCCGCTCCACGACGTTTCTGAGCTCTCGAACGTTTCCTTTCCAGAAGTGGCCGACAAGGGCGGCCATGGCTTCGCCGCTGAATGTCTTCGGTTTGAAGTTGTTCTCCTCGCAGAATGTCCGCGTGAAATACCCGATCAGGAGGGGGATGTCCTCCTTCCTCTCGCGAAGAGCCGGCGAATAGAGAGGGACCACGTTCAGCCTGAAGAAAAGGTCCTCCCTAAACCGTCCCTCCTTCATCTCCGCCCGCAGGTCTTTGTTGGTGGCGGCGATGACCCTGACGTCGACCTTGCCGATCTTGGCCGATCCGACACGCTGGACTTCTCCCTCCTCCAGGACCCGGAGAACCTTGGATTGAGTCTTCAGGCTCATGTCCCCGATCTCGTCCAGAAAGATCGTGCCCCCGTCGGCTTGTTCAAATTTTCCCATCTTCCGTTCCGTGGCGCCGGTGAACGCCCCCTTCTCATGGCCGAAGAGTTCCGATTCGATGAGCTCTTCGGGGATCGCGGCGCAGTTGACTTGGACGAATTTCTCCTTGGCCCGGAGGCTTCGGGCGTGGATGGCCCGGGCGATGAGCTCCTTTCCCGTTCCGCTTTCCCCGTGGATCAGGATCGTGGCGTTGGTCGGGGCCGTCTTGAGGATCTCCTTCCAGAGGTTCCTGATCAGTTCATGTTCGCCGATGATCTCATAACGCTTCTCGGACCGTTTTCTCAGATCAAGACACTCGGTCCGGAGCTTGTTCCGGTCGAGGGCGTTCCGGATGCTCAACAGGACGCGCTCACGGTGCAGGGGTTTCTCGAGGAAATCGAAGGCCCCGAGCTTGGTGGCCTCGACCGCGGTCTGGATCGTCCCCTGCCCTGAGATCATGATGACCTCCGGGGAAGACGGCCTGCCCTTGATCTCAGCCAGTATCTCGAGGCCATCGCGTCCCGTCATCTTGATGTCAAGCAGGATGAGGTCCAGCCCGACGGTCTCCCGGATGATTTCCAGGGCGTCTTCTCCGTTCGAGGCCTCCAGAAGTGAATAGCCCTCATACTCCAGGATCATTTTGAGGGATTTACGGATGTTCTCTTCGTCGTCCACAACCAGGATCTTGGCCTTGCGTTCATTCTTCATCGCGCGTCCGTCCTTCGCCCCGGAATTCTATCATGTTTCCCGAACCCGTCCAAGCCCGCCCTCCCGGGGTAAGGAAGCATCTTATTTCGTGTGATTGAATCGGCAAGGGCTGAATTCTTATTGGGCGGCTCCAGGCCGCTCGCAGGTCCCCTCGCCGGGCCAAAGAAAGCTTGTCCGACACGATGGAACTGCTGTAAGATTCTGCCATGAAATGTAAAAGGAATTTACGGATGCGTGCCAAGTCGGTTCCGCGGTCTTCGTGTAGGCCATATGGTATGAATATTGCTGCTAAAATAAGACGATGAAGAATAAAGCGCCGGCCGCCTTCTGCGTTTCAACCATCCTTTTGGCAACCGCACTTTCCGCATTTCCCGTACCTTCTCCCCTGCAGAACGCCTCCAAATATTTCGTCTTGGACAACGGCCTCAAGGTCATCCTTTACGAGAAGCCCGGCTTGCCGCTCGTCAACATATCGGCCGCCGTGAACGTCGGAACGAAGGATGAACCCGAAGGATCGAGCGGCCTCGTCCACCTCCTGGAACACGGCATCCTCTTCCGGGGGACGGAATTCAGAAGCGGGACGGAGATCAGCCGCGATATCCGGCGAAACGGTGCTTATTTCAATGCTTTTACGGGCCAGGACCTGGCCGTTTTCGAGATCTCCCTGCCGTCCGACCGGTTCGACTTCGGCCTGGTAAACCAGAAGGAGATCCTGTTCAACTTCGATGTCACGGCCGAAGAGCTCGAAAAGGAGAAGGACATCATCCTGGAAGAGATCCGTATGGTCCGGGACGACCCCAGGAAGTACGCGGCTTCGCTCGTTTACCAGAACCTGTTCAAAGGTCACCCCTACAGGAACCCGGCCTATGGGTCGGCGGAAGACCTCCGGAACATCACCCCGGACAAGCTCAAGGAATTCTACGCGTCCTTCTTCGTCCCCGGCAACTGTTCCTTGGCCGTGGTCGGGGATCTTCCCCTCAAGGACATGGAAGAGAAGGTCAGGGCCGTGTTCTCGTCCGTCAAGGGTGCTGACTTCAAGCCCGCGACATTTGAAAAGGCCGCCCTCCTTGGGAAGAGTGTGGAGGTCCGGGAGGAGATGGACGTCCAGGAGGCTTATCTCGCCATCGGTCTCATCGGTCCCGATTATAACAACCCCGACCAGTACGCGGTCGATCTGCTGACCGAGATCCTGGGCCGCGGGCTCAATCCGATGCTGAATTCCGCATTGAGGGCGAGATGGGACCTCGTCCAGACGGTCAGTATGAACTACTCCGCCCATAAATATGGCGGGGCTCTCATGGCTTTTTTCACGCTCGACCCGAAGGATGTCTCCATGGCAAGGACTGAGGCGCTCCGCTTCCTGAACCAGGTTAGGGACCTGAACTTTGCCAAGGAGGACTACTTAGGCCAGGATCAACTCTATGTCTTTGACTACCTGAGGAGCGCCAAGGCCCAGGTCAGGTTCAGCTCCCAAAAAGCTCAGGAGACGGGCCTGCTCCTCGCCGGCTCCCTGGCCCGCCACTTCCTTCTTGTCGAGGGCAAGGGCGACAAAGAAGGTTTCCTGGCCAGGATCGATCGTGTCAATTCGAGCGATCTCCGGAAGGCTGCGGCAAAATACTTGAGCAAAGGAGAAGGTGTCGTTGTCACCATCGTGCCTAAAAGAAAGTTCTGAACCGGCCGGCGGGCCGGCCGGGAAAATGGCCGGACTCCTCTCCTCCGGCCTTCTCGTCCTTGCCCTGGCTGGAGGCGTCCTGGCCGGGCAGGACTCGGGACCATGGAGGAACCCGCCGCGCCGGAACACTCTGGATAACGGCCTCACCTGCATATTCCAAAAGGATGATTCCTCCGAGCTCACCTGGCTCCTCCTTCTCATCCGGGGCGGGAAGAGCGCCGAACCCGCCGGGAAGAGCGGGCTGGCTTACCTGACCACTCGGTTGGCTGTCGAGATTCCGGACGAGGGGAAGGTCCGGGACCTCATGCTCCAATCCACGCGCCTTTCCGTGGCCTCCTTCGAGGACTGCACGCTTATCAGCGTCCAATGCCTCTCCGGCAACCTCGAGGACGCGCTGAAGATCGTCAGCAAGATCATCCGGGATCCGCTGTTCTCTGGACTGAGGATCGACGCCATCGTTAAGAACATGGATCACCAGGGGAAGGCCGAGCTTGATTCCGCCTCCAATGCCGGGCACGCCGAGTGTATGCGGGCATTTTTCGGTCCCGAAGGATACGGGGGGGCGGGCTGGGGAACCGAAGAAAGCCTGAAGTCCATCCGTAAAAACGACATCACCCAATTCTACGAGACCTATTTCAAGGCTTCCAACATGGTTCTGTCCATTGCTTCCGACCTGGAAGAACCCGTGGTCGCCGGTCATGTCAAAAAATATTTCGGAGGCATCAAGACCGGGACCCGCGCGGAAATCCGCCCGAGTGCCATCACGGTCCCGGCGGAAAGGCGGATCTACAGGGAAAAAGAGGCCAAGCAGTCGTATCTGGGCCTGGGATTCCCTCTTCCCGTTCTCTCATCCCGGAATTACGCCCTCGCTTTCCTTACCGAGGACATCCTTGGCGGAGGCGTGGGTTCCCGGCTCTGGGCTCTCCGGTTCAAGGAAAGGCTCGCCTATGAAGTCAATTCAATGATCTCTTATCCGATAGGAGAAGGCATCCTTGAAGCCTATCTTGAAACCTCGCCGGAAAAGCTGGAAGCTGCCCGCTCGTCGCTCGAGAGGGTCTTCAGGGACCTGGCAGAGACCGAGCTGATCGAAGAAGACCTCGAGACCTCGAAGAACAACGCCGGGGCATCGTTCCTCAGGGCGAATGAGACCAAGGAGGCCCGCGCCAGGACCGCCGCTCTCTTTGAGGCCCGGGGCCTCGGATGTGAATTCCTGGGGGAGTTCCTCGAAGAGATCCGGAATGTAACGGTGGCCGAATTGAACGCGTTCATCAAGGACGTCTTCAATATGGACAGGTCCGTGGAGGTCATTATCGGGCCCAAGCAGGAATAGCTTAAAAAAAGGAAACCCATCCTCGGAGCCTTGGACCCTCGGAGGCCTTCGGCTGCCCTCGTCGGACGCTCATCTCAGGCTGATCTCCGCATGGTCGCTGCAGCCCTTCCCCATGCCCTCCCATCACGGCCATCGAAAAACGCTCCAGGAAGACTAACCGTCCAAGCCCCCTAACCCACACAAAACGTAAGAGACCTAAAAAAGCCCCGGGGCTCGAGTTAGTGTGCGGGAAAGCCTATTCCGCGAGTTTTTTGAAGTCCTGGAACCTCTTCTTGGCCTCTTCCGCGGCCTGCTGGAAGAGGACTTTGGCGATGTCGGGATACTGTTGGGTGAGCGTTCTGTAACGGATCTCATTGTTCAGGAACGTCTGGTAGTCTAGCTTGGGTTCCTTGGAATCGAGGCTGAGCGGGTTCTTGCCTTCCCGGGCCAACATGGGATTGTATCGGTAGAGGATCCAGTAGCCGGTGTCCACGGCGAGCTTCTCTTCAGCTTGGGTCTTGGTCATGTCGATGCCGTGGTTGATGCATGGGGAATAGGCGATGATCATGGAAGGCCCGTCGTAGGCCTCGGCCTCCAGAAAAGCCCTGAGGCACTGGTTCTGGTTGGCGCCCATGGCCACGGCCGCCACGTAGACATAACCGTAAGTCATGACCATGCGGCCGAGGTCCTTCTTGGCGGTCCTCTTGCCCGCTGCCGCGAACTTGGCCACCGATCCGGTCGGTGTCGACTTGGAAGCCTGGCCGCCCGTATTGGAGTAAACCTCGGTGTCCAGGACAAGGACATTGACGTTACGTCCCTGGGCCAGGACGTGGTCCAGCCCGCCGTAACCGATGTCGTAGGCCCAGCCGTCGCCGCCGATCGACCAGATGCTCTTTTCAATAAAGTTGTCCCGAAGCTCGGCGATCTTCATGAGCAGGGGCTTTGTCTCTGGTTTGGACTTGTCCAGCGCATCAGCAAGGGCGTCCGTCACGGCTTTGGCGGCGGCCCGGGCCTCGACGTCGATGGAATTCCAAAGGCTTTTCATCTTCTGCAGGGCGTCCATGAGGACCGGCGTCGTGCCCAAGGCCAGAAGTTTCTCCATCGTCTCGGCGAGCTGTTTCCGGTTGGCGTCCACGGCCAGTCGCATCCCGAAACCATATTCGGCGTTGTCCTCGAACAGAGAGTTCGCCCACGTCGGCCCCCGGCCCTCTTTATTCTTGCAGAAGGGTATGGTCGGGAAGGTGCCGCCGTAGATGGACGAGCAACCGGTGGCGTTGGCGACGATCATCCGGTCACCGAAGAGCTGTGTGGCCAGCTTGACGTAGGGCGTTTCGCCGCAGCCGGCGCAAGCTCCGCTGAACTCGAACAGCGGCTGAAGAAGTTGGCTACCTTTGATGGTGTCCCTCTTGAGGCCGTCCAGAACATCATAGGGGAGCTTTTCGAAAAACGCTTCGTTGACGTTCTCGCCGGCCGCCCGGGACTCTTCAATGGGGACCATTTTGAGGGCCTTGACCTTGGTCGGGCAGACCTCGACGCAGTTCTCGCAGCCGACGCAGTCCTCCACGTAGACCTGGAGCCTGTAGGCCAGGTTTCTGTCGTTCTTAGCGGTCGACTTGAGGGTCGTGAATGCCCCTGGAGCCCCAAGTAGATCCTTGGGGTCGATCTGCTTGGGGCGGATGGCGGCGTGCGGACAGATCAGGGCGCACTGGTTGCACTGGATGCAGTTTTCAGCGAGCCAGGAAGGGACCTCGGGGGCGATGCCGCGTTTTTCAAGCCGCGTCGTCCCCGTGGGCACTTGGCCGTCCAAGGGCATCTTGGAGACCGGGATGGAGTCGCCCTTGAAATGCATGATGGGCTCAATAACGTTCTTTGTAAATTCGTCGGCATCGTCGGGGACGAGCTTCGGGACGGGCGCGGAAACGGGGATTCGGGCCGGAACGGGGACAGCTTCGAGGCCGGCCGTGCCGCGGTCGACGGCCTCCCAGTTCTTTTCGACGACGTCCATCCCTTTCTTGATATAGGATTTCTTGATGGCCGTCTTGATGAGTTCGATGGCCTTGTCTTCGGGAAGGACGCCGGAGATCTTGAAGAAGCAGGCCTGCATGATCGTGTTGATCCGGGTGCCGAGTCCGAGCTCCTGGGCGAGCTTGAGGGCGTCGACGTTGTAGACCTTGAGCTTCTTGGCGATGATCGTCTGCTGCATGTCCTCGGTCAGGTGCTCGAAGACCTCATTCGCCGGCCAGGTGGAATTGATGAGGAAGACCCCTCCTTCTCGGATCCCCTCGAGGATGTCGTACCGGCCGATATAGGACGACTTGTGGAGAGCGACGAACGAGGGCTTCTGAACCAAATACTGGGACTGGATCGGGCTCTTTCCGAAGCGTAGGTGGGAGATCGTGACGCCGCCCGATTTCTTGGAATCATATTGGAAATAACCCTGGGCATAGAGGTCGGTGTTGTCGCCGATGATGGTGATGGAATTCTTGTTGGCCCCAACGGTGCCGTCCGACCCGTAGCCCCAGAATTTGCAGCTGACGACATCGCTGGGTTCGGTATCGATGTCCTCCCCGAGCTTGAGGGAAAGGCCTGTGACGTCGTCTTCGATCCCGACCGTGAAGCCCTGGGTGCAGGCACCGTCGAGGTGGTCGTAAACGGCCTTGACCATGGTCGGCGTGAACTCTTTTGAAGAGAGTCCGTATCGCCCGCCGACGACCCTGACGTTCCTTCCGAATAGGGCGACGGCGACGTCGAGGTAGAGCGGTTCGCCGAGAGAGCCCGGCTCCTTCGTCCGGTCGAGAACGGCGACCTTTCTGACGCTCGCCGGAAGGGCGGCGGCCAGGGCCTTGGCGTCGAAGGGCCTGTAGAGCCGGACCTTGACAGCTCCGACCTTCGAACCTAGCTTGTTCAGATAGCCGATGGTCTCTTCGACGGTCTCGGCGCCCGAGCCCATGATGACGATGACCTTGTCGGCATCGGGAGCCCCCACGTAATCGAAAAGGTGATAGGACCGGCCGAGGACCTTGGCTACCTTGTCCATATACTCCTGGACAATGCTAGGCGCGACATCATAATACTTGTTAACGGTCTCGCGGCCCTGGAAGTAAACGTCGGGGTTCTGCTGGCCGACCTTGATCATGGGTCGCTCGGGGCTCATGGCCCGCCTGCGGAATTCCTCGAGGTATTGGGGTTCCAGAAGCGCGGCAAGGACCTCGTAAGGGACCATCTCGACCTTCTGGACCTCGCTCGAGGTCCGGAAGCCGTCGAAGTAGCATAAAAAGGGGATCTTCGACTTTAAGGTGGCCAACTGCGAGACAATGGCCAGGTCCATGACCTCCTGGACCGAACCGGCGGCCATCATGGCGAATCCCGTGTTCCGGGCGGCCATGACATCGGAGTGGTCGCCGAAGATGGACAAGGACTGGCAGGCCAACGAACGTGCCGAGACGTAGAAAACCGTGGGCAGCATCTCGCCCGCGATCTTGTGCATGTTCGGAAGCATCAACATGAGTCCCTGGGACGCGGTGAACGTCGTGGTCAGGGCCCCGACGGAGAGGCTGCCGTGCACCGCCCCGGACGCGCCTCCTTCGGACTGGAGCTCGGCGACAGTCAGCGGCTGGCCGAAGATGTTCTTTCTGCCCTCGGAGGCCCAATCATCAGCCATCTCGCCCATGGTCGAGGATGGCGTGATGGGGTAGATCGCCGCGATTTCGGAATATGCATAAGCCACATGCGTCGCTGCCGTATTTCCATCGATGGCTTTAAATATCTTGGTCATCATTTCTCTCCTATCAATGCCTGACGGCGAAATTCTTTCTATTCCTTCAGCTCGGTCCTGCCCTCCAGGGCTTTCTTGATCGTGACCTGGTCGGCGAAATCGAGGTCCGAACCCACAGGAAGGCCCATGGCCAGCCTCGTGATCCTGATGTCGATGCCCTTTAGGAGCTTCACCAAATAAAGGGCCGTCGCCTCGCCGTCCACGGTGGGATTGGTGGCGACGATGACCTCCCGAAACTTCCCGGCTTCGATCATCTTGAGAAACTTCTCCAGGCGGAGCTCATCCGGCCCCATCCCCTTGAGAGGCGAGAGGGCGCCCAGAAGGACGTAATACCGGCCGCGATAAGCGCCGGTTTTTTCGATCGAAGAGATGTTGAACGGTTCTTCGACGACGCACAGAATATCGTCCTGGCGGTGGGGGTCCGTGCACATCCGGCAGGGATCGACATGGGTGATGTTATTACAGACGGAGCAATAGAAGATCTTCCTCTTGGCCTCCCGGATGGCTTCGGCCAGACGATCCGCGTCCTCCTGGGGAAGGCCGAGGAAGTAGAAAGCCATCCTCTGAGCGGTCTTGGCCCCGATGCCGGGAATCCGCTTCAGCTCCTCGATAAGCTCGTGGAGGGGTTCAGCGTACTCGAACATCAGAACATCCCCGGGATCTTCAGGCCGGCGCCGAGAGCCCCCAACTTTTGGCCGAGCATTCCGTCGACTTTGGTTGCGGCGTCGTTGAACGCGGCGACGACGAGATCCTGGAGCATGTCGACGTCGTCCTTGTTGACGACCTCTTTTTCGATCCGGATCGAGAGGAGGACCTTCTGGCCGTCCAGGACGACGGTCACCATGCCGCCGCCGCTCGTGCCCTCGACGCGCATCTCGGCCAGCTCCTTTTGGAGACGGTCTTGCATTTCTTTGGCTGCTTTCAGCATCTTCTGCATTTCCGCCACGTTTCTCATCGTTCGCTCCTCATAAGGCCCATTTGCGCTTATTCTTTGTTCCTGGGTTTTTTGACCGGATCGACCGAAATAACCTGGGCCTTGAAGGTGTTTATGAAGTATTGGACCGTGGGGTCCTTGAGGACGGCCGCCTTCTCCAGAGAGTCGTCGCGCGGGGCGACCTCATCCTCCCGTTCCAAGAGGCGGAGGACCATCTTTCGTCCGGTCACTGCGGACGCGACGCGCTCGATGAGCCGGGTATCTCTTTTGACCGTATCCAAATAGAACTTCTTATCGCCGGCGAAAAGAACTTCAAGCACGTCTTCCTTGATCTTATAAGACGAACATTCGGCTAGGACGGCGGTCAGGGCCGCTTTTTCCTTCCGGAGCCCTTCCAAAATCCGGGCAAAAGCGTCTTTTGCCTCAGGAGAGGGGCCTGCCGTCGTTTGGCCGGGCTTCGACTGTGTCTTGGAAGGAATATTATCAGGATGGGGGGGGGGCGAAGGCACGGACGGCGCCTCATTGTAGGCTTTCGGTGGGGGCTGGATCCCAGGCGGGGTTTGCGTCGAAGGGGCCGAGGTCCTAGACTGCCGTTCCATGGCCGTTCCCGGGGGGGCTAGGCAACGGGCCGCGCCCGGACCACCTGATGTCCCCTGACCCTTCCTGGCATCCTCAAGCTCCAGGATCAGGTCTGCGAGGGGGATGAGCCTCCTAAAGTGGCAGAGCTTGACCAGCAGGGACTCAAGATAGATCCTGGGGTGAGACGAATAGCGAAGCCCCGCCTCACCCTGCTGGAGGGCCAGAAGATAGCGGAGAAATTCTTCCGGGGAGGCCTTCTTGGATTCCTCCGTGAGGCGTCTCATCTCTTCGGCGTTCATGAACAATAAGTCTTGGGGG
>Ga0315287_10007091_pt1 | contig 11219 bp, 7 predicted proteins | sample YL17G11_0_MG_FD_205037 | JGI IMG/M metagenome (GOLD analysis project Ga0315287, IMG submission 205037) | Sediment microbial communities from Yellowstone Lake, YNP, Wyoming, USA - YL17G11_0 | ecosystem: Environmental > Aquatic > Freshwater > Lake > Sediment | place: USA: Wyoming | collected...
CAATGATAGCGCAATCCTTTGGACGGCGTGCTTCAAACAGTTCGGCAACACGCGGCAGACCGCCCGTGATGTCGCGCGTCTTCGCACCTTCCAGTGGATTACGGGCCATCACGTCACCCGCCTTCACGTGGGTGCCGGGATCGACGGACAAAATGGAGTCCACTGACAGCAGGTAACGGGCTTCGCCGCCACGAGCCAACTTGTGAACATTGCCTTGATCGTCCTTCACCACGATGGCGGGCTTAAGAGCCGTGCCGCGCTGGTTGGAGCGCCAGTCGATGATAACGCGGTTGGTGATGCCGGTCGCTTCGTCAGCGACTTCGTTCAGAGACACGCCATCAACAACATCTTCGAACTGCACGACGCCATCCACTTCCGACAGCATGGGCCGTGTGTACGGATCCCATTCAGCAAGCCGGACACCGCGCTTGACGGTGTCGCCGTCTTCCACGAACAGGCGCGTGCCATACACGACCTTGTGCACGGCGCGTTCATTGCCCTGGACATCCTCGATCACGATAGCCACGTTGCGGCCCATCACCATGAGGCGACCCTGCGAGTCCTTCATAACGTTACGGTTGCGGATGGTTATCTTGCCCTCGTGGTTTGATTCAACAAACGACTGATCAAGAACCTGTGCCGTACCGCCGATGTGGAAGGTCCGCATGGTGAGCTGTGTACCTGGTTCCCCGATGGACTGGGCCGCGATGACACCAACGGCCTCACCCATGTTGACGGGTGTACCGCGGGCCAGATCGCGTCCATAACACTTGGCGCACACACCAAACTTGGTTTCGCAGGTGAGCACCGAGCGGATGCGGATTTCAGTGACACCCGCTTTCTCGATTCTTTCTACGTGGGATTCCAGCATTTCCTCGCCAGCCTTGACAAGCACCGCATTGGTGACGGGATCGACAACGTCGGTTGCGGCGGTACGGCCGAGAACGCGCACGCCAAGTGAGACGATGACTTCACCAGCGTCAATAATCGGCCGGGTCGTGATCGAGTTCTTGGTGCCACAATCTTCCTGGCTGATGATGGCATCCTGTGCCACGTCAACGAGGCGGCGGGTGAGATAGCCCGAGTTCGCCGTCTTCAACGCAGTATCGGCAAGACCCTTGCGGGCGCCGTGGGTGGAGTTGAAGTATTCGAGTACTGAGAGACCTTCTTTGAAGTTCGAAATGATCGGCGTTTCAATGATCTCGCCCGATGGTTTGGCCATGAGGCCGCGCATACCGGCAAGCTGTTTCATCTGCGCCGGCGAACCGCGCGCACCTGAGTGGCTCATCATGTAAACCGAGTTGATCGGCTTTTCGCGACCGGTCTTCTCGTCGATCTGGACAGCCTGGATGCCGGCCATCATTTCTTCGGCAACCTTGTCCGTGCACTTGGCCCAGGCATCGACAACCTTGTTGTACTTTTCGCCCTGGGTAATCAGGCCGTCAATGTATTGCTGCTCATATTCCTTGGCGAGTTCACGGGTCGCATTGACCAACTTTTCCTTGGCCTTTGGAATAACCATATCATCTTTGCCGAAAGAAATGCCAGCTTTGTAGGCATTGTAGAAACCAAGCGCCATGATGCGGTCGCAGAACACAACTGATTCTTTCTGACCGCAGTGACGGTACACAGCGTCAATCATCTTGGAGATTTCACGCTTGGTCATAAGTCTGTTGCAGAGATCAAACGAGATGTTGGTGGAGAGCGGCAAGAGCTCGCCAATTTTCATGCGGCCAGGCGTGGTATTGATGATACGGTTGATCACCTTGCCTTCCGGGCCCACTTCCTTAACGCGGCCCTTGATCTTGGTGTGCAGCGTGATAACGCCAGCAGCCAGAGCGTGGTCGATTTCGGCCGTATTACCAAAGGCCTTGCCTTCACCGGCTTCACCATTGCGGACAATAGAGAGATAGTAGAGACCGAGCACGATGTCCTGCGACGGCACGATGATCGGCTGACCGTTGGCAGGATGTAGCACGTTGTTAGTGGACATCATCAACACGCGGGCTTCAAGCTGCGCTTCCAGCGACAGCGGCACGTGAACGGCCATTTGGTCGCCGTCGAAGTCGGCGTTGAACGCGGTGCAGACCAGCGGATGCAGCTGAATCGCCTTGCCTTCGATCAGCACGGGCTCGAAGGCCTGGATGCCAAGGCGATGGAGGGTTGGCGCGCGGTTGAGCATGACGGGATGCTCGCGGATCACCTCGTCGAGGATATCCCAGACTTCCGGCTTTTCCTTTTCAACCAGCTTCTTAGCCTGTTTCACGGTGGAAGAAAGACCCTTGGCCTCGAGCCTGGAGTAGATGAAGGGCTTGAACAGTTCGAGCGCCATCTTCTTCGGCAGGCCACACTGATGCAACTTCAGCTCCGGACCCACAACGATCACCGAGCGGCCAGAATAGTCCACGCGCTTGCCGAGCAGGTTTTGGCGGAAACGGCCCTGCTTGCCCTTGAGCATATCGGCGAGCGACTTCAGCGGACGCTTGTTTGCACCCGTGATCACGCGGCCACGACGACCATTATCGAACAGGGCGTCAACCGACTCCTGCAACATGCGCTTCTCGTTGCGCACAATAATGTCTGGCGCACGCAGCTCGATCAGGCGCTTCAGACGGTTGTTGCGGTTGATCACGCGACGGTAGAGGTCATTGAGATCGGACGTGGCAAAGCGGCCACCGTCAAGGGGAACCAGCGGACGAAGCTCGGGTGGAATGACCGGAACCTGCGTCAGGATCATCCACTCGGGGCGGTTGCCGGAGTCGATGAAGGAGTCGACGATCTTCAGACGCTTGGCAATTTTCTTGGGCTTGAGGTCGCCGGTTGCCGTCTTGAGCTCCTCGCGAAGCTCCTCGCGAAGCTGTTCCAGATTAATGGCCATCAGCATCTCACGCACGGCTTCAGCACCTATGGACGCCGTAAAGCTGTCGTCGCCATAGTCTTCCTGCGCTTTGATATGCTCGCTTTCGGTCAGCGTCTGGCGCGGCTTGAGGGGGGTGAGGCCCGGCTCAAGCACGATATACTGTTCGAAATAGAGCACGCGCTCCACTTCCTTGAGCTGCATGTCGAGCAGCATGGAGATACGCGATGGCAACGACTTCAGGAACCAGATATGCGCTACCGGGGCTGCCAGTTCAATATGGCCCATGCGCTCCCGCCGCACCTTGGACAGAGTGACTTCCACGCCGCATTTTTCGCAGATGATGCCCTTGTACTTCATGCGCTTGTACTTGCCGCACAAGCATTCATAGTCCTTCACAGGTCCAAAAATGCGTGCACAGAACAGGCCGTCTCGCTCCGGCTTGAAGGTACGGTAATTGATGGTTTCCGGCTTCTTTATTTCACCAAAAGACCAAGAGAGGATCTTTTCAGGTGAAGCGATGGAAATGCGTATTTGATCGAATGTCTGCGCCGTAACTGCTGGGCTGAAAACGTTCATGACCTCTTGGTTCATGTGTCTTGGCTCCTTCTTTCGAATTCTAGTAAATTATGACTGCTGGGAATTTTGCAATTCCACATTGAGGCTGAGCGAACGCATCTCCTTGACCAGCACGTTGAAGCTTTCCGGAATGCCTGACTCGAAGGCGTCATCACCACGCACAATGGCTTCATAAACCTTTGTACGACCGGCTACGTCGTCCGACTTCACTGTCAGCATTTCCTGCAGCGTGTACGCAGCGCCATAGGCTTCCAAAGCCCACACTTCCATTTCGCCGAAGCGCTGGCCACCGAACTGTGCCTTGCCACCGAGAGGTTGCTGAGTCACGAGCGAGTATGGACCAATGGAACGAGCGTGGATTTTGTCGTCCACCAGATGGTGCAGCTTCAGCATATAGATGTAGCCAACCGTCACCTGCCGATCGAACACTTCGCCGGTCTTTCCGTCGTAAAGCGTTGACTGGCCGGATGTGGCAAGGCCGGCATCGGCGAGCATCCTGGCGATGTCTTCTTCGCGCGCGCCGTCAAACACCGGCGTTGCAATGGGAACACCACGACGAAGGTTTTCGGCGGACTCAACCAATTGGTTATCGTCCAGGCCGTCAAGCTCGTCATTCTTGCCATAGATCTTCGACAATCCATCGCGCAGCGGCTTAATCTTCTGGGTCTCCTGGTAAGCGTCGAGCATCTGGCTCACCTGCTTGCCAAGGCCTGCACAGGCCCAGCCCAGATGGGTTTCGAGAATCTGGCCCACGTTCATGCGCGACGGCACGCCCAGTGGATTGAGGACGATATCAACATGAGTGCCATCTTCTAGAAATGGCATGTCTTCAATCGGCACGATGCGTGAAACTACACCCTTGTTGCCATGGCGTCCGGCCATCTTGTCGCCCGGCTGGATCTTGCGCTTAACGGCTACGAAGACCTTGACCATCTTCATCACGCCGGGAGGCAACTCGTCGCCACGCTGCAGCTTTTCAACCTTGTCAAGGAAGCGCGTTTCCAGGCGCTTCTTCGCCTCATCGTACTGCAGCTTCATGGCTTCCAGTTCGGCAATCGACTTCTCGTTGTCGAGAGCAATGCTCCACCACTGCGAACGTGGAATGTCTTCCAGGTTCTTTGGTGTGATCTTGCCTTCGATCTTGTGTCCGCGCGGACCGCCCGTGGCGGTCTTGCCACTCATGAAGTCATGCAGACGGCCATAGGCGTTACGATCCAGAATCTTGAGCTCATCGTCACGATCCTTGGCGAGCCGTTCGATCTCCTCGCGTTCGATGGCGAGTGCACGTTCGTCTTTGTCCACGCCGTGGCGGTTGAACACGCGCACTTCAACGACCGTACCGGCTACACCCGGTGGCAGGCGCAGCGAGGTGTCGCGAACGTCAGAGGCCTTTTCACCGAAGATTGCGCGCAGCAATTTTTCTTCCGGTGTCATGGGAGACTCGCCCTTGGGCGTTATCTTGCCGCAGAGAATGTCGCCTGGTTTCACTTCGGCACCAATATATACAATGCCGGCTTCGTCGAGGTTCTTGAGGGATTCTTCACCGACGTTTGGTATGTCGCGGGTGATTTCCTCAGGACCAAGCTTGGTATCACGCGCCATCACATCGAATTCCTCAATGTGGATGGAGGTGAATACGTCGTCCTTCACGATGCGCTCTGACAGGAGGATGGAATCCTCGAAGTTGTAACCATTCCACGGCATGAAGGCCACCAGCACGTTCTGGCCGAGGGCGAGATCGCCGAGATCGGTAGACGGACCGTCGGCAATGATGTCACCGGCTTTGATCTGGTCACCGACACGCACCAGCGGACGCTGGTTGATGCAGGTGTTCTGGTTCGAGCGCTGGAACTTTGCCAGGGTGTAGATGTCGACACCCGACTTGGATGGATCGGTTTCTTCTGTGGCCCGGATCACGATGCGCTTTGCGTCGACCTGGTCCACGACGCCGGTGCGGCGAGCCGCAAAGGCAGCACCGGAATCACGGGCCACAATGGATTCCATGCCGGTACCGACCAGTGGGGCATTGGTGCGAACCAACGGTACGGCCTGGCGCTGCATGTTGGAACCCATGAGAGCGCGGTTGGCGTCATCGTTCTCGAGGAAAGGGATAAGCGCTGCGGCAACTGAAACCAACTGCTTTGGCGACACATCCACATAGTCGATCTTGTCGGCGGGAACCGGCAGCACGTCGCCATAATTGCGGGCGATAACCAGGTCTTCGGCGAAGTGATTGTCCTTGGTAAGTTCCACGTTGGCCTGGGCAATAAAGTGCTTGCCCTCTTCGATGGCAGAAAGGTAGACCACGTCCTTGGAGACCTTGCCGTTAGTCACGGTACGATAAGGCGTTTCAATAAAGCCGTACTTGTTTACGCGGGCATAGGTTGCCAGCGAGTTGATGAGACCGATGTTCGGTCCTTCCGGCGTTTCAATCGGGCAGATACGGCCATAGTGAGTGGGATGCACGTCGCGCACTTCGAAGCCAGCACGCTCGCGGGTCAATCCGCCAGGTCCAAGGGCCGACAGACGACGCTTGTGCGTGATCTCAGACAGAGGGTTGGTCTGGTCCATGAACTGCGACAGCTGCGAGGATCCGAAGAACTCGCGGACGGCAGCGGCCGCTGGCTTGGCATTGATCAGGTCATGCGGCATCACGGTGTCGATATCCACCGATGACATGCGCTCTTTGATGGCACGCTCCATGCGAACAAGTCCAAGGCGGTACTGGTTTTCCATCAATTCGCCGACTGAGCGGACACGGCGGTTGCCGAGATGGTCGATGTCGTCTACCTCTCCCTTGCCATCGCGCAGTTCGCACAGCGTCTTGATCACGGCCAGCACGTCTTCCTTGCGCAGGACACGCATAGTGTCTGGCACATCGAGTTCGAGTCGCATGTTCATCTTGACGCGGCCAACGGCCGAGAGGTCGTAGCGTTCTGCATCGAAGAAAAGGCCGTTGAACAGGCCTTCGGCCGATTCACGGGTTGGTGGTTCGCCGGGGCGCATGACGCGGTAAATTTCGATGAGCGCCTGCTCATAACTTTCAACCTTGTCGGCCTTGAGCGTGTTGCGGATATAGGCGCCCGTATTGATATGGTCGATGTCGAGAAGGTTCAGCTTGGCAAAGCCCGCTTCCTTTAGTGTTTCCAGAACCTTCTCATCAATCTCGTCACCAGCTTCGGCGAAGATTTCGCCGGTTGAACCGTTCACCAGTTCGTCGGCGATGTAGCGGCCAAACAGGTCCTCGTCGCGCACCAGCAAATGCTTGGTGCCGTCCTCGGCAATCTTGCGGGCAAGGCGGGGCGTGATCTTCTTGCCGGCCTCCACGACTACAGCCTTGGTCTTAGCGTCAATCAGATCAACGGTAGGCTTGATGCCCTTGTAGCGGTCAACCACGAACGAAGTCTTCCAGCCATCCTTCGTATGGGTGTATTCAACCGAGCTGTAGAATTCGTGCAGGATTTCTTCGCTACTCATGCCGAGCGCGTAGAGAAGCGTGGTGATCGGCAGCTTGCGGCGGCGGTCAATACGCGCAAACACGATGTCCTTGGGGTCGAACTCGAAGTCGAGCCAGGAACCCCGGTAGGGAATGATGCGGGCAGCAAAAAGCAGCTTGCCAGACGAGTGGCTCTTGCCCTTGTCATGGTCAAAGAACACGCCAGGCGAACGATGCATCTGAGAGACGATAACCCGCTCGGTGCCATTCACCACGAAGGTGCCGTTGGAGGTCATAAGCGGAATGTCGCCCATGTAGACGTCCTGCTCCTTGATGTCCTTCACTGACTTTGCCTGGGTGTCGGGATCGATTTCAAACACGATGAGCCGCAGCGTCACCTTGAAGGGTGCGGCAAAGGTCATGCCGCGCTGCTGGCACTCATCGACGTCAAACTTCGGCTGCTCGAACTCGTAGCGTACGAATTCGATCACGGCCTGGCCGGAAAAGTCAGTGATCGGGAACACGGATTTGAACACGGCTTGCAGGCCTTCGTCCACCCGCCCGCCTGCGGGCTCCTTTATTTGAAGAAACTGATCATAAGATTCTTTTTGCACCTCAATGAGGTTCGGCATGACGGCAACTTCAATGCCCTTGCCGAATACTTTGCGGATGCGTTTCCGACTTGCGACCGTATGTGTCTCAGCCATGTGATTTCCTTGTCAGTCTAACTTTTCCAAGCGATTAATACGGCTTGTCTGAGGTCCTTTTCTCAAGAACTTCAAATAAGCCGTCTGGCAAACTCATATCTTACAAACCCCCGACACCCGTTTTGCGGGTGTCAGGGTAACTCAATTACTTCAGCTCAACCTTGGCACCAGCCGCTTCGAGCTTCTTCTTCGCGGCCTCAGCATCTGCCTTGTTTATGCCTTCCTTTACGGCTTTCGGAGCCGCTTCTACCAGGTCCTTGGCTTCCTTGAGGCCGAGACCGGTGATGGCGCGAACTTCTTTGATCACTTCGATCTTCTTGTCACCGGCGGCCACAAGCATGACCGTAAATTCGGTCTTCTCTTCGGCAGCAGCAGCAGCAGGTCCAGCAGCGACAGCAGCAGCTACAGGAGCAGCGGCGGATACACCCCACTTCTCTTCAAGCATCTTTGAAAGTTCGGCAGCTTCCAGAACCGTCAGGCTCGAAAGGTCGTCTACGATTTTGCTGAGATCAGCCATCTTATTTTCTCTCTTCTCTTAAGTCGGTTTATAATAACAATGGGTGGTCAGGCCGTCAGGCAGCCTTGTCTTTGGTGGCGTAGGCATTGATCACGCGTGCGATCTGGCCGCCAGGAGCTGCCAGGATACCTGCAATACGGGTACCCGGAGTCTGGATCGTGCCGATGATCTTTGCCCTCAACTGGTCGATTGAAGGCAGTTCCGCGAGAGCCTTGACTGCAGCAGCATCCAGAATGGTTTTGCCGAGAGCACCGCCCAGTACAACGAACTTGTCGTTCAACTTGGCGAAGTCAGCGGCAACCTTGGGAGCCGATACGGGATCCTTAGCGTAAGCTATCATGGTAGGTCCTGTGAACAGGCCCTTGATCCCGGTTGCGTCAGTGCCATCCAGAGCAAGCTTTGCGAGACGGTTCTTCGCCACCTTGATGGTAGCGCCCGCCAGAGACATCTTGCCCCTCAGATCATTTATCTGATTGACCGTAAGTCCCTTGTTGTGGGCGACAACGATAACGCTGGTGTTCTTGAACACAGCGTTGAGCGTTGAGACAAGCTCTGTTTTTTCAGCTCTTTCCACTTGCTCTCTCCTTTTTGATGCAAGCACGTCATTGTGCTTTGCATCGTTGGACTAGCCGCTCGAACATCACCCACATGAGCAGGTGAGGCCCTTTGCGGCGCTCACTTGCCTGTCCCCTTACTTCGTTGCCGAAGATTAGGTCCTTGAGGTCTAAACCGACTAAGGGAACACCCCATATGGTGTTCCTTTTTTCAATTTCGACACCCATCTCATGCAGGCTTGGCGTTTAAGCGAGGAAGACCTCACGCCTGCAATCTCGGACAGGTAGAACCAGAATTGTAGAAACTCTGGCTAACCCCTTGAAAATGCTTAAACATAACCAAGGGGAAGCTATGGTTAGGCAGCTGTTACGCTGTTCAGATCGAGCTTCAGGCCAGGGCCCATGGTCGATGAAATGGATACCTTCTTGAGGAAAGTTCCCTTCGAACCGGATGGCTTCTGCTTGTTCACGGCATCCACGAAGGCGCGGATGTTGCCAGCGATCTGTTCTTCGCTGAAGCTTGCCTTGCCAATACCAGCCTGCACGATGCCGGACTTCTCCACGCGGAACTCAACAGCGCCACCCTTAGCGGCCTTGACCGCCGCGGTGATGTCCATGGTAACGGTGCCAACCTTGGGGTTTGGCATCATGCCACGCGGACCGAGAACCTTGCCGAGTCGGCCCACTAAGCCCATCATATCCGGGGTTGCGATGCAACGGTCGAAATCCAGGGTGCCCTTGCTGACAATTTCAAAAAGGTCTTCGGCGCCAACCAAATCAGCACCGGCCTTCCTCGCTTCTTCAGCCTTGGCGCCCTTGGCAAAAACGCCAACACGAACCGTACGGCCCGAACCATTCGGCAGGGCGCACACGCCGCGCACCATCTGATCGGCATGGCGCGGATCAACACCGAGGTTCATGGAGATCTCGATGGTTTCATCGAATTTGGCGGTAGCCTTGGCCTTCACCAGCTTCACGGCGTCGGCAAGACCGTAAAACTTCGTGCGGTCGAGGCCTTCGACATTCTTCGTAATACGCTTGGGTACTTTGCTCATCTGACTACTCCACAACCTGAAGGCCCATGGACCTCGCAGAACCAGCAATTTCACGCGCTGCTGCATCTACGTCGCGTGCGTTCATACCCTTCAGCTTCTGGGTGGCGATCTCGCGGCACTGAGCCATGGTCACTGTGCCCGCGCTGGTCTTACCGGGCTCCTTGGAACCCGCAGTGATTTTGGCAGCCTTCTTCAGGAAGTAGGAAGCCGGTGGCGACTTCATCTCGAAGGTGAAGGATTTGTCCTGGAACGCGGTGATCACGACAGGAACCGGTGATCCCTGCTCCATCTTTTGCGTGGCAGCATTGAATGCCTTGCAGAATTCCATGATGTTAAGACCGCGCTGTCCGAGCGCTGGCCCGATTGGCGGAGACGGGTTTGCCTGCCCCGCCGGCACTTGTAACTTGATATAACCGACAACTTTCTTAGCCATTTATCTTCCCCCGCCGGAAAATTCCGGCTGTTTGAGGTTAGTGGTCCGGGTTTTACGCCTCCCACCGGGTGTAGAACACGAGATTAAGCTCAACGAAGCTTTTCCACCTGCCCATACTCGAGTTCGACTGGCGTTGGCCTGCCGAAAATAGAGACCGCAACCTTAAGGCGCGACCTTTCTTCATCCACTTCCTCAACTTGTCCGTTGAAGGAAGCAAAAGGACCATCCGCCACACGCACCTGCTCGCCAATTTCGAATCTGATGCTGGTCTTTGGCTTATCCACACCCTCAGCCACCTGGTTGAGGATGCGGTTGGCCTCGGCATCTGTGATCGGAATCGGCTTTGAATCCGAACCCAGGAACCCGGTGACCTTCGGCGTGTTCTTGATCAGGTGGAAGGCTTGATCGGTTAATTCCATCTTTACAAGCACATAGCCCGGAAAGAAGCGACGCTCGCTCTTGATCTTGCGACCTCGTCGAACTTCGATAACCTCCTCGGTCGGAACGAGCACCTGCTCAAAGAGGTCGCCAAGACCCTTTTGAACCGATTGTTCCTTTATAGATTCGGCCACTTTCTTCTCGAAATTCGAGTAGGCGTGAACGATATACCAGCGCTTTGTCATGCTTGTCCTGTAGCTTCGAGGGTTCCCTTTAGAGACCTAGGAGCACCTTGTCGATACCATATTTCAGAATGGCATCTACGCCCAAAAAGAACAACGAAGCGGCCGTGACCATGATGAGTACCATAATAGTCGAGACCATCACCTCGCGCCGCGAGGGCCAGGTAATCTTGTTGGTCTCTTCGCGAACTTCCTGGATGAACTCTACTGGACTGATTTTGGCCATTTGTTATTCCTTGAAACTGGCAGGGGCAGAAGGGCTCGAACCCTCGGCCTGCGGTTTTGGAGACCGCCGCTCTACCAACTGAGCTATACCCCTAACTGGTGTTACTCCGTAATTTTGGCAACAACGCCGGCGCCGACGGTACGACCGCCTTCACGGATAGCAAAGCGGAGCTTCTCTTCCATGGCGATGGGGGTGATCAACTCGACATCAAAGGCGATGTTGTCGCCGGGCATCA
>Ga0315287_10007092_pt1 | contig 11218 bp, 11 predicted proteins | sample YL17G11_0_MG_FD_205037 | JGI IMG/M metagenome (GOLD analysis project Ga0315287, IMG submission 205037) | Sediment microbial communities from Yellowstone Lake, YNP, Wyoming, USA - YL17G11_0 | ecosystem: Environmental > Aquatic > Freshwater > Lake > Sediment | place: USA: Wyoming | collected...
TGACGATATTTTCGATATGATAAAGCGGATAGGAGACGCGGGTGTTCTCCGTCTTCGATTGGTCATCGAAATCAATGGTGCCATCGGCCTTGAGTACAACGTTCTCGAGCAACGCATCGCGCCTGATTGCATGGTAAATTTCAGGCTCAGTCGCGACCGACAGGTTAATGCACTTGGCATAGCATCCGCCTTCGAAGTTGAAGACGCCGTCGTTGTCCCAGCCGTGCTCATCATCGCCGATCAAAGCGCGTTTAGGATCGGTTGACAGAGTGGTTTTACCGGTCCCGGAGAGGCCGAAAAATAGCGCCGCATCTCCTTTTAGGCCGACGTTGGCCGAGCAGTGAAAGGCGCCAATGCCCTTCAGTGGCAGGAAGTAATTCATGATACTGAAAATGCCCTTTTTAATCTCGCCACCATACCAGGTGCCGCCGATCAGGGTCATACGCTCTTTTAAGTGGAATGCCACAAAGGTCTCACTGCGCAAACCGAGTTCTTTAAAGTTATCGGCCTGGGTCTTGCAAGCGTCGAGGATGGTCCAATCTGGCTTGAAGGTCTTCAGCTCTTCGGCAGATGGACGGATAAACATATTCTTGGCGAAGTGCGCCTTCCAGGCAATCTCCGTGACTAAACGCACCGACAAACGGGTGGCCGGATTAGCGCCACAAAAGGCATCGACGACAAATAGCGGTTTATCGTTTAAGCGGCCGCTCACCAGGGTCTTTAGTTTATTCCAGACGTCTTGCTGCATCGGCTGGTTATCCGACCCGGTCCCCGACCACCAGACGTTGCCTTTATTTTCCGGGTCCACGACGATGTACTTGTCTTTGGGCGAGCGACCCGTGAAGCGCCCTGTATCGACGTTGACCGCGCCCAGACTCGACACCTGCCCCTTTTCGAAACCCTGTGCATCTACGCTCGTTTCAAAGCGAAAGAGGTCTTCGTAGGACGGATTATAATAGAGCTTGGAGGCAGTATGAATGCCGAGGTTATCTAGGCCGAGGGTCTTCAGGTTCGGGTTGCCAGTCGTCATGTAAAACGTCTCCAAAATGCCTGATAAACAAGTGTAGTCCAAGATTCTCACATATCAGAAATCCCTGGACGGCTTCAGCCTCTTAATAAGAATCTTTGTGATATCAGTAGTTTGTCGATGTATCAAGGAAATATTTTACCCGGGTTGAAAAGGTTGTCAGGATCTAAAAGCTGTTTGATTTGGCGCATTAACGCCACCTCCGGCGCACTCCGCGAAAAGTGCAGATCTTTCTTCTTGAGCAGGCCAATACCATGCTCGGCGCTGATGCTGCCCTTGTAGCGCGCAAGACGCGCGAAGATCTTCAGCTCAATCTCCCGTGCTCGTGCATTAAAATCGGCGAAGGACTCCGCCTTATTAAGGCCGACGTAATTAATGTGGAGGTTGCCATCACCGATATGGCCAAACAGCACCAGTTGGATATCGGGCGGTGCCGCTGCCACCTCAATCTCCAACTCTGCGGTGAATGCTGCGAGCTGGCCGATGGCAAGTGAAATATCGTTTTTACGGATGTGGCCATGCTTGGACAGGCACTCAGTGATGTTTTCCCTAAGGCCCCAGAGTTCCTTAAATTGGGCTGACGACGTCGCCACCACCGCATCGCTGATAAGGTCGGCGGCAAAGATGCGCTCGAGCAACGGCTGCATGACATCGACCCCACCTGGACCCTCCTCCACCTCGAGCAAGACGTAATAAGGCGAGCGCTCGGCAAAGGGCGAGCGCGCCTGAGGTGCATGCTGCAGTACGATTTCATGCGCGGCCCGGGTGAAAAATTCAAAGGCCGTTAGCTGCACCCCAGCCTTGCCACACTCGCTTAGGATCTGCAAAATAGCGTCAAATCCCGCCACCCCCATGACGCTAACCTGCATGTTGCGCGGCGGCGGAGTCAAACGCAGGGTCGCGCGGGTGACGATCCCCAGCGTGCCCTCAGAGCCGATGAACAACTGGCGCAGGTCATAGCCGGTGTTGTTCTTACGTAGGCCGGTGTTCATGTCCAGAATCTCACCACTCGGCAGTACAACCTCTAACCCCAACACCTGCTCACGCATACCGCCAAAACGGATGAACTTGACACCGCCAGCGTTAGTGGCGATGTTGCCGCCGATCTGGCAGCTACCTTTGGCGGCGAGATCGAGGGGAAAGAACAAGCCAACGTCCCTGGCAGCCTCTTGCACTTGCTGGGTGGTAATCCCTGCTTCAACCCGTATGGTTTGACCAACCTCGTCTAGCTCCTCGATCTTCGCCATGCGGCTGAGCGACAACACGACCTCGCCATCCGTCGCCATGGCGGCTCCGGCCAGACCGGTTCGGCCACCGCTAGGCACAATCGCCAGCTGCTCTTGGTGACAAAACCTAACGACAGCGGCGACCTCGGCGGTCGAGGCCGGCAGCACAATGACTCCTGGCTTGGGTTGATACACTCGGGTCCAATCGCGCCCATAGGCTTCCAGATCACTGGGGTTGGTCAGCACGTTGGCGGCACCGATTAATTGGCGCAGGTGGGACAGAGCGGACTCTTGTAGCATCATGGGCTCCTTTGAGGCGGGTCGTTCGCAGGATACCAACGAGACCGTGGTGCTGCTACAGCTGGTTCATAAAAGCTGTGAGCACCTCGTCCTGCCGATCACGCAGTTCGCCCACCGCCGGTTGCGCCGCCCCTTCCTGGCCGTTTTCCAGGATGCAAAAGGCGACCATGCCGTGCGTTGGGTGGCGAAAGTAGCCAGCGATGGCCGACACCGCAATCGGCTCGGTCAGGGTGCCGGTCTTAGCGCGGATAAGGCCTTTAAGTTCGACCGCGTCACCTTTGCCAAAACGCTTCTTCAATGTACCGTCCCAGCCCGTGGCAGGAAGGCTCGCCAGAAATTCCGGAAAGACCTCCATATGCCTCGCCATATAAGCAAGGACGTCGACCACCTGCCGCGCGCTAAGGCGGTTTTCGGTGGCCAAGCCTGAGCCATTTTCCAGGACAAAGGTTGAGGTGATCCCGACGTCCTTAATCAGAAAATTGCGCAACACCTGGACCCCGTTAACGAAGCTGCCGGAGCCACGAGCCTCCGCCTCCCCCTGCATCGGGTAAGCCGCGCCGAGGCGCTTAACCAGGACATCGGCGATGAAATTGTTCGAAAAGGTATTGAGCCCGGCGACGATTTTACGCATCTCATAACTGTCTAAAGTAATCAGCGGTGTCGCCTCCACCGGCTTAACCCCGGCCTTGACGCCGCCAGCGACGATCACCCCAGCATTTTTCAAAAAGGCCTTTAGGTTTTCTCCCGAGGCCTGAACGTCACTTGAAACGGATCGGTAGATTTTTTGCAGCGGCGTACCCAGAGCGATCGTGCCACTAACCAGCAGCCTCTCCTCTTTACCGCTGAGTCGGCGTGTCACCTGCAGCGACTTGTGCGCGCCAGCCTTGGTGGTCAGCACACTGTTTTCCACAATCACGCCGCGCAAAGGATAGGGGTCCAGACTCACTAGGGCGCTGCGGCCTGAGCGTTCGCCGGGCGCAATCGCTACGGCAAATGTGTTGAAATTGACGGCAAATGCCGACACTGGAGCATCGTAGGCATTACTCGATTGGTGCAGTCCACCCTGACGTGAGGCATCGCGGTTCTCGCTGTCAAAAAGGCTATTGTCGACCACTAGGTCACCGCTAAATTCGCGAATGCCAAGATTTTTAAGATCCGCCGCCAACTGCCACAGCTTCTCCGAGACGATAAATGGATCGCCGTCACCGACGACGATTAGATCACCCAGGATCCGGTCATTTTTGCGCTGTCCGGAATAAAATAGCTGAGTCTTGAAAGTGTAAACAGGACTAAGTTTTGTCAATATCGCCGCCGAGGTCACCACTTTGGTCACCGAGGCCGGCGCCAGCAGCTGCGCCGCCTCTTTTTGAAACAACACCTTGCCATCGCTCAGCCGTTGCACCAGTACGCCCTGAGCGACTTTCGCACCGTGCGCCACCAGCAGCTGCTCAAGGTTCGCCCCCGCATCGGCCTCGACTTTGGCGCCTTGAGCGCCGGCAGCCGCTAAAAAGAGCGCGATGGCCCCGATTGATACATTCCGGCCGATCTGAAACATCTCGATCCCCCTGTGGATTTTGCGGGCAAATAACTGTAACTAAAGATATTTATTCGACCCACCATGGTCCGCCTCTGCCTCAACCTAACGCTGCGCTGATGATGAATGGAATAACTTGGCGGTCAGCCTGCGAACTTGCTAAGTTGAGGCGCCACAAAAAGCAGCGGTGCTGCCAAACTAAGGGATACTCCATGCGCAGCGCGACAAACGACGTGACCATTATCGGCACCGGCCCCTCTGGCCTGACGGCCGCGATCTATACTACCCGGGGCGGGCTTAAAACCCAAGTCTACGCCGGGATTCAACACGGTGGCCAGCTGACGACCACGACCGAAATCGAGAACTGGCCGGGGATACGCGAAGCGATCATGGGGCCGCAGTTGATGGCCGATATGACTGCTCAGGTCGAGCGCATCGGTGCTGAGGTGGTTTACGAAGAGATCACTAAGGTCGACTTTACCCAGCGGCCGCTGAAACTCTGGGCCGGCGACCGCGAGTTTAGCTCGCACAGTGTCATTATTGCCACCGGCGCTACGGCTCGCACCCTGAAATTGCCGGCTGAGTCCGAGCTAATGGGACGTGGCCTGTCGACCTGTGCTACCTGCGACGGCTTCTTTTACAAAAATAAGAAGGTCATCGTCGTCGGCGGCGGCGACTCGGCGATGGAAGAGGCAAGCTACCTCGCCAAGCTCTGCTCAGAGGTGATCTTGATACACCGTCGCCCGGTATTTCGCGCCTCTGCGATCATGCTAGAGCGAGCTCGGAATAATCCCAAGATCAAATTCATGGTGCCATATGATGTAGTCGACACCAAGGCCGACCATACCGGTCTGATCGCTGTGGTACTAAAGAACGAAGATACCGGCAAATTAGAAGACATGCCGATCAGCGGCTTGTTTATGGCAATCGGCCATAGACCTAATTCAGGTCTGTTCAAAGACTACTTGGACCACGACGAGAACGGCTACCTCAAGGTCACCAACCACACCGAAACCAAAATCCCTGGCGTCTTCGCCGCTGGCGACATCGCCGATCACGTTTTTCGTCAGGCGATTACCGCTGCGGGCATGGGCTGCCAAGCGGGCATGCAGGCGATTCGCTACCTCGAGCACACTATTGCGACCTAAAGGCGGACTGCGGCATGGGTTTATTTTCAGCTATCAAAGACAAAGTAGTCGGCAGTGCTAGGCCACCCCTCACCGAGGCGCAGATCAAAACGGCATTAAGTGCCGTCATGGATCCAGACCTCCATCAGGACATCGTCACCTTGGGCTTCGTACGCGCCGTCGTCATCGAAGGCAGCAGCGTTTCTTTGGAGGTCAATTTAACGACACCGGCCTGCCCGGTCAAAGAGCAGCTGAAGACTCAGGTAGAAGACATCCTAAAAGCATTGCCGGGCGTCACCACGGTCCAAGTCACTATGACAGCAACTACCAGAGCTCCCGCTGCTAGTGCGGCTAGCGCTACTAACCCCTCGCTCCAGCATGTCAAAAACATCATCGCTGTCGCCAGCGGCAAGGGCGGCGTCGGCAAGTCAACCACCGCCGTCAACCTGGCCTTTGCCTTAGCCAAAGCCGGCTCAAAGGTCGGCCTGCTCGATGCTGACGTCTATGGTCCTTCGGTCCCCCGCATGGTGCGCATCACCAAGCCTGCCGACGATGCCGGCCCCAACGTCATCGTGCCGCCGCAATCACACGGCGTGAAGGTGCTATCGGTTGGCATGTTTTCCCAAGCCGGCGAGGCCACGATCCTCCGCGGACCGATGGCCGGGAACGTCGTGAAGCAATTCCTCACTCAGGTGCAATGGGGCGAGCTCGACTATCTGATCATCGACTATCCCCCGGGCACCGGCGACATCCAGCTCACGATTTCCCAGACCGCGCCGGTGACTGGCGCCGTGCTGGTCACCACGCCGCAAGAGGTGTCACTGATTGACGTACGCAAGGCCATCAGCATGTTCAAGACGCTGAAGGTGCCGGTGCTCGGCGTCATTGAGACCATGAGTTATTTCGTCTGTGATGGCTGCGACAAAAAGCATGAAATCTTCCGCAGCGGTGGCGGCGAGCGCCTAGCCCGCGAATATGGGGTAGCCTTCCTCGGTGGCGTTCCTCTCGACCCCAGAGTGGTTGTCGGCGGCGATGAGGGCAATGTCCAAGTCCAACTTTGGCCTGACTCGCCCGCAGCCAAGGCCTACTGTAGTGCGGCCGGAGTCGTGGCCCAGCAGCTATCGATCCTAAACAGCGTCGATGCCGGAGCCCTCAATCAATTCGTCCTCGAGTGGCAGCACTGAGTTTAAAGGATTGGCTTATGAGTTATATTCGAGTCAAAGATATTGCCCAAGTCGATGAAAGAACGCTTGGTGTGCTGTGGACCGACGGGCGCAAGGACAAGATCGACGTCGTCGAGCTGCGCCGCCGTTGTCCCTGTGCCGTATGCATCGATGAATGGACACGGGCTCAGCGCCTTAAACCAGAGGATATTTCCGAGAGTGTCCGTCCTGTTAAAATCGAATCGGTCGGATCCTATGCCCTCAAGGTTCAGTTTAGCGATGGGCACGGCACCGGGATTTATACCTTTCAGATGTTGCGAGAAGCCTTTCACTAGACTGACTCTACGCGCTGCTCGATTGACGGCTATTTACTTAGAGTTGTGCAACTTCAGCCAGTCGACCATGAGGCGCTTGATCATTGTTTGATAAGGTACGCCCAGCTGCTTCGCCTTAAAGCGGAAAGCAGCAAGCAACGGTTCAGGCACTTTAAGACTGATAAGCTTTTGCGGATGCCGAGCCCGTGGGTCTGACAGCTCGCGAAACATCTCCAAAAAGTCGACGATTGGCGTAATATCCTCTAGCGGGCCGGGCAGATCTTCGAGAGGCTTCGCGTGCTGCAGAGGTCGACTGTTTTTAGGTCCGTCTTTTTTCGCTGCCATGGAGGCTCTCCAGCATTTTGATATCTTCTAGATCCTACTGTGCCTCGTACCGCACCATGGAGGGCCACGGCGTAGCCACCCACCAAAGCATAGGGCAGGCCGTGCTTCTCGAAGGCTTTGCTGATACGCAAGAGGGTGGGCAACATCTTGTAATCCATAGTTAAAAGATCACGGTATATACCGGTATATACCGGTATATACCGGCGACAACTGGGGCTCAAGACTTTATGCGAACAAGCACCTAAATCGCCGCCAACCATATTTGCGGCATGTTCGCCGCTCGAAATGGTCGGCGGAATCATCAACCGCCCGTATTTAAACGATTAAATGACATCGCGAGACCTCGCTTCTAAAGGTTTTTCCACGGCGAGCGATAAGCTCTTTGGCTAGATCCCTAGCCGGGGGACATGCCGCCCCCGTAGCACCGTGGAGTAGCACCTTGCGTACGTCTATAAGATTGGCCGTCTTGTTCACCAGCTTTTGTTTGTCCTGGTCGACCACCATCGCGGCGAAAGATGGAAGCGCCGCCGCGAAGAAAGCCGCGCCCGTGGTCGCAAAGAAAAAATATCATTACAATCCCTGGAAGGACGACCCCAACTACAGATTCTATATTTCCGGCAAGGTCGCATTGGCGCCCGAGCTAGATCCTGCGGGCAAAGGCTTTCGTGAGGTCTACATTGAGCTGTATACCACCGCTGCCGAGGACTCCAAGCCATACGCCTGGACCAAATACGTGCTGGCCGCCGACCCCACCGGCACCTTTCTCGACTTTAAAGTGACAGAAAAAAACATTCACTTCACCTCACTGTATCCCGACCGCAACATAGCTATGCCGACGCTCAAGATCCGCCTGACCAAGTACGGTTTGATGGGTGCCGAGTCGCCGGGTGATATGGTGGGCATCCTCCAAGGAGTTAAGATCGGGGATGATGAACTAATCGTCACGGTGAACCGTGTCGCTGCGCCAGTGTTTGCACACTAGATTCAGGAAAGCATTTATATATATTTGCAGCGGCTCAGGGACTGACTCATGAGACCTCGTCGCCTGCTTGTCAGCGTGGCGGAGCACAAAGTCGTGTCGCAGGGATAACTTAGGTTAATTGAGCAAAATATTTATGTGAGACGACCATTTCCAGCATAAATAAGGGCAGAAGAGCTTATTAAGTGATGAGAACAACGCTTAATTTATGTTAGTGCCTCGCCATTTACTGGGATTTAAGGTCCATTGTAAATGAGTTTTCCTATGCATAAATTTCTCATCATGACGACGGCGGCTCTAGGGCTGGGACTCAGCGCATGCGGCGTTCAATCGACTCAGCTATCCCGCTCAAGCAGCAAAATGGCCTCGTCAGCAATCCCCCATTTTTTAGACAACGGGACAAAGATTGTATATAAGCACGGGGTTTCTAGCTGCTGAAAATTTGATTTTTTGCGATAAATCATCGATTATGGCCCTGTGTTTCGCGCATCAGCTTATTTCGATCCTTCACCTTTATAAAGAGGAGTCGCATGTTATGAGAATACTCTCAGCTCTATCGATCGCCCTGGTTTCGTCTGTGATTGGTTTTAGCGCCTTGGCGGAAACGTCCCACCACGATTTCAGTGACTGGACGTGCAAGACAAGCCCAATTTGGAACGGTCGCGCTAGTTACCCAAGGACCACCTCCGGCGCGACCCGCGACGAGGCTTGGCAACGCGCAGCGAAAGTCTGTGCCACCAGTGGCCAGGCCGATTATTGCCGCAGCGCCATAACCTGCTGGGAAGGCTAGGAGTCGCAGCAGACTGCAATTGGCCGGCGCGTCGGCTCCGTTCACGGGCAAGCGCGTCGCGCCAATATCTCTGCCTTTCGCCGTTGGCAATGCCCTGCTGCAATTGCTGCCAATACCGGTCGTAGTCGGCGCCCAATTCCTGCTTAAACTGAGCGAGATCAGCCGCTGTCGCTTGATATTTTGTGAGATCAAGCCGCTCGTCCGGGGTGATGGTCACCGCCGCGTTGATCGTGGATTGGCCGCCAGTCTTACAGGAGACGGCCAAGATGAAGCAGAGATCGCATCGGCGTGACGTCCTTGGTGCGGGTGGAACCGTTGGGCATATTATCGGAATTCACTCAGATCTTAAGTAGACCCATTACATTTCGGGAGATCGCACGACTAATCTCACCGATCGGAAGATGGCTCAAATTCCGCGGAGAAAACGGGTTCTGCAGCTCCGCTCCTATTTCATCAAGAGAGAAAATTGGGTATGACGCTAACGCCACCACTAGAGGCGTCCACCATCCGGCGCGTTCCACTATAGCCAGTGGCAGTAGTAACAAAAAAAGAAATATGAAACGCCTGGTCATCACCGCAAGAACCAGCGGCATTCCTGTGTTGCGGATGCGCTCGCAAGCGCCGATGGCATCGATCAACTGCGAGCGTTCCGTCTCTGCCCGATGAAATGCAAAAGCATCCATCCCCTCCTTTCGGAGACTTCCGAGCAACGAAGCGATCTTTAGTGCTACATACATAGACATGTTTTCTGCCTGACGAACTTTGTCTGCCTCCTGCGCCCCGACCAAGGCAGTCACTTCTTTAAGTGCATTCTCCCGACGCAGAGACTCGCGCATGACATGTGGCCACGCTGCAATCCACTTCAGAGTAGTCGTTACGAGTTCATCTCTCTTCTCGTTGTAGCCGTAGACGACCACGGCGAGATTTCTACTTTGGTTGACGATCCCTCCCCAAATCTTACGAGCTTCCCACCAACGATCGTGACCAGCGTTGACGCGCAGAACAAGAAGCATAGCTAAGACCGCACCTGAGTACTCAAACGGTGTTATTGGCAATAAAACTTCAGGGAAGGTGCTAGCAACCAAGCACACCGCCGTCGCATAAGCCGCCGCTACTGCCACGCGGGGGAGGACTCGTGGCGATACAGATCCCTGCCAGGCAAGCGCTGTCGCCACGAACAACTTTGACTCTGCTTGATTTGTTAAGGACGTTAGCTCTGCTGATGAGGGTGGTTCAAACGTCTGCAACTGATCATTTAAATTTCCAATTATTCCGACTGCTCCAATCGACAGGTCACAAAGCGAATCTTGCCGCATCGTTTACGATCTCCTCTTTGAACTCAGTGGACAGAATGTAGCGCTTCTCTGTGGGATCGTAGATCGCGATTGACCCCGACTCAAAGCTGTAGACCCAAGCAAAAATATAAACTCTGCCTGCCCGCAAAGCAGCTGAAACAGCTGGATGGGTTTTAAGGTTGTCGATTTGTACAAGCACGTTATCCTCTACCACATGATGAAGGTCACAACCCTCTGGATAGTCGGCCATTCGCCTTTTAGTTGATTGAGCATGATCGAGCCAACGCTGCACGGCAGGCATTTTTTCGAGATTGGCGTTGTTGGCAATGGCGGCCATGGCACCACACTGCGAATGGCCGCAGACGACGATATTGGTCACTCCCAGTTTATCAACGGCAAACTCAATCGCCGCTTCCTCGCCGCCGCGCGAAGCCCCGTATGGAGGAACAATGTTGCCTGAGTTCCTGACGATAAAAATCTCACCTGGCTTCGTCTGAGTGACCAAGTTCGGATCTATCCTCGAATCAGAGCAGGTAATCAAAAGCGTATGCGGCTTTTGTCCATGCGAGAGATCTTCAAAATGCTTCTGCTGCAAGGGGAAAACCTGCTCACTAAAGTACCTGAGCCCAGGCAGTAAGTTCATCATGCGTGTTCCTACTTTAAAAAATGGTTACGAGGTTTGAAAACGGTGAATGCGCTCTTCGAAGGGTGGATGCGTCGAGCTCAATTCAGTTAACGCCCAACTGTGTAAGTTATTTCCTGACGGGTCCTAAGGGCCCTGATCAGGTCCTGGCGCCCCGCCCAGGCTGTCGCCAGGCTCAGGTTGATGATACGAAGTGTATTTTCCCAAGGCGGCTAAGTAGGAAGTAGGAAGTAGGAAGTAGGAAGGGTTTTCTATCATTCCATTGTTTATTCATCTCACTGGAATCAATGTCGAATTTTCGTCTAAAATCATGGATTTAGCAATTCGTAAATACTGATTCTATCCATGTTAAAAATCAATGTGTGATACTCCTCAGGCTATGGATAAAGAAAACAGCGCTTCCGCTCTTCCGCGCTTCGGCGGCCAAAAATCAGGATGGACGTTCCCTCATAGCGATGTGACAAGTCGTATTCTG
>Ga0315287_10007093_pt1 | contig 11218 bp, 12 predicted proteins | sample YL17G11_0_MG_FD_205037 | JGI IMG/M metagenome (GOLD analysis project Ga0315287, IMG submission 205037) | Sediment microbial communities from Yellowstone Lake, YNP, Wyoming, USA - YL17G11_0 | ecosystem: Environmental > Aquatic > Freshwater > Lake > Sediment | place: USA: Wyoming | collected...
CCGGCGTTTTGACGGTTGCCGCTTTGACCGGCCTGAACGACGTGCACGCGGCGACGTTGGGGGCCGCGACGCTGGCGCGCACCCACACCATTTCCGGTGAAGAGGCACTCCTGGCGATTCTGGCGGCGTTTACCGTCAACATGGCCGTGAAGTTGGGGATCACGGCCTTTGCCGGCGGGCGCCGGCTGTTCTTGATTGCGGCGCCGCCGCTCGCCTGCATGGCGATCTCAGCCGTGATCGCGTTCTCCATTCTTCTCGGCCACTGAGTGTCAGGCAGCACGGACTCGCATCCGTGCCGGAGCCGGTGAGGAGATCGTGTGTTCCGTTCGGCGTTGAAATTCGGCCTCTTCGCGTCCCTGCTCGCCGTGCACGCCGCGGCGGGTGAGCCGCCGGTCACGGCATCCGGCCCGGTCACGGTTGCGGTGTTCCGCGGCGTCGGGCTGCATTTCGACCCCGCGGCGCCTGCGAAGTTTGCCTCCCAAGGGATCACCAACGAGGACAATGGCCGCGTCGCACGCACCTTGGCTGTGCTGCCGGTGAGCACCGGTGGTGGCCACATTACGGCGCGCGTTACCTTGAAGCCGGTGCCCAAGACCGAACGCGAGGTGTGGGATCGTATCGACCGCGCCGGCAACGTGCGGCTCGTGGTGCCCGGCCAGCCGGATCTGGAACTCATGCGTTTCATGACCGCATACGGCGGCCGCACCGAATTCGCGGCCGACGTGACTCAACTGGCGCCGCTTTTGACCGGGCCACATGAATTCCGCGCTTTTGTCGATACATGGGTGAGCCCCGGCTGGACGCTCGACTTCGAGCTGCGCTACGAAGGCGGCCCGGCCTGGCCGCAGCCGGTGTTCGCACAACCGGTGTATTACACGGAATCGTACAACGCCCAGGACATGCCGCGCGGCGCCGAAGTCACGGTGCAGATCCCGCCGGGATTGCAGCGCGTGGTGATGCAATACGTCACCACCGGCCACTGCACCGACGGCATCGATGCCGACGAGTTCATTTCCAAGCCGAACGTGATCGCGGTGGATGACATCGTGGTGGCGCGTTTCCATCCCTGGCGCGACGATTGCCGGCAATACCGCGACCGCAACCCCTTTACCAGCCACTGGACCGACGGCCGCTGGTCGTCGGATTACAGCCGCAGCGGCTGGTGCCCGGGGACGCGCGTCGAGCCGAGGGAATTCGATCTGACCGATCATCTCGGGCCCGGTACGCACCGCATCCGGTTCTTGATCGACAACGTGCGGCCGAAGGACGCGCAGGGCGCCTTCGGGTATTGGCGCCTGTCGGCGTGCGTAGTGGGCTGGAAAGCGATGCCCGATCTCTGGCGCAACGACTGAGCGCCGAGTCTAGGGAATCGTATCCGGGACGGGTTGCGGCAGGCCGGTGGGGTCCGCGGGGTTCGCCGTGCTTCGCGCGCGCGCGATCGCACGTACCCAGGCCACCGCACACGGCACGGCGGCCGCGACCGGCCGGCTCAAGGACTGCGCCCCGGGCTCGGCGCGCTCGATCCCAATCCCAATGATGTCCAGGTGCTGCGGCATGTCGCCGGGCGCGAGCCGGCGCGCCAATTCGAGCGCTTGGGCGACTCCCAAACCGTGGGTCGAGACCGGGAACAAGTGCTCACGCGCCAAGGACGCCGCATCCAGATGCCGGACTTCGCCGGCCCGTATCCCGACCACTGCATCGACCAGGATCACCGTGTCGGCCCCCGCCAGGAGCGAAATGATTCGTGCGGGGTCGCCGACCGCGAGCAATTCCGTGTCCGCCGGCCAAGAGAAACGGCGCAGTTTCTCCAGCACGTCGAGTCCGACGCGATCATCGCCGGCGGCCGGCGATCCGATGCCGAGGATTCGCGTCTTCACGTGCGTTCGATCTCCAACCGCAGGAAGTGTGTCGCGCACGAGATGCACGGGTCGTAGTTGCGTACGGTCTGCTCGGCCCGCCACGTCGCCTCTTCCTGCGACAGTGCCAGCAACGAGGGTGCGATGGTGCGCAGATCGGTCTCGATACAGCGCTGATTTTGCGACGTTGGCGGCACGATCTTGGCGCCAACCAAAATGCCCTGGGCATCGAATTGGTAGCGGTGATAGAGCAGCCCGCGCGGCGCCTCGGTCGCCGCGGCTCCGGTGCCGGCCCGCCACACGATGTCCACCGCCGGCTGCGGTGGTTGGCGCCAGCTCTCGATGATGCGCAGAGCTTCCTCGAAGGCGTACAGCGTTTCGACGGCGCGCACCACCAGGCTCTTGAACGGATTGCGTACCGGCGGCACCAGCCCCACGGCGCGCGCGGCGGCCTGCGCGCCAGGTGTCAGGCGGTCGAAGTTCAGATTGAAACGCGCCAGCGGCCCCACGTGGTAGTCGCTGCTGCCGTCGTGCACGGAGTGCAAGGCGTTCGAGTGTTCGACGTGCTGTTCCTTGAAGTGTTCTTCGTACTCGGACACGTCGATATCCAGGCCGCGGCTCGAGACCACCCGTCCTTCGTTGAACGGGTACTCGGTCGGATGCCGCAGCGCCACGAAATTGTACTCGCGCTCGAAGTCCGGGAAGTCGAATCCGGCCATCCATTGGATGCTGGCTTGCGCCGCATCGCGGCCCCACTCGAGTTCGGGGAGCAAGGCCTCGAGTTCGGCACTGGTGGGTACGCGATAGAAGCCGCCTACGCGGACGTTGATCGGATGGATCTCGCGTCCGCCGACGACCGATACGATCGCATTGCCGGCTTTCTTCATCCGCAGGCCGCGCTTCACCCAGTCGGGATGGTCCGCGGCCATGCGCAGCGCGTCCTCGTAGCCGAGGAAATCCGGCGCGTGCAGCATGAACGTGTGCAACACGTGGCTCTCGATCCACTCGCCGCAATACAACAGGCGGCGTAATTCGCGCAACGGCCCTTCGACTCGGACGCCCAGGGCGCGCTCGATCGCATGGCAGGCGCTCATTTGGTAGGCCACGGGACAGATGCCGCAAATCCGCGCCGTGATGTCCGGCGCCTCGGCCGCCGCGCGCCCGCGCAGGAAAGCCTCGAAGAAGCGCGGCGGTTCGAAGATTCGCAACGCCACATCTTTGACTTCATTGCCCTTGTAGCGAATCGTGAGCGCGCCTTCGCCCTCGACGCGCGCCAGGAAGTCGACTTTGATGGTGCGGTCAGCCATGGGGCTTCTCCTCCGCGTGCCCAGCCGCATTCCCCGCGGCCAGGAACGCCGGCGCGCCGGTGTTGAACGAGTGGAAGGCGCGCCGTACTTCACCGGGGTCGCGGCCCGCGGCCAACCACATGCGCGCCAGGGACTCGGCGCTGGGGGTATCCATGGGGCCGAAGCACCCATAGCAGCCCCGGTGGTACGTCGGACATAGCGCTCCACAGCCGGCAAGCGTCACCGGTCCCATACAGGGAGTGCCGTGCGCCACCATGACGCAGACGCTGCCGCGCAGCTTGCACTCGGTGCAGACGCTGTGGGTGGGAATCACCGGGCGCCGGCCCGCCAGCGTGGCGCTCACCAATTCCAGCAACTGGCTTTTTGAAATAGGACAGCCGCGCAACTCGAAGTCGACGGGCACATGCGCTGCGATCGGGGTCGACTCGGCCAGCGTATCGATGTACGCCGGCGTGGCGTAGACGGCGGAGATGTAGTCGCGGACATCGATCATGTTGCGCAGCGCCTGGATGCCACCCCAGGTGGCGCAGGCGCCAATCGTGACCAACTTGCGGCTCTGCTTCCGCACTTCACGGATGCGCACGGCATCATGCGGCGTCGTGATCGATCCCTCGACCAACGACAAGTCGTACGGACCACGCACCACCGCGCGGGACGCTTCGGCGAAGTTGGCGATCTCCACTGCGCCCGCCACCGCCAGCAGATCGTCCTCGCAGTCGAGCAGCGAGAGCTGGCAGCCGTCGCAGGAAGCGAATTTCCACACCGCGAGTTTGGGCCGTTGCGCCATGGTCACACCTCCCGGATTTCCAGTAGACGCGCCACGCGGTCCAGCGGGAACACCGGCCCGTCCTTGCAGATGAAGTGCGGGCCCATCTGGCAGTGTCCGCACAGTCCAACGCCGCAGCGCATGTTGCGTTCCATCGAGACGAAGATCCGGTCCGGCGTCATGCCCAACGCCCGCAGGTCACGGACCGTGAAGCGCAGCATGATTTCAGGCCCGCAGAGCATGGCGACGGAGTCGTAGGGGTCGAATCGCACCCGCGCCAGCAGCGACGCGACCACCCCCACATAGCCGTGCCAGTTGGCGCCGCCGCGGTCGGTGGTGACGAGCAGCGTGGTGTCGAAGCGGCCGCGCCAGCGCTCGAGTTCTTTGCCGAACAGGAGGTCCTCCGGAGAGCGCGCGCCGTACAGCACAATCAGGCGATCGAACTCACCACGCCGGCGCACCGCTTCGTACAACACCGGACGCAAAGGCGCCAGGCCGATGCCGCCCGCGATCAGGATCAAGTCACGGCCGCGCGCCGCGTCCAGAGGCCAGCCGGTGCCGTAGGGGCCGCGCACGCCGAAGACGGCGCCGCGCTTCACCGCCGCCATGGGACGCGTCACCGAACCGACGGCGCGAATGGTGTGCACGAGTTCGCCGCGACGGGCTGGGTCGCCGCTGATCGAGATCGGCACTTCGCCGATGCCATGCAGGGAGAGCATGTTGAACTGGCCGGGTTGGAACGCAAAACCGCCGGGCCAACCGCCGACATCGAAGGTGATGGTGAAGGTATCGGACGTCTCATGATGGACGCCGCGGATGGGAAGCGGCTGCGGCAGCAGCACGTCTTCGACGGTGGCCAACGTCATCGCGACACCTCAGATCTGCCCTTTGTACATGTCGACCAACTGCAGACGGGCCCATGTGAGCCGTTGCTGAACGACGTACAGGAAGCGCTTCATGAGTTCGTAGCCCAGCTCGCGATCGGCATCGCACTTCTGGCGCAGGCAGATGCCTTCCAGCGCCACCGCACGGGTGGGCTGCACGACGCGGGCGTCGAAGTGCCAAAGATACGGCGCCATGATCCAGGACCAGCCGATGACGTCGTTCTCCCCTAGGGTTCCGACCTGCACGGCGCCCATGCCCGGCACGTGCGTCTCCAGGACCACCTGGCCGCTGCGCACCAAGTACCATTTGGTGGCTTCTTCGCCTTCGTGCGCCACGTAATCGCCCGGCTCGAAGCGCACGTTGGACGCACAACCCACCAGCACCTGGATGAATCGTTGGTCCATTCCCTGGAGGAATGGATGTTCGCGCATCAGCCGTTCCAGGGTTTCCATGAGTCAGCCTCCATTTTCCGGCGCGCCGGCACTCGCTTGTGGGGTGGACACCGCAACCGCCTCCGCGGTGAGGTCGATGCCTGCGGGACACCAGGTGATGCAGCGGCCGCAACCGACGCAGCCGTGCGTTCCGAACTGTTCTTGCCAGTTCGCCAGCTTATGGGTGAGCCACTGGCGGTAGCGGCCGGCACGCGAGCCGCGCACCGCGCCGCCGTGCATGTACGAAAAACGGATGTTGAAGCACGAATCCCAGGTCCGCACGTGCTCCGCGTGCTCGCCACCCAGGTCCGTCAAGTCGGCGACCTCGGTGCAGAAGCAGGTCGGACAGACGGCGGTGCAGTTCGCACAAGACAGGCAGCGCTCGGCCACCCGCTCCCAGTACGGCGACTGGAGGTTGGCCTGCAGCTTGGCCGCCAGGCCGTTCGTATCCAACTGGCGGCGGATGCCGGCCGCGGCCTGGTCGAGGACCCGGGTCACGGCATCGCGATCCGCTTGGGTCGCGGGGCGGGTGGCGACGCGCTCCAGGACTGCCGCGCCCCGGGAGGTGGCGGCAGCCGCGGCGAAGCGGTGGCCGGCGTCCAGGATCTCGGTCAACACGACATCGGCGCCGGCGCCGCAGGCGGGCCCCGTGCCCATGGACGTGCAGAAGCAGGTCCCACCGGCTTGCGAACAGTTCACTGCAACGATGAACGCCCCTTCCCGGCGGGCGGCGTAGTGCACGTCGGGGTAAGGGCCCGTTTGCAACACCCGGTCTTGAATGGCGATTGCGGCCAATTCGCAGCCGCGAACGCCGATGAACGCCAAGCGCGGCGGATCCGCACTGCCTGGAGAAAAGGCAATGCCGTTTTCATGCCGCTCGCTACGCCACAAGACAAACTGCGGCGGCAGGAGGAATTTTTTCCAGGAGTGCGGGCCCAGGTTGAAACCGAACCAGGCTTCATCCTGGCGCTTCTCGACCCGATAACGGCCGTTGTCCTGGACGTCCGTGATGCCCGCCGGCAGATCGCCGGCGGTGCGAAGTTCGTCGTACACCAGGGCTTCGTCCCGGCGCACCGGCCCCACCGGCGTGAAACCGCTGGCGCGGATTGAAGTCAGGAGGGCATCGAATTCGGCGGCATCGAAGAGGACGAGATCGTCGGTCGTGAAGGTCTCGGGGGCCATGTCGCTCCCTAGTGTCTGATGGCGCACACGGCGCCGGCCTTATTCGGAATCTGCATCGAAAGTGCAGCGCGATCAAAGGCCCGGCGTTGTCCTGCACGGTCAGGCGACCACGCCGCTCCGCGAAGCAGCGCACTCCGGCACTCGCATCGCTGGTGCGAGGCGTTGCAAGAGCCCTTCCAAAGCAACGGGCCGGCGGTTGTCCGCCGGCCCGCATCCGCAGCACGCGGTCACCCCAAGCACCGCCCGGGGGTGGACGGCGCGTTCCAGAACGAGTGCTCAGCGATACAGGTGCTTGACGTCACTCCAAACCGTCGAGCGCACCGGCACGAGCCCGTCTTGGGCGTAGGTCCGGAAGGCTGCGTCGTACTCGCCGAAGAGCGGTGTGCAGTTTAGGTACAGCGCCCCGCGGTCATAGGGGTTGGACTGCTTTCCCAAGTAACAGCTCGCCGCCGGCGCGCCGACGATACGAAACGCATATTCCTGGTCCGGCGTGACGGCGATCGGCGGCACGAAGTCGCACTTGACCCAGTCATACGCGAGATCCGTGCTGCCACTGGCGACACGCACGACCTGACCGCACAGCACATCGATGAACTCGACCGCAATCGCCGCCGGATGCATCATGTACACGCTGATCGCGCAGATGTTCGCATACGCCGGCCGGAACGTCTGTTGGATCGTTGGCCCCTGTTCGAGCGAGAACCCGGCATTGAACTGTTCTTGGGATTGGTCGAGCACCTCGACGGCCACGGCGCGTTCCGGGGCGCTCAGGCCCACGCCGATCAGAATCGCCAGTGCCGTGATCGAGGTGCGCAGGGTTCGATGGTTGGCGTGCATAGGACACTCCTCCGCCCATCGTGTGAGCGCACCTTGGACTCATGCAGAATTTCCGCGTCCCCAGGGGCACCGTACGATGGTGTCCGTGTCACATTCGCCTCCGATTGTCGCGAGGCCGTGGCAAACGTGTCAACAGTCTGCCGCTCAACGATAATCGCGCGTTCATAGATTCAACGGATGCGATGACCCCGGATCTGTGGCACGGCCTCCGGCGTGCCGGATCTGCCGTGTCACAGCCCGGGTCAACGCTGATCGCACCGGTACGGCGGTGTTACTTCGTCACCACCACTTCCAGATATTCACCGGGGATCACGAGCGCGGCGGCGGCACGGTTGTGGCGCTCCAGAAGGCTGCGGAGCGCGGCCTCGAAAGCCGCCTGGCCGGCGGCGTCGAGCGCCGCGAACGCTTTGTGTACCGGACCGTAGTAGGTACGGAACACGTCGATCCAGTGCTCGGCCGACCGGAACCGGAATACGAAGTTCTTGCGTTCGGTGCGGATGTCACCGGCTTGGGGGCCGAACAACTCCACGAGCCGCGTCTCCGTGCCCCAAACCGCCGGGGAGCGCACTCCGGGGGGTGGTGGAACGAAGGAACCCACGATGCGGAACAAGTCGCCGATGAACCCCTCCGGCGTCCAGTTGGCGAGTCCAATCCGTCCACCCGGCTTCACGACGCGCAGGAGTTCGCCGGCCGCGCGCTCTTGATCCGGCGCGAACATGACCCCGTAGGTGGACAGGGCGACATCGAACTGCGACGCCGCGAACGGCAGAGCTTCGGCGTCCGCGACCTGGAATTCGATCGGCAGGCGGTCTGCCTCGGCGCGCCGGCGCGCCTGCTCCAGAAGCGCCGGAACGTAGTCCGTGGCCACCACGTCGGCATAGCGGCGTGCGGCCGCAAGCGAGGCATTGCCGTTGCCGGCGGCGACATCGAGGACCCGGTCCGTCGAAAGCAGGTCGACGGCTTCGCACAGGGACTCGCCGACGATCTGCAGGCGGGTCCCAATTTCACCGAAGTCGCCCGATGCCCACATGGCCTGCTGCCTGGCCTTCAGGGCCGCGATATCGGGAACGGATGGATGGAGCGAGGCCACGGTGCGGTGGGAGTTCAAGCTCGTTTGCATGATCGGATTCCTCTCGGGAGTGCTGAACCTGCTTCCGGGCCTCATGACCGACGCCCGTTCGAGATGAAGAATGCCGGCGCGGCGGAGTTGACACCTGGCTGTGCATCCTGAAAACTTGACCGGGCGTCCGGGATCGGCCCGCGGAGCCGGCAGTCTGAACCACGGGCGAGCCCAGTCTTGGAGGCGTGATGAGTGGTGACGCGCTGTCCGACTTGCTGCGCACGGTGCGGTTGCGCGGCGCGGTGTTCTATTACATTGAGGGTGCTGTGCCCTGGGTTGCCGAAGCGCCGCCGGCGCGCGAAATCCTCCCGGCCATCATGCCGGGCGCCGAGCACTTGATCGAATTCCACGGCATCGTGTCGGGTTCGTGCTGGGCCGCCATTGTGGGCGAACCGCCCATGCGCCTGAGCGCCGGCGACGTCATTCTGTTTCCACAGGGTGACCCGCATGTGATGTCGAGCGCGCCGGGCATGCGCGCCAAGCAGATCGACACCGGTCTCTACTTCACACCGCGGCCGCCGCAGTTGCCGTTTGCGCTAAGCGCGACGTCGGAGGGCGTGACGGCGGCGCGCCTGGACGGCGGCGGGCGCGAGCAAACGACGCTGGTGTGCGGATTCCTGGGCTGCGATGCGCGCCCGTTCAATCCGCTTCTTGCCGCCCTGCCGCGCGTACTGCACATGCCCGGTGCGGCGTCGGCCGGTGGGGCGGAATCGTGGGTCGGGGAGCTGCTCCGCGCCGCGGTCTTGGAGTCCAACGCAAAGCGGCCGGGTGGCGAGGCCGTCCTCGAGCGGATGAGTGAAATGATGTTCGTGGAAGTCCTGCGCCGTTACATCGACAGCATGCTCCCGGAGCAGACCGGCTGGCTCGCCGGCATGCGCGATCCCACGATCGGGCGCGCTCTGGCGGTGCTGCACGAACGGCCGTCCGAGGCCTGGACGCTGGAACTGCTGAGCGACGCCGTCGGCAGTTCCCGGTCGGCGCTGCACGAGCGGTTCGTGCGGTTCATCGGGCTGCCGCCAATGCAGTACCTGACCCAGTGGCGCATGCAAGTCGCATCGGGCCTCCTCCGCGACACCAACGCCAAAGTCCTCGAAGTCGCACTGACGGTGGGATACGACAGCGAGGCGGCATTCTGTCGCGCGTTCAAGCGCCTGGTGGGGTCGCCGCCCGGCGCTTGGCGGCGCAGCGTCCGGCCGCATCCCAAACGCGGTGGAACCCTGGTCGGTGCCCGCGGGCCGGCGCCGGCCGCCTCGCGGCCCGCCACGCGCGCTTGACCGCGGCTTGTTCTTTAGAGTGTCACCCGGCCGAAAGGCGACGCGACGCCCGCAGAATTCTCCAGCGTCTACGACGATAACGCCCGTGCGAAGGCGTATGCCGAACTCGAGTTCCCCGCGACGTATCACCTCGCGTACCGGGATCTGCCTGTGATCATCGGCGAGCACGTGCGAGGCAGGAAGGCGGAGACTGGAACGTTCTCGCCGACGGGGTGATCGCGTGCCGCCCATGCGCAGCGCAACTCGTTCCGGAACGAGCAGTCGGTATCAGGCCGAGGCGCTGGGGGACGAGAGGCTCGGCCAAATGACTGGTCTTGCGACTTCCAGGCCGCGGGCGTATCGTAGAAACCCGTCCTGGCCCCAGGACGTGAAGTTTCGCAAAGGAGTGCCAAAATGTCCGCCAGAGTACGGCGTCACGCCGTTGCAGCCTGCCTTACATCTCTCAGCTTGTTGGCCACCTCGGCGCGCGCGTTGGAAATCGAGGCCGACGCCCGGGGTCAGGTAGGGGCCGCCGCACAGCAAGACCACCGGGGCCCCGCGAGCAGCGGCTCGCTGCTGGCTTCGAGCCTGTTCCCTGGCACCACTCTGATCAACGGCACCGGGCTTGCCGCGGCGCTCGCGGCACAAGACGATCGGGGATTCGCGGCGGCGCGCGTTGACGGCGCTTGCACCGGCCGCGATCGCCTGAGTTTGCAGAGCTCGACCCGTTGGCGCGATTCAAGGGTGAACACGGGCGATTTCGCGATCGAGTATTACTACGAGTTTCACATCACGCCGCCGCGATTGACGCTGTTCGAATTGAATCCCCTCGGAGCCGCGGCTTCGAGCGCGACGTGGAGCATCGACGTTCGCGCCGGCAATCAGGTGCTGTTTTCCGCCAGCGCCACCGCGACGGGTGGCAGCCATTCCTTCGTGTTGCGGGAGACCGGTGCGAGTTTGCGCGGGCGAGTGTTCAGCAACCCGGCCGACCATACGTTCGGCTACGGCTTCTCGAGTTTCGACGGATTCTTGTCGCTGGGTATGTTCGCTCCAGGCCAGGGGCCGGAAGTGGAGACGATCCTGACGGTGTCATTGTTGTGTGCCGAGCCCGGCGATGGTGCGCGCAGTGAAGTCGGCGATCCACTCGACCTCAAGGGCGACCCGGGCATGAGGAACCTCGTCCTGCAATCGGATCCTGTGAGCGTCACGTCCGCGACTTGGGGCGCGATCAAGGGCTTCTATCGCTGAGTCCCGGCGCGCCGATCACAGGCGTGGTGTCACCATCGCGACCGCTTCGGCCGACGTCATTACCGGAATGACGTCGAAGTCCACCAGGTCGGTCCACTGAGCGATCCATTGGTCCAACAAGGCGCGATCGGCTGACTCCATGATTTGGTAGCACGTCGTCAGGTCTGAACTGACCCAGCTACTCACGTAGCCCAGACCCATCGGCGCCATCCGCCCGTGATCACGGAATCGGCGATAGACCGGGCACGCATCGCCATTTTTGAAATGTTCGACGACCATGTAGAGCATGCGTGAGTTTACCTTGCGTCAGGCGTCATCGCAAGCCGGCGCGAG
>Ga0315287_10007094_pt1 | contig 11217 bp, 9 predicted proteins | sample YL17G11_0_MG_FD_205037 | JGI IMG/M metagenome (GOLD analysis project Ga0315287, IMG submission 205037) | Sediment microbial communities from Yellowstone Lake, YNP, Wyoming, USA - YL17G11_0 | ecosystem: Environmental > Aquatic > Freshwater > Lake > Sediment | place: USA: Wyoming | collected...
AACGTGGCGCACATGTCGACCGGCGTTGCGTTCCAGATCGAGAAGCGCGACGAGATGAGCCTCCTCGGGCTGATGCTCGGCGAGGTTCTCGAGGCGAACGTGGCGCTGCCGCGGGGCGCGGCGCTCGCGCGACAGCTCCGCGGCGCCATGGGGGTCCGGGCCGGCGGCATGGCGGTGACGATCCGCTTCGATCGCGGGAACGTCACGATAGCGCGCGGCCTCGACCGTGCTCTCAAGGCCCGCGTCAAGGGGAGCCTCGACGCGCTCCTGCAGGTCGCCCTCGGCCGCGGCGCGATCCGGTCGTTCCTGACCGGCGAGATCGGCTTCGGGGGGAACCCCTTCTTCCTCCTCAAGGCGATGCCCCTGATGCGCGTCGGCTCGAACGCCGCAAGGGGGCGGGTGTAGGGTATGGACGCGGGGCGCCTCATGGAGCTGCTCGAGGTCGCGGTCCCCCGCGCACGTCTCGACACCGACGCCGCGGCGCTCGACGGAGCCTCCCGCGACCAGACCGAGTGCCCGGCCGGCCGGCCGGACATCGTCGTGCACGTCGAGAGCGCCGAGGAGCTCGAGCGGATTGTGCGGATCGCCATCGCGCACCGGATCCCGCTGACGCCTCGCGTCGCGGGCACGAACCTCGCCGGCCTCGCGCTCCCGACGCGGGGCGGCGCGCTCCTCGATCTGACCCGCATGAACAGGATCCTCGCGATCAACGAGACCGACATGCTCGCCGTGATCGAGCCGGGCGTCACCTTCCAGCAACTCGTGGACGAGCTCGCCGCGCGCGAGCTGCCGCTCACGATAGGCATCCCGCTGTCGCCGCCGGAGACCTCGGTCATGGCCAACTGCCTGCTCGACGGGCTCGGCAACCTGTCGCTGCTGCACGGCACCATGGGCGAGTGGATCGCGGGGCTCGAGGTGATCCTCGGTACCGGCGAGACGATCCGGACAGGCGCGTGGGCCGTATCGGACGTCCCGTTCTCTCGGGCGCCGCTGCCGGATCTCACGGGCCTGTTCGTCTCGTGGCAGGGCGCGACGGGGATCGTGACGAAGATGGCGGTCCAGCTGAAGCCGAGGCCTCCGCTGCGCAAGCGCCTGTTCATCCTGACCTACGAACGCCGGACCACGTACGAGCTCATGCGGCGTCTCGCGCGCATGAAGCTATTCGACGACATCGGCGGGCTGTCGTGGCCCACGGGCAAGATGCTGTACGGCGTGGAGAAGCCGCTCGTGAAGGACCCCGACGAGCCGGAGTTCTTCACGTACCTCGACGTGTCCGCGTTCTCCCCGGCCGAGCTGCGGCTCAAGCTCGAGACCGTCCTCGCCGAGTTGCGCGAGCTGCGCGAGCGGGGCGCCTCGATCGAGGATCCGTTCGACATCGAGACGCTGTGCGCCTTGAGCCCGCACTTCGAGAAGTTCGCCGCCTTCCCGACCCGGCTCGAGTTCCTGGTCGACAACCCCGGCGGCGGGCTGACGTGGGTGGGCACGTACGGGCCGATGAGCCGGTTCGACAAGGCCGCGGACCTGGGTATCGACATCATGGCGCACCACGGCTTCCCGCCGGTGATCGTGTCGAGACCGATGAAGGGCGGGCACTTCGGCGTGCTCCGGTTCATCTCCACCTTCAAGCGCGACGACGCGGCCGACGTGGAGCGCGTAAGGCTATGCAACGGCGAGCTCCTCGACATGGTGCTCGACCAGGGGTTCGTCCCCTACAAGACCCCGGCGTGGGCCGTGGACAGGATTCTTCCAAGGATGTGGCCAGGAACCCACGATCTCATGCGGAAGATCCGCGCGCTGCTCGATCCGAGCGGCGTCATGAACCCGGGCCGCTGGCGGCTCGACCCTTGAACGGGCGGGTGAGGAGCGCAACTTGAAGAGAGAGCGACCGCTCGGGATCGGCGCGCCGGCGCCGACGGCGGAGGGGCGGACCGACGAGGGCACGCCGATCTCGCTCGCCGACTTCAAGGGCCGCGCGCTCGCCGTGTTCGTGCTCGGGAGGGATCTCAACCGCGCCGCCCGGACGCTCCTCGCCCAGCTCGCGAAGCGGGCGCCCGAGTTCCTGGCCGCGGAGTGCAGCCCGGTCGCGATCTCGGCCGAGCCTGCCGAGATGCTCGCCGAAATCCGGGACTCCGAGGGGCTGCCGTTCCTCATGATCTCGGACACGGAGCTCGGCATCCACCGCGCCCTCACCGGCGCCGCGCCTGCCGGACCGTCCGGCGTGTGGCTGTTCGACAGCTCCGGCGCCGTCGTGGCGGCGGTGCCGTCTTTGGGGCCCAAGGAGCAGATCTCCGCCGCCGTCGCGGCTCTCGCCCGGGTCCGCGCCCTATAAGAGGAAGCTGCCGCTCAAGCCCGCGCCGAAGTAGAGAGGGTTGTTGCCGGCGCCGTCGACCTGCGCGCACGACGCTTCCCCCGCCACTGTGCTGCACTCGCTGATCCAGAACGGCTCGAAGACGTCCAGAACGAAGCCCAGCGAGAAGACCGGGCCCAGGTTGAAGTCCAGGCCCGCCTTGTAGCCGAGGTACACCGCGTGCGTCGACGACGTCTCGACGTCCGAGGGCGCGTCGTCCTTGTCCTTCACGTAGGACAGGAGATACCCGACGTGCAGCCCGAGGATCGGGTCGACGGTATGGCGGCGCCCGAGCGGGAGAAACCGCGCGCCGATCCCCGCGGCGAACAGGAGTCCCCTATCGGCATTCACGTCGTCCTTCATGAAGAGCGGCATAACGGCGAGGTCGAGATCGACGATGAGCCAGGGAAGGAACCTGTAGCCGCCGCGGACGGACGCGTATATCCCCGCGTCGCCGTCCGCCGTCCGGCACCCGGCTTTGTTAGCAGTGGCGCACGTCGCCGCGCCGAGCGTCACGCCGACCGCGACACCCTGCGGCACATACGGCGGTTTCGGCGGCTTGGGCGGCTCGACGGGCGGCGGCGCCGGCTCCACGGGGGCGGGCGGCGCGACGGGCGCGAGGGCGACTTTGGGCACGCACTCGCCCTCGGGCGAGCACTTCTCGGCATCGCCGCAGGGCGGGTTGCAGCCGCTGATGCACGCGCCTTTGTGGCACAGGTAGCCCGAGCGGCACTTTGGGAAACACTCCGCCGCGGCGGGTTGCGGTGCCGGCGCGGCATCGCTCGTCGCCGCGGGTTGGGCGGAATTCCCGTTCTGAGGCACCGCCTGCGCGAGAGCTGCGGGCACGCCCGCGACGAGGATGAGACCGGCTGTCAAAGCGAAAGCGAGGGAACGTCCGAGGAGTTCGTACCGCATGAGCGACCTGCCTTTCGAAACCGCGGTGCGGTCCGACCTACCCCGCAGCATCATAGCGCACGGCGTGTTTTGGGGAAGGTTTCAGTTTCGCGCGGTCAGTCGTTGACGCGGCCCGGGTTCAGCTTCCTCTCGACATCGGCCGCGGCCTCGGGTGTGAGGATCCACGTCGGCCGCACCGCCTTGTCGCCCTCGGTCCAGTCGAGGAACCGGAGCGAGTTGAACGCGCTCGGCGTCGGTCGCGCGTCCGGGCTGCGCAGGAGCGCGAGGTAGTCCGAAAGGCTCGTGGTCGTCGGCCCGAACCCGCGGTTGAAGAGATACGCGCCCAGATCCTCGAGCGCGCGGTCGGCCGAGCCGTACCGCTCCTCCGGTGCCCGCGCGAGCAGCTTGACGGTGATGCGGGAGATCTCCTCGTCGATGCCGGCGAGGAGCCCGTGCGGCGGCCGCATCGGCTTCTCCAGGGACAGCATCACCTCCGTGATCGCGCCGATGACGCTCTGGGACGACGCGGGCCGCATGTTCGGGTTGAAACCGGTGAGCAGCTCGTAGACGACGAGCCCGAGCGCGTACAGGTCGGAGCGGGCGTCGATCGGGTCGCCCGTGAGCACCTCGGGCGCCATATACGGCACCTTGCCGGCGATCTGGCCCGATCCCTCCGTGTCCCCGAGCACCGCGGCGATGCCGAAGTCGGACAGCTTCACGAACCCGCGATTCTCGTCGAGCAAGATGTTGCCGGGCGACACGTCCCTGTGCACGAGCCCCACGACGCCGCCGCCGAAGTCGTAGTTGTGAGCGTAGCTGAGCGCGCGGAGCGTCATGAACGCGATGAACCCGACGATCTGCTCCGGGAGGCGGTGCGCGGCCTCGGCCTTGTGCACGCGGTCGGTGCCGACGCCGCACAGATCCCTGAGCCCGTCGAGGTCGATCCCCTCGACGAACGACATCGCGACGAACACGCGGCCCGACTCGTCGACGCCTGAGTCGAGGTACTGGACGATGTTGTCGTGCGAGAGGCGCGACATGCGCAGCGCCTCAGCCGCGAGCGACGCCTGGCCGGTCGTCGTCTCGGTGAGGAACTTCACGGCTACGGTCTGCGTGTGGCCGCCGGCGCTCGTGCGCTCGGCCTTCCATACCTCGCCCATGCCGCCGCGCCCGAGCCGCGAGACGAGCTTGTACGTCGACTTCGACGAGAACGTCGTGTCCTTCTCGAGCGTCGGCGGATCGCCGAACAGTCTCTTCATGAACGGCATGACGACGTTTATGGCACAGTTTGGGGAAAGTGGCGACGGGTGGCAGTGCCGCCGTCCCGCTGCGGGGCTGTATTAATCCTCCCCGCTGGGGCCTTCGAGGTCGAGCACGACGCCACGATCGATCAACGCCTGGATGTTGTCGGCCTGTGCCACGAGATCGATGGGGTTCTCGAAGAGGGCGACGTAGTCCCCTTCACCGAGACCGGTGTTCGCGACGAGCGGCGCTAACTCGCTCGCCTGATTCCCGTCGAGCTCGAGCTGTTGCAGCGAGGTCAAGCCGGAGAGCGGTCCGAGGTCGCTGACCTGGTTGAGGCTGAGGCTGAGGTCGGTCAGCGAGACCATCCCGGACAGCGCGGTTATATCGTTGATGGAGTTCTGGCTAAGATCGAGATTGGATAATGCGGTCAAGGTGAAGAGAGCATCGACCTCGTTGATATTATTGCGGAACAGATCCAGGAAGGTCAGCGAGGTCAGGCCCGCCAGCGGCGACGAGTCGGATACGTTGTTGTCGCCGAGCGCCAATACGGTGAGGGATGACAGCTCGGCCAGTGGCGTGATGTCCGCGACGTTGTTGAAATGGAGACTCAGAGTCGTCAACGCCGTCAGGCCGGCCAGCGGCGCGATGTCGCTGACCTGGCACGCTGCGAGATCGAGGGCCGTCAGCTTCGTCATCCCGGCGAGCGCGCCGATGTCGGAGACGTCGCCAGCGTAAAGGGAAAGCTCCGTGAGCTCGGTGAGGCCCGCGAGCGGCGAGATGTCGGAGATATCGTGGTTGGAGGCGAGATCGAGGGAGGCCAACACCGTCAGTCCGGCGAGCGGGGAGAGATCGGTCACCATGTTGATGCGCAGGTTCAGCACAGTCAGGGAGGTCAGCTCCGCGAGAGCAGAAATGTCCTCCACCTGGTTTTCGTATAGCGACAGAGTGGTCAGAGAGGTGAGGGCCGACAGGGGACCGATGTCGGTGATCCCGTCGGATTCGAGGTACAGGGTCGTCAGGGAAACGAGGTCGGACAACGGTGAAAGATCCGTCATCGAAACGGCGTAGTCCGGATAGCCGCTGGCATCCAGGTAGGTCAACGACGTCAGACCCGCGAGCGGCGCGAGGTCACTTACCTGGTTATAGCTGAAGTCCAGGATCTCCAGACCGGTAAGGCCACGCAAGGGCTCGAGGTCGGTGATCCACTCGTTGGTGCTGATATCGAGGCGCTGCAGGGAGCTCAGACACTGAATGCCGTTCAGGTCCGTGATCCCGAGGGAGCTCGCGTATAGCTCCGTGATCTCCTCGACGTCCTCGGCCGTGATCTCCTCTCCTTCGCCCACATTGGCCGCCATGCGAACGGCCTCCTCCAGGTTCGGGTCCGCAAACCAGAGCGCGCCGTCACACGTCACCACCGCGTCGCTGTCGGTGTCGGTGTCTGAATCGGAATCGGCATCGGTGCCGGCGCCCGAGTCCGCTCTATCGTCGAGCTCGTCGACGTTCGAGCACGCCCAGGTGCCGACAATGGCGAAGAGCAGCATCGAAATGCGTCCCGGAAGTAGAGCGCGTCGCGGCATGATCTTTCCCCCTTGCGAAAGAGTGTACCTCCCGGGACGCTCGGTTGTCGCGAGTTTCGGGTCGGCGGCCGCAGCCGGCGCTAGACGATCCCCCTCCCGACCCGCACCTTGAGCCCGCCGTGGGAGAAGGAGAGCGAGGTGTCGAGGTTGAGGCGGGTCTGGCTGAGGAGGTCGACGTCGTCGCAGAGGATCGCGACGCGGTAGCCTGCACACCGCTCGCGCAGGACAGCTCCGAAACGGGCGTACAGATCGCGCAGATCCCCCTGGCCGTGGAGGCGGCGGCCATACGGCGGGTTGGTGACGACGAAGCCCGGGCCGGGCGGCGTCTCGATCGCGGAAACGGCGCGCTGCTCGAGCCGGACGTGCGCGGCGACGTCGGCGCGCGCGGCGTTCTCTTCAGCGGCGCGGATCGCGCCCGCGTCCCGATCGGAGCCGAGGATGATCGGCGTCGCCTGCGCCGCTGCGGGTGTCGCCTCGGCGAGGACGGTCGCCCACAGCGCGGGATCGAAGCTCGGCCAATCCATGAACGCGAACCGCCGGTTCCGGCCGGGAGAGCGGCCCAAGCCGAGCAGCGCGGCCTCGATCGGGATCGTGCCCGAGCCGCAGAACGGATCGAGCAACGGCGACACGCGGTCCCACCCCGAAGCGAGGATCGCCGCGGCCGCGAGCGTCTCCCGCAACGGCGCCTTGGCCACCGCGAGCCTGTACCCGCGTCGGTGGAGCAGGACGCCGGACGCGTCGATGCTGACCGTGCACACGTCGTTTACGACGCGCGCGAGGATCAGCGGCGCCGGATCAGCGGCGTCGTCCCCTGCGGGCTTGACGCGCGGCGACGGCGCGCCGAGGTTGTCGCCGACGCCGGCCAGCACGCGCTCTGCGACCGCCTCCGAGTGGTACAGCTTCGACCCGTGGCACGTCGCGCGGATCGACACCGGGTGGCCTGGCGTGAGGAAGCGCCCCCACGGCAGGCGCGCGGCCTTCTTGTGCAGCTCCGCGAAGCCTGCGGCGCGGAACTCGGGGAGGCGCACGAGCACGCGACTCGCGGTGCGCAGCGCGAGGTTCGCGCGGTAGAGGGCGCGAGCGTCGCCCGCGAACGCGGCGCCGCCCGGGGAGAGAGCGACGGCCCTCTCGTCCGGCACTATGCCGGCGGCGCACAGTTCCTGAGCCGCGAGGTGCTCGAGGCCGGGTGCGGTGACGGCGAACAACGGCTCCATGAGAAATACCTCGGCCTTCGGCCGGCGCGAGACTCGGCCTATTGCACGGCTGGATCGGCCGCGCCCTCTTCCTCGGGCTGCTCCTCGGGCTGCTCCTCGGGCTGCTCCTCGGGTTGCTCCTCGGGCTGCACTTGTTGGGGCTCCGGCGGCGGGGGAGGTTCCGGCGTCTCGATCTGATCCTCTGGTTCTTCCTCTTCGGCCTGCCGGCGCTGCCCACCCGGATCGAGCCGCTCCTCCGCGACGGGCGGCGGTACCGGATCGACGCCGAAGCGCCCGCCACCGATGGGCGGTTTCAGATCCGGGAACACCTCCTCGCGCGCCCTGCCGGCGGAGTCGGCGCCGTCCATCGCCGGCGTTGGCGGCTGGTCGATCGGCGACTGGCTCACGCGGCCTGCCGCTCGTTGCCCCTGCGCGCCGGCGGTTCGACGCGCCTTGGTGCGCTCCGACCGCTCGCCGTCGCGGCCACCCCTGCCGCGGTAGAACTTCGACGGCGTGAACTGCGCCGTGCCCAGTGCCCCGCGGTACCTGAAGCCGAAGTACCCGTCGGAGCGCATCGCGCGCCTGAAGTCGCTGCTCAGCTCCGGGAGGCTCGAGACGAGCATCGACGCGGTCGGGCTCTTCTTGGTGTAGCCCTCGAGGAACTTGAACATGAAGTAGAGATCGAGCCGGCTGCGCGCGAACGGATCGCCGAACGCGATCGTGCCCTCGATCTTGGCGTCGAAGTCCGTCGACGCGAGGACGAACTTCTCGACCGTGCCCGCGCCTTCCTTCACCTCGATCTCCCAGGTCAGATCGGAGATCAGCACCTCGTCGACCGTTATCGGCATGCCGCCGATGGTCGCCGGGTTCTTGCTGTCGCCGACCTTCAGCTGTCGCGCTGCGACGGAGATCCGGCCCCCGGTGTCGGCGAACCGCCCGGTTTCGGAGGAGAGCTCCACGCGGACGTCCAGTTCGCCGCTGATCGACACCGGGACCTTGCGCCGCAGGTCGTGGATCTGTCGGAGTTGGATGCCGGTCGCCTCGATCGTCAGCTCCATGGGCTCGCCGTCCTCCTCGGCCACCTCCTCCAGCGTGCCGTCGCCGGGGACCGCCGGCGACGCCTCGGCAGGCCCGCCCGCCGTGGGACGCAGACCGCGCCGCGCGAGCCCCGCCGCGCGCCGTGTTGCCGGGGTCGAACCCGACGGCTGCTCCACGTCCGCGGACCGGAGCGGCCCCTCGTACGACACCGCGAGCTCGCCGCCGAGCAGCTCCGACTCGATCTCCACGTCGAGCTGTCCGAGAAGGAGATCGAGGAAACCTATGTCGATATCGATTTCTTCGATGGAGTACTTCGGGCGGGGCGCCGGTTTGCCGGCCGTCTCGCCGCCCGCGGCGGCGCGCTGTGGCTCGCCGTCTGCCTCGAGCTCGGACTCGGCGCGGTCCCCGTCGTCCGACGCCACTCCGATCTCGACCGACTCCAGCGTGAATGCGCCGGTGAGCGACATCGACATCTCCCCGATGCTCACCTCGCGCCCGAGCATCGCGGAGAGGCGGTCCTCGACCTGCGGCGCGAACGTGTCGACCGGAAAGGTCCAGAGCATGAACACCGCGAAGCAGACAAGGAAGAACGCCGGGTAGCCGACGAGCTTGACGATGCGCCACTGCAGCGAAGAGAGCATCATCGGCGCGCCTCCGTTCCGCCCTTCTCGGCCGCGTCGGCGGCCGGGGCGGCCGCGTCGAGTTTCTCGTACGTCGAGATCGCCATCGTCACGTCGAAGACATCCTCGCCAGGGCGCCGCTTGCGGACCTCGAGGCGCGTCACGGCGATCGGGAACCTGCGGCGGTTCCCTTCCATCTCCTCCATGAACTTGGTGAACTGCTCGAGGGAGACCTCGCGCCAGGCCACCTCGACACCGTGCTCGGTCCAGTCGTCGCCGCGGCTCTGATCCGGCAGCTCCTTGGTGTCCGGATCCGGCATGCCGATCTTCTTCACGACGCCGTCGACCAGGGTGCGCAGCGGCGGCGGCTTTTCCTGGCCGCGCGCCACGTCCCGCTGATCCGCTTGCGCCTCCTCGAACTTGGGTCCCATGAGGGCGACGTACCGGAGCGTCTCGGCGCGGACCGCGTTCTCCTCCTCGATGTCGCCGATCGCGGACTGGACGAAGAAGGCGGCGAGGAACACCGCGACGAGCACCATGGCGGCGACCATGCCCGCGGCCATCTTCCGCTCCCGGGCCGACATCCCGGCAATCATGTTTCGCAAGGACAAAGCCATCGGCTCACACTCCTACGGGCACTTGCTCTCGATGTCCATCTGGTAGCTGCGGCGCTCGCCGTGGGTCTGGACCTTCCCGATCCGGATCGCGGTGAAGCACTCCTTGAACGCGGACAACTTCTGCTGGAGGAGGTCCGTCGGCGACAGCTGCAGCTCGTCGCCGTCCGAGTCGGCATCCGCGCCCTCGTCACCCTCGCCCGAGGTCCCGTCCGCCTCCCCGCCCGTTCCGGGCTTCAGCTCCGCGTCGACGAGCGCCCGGATCGTGGTCCGCTTCGGCCGGATGTCGAGCAGCTCGATGTCGTGCACGACCGTCGTCGGGATGCGCTTCGACAGCTCCACGAGGATATCGAACGCGTCTCGGATCGGGACTGGCGCGGCGCCGCTCTTCCCACCGCCGGCCACTTTCTCGATCTCCGCGCGATCGACGAGTTCCTTGCCGAAGAACCGGAGGGTCTCATTTCTCAGCCGATCCTCCTGCACGGACGCGGCGCCGGCGAGCACGCGGTACTCGGCCCAGCTCGAGAAGATCCAGGCGCCGAGCACGGCGACCACGAATGCCGCGGCCAGGATGATGCGGCGCCGAACGAACGCGGTATCGCCCCGGAAGGTCAGCGCGCCCCTGCGCAGGTTCAGGCGCTTTGATCGATTCTGGATCTCGCGCCGCGCCAGCGAATGCGCGAGCACCAGGGTCTCGGGCGCTGGTGCCCGATCGCGCTCGGCAGAGGCGAGGAGCTTGACGCCGTAGAGCTCGACCGGGACGCCGAGCTCGTCCGCCAGGAGCCGATCGAGCCCGGTCATGGCCGCGCCGCCGCCGCACAGGAGGACGCGCCGGACGCGCCTCCCGCCAGCCGCGACGTGTCCTGCCAGGGTGTTTCGGATCTCCCGGACGAGCGGCTTCATGCTTTCGGCGAGGATCTGGCCGACGCGACCGGTCAGCCCCTCCCGGTGCTTGTTCAGCTCCGCGAGATCGAATGGCAGGTGCCCGGCCTCGGCGAGGCGCAGCGTGAGATCGCGACCGCCGCGGAGAATCGTGCGCGACGTCGCGACCTTGTCGCTGGAGACGAAGACATTGGTCCGCGTGTGCCCGAGGTCGACCACCGCCGACGGCTCGGCGTCGTCGGTTTCCGCGAAATCGGCGCCGTACGCCATCGTCGCCACGCCGATCTCCCGCGGGTCGAAGCCGGCGGCGGATAATCCGTCTACGATCGCCTTGACCCGCTCCTTGCGCACGACCGCCGTGAGCAAAGAGATCCCCTCCACCGAGCGGCCGAGCTCGACCCAATCGAACACGGCGTCCTCGATGTCGAACGGCAGCGTCTCGTCGAGCTCGAACTTGAGGACCTGCTCGAGGCGCCTGGCCGCGCCGATCGGCAACTGGACTACACGGACCGTGGCCGCGTCGCCCGGCACCGCGCAGTGTACCGACTCGGCGCCGAGCTTGAGCCGCGCGAGGAGGCGCCCGGCCGCGGCGAACACCTCCGCGTCGGTGGACGCACCGCCCTCGTCGAGCCGCACCGGCTCCACCTCGGCCACCGCGATCTCGCTGCCGCGTAGCCCGAGCTTGAGCGCGACAGCCTTCACCGAGTGACCGCCCAGATCGAGCCCTATGACGTTCTGACCCATTTTCTAATCCATCCTCCAGTACAGGACCTTGCCGCCGGAAGACGAAACGGACTTCGTCGGATC
>Ga0315287_10007095_pt1 | contig 11216 bp, 9 predicted proteins | sample YL17G11_0_MG_FD_205037 | JGI IMG/M metagenome (GOLD analysis project Ga0315287, IMG submission 205037) | Sediment microbial communities from Yellowstone Lake, YNP, Wyoming, USA - YL17G11_0 | ecosystem: Environmental > Aquatic > Freshwater > Lake > Sediment | place: USA: Wyoming | collected...
GCCGCCTCCCCGGGAATGTTCAGCAGGATGGAGGTCGTGGAGCCGCCGTACATCGCTCCGTAGTAGATACCGGCAAGCATGATGATGGAGGTGACAGGATTCCCCAGGGCGTAGGAGAGCGGGAGCAGCAGCGAGATGGTGGCCGCGGGGCCCAGGCCGGGCAGGACCCCGACGGCCGTCCCCAGGACGGACCCGATCAGGCAGAACAGCAGGTTGATCGGCGTGATGGCCAGCGCAAAGCCGCTCAGCAACCCGTGGAAGGCGTCCAAGGTCTGTGCTCCGGCGTCAGAAGAAAAGGCCCTTCGGCAGCGGGACCTTGAGGAGGACGGCGAACAGGATGTACGCCCCGAGCGTTCCCAGGACCGACACCGCCCCGACCGTGAGCCACCGTGCCCGCTCGATCAGGACGAGCCAGGCCAGATAGAGGAGAAAGGTTGCGGTGAAGAAGCCGATCCAGCCCATCAGGAGGGTGAAGCCCAGCATGACGATCGCGGAGAGCGCGGGTCGGCGCCAGGTGCCCGGATCCCACAGTGGCCGCGCTGTGTCATCCGGCCCGAGGCACGCGACGAGATAGATGCCTGCGGTTGCGACCAGGGAGGCGGCTAGCCAGAACGGGAGGAATCCCGGTCCGGGAAAGCGCACCGAGCCGTATCCCATCTCGATGGCCGAGTAGGCCGCACCGGCGCCGACCGTCAGCAGCGCAGCCGCCGCGATCCGTTCAAGTCGCTTCATGTCTCAGCCTCGCCGGCCGATGAGGCGTACTCCAGGTACGCCGCAGCGAGCACCCGAGCGCGCCAATCCGCCTGAGGCGGACAGGTGGGCCCTTTTTCGGCAGCCTGGTAGTGTGGTGTCCCAGAGATTCACCACACAATTCAGGCCCTCAGGGCTGCCCCGAAGAGGCCGCGCCCGCGGGCGAGCCCGGCCCCGGCGCGGAGTCCCGCCCCAAGGCGGGACGACCCGGGGTAAGGGCGAGCCGGCTTCGACGAGGCGCCAGGCGTCGGAGGGGCAGCCCTGAGGGCCGGGAATTCATCGCCGAACTTCGGGGACAGGACATTAGCGCCGAACACGTCTGGGGCTACTTGTACCGATCGCCCATCTTCTCGGTCACGATCAGTTCCTTGTAACGGGCGTCCTCCGACACCATGAACTTCCCGAACTCTTCCGGACCCATGTAGCGGAGCTCGACGGACAGCTCGTCCGCCCTCTTCTTGAACTCGGGGTCCTCCATGCTCTTCTTCAGGATGTCGTGGAGTTGCTGCACGATGGCCGGCGGCGTGTCTTTGGGCGCGATCACGCCCCGCCACATCGTCAGGGCAAAGTCCATCCCTTGCTCTTTTGCCGTGGGCACCTTGGGGAACTTGTCCAGCCGGTCGGGGCCGAAGATCCCCAGGATGCGGAGCTGGCCCGCCAGCGCCTGCGGAACCCCCTCCGGGGCCGACACGATGATGGAGTCCACGTGCTTGCCGAGCGCGGCCGTGATGGCGGGGCCGCCCCCCTCGAAGGGGATGTGGTTGAACTTGGCCTTGGTGAAATTCTGGAACGCCAGCGCCACCATGTGGTACCCGCCGCCCGAGCCGGCGTTACCGATGGTGACCTCGCCGGGCCGCTTCCGGGCGGCCTCCACGAAATCCTTGAGATCCTTGAAGGGCGAGTCGGCCGGCACCATCACCATGCACGAGTTGTCGGCGAGCATGATCACCGGCGCGAAGGTCGTGGCCGTGAAGGGCACCTTGCTCATGTGGATCTTGGTGATCATGGGTGTGGCGGACGCCACGATGGTGTAGCCGTCCCCCTTGGCCTTCATGGCCTCGGCATACCCGATGGCGGCCCCGCCGCCCGGAATGTTCTTTACGATCAACTGCTGCCCGTTGGCGTGCTTCGGGAAGACGGCGCCGATAGACCGGAACAACACGTCCGTGGCGCCGCCCGCCGCCCAGGCCACGATAATCTCCGCTGACTTCGAAGGGAATTTCTCCTGCGCCATGGCCGGGACGCAGGCGCAGACGAGGAGGGCGACCAACGACACCTGGCACCACCTGACTGACGTTCGCATGTGCATCCCTCCCTGGATGATGAAGGAAAAGGGGACGGGGGGCGCGGGCCGATCGCGCGGCAACGCGCCAAGCCCGGCGATCTGCGCGGGAACGCTATCAAACGGGCCCCGACCGTGTCAAGATGGACCGGACTGGTGTCGGGCGGTTGTGCGGGTGGCTGCCCAATGGCCGGCGTGCGGCGAGAACCGTCGGAGATGCCGGGTGGCTGGTTCAGTCGGACGGCGGTGGCGCTTCCTGTGCGTCCCGCGGAGCCTGATGGCGGGCGGAACGACGACCGGATCGAACCGCAACGCCGAGGGCCAGGCAGAATGCGGCCATGCCGCCGACGCCCATGCCGAGCGAGGCGACCGGGGCGTCGAGGGACAAGCGCGCCCATCCGGCCACCGGCCGCAAGGCAACGCGCACGATGGCGCGCGCGGCGTCGTGATCGGCAACCCATCTGGCGATGGGTGGGCTCAGCCGATAGTAGGCCGCCACCAGCAGCCGCCCCGGGCCGTGGGTGAGCAGGTAGCGGTCCCGGAACTGTCTGAGTGTCTGCACCTCCCCGGCGAGGGGCGAGCCGTACGCCGCCGTGGCGATGAAACACCCTCCGCCTCCGCCTCCGCCGACCTGCGCGGTGGCCCCTCCGGACGAAGGCGCCGCCACGATCCGGTCCACCGTGCCCCCGATCCCCACGACATAGATCTCCCCCGCCTGGTCCTCGCCGAAGGATGACAGGGTGCCGTTCAGGGCCGTGTCCAGCAGCACGCTTTGCGCGCCACCGCTCGTGGGCGGCAGGAGCTGAAAGATCTCCCCGGTGCACAGGTCACCGTACACGTACGCCCCCGCGGGCAAGGCGCCAGTCGTACCCCGATACACATGCCCGCCGATGATGGCGCAGCGTCCGGCTGCATGGTCGTATTCGGCGATCGGTGGAATGAAGTTCGCAGGGTTGCACAAGCCCGGGTCGTTGTTGGTACAGAGCGTGCCCTCGAAGACGCGCCAGCCATAATTCCCACCGTTGGTGATGATATCGATTTCCTCCCGCGCGCCTTGGCCGACATCCCCAGCGTAGAGCTGGCCTGTGGCTCGGTCGAACGACCACCGGAAGGGATTGCGGAGTCCCAGTGCAAAGATCTCATCGCTCCCGGGCGTCGCGCCGAAGAAGGGATTATCCGGAGGCGACGAGTAGGGCACAGGCCCATTCGGCGTGTTGACGTCGATCCGCAGCATCTTTCCGAGCAGGTCGTTGATGTTCTGCGCTCGGTTGCCGGGATCGTTCCCGGAGCCGCCGTCCCCCATCCCGATGTACAGAAAACCGTCCGGACCGAACTCGATCATCCCCCCGTTGTGGTTGGCAAAGGGCTGCGGGACGACGAGCAGGGACGTCTCGGCCGGGTCGGCCAGGTTGGGGTCGAGCGGCGATACTCGGTATTCGGCGATGACCGTCGCGCCGTCCGGTTGGCGCGTGTAGTTGACGAAGAAGCGGCCGTTCGCCGCATAACCCGGGTGAAACGCCAAGCCCAGAAGACCCTGCTCGCCCCCGGACAGCACCGTCGCCGTGATGTCGAGAAACACCGTCGGCACGGTCGCGCCCGGCTGCAGCACCTTGACGCGGCCCCCCTGTTCAACGATGAAGAGCCGATTGCTGCCGTCTCGCGCATGGGTCAGGTAAATCGGGCTGGAGAGCCCCGTCAGCACCGGTTGGAGCTGGATGGCCGCGAACGCGGATGCGGCAGCGGTCCAGATCGCCAGGCCACACAGGATGCCCGTCGCGCCCTTCCATCTGCCGAGACTTTGCACAAAACCCGAGGAGATTCGGCTTATCATGGGTGTTCACCCTCCGGCAACGCGACCGGCGCGACGGCGTCGCGGTCGGCAAATCGAGCAAAGCGTGCGGAACCCGGGCTGGCCACCCGAGGTTCCCCTTTACCGAAGTAACCAGCAGTGCCCCTAAAAGGTTCCGGGGGGGCGTCCGCCGAGAACCTTCCGCCGGGCGGAACGGCGTGCCGGGTCGAGAGACGACGCGTGCACGAGAAGAATCCGCATGTTACACTCCCAGCGTGGTTGGCGGTCAGCCGTGGCCACCGCGCGTCGGCCACCTGCGCCTCGGTGGAGATACGCCGGGAACTCACCACATAGCGAGGCGTCATGACCTTCGACCTCGTCTTCATCGGCCATTACACCAAGGACACGATCGTCTACCCCACCGTGACGCGCGTGGTGGACGGCGGCGCGTTCAACTACGGAGCGAACGTCGCGGCGCGCATGGGCCTCCGGGTTGCGGTGGTGACCCGACTGGCCCGTGAGGACTGGCATGTGGTCGAGTCGCTGGAGGCAATCGGGGTGACCGCGTTCGCGAAGGCAACGCCGCACTCCACGTGCCTCCGACTGATCTATCCCACGGACGATCTCGACCAGCGAACGATCGAATTGACCAGCTCTGCGGGCCCATTTACCCTGGACGAGGTCGCAGCGCTGGACGCGAGGGCATACGCCATCGGGGCCTCACTCCGGGGCGAGGTGCCCACCGAGGTCGTGCAGGCCCTGGCCGCCAAGGGAGGCATCCTGGCCGTGGACGTGCAGGGGTTCCTCCGCATCGTCCGGAATGACACCCTGGTCTCGGACGGCTGGCCCGGGAAGGAAGACATCCTCCGGCATGTCACGATCCTGAAAACGGATGCGGTCGAGGCAGAGCTGCTCACCGGGGAATCCGACCGCTATCGTGCCGCCAAGACGCTCGCCGCGTACGGACCGAAAGAGGTGCTGCTCACCCACCGTGGCGGGGTCCTCGTCTGGCACGACGGCGTCTTCCATGAGGCGCCATGGGCGCCCCAGGCGGTCCGGGGGCGGAGCGGTCGGGGAGACACCTGCACGTCGGCGTATCTCTCGCGGCGGCTCACGGCCCCTCCGGCCGAAGCCGTCGTGTGGGCCGCCGCTGTCACCAGTTTGAAACTGGAAGCCGAAGGCCCCTTCCGCAGGGGCCTCACGGAGGTTGAGACGCTGTACAACCGGTTACGCCAACCCCGGTAGGCAAGACGTAGGTGTTCAGCCTTCAGCCGTCAGCGATCAGCCGAGAAGCGAAACGCAAGACAGTGCGCGGATTCCACCCCGCAGACGTGTCACGGCCCGCGGTTCTTGCTGACCGCTGAGAACTGACCGCTTGCTGCGACATGTCGCGCGAACACGGCGGCGTGTCGTGCCGGTGGATGCCGCCCCGCACGAAAATAACTTGAAAACCGCGAGTGGTCAGCCACAATCCTGGTTGTGAGAACCCTGATCACGCTTCTCGTTCCCGGTGGCCCGATCGTGCTGGCAGCCCTGGCGATTCTCCGCCCCGGGGTGCTGCCGGACTCGGCGGAGCCGTACCTCCGCGCGTTCCCGGTCGTGGTCCTCGGTGTCGGCGTCTTCCTCGGCTGGTACTTCAACCGTAGCCGTGTGGTCTTCGCGCTCCTGCTCCTCTCCGTGGCGGATTGGGCACTGCGCCGTCTCGGGGGCTGGGGCACGGCGGGTGCAGATGCCGATCGTCTCGCGTTCCCGGTTGTCGCCGCACTCCTGCCCCTGAATCTCGCACTCTTTGCTTCGCTCCCGGAACGGGGCCTGCTCACCGCCCGAGGCATGGCGCGCCTCCTTCTCATCCCGGGACAACTGCTCGCCGCCGGGCTGGCTGTCCGGATAGACCCCCAGAGTCTCGGGGGGTGGCTGGACCATCGGATCCTTGAGGCGCGGCTGACCGCGTGGACCGACGTCCCCCAGATCCCGCTGGCGGCATTCGCGGGGACTTTCGTCCTGCTGGCGGTCCGAAGCATCCGCCGGCGCAGCCCGATCGAAGTGGGATTCTTCTGGACGGCGGTCGCGGCGTTCGGGGCGTTGCACGGTTTCCGCCGGGGGTGGAACCCCACCAGCGCTCTCGCCACGGGCGGCGCGGTTCTGATCGGAGCGCTGGTCCAGACGGCGTATCGCATGGCGTACCACGACGAGTTGACCGGGCTGCCGGGTCGGCGCGCCCTGAACGAGGCCCTCCTGCGGGTCGGCAGCCGCTATGCGGTGGCGATGGTCGACGTGGATCACTTCAAGCGGTTCAATGACACCTACGGTCACGAGGTGGGCGACCAGGTGCTCCGCATGGTGGCCGCAAAACTGGACCGCGTCGGCGGCGGCGGGCGGAGCTTCCGGTATGGCGGCGAGGAGTTTGCGATTCTCTTCCCGAGCGCGTCGGCGGCGGAGGCTTTTCCCCACATCGAGACGCTCCGGAAGACGATCGAGGCCACGCGGTTCGCGCTGCGGGGACCGGGGCGCCCCCGAAAGAAGCCGGCGACGGCGAGGCCTCGGCCCGCCTCCCGGAAGGAGGTATCCGTGACCGTCAGCATCGGCCTGGCCGAGCGCGATGGACGGAAGACCCACGCGCGGCAGGTGATCGCGGCGGCCGACAAAGCGCTGTACCGCGCCAAGGGTTCCGGTCGAAACCGAGTGATGGTATGATCCGTGTCAATACATTGACCGTCGTCGAGAGGAGGAACACATGGATCTCGGGATAGCGGGACGAGTGGCGATCGTCACGGGCGGGAGCCGCGGTATCGGTCGCGCGGTGGCGGAGCGCCTGTGTCGCGAGGGGGCCAGTGTCGCGCTGTGCGCGCGGAACCGCGCCTCGCTCGACGAGGCGCAGCGCACGCTGGAGGCCCTGGGGAGCGGACGGGTCCTGGCCATCGAGGCGGACCTGACCGACGCGGCCGCCGCCGAGCGCGTGGTGGAAGCCGCCGCGACCGCGTGGGGACGGATTGACATCCTGGTGAACAACGCCGGGGCCGCGCGGGGGATCCCCTTCGACGAATTGACGGAGGAGCTCTGGCTGGAGAACCTGAAGCTCAAGCTCTTCGGCTATCTCCGCATGGCCCGGCTGGTCCTGCCCCACCTGCGCCGGAACGGCTGGGGGCGGATCGTGAATGTCGCCGGCCTGGCGGGCCTGCAGCCGAGCCCGCTCATCATGCCCGTGGGCCTGAACAACGCCGGGATCCTGAATGTCATGAAGGCCCTGGCCGATGCGGAGGCGTCACACAACATCCTGGTGACGACCGTCTGCCCCGGACCGATCCTGACGGAGCGACAGACCCGGCTGCTCCAGGATGCCGCTCGGGCAAAGGGGACCTCTGTCGAGGAGGCGGAGCGCGAAGCGACCAGCGCGATTCCCCTGAGACGGATGGGGCGGCCCGAGGAGGTCGCCGACACCGTGGCGTTTCTGGCGTCCGAGCGGGCGAGCTATATCACGGGGAGCCTGGTGCTGGTAGACGGGGGACTGCATCGGGCGATGATCTGATCTCGTCGGATCCGGGGCCCCGCGCGCGACGGCCGTTGGGGCGGCTCGAAATCGGTGGCTCCGGTCAATCCGGAATCGGCCCGGGGAGATCGAATCGCTGGCGGGTCGTGCAGTAGCGATCCCCGTACAGGCGGCCGATCGGTCGGTAGGCGTCGCTTACCCGCCAGGTCGCGGGGTCCACCAGTCCGTCGCGCGCGTGCGCGTGCAGGACCTCGCCCAGGACGAGCTCCCGGCTTGGTCCGAACTCGAACCGTTGAAAGAGCCGACACTCCAGGCTGGCGGGCGCTTCCCGGATGCGCGGCGGACGGACCGCCACCGAGGTGGCGGGCGTGAACCCCGCCACGCCGAACTCGCTCTCCGTCTCGGGCAGCTCCTGGCCGGCCGCAACCATGCCGTTGGCGATCGTCTCGTCCACCAGGTTCACCACGAACTCCCCCGTGCGCCGGATGTTCTTCACCGTATCCTTCAACTGGCCGTCGCTCCGCCGATTGAAGCTGAGCACGACCAGCGGCGGGTCGTCCGCCACCACGTTGAAGAACGAGAAGGGGGCGGCGTTGTACACGCCGTTGGCGTTGATGGTCGAGATGAGTGCGATGGGCCGTGGGTAGACCAGACCGATCAGCAGTTTGTAGCGGGTCTTTTGATCCAGGTCGTCGAGGCGAACGTCCATGCGATTGCTCCAGCTAACCCCGGCTGTTCACCGCGTAGAAGGGGGAGTCGACCATGCCCTCGTGCCAGGTGCGGTACCAGGCTTGCGCATACGGCTTGATGCGGGCGAGCATCGCGGCGCGCGTCGCCTGCTCCGGCGGCAACGGTCGCGCACAGAACTCGCGCACCTCGCGGTGCAACGCCTCCACATCCATGGTCAGGACCCGGCGATCCTCCATGACGACGCGGCCCCCAACGATCACCGTGCGCACGTCCTCGCCCAGCGCGCGCTGGACAAAACCTTCAACCGGGTCCAGCCGCGGGTCGATCCAGGGATCGCGCTCCACGCGCGCGAGGTCCACCACGATCGCGTCGGCCTTCATCCCCGGCAGGAGGGCGCCGGTCTCCCCCTCGAAGCCGCAGACCCTGGCGCCGTTGACCGTGGCCATCTCGAGCGCCTCGTAGGCGTCGAGCACCGGCGCGGTGAGATCGAACGAGTGCAGGCGGTGCAGCTTGTGCAGCATGCGCACCTCCATCACCGCGTCCTCGTCATCGTTGATGGTCTTGTCGTCCATGCCCATGGCGATGGTGACTCCCGCCGCCCGCATCGGCACCACCGGTGCGATCCCGTTGCGCATGTGCAGGTTGCAGCTCGGGTGCGTCGTGACGCACGCCCCCCGGCGCCCCATCAGCTCGATATCCCGCTCCGTGACGTGGATCGCGTGGGCATAGACCACCTGTCGGTCGACCAGCCCCAGCCCGTCCAGCCACTCCAGCGTCCCCATGCCCCGGCGCCGCAGGCCGTAGGCCTTCTGCACCGGCGTCTGCAGCAGGTGCATATGGATCGGCACACCGCCCAGCGCGTCGGAGCGCTCGCGTACACGCCGCAGAAAGGCGTCCGTCGCGCCGTGCGCCCATGACGGCGCCAGGAGGATACGCGTCTCCGCGCCGTTATGGCGCGCGTAGAGGTCCTCGAAGAGCGCAAAGTACTCGTCCGCGGCTCTGGACTTGTCGAACCGGACCAGCGGCGTCGCCCAGGCCTGCAGGTCTGCGGGCAGCGTGGCGAGAAAGCCCTCCTCATCCAGGGCAAGCCGGCTCTCGTCGCGGATCGCCGGCGAGAAAGCCAGCCGGATCCCGCTGGACAGGGTGGTGCGGATTGCGGTCTCGGCTCGGCGCGCCCCGGCCGCGCCGTCGTCATCGAACCCGTTGTGATGCAGCAGCGTGCAGCCGCTGCGGATATGGCGGAGCGCACACATGGCCGCGGTGAGCTCGGGCGGCAGGATCGGCATCACCGCCCAGTCGAACAGGGCGTTCTCGAGGAAGTCGGTGGGCACACCCTTCTGGATCGGCGACAGCCCGCGGCCGTGGCTGTGGGCGTCCACCAGCCCCGGCAGGACGAGCTGACTGCCGTCACCGATCACCCGCACCCGCGGATACTCCGCTGCGAGCAGGGCGAACGGACCCGTCGCGGCGACGCGCCCGCCTTCGATCAGCACCGCACCATCGCGAATCAGGCCGTGCGATCGCAGCCGCGCATCGGTGAGGACGACCTTGCCATGCAGAAGCAGGTTCTGGGGCATCACGTGCTCCGGGTGGCCCGAGCGCCGCCCTGGAATCGAGTCTGTCAATTTCGTGGAGAGGGACCGGCCATCACACGCCGAGCATCTCGGCCATGATTCGCGGGAGCACGCCCTGCGGGCAGAGGACCGGTCGGCCGGTGAGCGCGCGCATCCGCCGGGCGTCCTCGGGTGGGAAGCCCATGCAGTCCAGGACGATTAATTCCAGACTCGGATCGGCGAGCGCCCTCGCCGCCCCGGGGAGTGCCGCAGGATCCGTGGGCGAGGCCACCGCGGCTGTCGCCTCGAAGCCTTTCTCCCGCCAGTGGGCCACTGCCACACCGACCTGTCCCGCATTGGGAAGCACGATGCCGATTCGGTCGCCCCGGCACACCCCCCGGACGACGGCTGAGAGCAACCGGCTCGGATACAGAACGGGAATGGGGCTCTCGAGTTCCGGGAAGTTGCCCGCGCACATGAGGGCAGCCACCGCCGCTCCCGCCGCCGCCACTTCCCGAGCCCGCTCGTCCAGGAGGGGTTTGATCCGGTAGAGCGAGATCTCCCGGGTGGTGCCGTCGCGCAGAATGGTGAACAGCGGATACTCGCCGCCGGCCGCGGCCATGGCGTCGATCGTCGCCGTCGACAGCCCGTCGAGGGCGCCCCGCACGACCAACGTCACCCCCGGCAGGTGTCGCTGGAACAGCCGCTCGAAGTCCGGCCGGGGACTTTGCCCGATCGTCAGGATTCCAACCGCGTCCATGCGCTCCTCGATGGTACCCGGCCCGGTGACTGCAGTGTGCTGCCGCGCCCAATTGCCGAGCTGGGTGGCCGCCATCCCTCAGGCGCGGGCGGTCAGTCCCAGCAGCGTGCGAAGCAGCACCTGCCCCCCGTGCGCCGCCTGCGCCGGCTCGATCCACTCCTCAGGACTGTGGCTCATCCCGCGGCGGCAGGGCACGAAGATCATCCCGGTGGGGACCCCGGCGGCGGCGAGACTCTGGGCGTCGTGTCCGGCCCCGCTGGGCATCCGGATGCAGGAGAGCCCCTCATGGCGCGCGGCATCGGCCACCGCCTGGACGAGATGCTCGGCACAGGGCGTCCCGTCCTTCTCGAAGATCGTCTCCACCTGCCAGCCGGGCCGACCCGCCGCGTAGCCGTGAAGCACCTCGCGGAGATGCAGCATGTCCGCCTGGTGCTGCGAGCGGACTTCCACCACGAACTTGCAGCGGCCCGGGACCACATTGGTGGCTCCGGGGTGCAGCTCCACCTGACCGATGGTCCCGACCATCTCGGGGTTGCGCTCCCGCACCCACTCGGGGAGCAGCGTGAAGACCGACGCGGCCTTGACCAGGGCGTCGTCCCGGAGGGCCATGGGAGTCGTCCCGGCGTGCGATGCCTCCCCCTCCACGGTCACCAGGTATCGGTAGATCCCCACGATGGCCGTCACCGCCCCGATCTGAACCCCTTCGCTCTCCAGACGGCGCCCCTGCTCGATGTGCAGTTCCAGGTAGCAGGCGAACTCCTTGGGGTCCCGACACGCCTCGCCGATCCTGTTCGGATCCTTCCCGGCCTTGGCCAGATCCTCGGCGAAGGTGGGCCGGCCCTTCCCCACACTCTTTGTAAGCTCCCCGTCCTGGAGCTGGCCGAGCATGGCCCGGCTGCCTACGG
>Ga0315287_10007096_pt1 | contig 11216 bp, 12 predicted proteins | sample YL17G11_0_MG_FD_205037 | JGI IMG/M metagenome (GOLD analysis project Ga0315287, IMG submission 205037) | Sediment microbial communities from Yellowstone Lake, YNP, Wyoming, USA - YL17G11_0 | ecosystem: Environmental > Aquatic > Freshwater > Lake > Sediment | place: USA: Wyoming | collected...
GGCGCGAGATCGGCCACGGGGCGCTGGCCGAAAAGGCCATCCTCCCGGCCATTCCGAGCGATGAAACGTTCCCCTATACCATCCGCATCGTTTCGGACATCCTGGAATCGAACGGTTCATCCTCGATGGCCACCGTGTGCGGCGGCGTTCTGGCCCTGATGGACGCCGGCGTTCCTCTGACCATGATCCCGGCCGGCATGGCCATGGGTCTGGTCAAAGAGGGCGACCGTCATGCCGTCTTGACCGACATCGCCGGAGGGGAAGACCACTTCGGCGACATGGACTTCAAGGTCGCCGGCACGGAAAAGGGCGTCACCGCCATCCAGGTAGACCTTAAAATCGACTCGATATCCCTGGACATCTGCCGCGAGGCCATGGCCAAGGCCCGGGACGCCCGGTTGAAAGTCCTGCAAGCGATGAAAGCGGCTTTGCCCGCCCCGCGGCCGGACATCTCCCCTTACGCTCCGCGCATTTTCTTCATATACGTCAATCCAGAAAAGGTCGGCGAGATCATCGGTCCGGCCGGCAAGGTCATCAAACGGATCGTGGCGGCCACCAAAGCCAAAATCGACATCGAGGAATCGGGACGCATCGTCATCGCTTCCAACGACGTCGCAGCGGCCGAGAAGGCCAAGCAGATGATCAACGACATCACAGCCGAAGCCGAAGTGGGCAAGGTTTACACGGGCCGGGTCGTCCGCATCGAGGAATACGGCGCCTTCATCGAGATCATGCCCAACCTCGTCGGGCTGATGCACGTCTCGGAAATTTCCTACCAGCGCGTCCGCAGCGTCGGGGATGTCCTCCAGCTCGGCCAGACTGTCGAAGTCAAGGTCCTCAACGTGGAGGACAACCGCATTCGTCTGAGCATGAAGGCCCTGCTCGAACCCCCCGAGGGTTACGATCCGGAAGCCGCCCGGCGCGAAGGCGGCTCGGGCGAAGGCCGGGGCTCCTACCGGGACCGCTCGTCCGGGGGCGACCGCGGCGGTCGGCGAAATCGCTACTGATCAAAAAAGGGAGGCTCGCACCATGCGCAGCTTCTTCCGGCGGCGAAGCGGCTTTACGTTGACCGAATTGACGGTCACGGCGGCCATTCTGGCCATTTTGGCCGGGGCCGCCTTGCCTTTGGCCAAGACGGCCGTCAAGCGGGAAAAAGAGATTGAACTCCGGCGCGGTCTGCGCCTGATGCGCGACGCCATCGATGCCTATAAAAAATTAGCTGACGAGAAAAAAATCGAGGTCGAGGACGGGACGGACGGCTATCCGCCCGACCTCGATGTTTTGGTCAAGGGCGTCAAAGTCAAAGGCGCATCCGAGGGCGGAAAAAAGGACGGCGAAAGAATCGTGAAATTCCTGCGCCGAATCCCCCGCGATCCCTTGACCGGAACCTCCGACTGGGGCTTTCTCTCCACCCAGGACCCGCCCGACGCCTCGGCCTGGGGCGAGGAAAACGTCTTTGACGTCTATTCCAGGAGCCGGGGAACGGCCATCGACGGGACCAAATACAGAGACTGGTGACCCCCATGACGCATGCGGAACGGCAAAGCGGATTCACGCTCATCGAGCTCATCATCGTTTTCACCATGATCGGAATTCTGGTCGGCTTGGCTCTGCCCGAGTTCAGGCACGCGACCACTAAAGCCCGGGAGGCGACGCTCCGAGAGGATCTTTTCACCCTGCGCAAGCTCATCGACCAATACGCCACGGACAAGGGCAAATCTCCGGCCTCGCTCCAGACGCTGGTGGATGAAGGATACCTGAGAAAAATCCCGATCGATCCCCTGACCAACCTGTCGGACACTTGGATCGAAGTCCGCGAAGAACCCAAGGCCGACGATATCGAACCGGGCTTTCAACCGGGAATCATCGATGTCCGTTCCGGCTCGGAAAAAATCGGCTTGGACGGTACGGTCTATAACACCTGGTGATGAAACGCGAAGCCGGCTATACATTCATCATCGTCATGGCCATGGTGACGATCGGTTCCATCGGCTTGCTGGCGGCCGTTCCTCTGTGGAAAACGCAGATCCAACGCGAGAACGAGGAGGAGCTCTTGTTCCGGGGCCGGCAGTACGTCGAAGCCATCCGGCTTTACCAGACGAAAAATCCAGGCAGCTTTCCTAAAACGATCGAGGAGCTGGTCAAAGGCCGATTTCTCCGCAAGGCCTTTGCGGATCCCATGACGAAGTCTGGAAAATGGGACATCATCCTCCCCTTGGGCGAATCGGCCGCCGCCGTACGGTCCGGGCAAGAGGCCAAAAAGCCCGGCGGGCGCTCGGGGACCGGCGCCGCCCGAGTCTTCGTTGTGGCCGAAGAATCGCTTCCGACGGTGGGGAATCCCCGCATCATCGGCGTCGTCAGCCGATCAACCCGAGCCTCCTTCCGAATCTACAGCGACGCCGAGACTTATGACACCTGGCTCTTTTTTTACGGCCGGGAGCCGGGCTCCAAGCCCGAAATCGTCCGCCTCGCGCAACCCGGGAAATGACGGGCTCGACGGTTCTCATCATCGCCGGAGAGAAATCCGGGGACAATTACGGCGCCGCTCTGGTGCGACGATTTCGGGACCTTGCCCCCTCGACTTCGTTCTTCGGCGTCGGAGGTTCGGCCCTGGCGGCCGAAGGTGTCGAACGCCTGTTCCCTCTGGAGGATCTGGCCCTGATGGGACTTCTCGAAGTCGTCCGTCACCTGCCCCGGCTGCGACGGATGTTCAATCGCCTGGAAGACGCCGTGCGGACTCGGAAACCCCGGGCCGCAGTCCTCATTGATTCGCCTGACTTCAATCTAAGGCTGGCCAAGCGCCTGCATAAGCTCGGTGTTCCGGTGCTGTACTACATCAGCCCGACGGTCTGGGCCTGGCGGCCAGGACGATTGAAAACGATCGCCAAATTTGTGGACAAGATGCTGCTCATCTTTCCCTTTGAGAAAGCGATCTACGAAAAGGCCGGCCTCCCGGCCCGCTTCGTCGGCCATCCCCTCATCGAGCGGGTCCGGGTGGGGAACGGACGGGAGGCCTTCTGCCGGGCTTGGGGGCTGGACCCGGAACGCCCGATCATCGCCCTCATGCCAGGCAGCCGGCGGGGCGAAGTGGCCAACCACATGCCGGTGCTCATGGCGGCCGTTCCCCGGATCCGGACCGTTCCGGAGTCCCAATTCATCCTGATCAAAGCCGAGGACTTGGACGGGTCTTTTCTCCAGGGCTTCATTCCCAAGGACGGCGCCGCGATCAAGATTCTCGATCGGGACTCCTATGATGCCATGGCCGCGGCGGATCTCGTCCTGTCAGCCTGCGGAACGGCCAATCTCGAAGCCGCTATTTTGGGAACTCCCGCCATCGCTTTTTACCGGATGGCTCCGCTGACATACTGGCTGGGCCGGAATCTGGTCAAGATCCGGGTGTTCAGCATCGTCAACATTCTGGCCGGGGAAAAACTCGTGCCCGAGCTTATCCAGAAAGAATTCAACGCCGATCGTCTGGCTCAAGAAGCCGGACGTTTGATGAGTTCGCCGGATGACCGGTCCCGGCTACGCCGACGATTCGTCGAGATCAAGGACGGCCTGGGATCGGAACCGGCGTCGATCAATGCCGCCCAAGAGCTTTATGCCCTCCTCACCGGAGCGAGGCGGTCCGGACCATCAGAGGGGATTCCTTCATCAGCGCGGCCAAAACGACGATGATCACGGCCATGACGACGAAGGCGGCCATCGAGGCGGAGATTCCTGTTTTGTCGACGGCGATGACGAACAGGATTCCCGAGATCTGACCGGCCAGGAGAAGAAGTCCCTGAACGGTGGATTCCGGCGCCGGGCGCGCCAGTTCCGCGCCATACTGAAAACCGATCGGACCCGCGCTCAAAAGGAAAAATCCGAAACAGGCGGCGGCCAGAAGAAGAGGGACGAAACCGGACAAGACCGTCAAACCCACGACTCCCGGCAACATCCCGATTGTGCACAGGACGAGAACCCTCTTTCGCCTCCGGATTCGATCGGATATCGTCGGCAGGACGACGGCGCCGACGATTCCTCCGATCAACATGGCCCCGCCGACGATGCCCGCCTGATCGACGGTCAAGCCGCGGCAGACCTTTTCGATACAGGTGCTGATGGCATTGAACATACCCAAGCCGAGGAAAAAAAGCCCGAGCATCAGGAGCATGTCCCGATTCTTCAGGACCAGCCGGAGACCCTGGAAAACCTTGAACCGATCGCCTTTGTCCGCGGCCGAGGGCGGAGCGGACGGATGATCCCTCATCAGGACCAGGAAACCGACGGCCGCGACAAGAGAGGCGATCCCGTAAACCATCAACATTCCGCGGAGTTCGAACGTCCCCGGAACCGGGGACGCGATCAGATGCGGCGTCAGGACCATGGCTACGATGAAACCGACATATTGGGCCAGCGTGGCGATTCCCGCCGCCGTCGCCCGTTCACCGAGGGGGAACCAGGTAACGCCGATTTTGGTCACGGCGTTCAAGATGAACGGCTGGGCCGTCGCCAGGCCGACCTGGGCGATGAGGACGAGGGTGTAATCCGACGCGAAAACGCCTTTCATCACCCCGAAAATCCCGGTCAAGACGGCCCCGAGGCCGACCCCGATTTTCAAACCGTACCTATCGATCACATAAGAGGCCGGAATACAGACGAAAATGAAGACGATCATATAAACCAGCGACAGCAAGTCGATTGGAAACGAGGAGACTTTAAAGTAGCCTTGGGCCGCCGAAGCGATCGGAGCGAACGTCAACCACTGAACTTCGATGACGATCGAAAGAACGGAGTAGGCGGCCAGAACAACCCAACGGTAGCCGACGGGTTTGGGGTTCGGGTTTGCGGTCATGGGTCCTCCATGCAGGGCAGTCTATTCCGTCGGTCCGTCCCTGGCAAGCCCGACGGAGACCGGCCGGCATCAGCTCCGCGGCAGGAGAGGGACGATGTCGCGTTCGGCCGACCGGTAATCATCGATCGTATCGATCTCGACGGCCAGGCGGCCGCCGATGTCGACGGCCCGGATCGCCGCGCCGTCGTCGATCACGTCCTGAAAGGCGGATTCGTAAAACGTGTTGACGTCGCCCGCGGCAACCCGCCGCCCGATGGCCTTGAAAAGCGCGTCCGACAAATCCGGAGAGAAAAGCTCAATCCCGATGGACTCCCCCGCGGCCAGGGCCGGCGGGACATTCTTGCCGATTTTCCGGACCCTCCCCTCGGCGTCGGCCTGAACCTTGATTTCCTCTTCCCCCAGAGGAATACCGCTCTTGAGTGCCAGGCAGTCGGGAAAGCCCGACCGAAGGAGGATCTCCAGGATGCCGGAGTCGAAGAGAATGTCGGAATCCAGAAGCAGCATCCCCGCGCGGACGATTTCCTCCCGAACCAGCCAGAGGGAATAGATGTTGTTGGTGGAAGCATACACGGAGTTGGTGATAAAAGTCGGACGGATCCGGGGATGGCGCTCGCGGACATGCGCCTTGATCTTGTCCTCGAGATATCCGGTGACGATGACGACGTCGCGGAGGCCGGCCGTCTCCAGATTATCGAGCGTCCGTCCGAGGAGCGTCCCTGTTCCGATCGGAAGCAGACATTTGGGCAAGGCGTCCGTGAGCGGCCTCAGTCGCGAGGCCGTCCCCGCCGCCAGGATGACCCCCTTCACGACCCGGTCTTCCGTTCGAGGCGGATATCGATGCGGCTCTGAACGATATAAAGGACGGCCGCGTAGAAGTTGAGAACGACGATCATGGCCCAGAAATAAAGTCCGATGCGGTCGAGCAGGACCGCCCCGATAAGCAGGGTAATCTGGGTGGAAGATCCGAGGTACGTCCATAAACGGAGGATTTTTTTATTGGTCGCGACAAATTCCTCGACCCCGACGCGGCGCAACGGGCTGTCGGGTTGCCAGCGGATCGTCATCCTTTTCTGAATCTCGAGATAACCGAGATAAGAAGCGATGGCGACCTGACGGATAGGCCGGTGGCGGACGGCGCGGAGCTCCGCTAATTCGGCCTTGAAGCCGCGGTAATCCTCGTCCTCGGACTCGGGGAAGCCCTTCACGATGTTGAGGAACCGCGTCCGGTAGTAATCGAGGGCGATCGCATGGAAGATGGTGCTGGCCGCGGCGGCGATGATGAGCGGCAACCACCGATCGGCCGGCAAATTCTCCGGCTTCAGACCGATGGCGATCCCCACATGGGCGGCGAATCCCGTGACATAGTCGGTCAGCCCGTCCAGAACGCGCCCCATCCGCGTGCCGTTTTTCTTCAATCTGGCCAATTGGCCGTCGGCGCAGTCCAGAACGACGGAAAAAGCATAGAGCAGAGCGGCGATTTTGACGGTCCTGGCCGTCCCCAATCCGAATCCCAAGCCGGCCGCCACACCGACGAAAATGGAAAAGACCGTCACCTGGTTGGGCGTAATGGGAGTGCGGAAGATGGCCTTGACCAGAAGGTAGGCCAGCGGACGATAGAGATAGAGATCCGGAATCTCCTCGACCTCGACAAGCTTGAGCGATCGCTTGTAATCGGAGAAAAAACTCAAAGAATCCCCTTCTCCCCGGCGAACGCACGGAGAGCATCGGCGAGACTGCGGTTTTGTTCACGCGTCCCGATGGTGATGCGGACGCAATCATCCATGAACGGCTCGTTCTTAAAAAACTTGATCGCCAGTCCGCGGCGGGTCAGGTCTTCCTTCAAGGCGGCCTTATGCTGGGGAGGAATATCCGCCAGGATGAAATTGGCGTTCGAGCGATAGGCCTTGAAGCCGTGAATCCGGTTGATCTCCCGGTAGAACATTTCCTTGTCCTCGATAATGCGGTCGCTGATGCCGGCGTAATAGGGGGCCGAATCGAGGGCTGCCAGAGCGACCCGTTCGGAGAGCCGGTTGTAGCCGAGGTAACGGGCGCTGAATGTACTCAACTGGGTCAGCCCGCGACTGATGAAGGCGAAACCGATGCGCAGGCCGGCCAGGGCATAATATTTGGAAAACGTCCGGATGATGACAAGGTTGGTGAATTCGGACACCAGGTCCTTGACATAGTTCGTCCGGGTATGCCCAAAGCCCCAGTAGGCTTCGTCCAGGACGACGACGGCATCTTGAAGCTCATGAAGAATGCGGCGAAGATCGCCGAGGTCGAGAGTGTTCCCGGTCGGATTGTTGGGGGAGCTGATCAGGACGACGCTCGGCTTATGCTTTCCGGCCAACCGCAGGAGGCCTTCGACATCATAGATAAAGGAATCGGGCCCGGGAAGCATCGGATACTCGACGGTCACTCCGCCTTTTTCGGCGGCGATAGCCTTGTAATACCACCAGGAATGGGACGGAATCATGATGGTCTCACCCTTGGCCAAGTAACAATGAACGGTCTGCTTGAGGAGGTCTTCGCCGCCATAGCCCAGGAGGATGCTGGACTCGGAGACTTCGAATGCGGCGCTCAACCGTTCGGAAAGCGCGCTTTTGACGCCTCGGGCGAAATCCTTGGAATACCAACTCAGATGTTCGAGTCCGGACGATCGCAGAACTTCAAAGCAAGCGGGAGCCGGACCATAGTTGTTCTCATTGCGGTCAAGAAAAACAGTCTCTGGGGCCATATTCTGTCTCCCTTATTTATTTTCCAAGGCGAAAACCGGCGCAACGGCATCGCCTCGGACCGCGTCCCGGGGGGGACGCCCTTCCCTGCCGAACCGGTATTATAACCGTTCGATTCCGGCGAATCAATCGTCCGAACCCCTGGCCGTAGCACAGTTATTCGGCTTTCTTCCATTCTGTGTGGCCGGCGTCACGGAGACCGGCCCGGCGGCTTCGAGTTTTTCACGCGATGTCGCCGTGGCCGGTACTCCGCGCCGCTTTATTAACCCACACAGAACGGAAGAGACCCGGTTTTTCTAATTGGGCGGTGCTGCCCCGCTGGGCGCGGCCAGATCCCCCGCGCTCCGCACCCTGACGAGGGTCAGCGGACGGGCAGGATGAAATCCAGCTTGTCATGGAGTTTGAGTTTGAATTCGGCCGCCATGCCGGATTTGAGTTCGAGGACATAGAGGCCCGGCATCCGCGGGGTGGTGGAGGGGCAGGGGTCGGCCCGGCAAGGTTGGACATCGGCCTCGATGTGGGCGATGCGTTTTTCCCGGTCGAGCCATATCATGTCCAGGGCGATCAGCGTGTTTTTCATCCAGAAGGAATGGAGATCCTCTTTCTCGAAGACAAACAGCATCCCCTGGTCGGGCAGAAGCTTTTCACGCTGCATCAGTCCGCGCGCCCGCTCCGCGTCGGTCACGGCCAGTTCGGCCGTAACGGATTTTCCGTCGGGAAGATAGATCTTGACGAACTTGTCCCGGCCCTGGGCTCCGCCGGAACACACCGCGGCCGCCAAGACCAGGAACAGCGTCCAACCGAATGTTCTTTTCATCAACGATCTCCTCAAAGCCCGCTGATAATCAAAGGGACGAATCGAACGGGATAAAGCCGGCGGTCCTCGAAACCGCGTTCGCCGCGGGTGACGAGCACCAGTTCCTGAAATTCGAGGCCGACCGGAAGGATCAGACGTCCGCCCTGTTTCAACTGCTCCCGCAGAGCGGGGGGAACCTCGGCGGGGGCGGCGGCCGCTAGAATCCCATCAAAGGGCGCGAATTCCTTCCAGCCGAAGGATCCATCCCCCACTCGATAACGGATATTCTTGTAACCCAGTCCATCCAGAGTCGTCCGGGCCGTTTCCGACAAGGCCGCGATCGTCTCGACGGTGAAGACCTCGGCGCAGAGCTCGGCCAGAACGGCGGTTTGGTACCCCGATCCCGTCCCGATCTCGAGCACCCGTTCGCCGCCGCGAAGCTCCAGGGCTTCGGTCATGCCGGCGACGATGAACGGTTGGGAAATCGTCTGACCGAATCCGATGGGCAGGGGTTCGTCGGCATAGGCCCGCCGGCGATGTATATCGGGAACGAACTGATGTCGGGGAATCTTGCGCAAAGCGGCCAGGACGCGCGGATCGCGCACGTCCCGCGAGGCGATTTGGAGATCCACCATCGCCTCCCGTTCCGCGGTTTCGGTCACGGCCGTGGACATCGTTCTTCGATCATAAATGAAAATACCCCTCGACCGGTCCTCCGCCGCCGCCGACAAATTAATAGGCGCGGGCAAACAAGGCCGTTGTTTTTCCCGCCGAACCGCAGCAAACACAGCCGTTCTCGACCGGCCGGTCATCCCATTCGAGAGGGAGAACCCGGATCGTGGCCATAGTCTCGGACTTGATTTTATCCTCACAGGCCTCGTCGCCGCACCAGACCGCCCGGATAAAACCCCGTTTATTCTCCAAAATGTCCTTGAACTCCTCGTAGGTCGCGGCCGAATGGGTATTCGCGGCCACAAACGCCTCGGCCTGCCGGAACAAGGTCGCCTGGATATCGTCGAGGAGAACCGGCACCCGTTCGGCCAGGTTTTCCAGGGCCACGGTCTCTTTGGTTTTGAGATCCCGGCGGACGAGTACGGCCTGACCGTTCTTGACATCGCGCGGCCCGATCTCGATCCTCAGCGGAACGCCGCGCATTTCATATTCGGAGAATTTCCAGCCGGGGGTGAACTCTTCCCGAAGGTCCAGATCGACCCGAAAACCGGCGGCTTTAAGCGTCTCCCGAGCCTTGATGGCGACGGGAAGAACGGTCTCTTTCCAACCGGCCGCGGGAATCGGGACAATGACCGCTTGGACGGGGGCGACACGGGGGGGAAAGCGCAGACCGGAATCATCGCCGTGGGCCATGATCAGCGCTCCGATCATCCTGGTGGTCGTACCCCAGGACGTCTGCCAGACATACTGCAGGGTCTGGTTGCGGTCCTCGAACTTGATGTCGAAAGCCTTGGAGAAATGCTGGCCCAGGTTGTGGGAGGTGCCCATTTGGAGCGCCTTTCCGTCGGACATGAGGGCTTCGATGGCATAGGTCATGTTGGCGCCGGCGAATTTTTCACGCAGGGTTTTTCGGCCGGCGACGACCGGGATGGCCAGCTCCGTTTCGCAGAATTCCTTGTACATGGCCAGAATCTTGAGCGTCTCGGCTTCGCCCTCTTCGGCCGTTTCATGGCAGGTGTGGCCTTCCTGCCAGAGAAACTCGGTCGTCCGCAGGAACGGCCGAGTCACTTTTTCCCAGCGGACGATGTTGGCCCACTGATTGTAGAGAACCGGAAGATCGCGCCAGGACTTGATCCAGCGCGAGTACATGTAACCGATGATCGCTTCGGAAGTCGGGCGAACGGCCAGCTTTTCCTCGAGCTCTTCCTTGCCGCCGATCGTGACCCAGGCCACCTCGGGCGAGAATCCCTGGACGTGTTCGGCTTCCTTCTGCAGGAAGCTTTCCGGGATGAACAGGGGGAAATAGGCGTTGACGTGGCCCGTGGCTTTGATCCGCTGATCCATCAACCGTTGAATGTTTTCCCACACCGCGTAACCGTAAGGCCTGATGACCATCATCCCTTTCATCGGGGTGTAATCGGCAAGCTCGGCCTTCTGGACGATCTCCAGATACCAACGGGAAAAATCCTCGGTCTTAGGGGTAATTTGTCTGACCCAACGATCGTCTTTGCTCACGGGGGACTCCAGGGTGAAAATGCTCGGTCATTCTAGACCCCGTCGCCCGGCTTGTCAACCCGAGCGGAGTTTCCCGGAGGGAGTGAAGGTGAGGGGCCGCGGCCGATTTTTCACCCTTTCCTTCACCCTTGGGGGTGATTGCCCCCCTCATCCGCCCGTGTCATCCTATGCTGGCCAAGGATGAAAAGAATTTTCGAGAGGAAGCGCCAATGATGAAGAGAATCGCCGTCGGTGAATCGTCCCCGCTCGATGCCGGGGAACGGGGGTTCAATTTCCCTCTTCCGACCCAAGTCGACGGTACAAACGCGCGAGGCCTGGAATTCCGGGAAGAAACAGTCTTGACATACATCAACCACCAGGGATCGACTTTCTATTTGAAAAACCCTGTGGCCATTGATTCGCGCCTGAGGCTCCAAATCGACCTGCCCGAGAAGCTGTCCCAGGACAAGAACCTGAAACTCGTCATCAAGGGCCGTGTCGCCCTGATCGAGGCCGCCGGCGAACGCGCCGCCGGCCAGAAAGTGACCGTCCATTTCGATAGCAAATACATCATCAAGCCGGACGAATGAGGGATCTTATGCCGATTCAGGATGTGGCGGCGTTTCCGCCGTCGCGCCAAGAACGGGCCTTCGAGCTCGCGCTCCCGGCCTTTGTCAGCGGA
>Ga0315287_10007097_pt1 | contig 11215 bp, 10 predicted proteins | sample YL17G11_0_MG_FD_205037 | JGI IMG/M metagenome (GOLD analysis project Ga0315287, IMG submission 205037) | Sediment microbial communities from Yellowstone Lake, YNP, Wyoming, USA - YL17G11_0 | ecosystem: Environmental > Aquatic > Freshwater > Lake > Sediment | place: USA: Wyoming | collected...
TCTTCCAGTTTCTTCTTGATAATCTGCCGGACCCTCTCATTGATCTTGCCAAGCATATCCAGAGACTCGTCTCCCTGTTCCATGATAATTTCCGAAAATACTTTTTTTATCTTTCCTGCAGACTCAAGCTTTTCAAGCTGCCGGCCCACTTCATCCCAGTATCTGTCGACAAGCGCCGTATAGTCATCCGGCGCATCCGCAACACTGAATATATTTGCTACGCAATAAAGTTTCCTTTTCCCCGAAAAACTTTCCGCTTCCGGCCTGTTGATCTGTCCTAATTCAACCATATTGGTCGCTCCTTTCCGTATTAATTCCCCTGTTTTGCAAAGAAGAACAAGGGGAGTTTTTTAATTATACCTAAATTGACCGATTTTTTTAGCGCCTCCGCACTGATGACATAAGGGGACCCCTGTGATAGTATAGTATCGTATATTTATGGACCCGGAATTTGTTGATTTAGGCAATATCAAAACAGGCATGGAAGACAGGTTATTCCTCGAAAGAATAAAAAACGTCTTCAGGAAGATATCCTCTGCCGCCATACGTTCCGGCAGGAACCCCTTTGACGTCAAATTAGTTGCGGTCACAAAGACGGTCCCGGTGGAAAGGATAAAAGCTGCGGCAAACCTTGGCCTGAGAATTTTCGGGGAAAACAGGGTGCAGGAGGCGCAGGAGAAAATGACCTTCTGCAGCGCACAGTGTTCGGATTATAATATTGAATGGCATATGATCGGGCATCTTCAGAAGAACAAGGCGAAAACAGCGGTGCAGCTTTTTGACCTGATTCATTCGCTCGATTCGCCCGGACTTGCGGAATTATTGAATAAACATGCCGGGAAAGCCGGCAAAATCCAGAGGGTTTTGCTTGAAGTAAAGCTGTCGCCGGAAGATACAAAACACGGCGTTACAAAAGAAAACCTCATGCCTTTGATAGAATCCGTCTCAGGCATGAAAAACCTGAAGCTTGATGGACTTATGACTATACCGCCTTTTTTTGAAAATCCGGAGACGGCGCGGCCATATTTCAGGAACCTGCGATACCTTCGGGATGAAGCGGAAAAGAAGGGTTTTAGACTACCGGAGCTTTCGATGGGCATGACAAATGATTACGAGATTGCCATCCTGGAAGGTGCAACGATGGTAAGGATTGGAACAGGAATCTTTGGAGAAAGGAAATAGAATATGATAGGTTTTATCGGCGGCGGGAATATGGCGGAGGCTATGATAAAGGGGATACCCCTGAGCGGTAAGAAGGACATCATGGTCTCCGAGTTGAGGGCTGAGCGGCGCACATATCTTGAGAGTACATATAACCTAAAAGCGACTCCCGACAATAAAGAGGTCGTAAAGAATTGCGATATCATTATCCTTGCAGTGAAACCTCAGAATATGGACGATGTGACGGGCGAGATCGCCGGCCTGATAACACCGGAAAAATTGATTATTTCAATTGCCGCAGGGATAACATTATCATATCTTTCTGCAAGGCTGAAAACTTCACAGGTCATCCGCGTTATGCCGAACACCCCTGCGCTTGTGCAGGAGGGCATGTCGGTGTTGTCGTTGTGCGAATGCTTTGAGGACAAACAAATGGCGCTTGTGCGGGGCATCTTCATGTCTATCGGAAAAGTGCTGGTGTTGCCGGAAAAATACATGGACGCCGTCACCGCCGTTTCAGGCAGCGGGCCTGCTTTCATAGCTTTGTTTGTCGAGAAGATGGCGGACGCAGGCGTAAAAGCCGGCCTCGGTAAAGATAACGCCTATGAACTTGCCGTTCAAACATTGATAGGAACGGCAAAGCTCCTTGAAACCGGAATGCCCCTGGATAAACTCAGGGAAATGGTCACGTCGCCCGGAGGCACGACAGCCGCAGGGCTGAAGGTCTTTGAGGATAAAGGTTTTTCAGATTTGATGAGCGCCGTCATTGAAGCGGCGGCAAACAGATCAAAAGAATTGGGGAGAAAGGAATAATGTTTATTTTTGCAAATTTTATAATTGCCGTAGCCGGCATACTTAAAGTTCTGCTCGACGGTTACATATGGGTCGTAATCATCTCGGCGTTGATAAGCTGGGTGAATCCGGACCCCTATAATCCTATCGTCAAATTCCTGCACGCAGTTACCGAGCCTGTCTTCAGGCCGATAAGGCGGATTATAGGATACAGGTTGGGCCCTGTAGATATTTCGCCTATGGTTGTAATACTGGGCATAATGTTTGTAAAGTATTTCATAATACAGTCTTTGATTGAGGTTGCCTATAAACTGAAAGGAGGCATTGCATTATGAGGATAACGCCGCTTGATATCCAGCAGAAACAGTTCCCGATGAAGATAAGGGGGTTTGACGTTGAAGAGGTCTATGCATTCCTTGAAATTATCAGGGAAGAGATGGAAGACCTCCTGAGAGAGAATGCATCCCTTAAGGAAAATGTGCAGAGGCTGGAGAGTCAGCTTAAAGAACACAGGGACATGGAGACCACTCTGAGGGAAACCCTCATGACCGCCCAGCAGATGGTCGATGACTACAAGACAAATGCGCGGAAAGAGGCCGAACTTGTAGTAAGAGAAGCCGAACTCAAGTCCGACACCATATTGAAAGAAGCCCAGGAGAAGGTCATCAAGATCCACGAAGATATAGTCGATCTGAAGGGCATAAGACGCCACTTCAAGGAAGAGGTCAAAAGACTGGTGGAAAGCCACCTGAAGATGCTCGAATTTGACAGGGAGCGGGAGGAGGAACAGGAAAGAGGACCCGGAGGAGGCGAAAGCGAAGAATGAAGTATAATGCCCTAAAGGGCGTCCATGATATTTTCCCGCCCGACATTCATCTCTGGCAAAAGGTTGAGCAGACTGCAAGAGATATCTTCTCCGTTTACGGTTTTCAGGAACTGCGCGCCCCGATCATCGAAGCAACGGATGTTTTCACCCGCAGCATCGGTGAAACTTCTGACATCGTTGAGAAGGAGATGTACACGTTCAATGACAAGGCGGACAGGCGCATTACCCTTCGCCCGGAAGGCACGGCCCCGGTTGTCAGGTGCTATGTAGAAAACCATCTCTACAACCTCCCTTCCCCGCAGAAATACTTTTATTCCGGCCCTATGTTCAGATATGAAAGACCGCAGTCGGGCCGCTTCAGGCAGTTCTATCAGATCGGCGCAGAGGCGTTCGGCGTGGGTGGTCCCAAAATAGACGCGGAAATCCTTTCGATGCTAAAACTTTTTTTTGAGCGGCTCGGGCTGAAAGAACTCAACTTCCAGATAAATTCCATCGGCTGTGACAAATGCAGGCCCGACTACAGGAAAGCGCTCCTTGATTTCTTTTCGGACAGGCTTGAAGGGCTGTGTCAGGATTGCAAGAGGAGGTACGATATAAACCCTCTCAGGATACTCGATTGCAAAGTTGAAGCGTGCATAAAACTGAAAGACGGCGCGCCGTATGTGACGGATTTTCTCTGCGGCGAGTGCCGGGAACATTTTAATGCCCTGCAATCTTTTTTAAACCTTCTCGACGTCCCTTATGTAATCAACCCGAATATGGTCAGGGGACTCGACTATTATACGCGCACCACTTTCGAGGTCACCTGTGAACACCTCGGCTCACAAAATGCAGTGGCTGCCGGAGGACGCTACGACAAACTGGTCCAGGAATTCGGCGGCCCTCCGACGCCGGCCATAGGTTTTGCGGCAGGTATGGAACGGTTGACGACTCTTCTTAAATTATCTTCAATTGAAAAGGTCCCTTCTCCAAAGGTTTTTATTGCCATCCTCGGGACTACGGCGGAAAAAGAAAGCCTTGCAATCGCAACCAGGCTGCGCGAAGAAGGCATTTGGACGGAACTTGGCTATGCCGGCAATTCGTTGAAAAGTCAGTTAAGAAGGGCCGACAAATTATCTGCAGAATATGTTTTCATCATAGGGGATGACGAGATCACTGCAGGGAAATTGAAATGGAAAAAGCTGTCCGACGGCAATCAGGGAGAGATGCTCTTCACCGATATATACGATTTTTTAAAATAACCTCGGGCAACAAAAGAGGGCCTATCCCACAACATCGAGCTTCCTGATTCTGAATCCGACTCCCAAATCCGCAGCGATCTTCCTGCATTTTTCAATATCTACACCCTCGGCAGTCACCACGGTCACGTTCACTTCAGGAATATATTTCTTTGCCTCTTTGATGAAATCCAGAATCTCAGGGTATGCGTTTTTATGGGCTGGTTTGCAGATGCGTTTGTAGGTTTCTTCGTCCTGCGCATCGAGGCTGATCGAAATGTTATCGACGATTCCCCTGAGTTCGGGAAGGATATTCCTTCCGTGAATCAGATTGCCCTGTCCGTTGGTATTAATCCTTACCTTCCCCCCTTTTTCTTTTATCCATGCAGCTACATTCTTAATCAGGTCAAGCCTTAGAGTCGGTTCTCCGTAACCGCAGAAGACGATCTCTTTATAATGTGAAGGATCGCCTATCGCCTTCTTTAACTCTTCTTCCGAGGGTTCATGGGACAGTCTGAGATTATAGCCTTTCACAAAATCGGAATGGAACTTTATGCAGAAAGTGCATCTGTTTGTGCACCGGTTGGTAACATTCAGATAAAGGCTTTCCCTTATCCTGTAAGCTATCTCTCCCTCTTCAGTCATTCCGCCTATACTGAAAAGTCTTTTTGCATTCAGAGTCGTAATGCGCGCGACGTCTTCAAGTGTTATGTCCCTGAGTTCGGCTATCGCTTTTGCAGTATGGAGAAGATATGCGGGTTCGTTTCTCCTTCCCCTGAAAGGCTCGGGTGCAAGATATGGCGCATCCGTCTCGATAAGCAGGAAATCATCGGGGATTGCCCTTGCAGCCTCATGCAGATTGCCGGCTTTTTTAAAGGTGACCGGTCCTGCAATCGAAATATAAAAACCCATCGCCATTGCCTGGCGCGCCATATCCATATCTCCGGAGAAACAGTGCAAGACGCCTTTCGCGACGCCCGATTCCCTGAGGATGTCAAGGGTGTCCTGCTTTGCCTCCCTGCTGTGGATAATGACCGGCAGGTCCGTTTCCTTTGCCAATTGCAGTTGTTTCAAAAACACCGCGCGCTGAACTTCGCGTGGAGAATTATCGTAATGATAGTCAAGCCCGATCTCGCCGATAGCAACAACCTTTGGAAGATGTTCGGCATGTAAATTTTGTATCTTATATTTTGCGGCCCAGTTTTTTATCTGTTGAAATACTTCCTCAGTGAAATCCTTTGCATCATGGGGATGAAATCCTACGGAACTATAAATGAAGTCGTATTTTTGCGAAAGCTCAACCCCGCCTATGTTCCCTTTCAGATCAGACCCGATAGTGAGCATTGCTTCCAATCCGGCATCCCTTGCCCGCTGAATCACCGCTTCCCTGTCAGGACCATATTGGTCCATCTCAAGATGGCAATGGGTATCGATTAGACCGGAGGACAAAGGATGATGGGAAAAGGATGAATCAGGCACCGAATTTTTTGAGCCTGCCGGCGTTAGCGAGGGCTAAGGGCATGAGGTGTATGGTGTGGAAGATTCCCAGTTCTCCTTTCAGGCATTCTCTTTCGGTAAAGGCGCTGCATGTTTGGCCGAGGACGAAAGGTGAATTCAGAAGAAACGGCACCGGGTGCCAGCTATGGCCTTTCATAAGCGCAGGGGTTGAGTGGTCTCCTGTTATAATCAGCACATCGGGCTTAAGGCTTAATATCTCCGGCAGGAATAAATCGAATTCCCCGATCTTTGCGGCTTTACCCTCGAAATTCCCGTCCTCACCGTAAGAGTCCACTTTCTTGACATGCATAAAGAAAAAGTCATAGTCGTTGTAATTCTTTTTAAGGAAATCGAGTTCTTCCCGGATATCGCCTTTCAATGCAGGCGCTTCCATGCCTATCAGCCTTGCAAGGCCGCGGTACATGGGATATACGGCGATGCAGAGGGATTTCAGTCCGTAGGTTTCTTCAAAGTGGGGGATATCGGGGACCTGTGAAAATCCACGGAGCAATATACAGTTCGCCTTTGGTTGATCTTTTATAACGGCGGCAACCTCTGTTATAAGTTTTTCCGCAATCTTTGCGACCCTCACTGCCTGCGGTGTTTCAGGAGTGACCGGGACAGGAGTCACGCCTTCTTTTTGAGGGTCCGTGTCTTTTATGGCGGCGGAACCTTTTGGAAGAGCTTCCGGAAATCTGAGCACTGCGGCAAACCTGTGCTCCATGCCCGGCGAAAAGATTATTTCAACGTCGTCTATTTTCCTGATTTTTTCCTGAAGTCTCCCGGTAATCTTCCTGCTTTCATCGGTGGGAGGTCTTCCTGCGCGTCTGTCTTTTACGATTCCGTTTTCGCAGGTAGCATAATTAATGCGTATAGCGATGTCGGTCTTTTTTAATTCAACTCCAAGGCCGAGGGCCTCAAGCACGCCTCTGCCTATCTGCCACTCTATAGGATCATACCCGAACAGCGACAGGTGTCCCGGCCCGCTGCCAGGTGTTATTCCGTAGGAAACAGGCATATGGAGGCCGCAGGCTGATGCTGCCGCAAGGGCGTCGAGATTAGGCGTCCGGGCAGCGTCAAGTTCGGTTTTTCCGTTGACGGGTAATCCGCCGAGACCGTCAAGGACTATGAGTAAAATTTTTGTATTGTTTTTCTGTACGAGATCTCTGACAATATTCTGCATTAAAAACTCCGCCTTACATCTGTTGCTATACCTTGAACCGCGCCATGGTTTCCTTAAGTATCTGGGCCGTACTGGAGAGCTGCGCAGCCGACGCTGCAAGTTCTTCAACCGCTGCGGTCTGTTCCTCTGATGAAGCCGACGCCTCTGCAGCGGATGTAGCCGTGTCGGCAGCGGATGAAGCGATTGTCTCGATGTCCTTCACAATACTGTTGACCTGAGAAGCAATACCGGTAAATTTTCCGGTAACCTCTGCAATCAGAGCAGCCCCTGCCTCCATTTCTTTCTGTCCGTCCTGCGCGGAAAGCACCGCTTCTTCAGTTTCATCCCGGACCTCTTTGATTATCTTGGATATCTCCCGTGCGGAATTTGCGGAATTCTCTGCAAGCTTCCTCACCTCATCGGCAACAACTGCAAAACCGTGACCGGATTCACCTGCCCTGGCAGCCTCGATAGCCGCATTCAATGCCAGCAGGTTTGTCTGGAAGGCTATTTTCGTCATGACTTTGACTATCTTGCCGATCTCCTGTGAACGTAAAGAAAGACCCTGCATAGCCGACACGGACCTCTCTGATGAAACCTGAAGAAGCTTGGTTTTTTCTGCAAGATCCAGCATCAGGTCCTCGCCTTTCCGGGTAGCGTCATTTGCAACCTGCGCGGCATTGGAGACGTCGTGGGAACTATCGGCAACATTTGAAGCCGCTGCAGACATCATGGAAACGGCGGATGCAAGCTCCGAAAGCGCCCTTGTAGACTGCTTTGAAACCTGGGCAAGGGAATTTGAAGAATTTGCGAGGAAATCCGCCTGATCACGGATTTTGAACGTTAGGTCCTGCAGGGATTTTATCATTGAATTAGTGGCCTTGCCAAGCTGGTTCAGCAGGTCATCTCCGGTGTCCTCATTTGCCTTGACCGTGAGATCTCCTGCAGAGACCTGCTGGAGGATGAAGAAGTAATCGGTCAACCCCATGGCCAGATTCATTGAAAAAGTATGCAGTTCATCAGAGGTCTTCCGCAGGTGTTCAATCATATGTTCAAAACCGATGCCGAGCACGTCCTTTTCGGAGCGTATATGCAGCTTAACATCCATGTTGCCCTGCTGAACTTCTTCTATGCAAGCCTCCATTTTTTTGTATTCGGCGATCATATTGTTTGTCACCTTGCCGAGCTGGTTCAGGAGATCATCGCCCGTATCCTCGGATGCATGCACATCCAGATTCCCGAGCGACAACTCGGAAATGACCATAAAATAGTCGCTCATGCCGAGGGCAAGGTTCATTGAATTTGTATGCAATTCGTCAACACTTTGCTTGAGGGTCTCAACCATCTTTGCCATCGCATTGGCAAGCACGTCCTTGGGTGACCGGACTGCTATTTCCGTATCCAGGTCTCCTGCGGCAATCCGCTCGGCATTCTTTGACAGCTCATTCAATGACGCCGCCATTCTTATAAAGGCGGCCTCCAGTTGCATAATTTCATTCGGGCTTTCAGTTCCGGCCTCTTTCTGCCAAATGTCCGGGATTTCTCCGTCCGCGATTTTATGGGCCGTTTCGGTAACCCTTCTTAACGGCTTCACAATGCCCCTGGTCAGAATAAATGCAAGCATAATGACGGAGATCAATGCCAGCCCGACAATGCTTTTAGAAATGATCCCCTGTCTTTGGACTGATTTTTCGGATTCTTTTTTATATTGAGCATACAGTTCACCGATTCCCTGCATGAACGGGTCGTAAATCTGCATGAGTTCGGGAAGCAGGACCTGACGGGTATGCAATGACAGCCTGTCCGCTTCAGCAATATTTCCCTGCTGCAGCGCCTTTATGACCAAAACGCCTGATTGATGGAATTTCTTGTGCGGAGCATCCAATGCTTCAAAGAGAGGCTTCAGTTCCGGATACGGCATCTGATATGAATAGTACCATTTGCCGAAGGCGCATTCCTTCGGGTCAAGCTCTCCATCGAACTTGCCTTTCTTGCGCACCGCCTCGCGCAGGGAATCGACCCATTTGTAATGGTGGACCTGCATTTCCCTAAGCGTTTCCTTGAGTTCTATCAGCTGGTTCTTTTTCCCTTCAATACTTTTCAGGGAAATAATGCCCTTCTGCCAGGATATGCCGAGAATCAGAACGACGACGAGCAAGAATCCGAAGCTTAAAAAAAGCTTCCTGCCTATGGTCAGGTTCTTAAAGGTATCCATAGCTCATCTTACTGAAATTAAAATTGTATCTGGCAGCGCTTTTTCCCGCCGCCCTCGTCCCTGACCCACATAAGGGTCTTCTTTGTCCTTTCACACCACTGACGCACGTCCTTCTCGAACGTCGGACAATCGGCTGCCACTTCAAGGAGATCACCGAGTTTTAATTCCGCTGATTTTGCCGCGATCTTTAATATAGGCTGCGGACATCTTAGTCCCGAACAATCCAGTGTTACTGTTGCCATAATATCATTCCTCCTTATTTGATTTTTGTATTTCGATGACTTGACCGCTCTTTTCGGAGCATATCTATTCCCTTTTTAATGTTTTTATTATATCACCCTTTTCATTGCATACGTTAACGGTAAAAGAATTTTTGTCCGCAATTAAATGCGTTGCGCAGGCAAAACACGGGTCATAGGCGCGGAAAGCCATCTCAACCATATTCAGAACGCCGTCGGACACCTCGCCGTTCTTTATCAGCTTCTTTGCCGCTTTGTCGATAGACATGCCGATAGCCGCCGCATTATTGACGGTCGCAACGATAAGGTTTACTTCAGTCAGAATGCCGTTTTTATCGGACTTGTAGTGGTGGATCAGAGTGCCGCGCGGAGCTTCCACAACGCCGATACCCTCTTCAGGCGTCGCCGTCGGAATATTTCTTATATTCGGATCGGTGATCTCCTTATCCATGGCAAGCTCCTGCATACGCTCTGCGGCATAGAGGGCTTCTATCAAACGAGCCCAGTGAAAGGCAAGGGTATTATGCAAGGGCTTTCCGCCTAATGTAGCGAACATCCTTTCGTATTCAGCCTGTGCAAGCGGAGTAGCCATGCCGTCGGAAACATTCAGTCTTGCCAGCGGCGCCACTCTGTATATGCCGCTGTCGGGGCCGTCGATAAACCCTTTCCATCCGACTTCCTTCAGGTAAGTGAATTTCATATAACTCCAGGGCTCGACGCGCTCTTCTATATGATTAAGATATTCCTTTGGTTTGAATTTAACAAACTCCTTTCCTTCAGGCGTAACTACCCTGACATCGCCGTCATAAAAGTTGACTTTATTGTTTTTGTCCACCAACCCCATATAGTACGTATGATGCTTATAAACATCTCCGGCGATGAGATCGAGGTAATCCTTATTATCTAAAACAACGTCATTGAACAGCTTCAATGCAAACCGCGCAAATTCAACCCCGTTTTTTGCAACCTCCGCAATCCACAATCTGTCATCTTCCGTAAGAGGTTTTGATACTCCTCCGGGAAGACCGCAGACCGGATGGATCACCCTTCCTCCGATGTGGGTTATGACGTCGCGGCATTCCTTCCTCAGTTTAATCACCCGTTTTGCGTTGTCGATACCGACCTTCGCAATCACTCCGAGGATATTTCTTTCGGCAGGAGCTGCCGAAGGTCCTACTACAAAATCAGGCCCGCCCAGGAAGAAGAAATGCAGCGTATGGTCTTCAAGCATAAAGGCGGAGTACATAAGCTCCCTGATCTTCTTTGCCGCCGGCGTCGGTTCAACCTTGAACAGGTCATCCAGTGCTTTTGTGGAACATATATGATGGGTAGTCGGACATACGCCGCAGATTTTAGGCGTTATCCTCGGCATTTCCTCGGCAGGACGTCCTACGCAGAACGCCTCAAACCCCCGGAGTTCCGGTATCTGGAAATAGGTCTTTGAAACATTGCCGTCGTCATCGAGGAAGATCTCTATCTTCCCATGACCTTCAAGCCGGGTGATCGGGTCTATCGTAATACGTTTACTCATATTTCTCCATAATTATTAGGGGTCTCAAAATTGAATTTACATAAATCAGAGAATCTCCCCTTGCCCCTCTTTGCCAAAGAGGGGTATAAATCCTCCCTTTGGTAAAGGGAGGTTAGGAGGGATTTTATAAATAATGTCGTCATTATTATAAGACCGTTAATATCTTTTTCTGCGCAGCATTGACGCAGGCAATGCATAATAATAAAAAATACCGGCCGGGTCTGCAATCGAATCTATCACCTTTTTTATCCCCTGCTCGTCGTTTGCATCAATAATAGATGCGAGACCGGATAGGAACTTTGCGCCCTGATCAACAACCCTGCTTGTCGGGCCAAAGCAGCCCCTGCACGGCATATTTGCATTTATGCACCGTTCACCGCAACCGTCCCTTGTGGCAGGGCCGAGACAAATGACGCCCTGGTCCAGAAAACATTTTACAGGATCAAGCAGCACTTCATGCACCCTTTTAATTTCTTTTATGACCGCTTTTTCAGGCTTTGTGTCTCTTCTTTTGCAGGAGTCGCAGAGGGCCCTGTCAGGGGCAAGGACCGTGCCCTTTTCAGGGAGATTACCTG
>Ga0315287_10007098_pt1 | contig 11214 bp, 9 predicted proteins | sample YL17G11_0_MG_FD_205037 | JGI IMG/M metagenome (GOLD analysis project Ga0315287, IMG submission 205037) | Sediment microbial communities from Yellowstone Lake, YNP, Wyoming, USA - YL17G11_0 | ecosystem: Environmental > Aquatic > Freshwater > Lake > Sediment | place: USA: Wyoming | collected...
ATAACTTCGGGAGACACGACGAACTTGAGCGCCGCTTTTACTGCAAAGATCACACTCCATAGTTTTTTCTCTTCGATTCGCGAAAAATCGTGATGAAAACCCATTTGCCTGCTGGGCTGAACTTTCCCACTATCGTTATCCCCTCACCAGCAAGGGCTTGCCCCTCCCTACATATTTCCATTCAGCCGAAGCGCGGTCTTTCTGCCGTTCGATGATTTGGCCGATGAGGATGGCACTTTCCACGTCGTAAACGGTAAGGCCATCTGCTTCCATTTCGTCTTCAGCGTGCAGAGTCATCACGTACTGCCGAGTACGGACAAGCTCGCGCATTCGCTTTAGGTAGCGGTCGAACAGGAGGCGCTCCAAAAAATGGAATCACCGGGTAATGATATTGTATCGTAACACTTTAGTTCTTTGAAAAAAGGAGCGTCGTAAAGGCCAACAGAGGCGGTCACCCCATTTTTTCAAAACTCTAAACTGATACATTGTATCAAATTTCAGGTCTTTTGCGTCTTCTTTATCGGACCTTGGCAATCCATCCGGCGATGGCACCGGAGAGACACACCGGGGCGAGGACCCAGAAACCCGTTGCCCAGCCTCCCGTGTAATCCACCAACCAGCCGAAAAGCAGAGGACCCAAAAGCATGCCGGTGTTCTGGCCGATCTGAATAACGGCCATGGCCATGCCGGTGAGCCGTTCATCGGCGGCGGCCTCCACGGCGCCGGCAAACACGCCGGTAGGGACAAAACCGCCGACAAATCCTATGGCAATAACCAGGAAGAGAAAAGTGCTTGTTCCGGCGCCGTACAAGAAGGGGAAGAGCAGGGCCATCAGAAGCATCGGCCAGACCATAATCGTTTTCCGGGACCCGATCTTGTCGGAAACCCAACCGGCCGTAGGACAGGCAAGGATGGCCAAAACCGAGACGAGGCTGACCTGAAAAGCGGCGTCCGTTAGCGATATTCCGCGTTGGTTCTGGAGGAAGGTTGGGCCCCAGGTGACAAAAGCGATAAAAGCCGTGTTAAAACAACAAAAGAGAAAGCTGAGCAACCAGAGGTGGGGATTGGAAAGAACTTTTCGGAAATCCCTGAGGGTCAGCGGGGTTTCCGGGGAAGAATTCTTCGGAGCGGTTTTTCCGAGATTTTTCCGCGGGATATAAAAGTAAAATAAAAAACCTACGAGGAGGGTATACCCCCCTCCGAACCACCAGACTCCCTGCCAATGCCATCGAGCGGCGATGGGCGGAGCCAGCAGGAACATGATCACGGAACCGAGAGGGACCCAAACGGCCCAAACCCCCATGGCCTTTCCCCTCTGATCCGCGGCAAAAAAGAGAGCGATAATGGCGGGAGCCACGATGGACATGAAGCTCATCCCGGCTCCTTCGATGAATCGGCTGATGAGGATGGTTTGAAAATCGGCCCCCCAAACCCCCCATATCGAACCCAGAACAATCGCGAAAAGGGCGATGAAACCTGTTAAGCGGTAACCCAGCCGCTGAAAAATGAAACCTGCAGGAAAAGCCAGGAGAAGGCCGGTGACGGCAAAGATCGACATGAGCCATCCGGCGGCGGCGGCGGGCTGTCTGAATGCCTCCATCAAAAGAGGCATGACCGGCGGGACCTTGAACTGGTTCAGGGGGGCGGCGATACTCGCCAACAGGACGATGAAGAGGATGAACCAGGGAGATCGGATTTTTGATTTTGAGTTCATGGCGTCATTCCTGTTGATTTCGCCCGGAATTCCGGGCTTATTCGAAAATCTTTTCATCCTGAGCCTCGGCTTCCGGGGCGTCTCCCTCGTGGTCCCGAGTCAGGCGGGCGGCTTTCGCTTTATGGTATTCCCGGTACCACTCGTGCGCCGTAATCATGGCCATCACTTCACTGGTCCCGGTCCAAATAGACGCCAGCCGGACATCTCGGAAAATCCTTTCGATGGGAAAGATGTTCGTGTAGCCGATGCCGCCCATGACCTGCATGGCGATGTGGGCCACCCGCTGGCAGGATTCGGTGATGAATTTTTTGGATTCGGAAACAAGGCGGCGGATGCGGCGCATATCCACCCCGGCATCCACGGCCCGGGCGGTCGTGTAGCCCAGGGAGCGGGCGGCGTCGAGGAGCATGACCGCTTCGGCAATCTGGAAGCTGACCCCCTCGAAGGTGGCGATAATCTGCCCGAACGCTTTCCGGCGGGAAGAGTAATTTGTAGCTATTTCCAGGGCCGGGCGCACGGAGCCGATGGTCATAAGCGCGGTCCCCAACCGTTCGGGAATCATCATGGTGTTGAAGACATCGTAGGCCCCGTTGATGCGGCCCAGGACATTTTTCTTAGGGACTTTCACGTCTTTGAAGATCAGCCTGGCCGTTCCCCCGCCCCGGCAGCCGAGGAGGCCATAAAGATATTTCGTTTCCACTCCCGGACCTCGGTCGACGATGAAAGCAGTCAGAGATTGGCGAGGATCCGCTTTGGGATCAAAATGGGTCTTTGCATATAAGAGAAAATAATCCGCCCCCTCGCCGCCTACGATGAAGCGTTTCTGGCCGTTAATCAGGAAGTGATCTCCACCATCCTCGGCTTTGGTCGTGGCCCCGAAAAAATCCGATCCGCCCTGCGGTTCAGTGAGGCATTCGGCGGCAAAGATTTCTCCGCGAAGAAGGGGCCTGACGTATTTTTCTTTTTGCTCTGCCGTTCCATGCTGAATGATGGCGTCACAGACTAACTCCGCCCCGACCCCGAAGACACAGGCGAACTCGTATCCCAGGGTTCCGACCTCTTCCATGACCACGCCGGTAGCGACCCAGTCCATTTCCCGGCCGCCCCATTCCCGGGGATACCGGCAGCCCATGAGGTTTCGCCGGCCGGCTTCGCGAAGAAACTCTTTCGGAAATTTAATCGTGTCGTTGTCCATGTCGAGAATCCATTGTTTCGGCACCCATTTGACGAATTCCCGCACTTCATCCCGGATCTTCAGTTGTTCTTTGGAAAGCAAGTAATCAAACATAGGCGCCTCCTTCGCGGCTTCGGATGATTGGCATTGTAAGCAAACGGAAGACAAATTTCAATTGCCTTCTCCACCTGTCCTATCCTAACCGGAATCAGGGGGTTGGGTTGACCTGGGACTGAATTCACTGAAAATCCCCCCCTCACCCTCCCCTCTCCCCGCAGGGGAGAGGGTGAACCTGTTGAAATGAAAATAAAATTCCCTCCCCCTGGATGGGGGAGGGGCAGGGTGGGGGCGAGGGGGGATTTATTGCGGCGGTGCGTGATATTTCGTTCCTACCCACATGGTTGTTTTCGCTTGACGAGTGACGCCCCAAAATGGCCGGGCCGAGTAGGGCGCAAGAAATTCTTCCCCCCGGATCCATCTTGGGCTAAAATACGTAGGGGCCATTCTATGATTTTTCTTTTCCGGAAGTCGTCATGAAAACCCCGAAGTCTTCGGTAACCTTCAAAACTTTCCGGGAGTTGAAAACCCTATTGGGGGCGAAAGCTGTTTCCCTACCCCATTGCCGGGTTTCCATCCCCCTCCAGGAAATCGAACTGGGGCCGGAAATGGAGGAAAAGCTTTTCCAGGAGGCCATGGCCGGAGTCGCCCCGATTTCCCATGAAAACTGCGTCCAGAGAATTCTTGTTTTCCGGTCCTCGGAAAAGGAGGCGCCGAAGAAAGGCGGAAGACAGGAGGATGCGGAAGCTCTATCCAGGTTGACCCGGTTAGTCAAAGAGGGCGAGGGATTCCGGGTTGAGGATACCCCCGAATATATCGAAGGCACTTCCTATGATGTTCCCGCGGAAATCGCCGAACGCCTGCACGAGGGGAGATATTCCATCCAGGCGCACTTGGACCTCCATGGGATGAATGCGCAGGACGCCAAGAGGGTATTCGAAAAATTTTTAAAGTGGGCGGTGGCCACGAGAAAAAGAGGGGTTCTTGTCATCCATGGCCGGGGGCTGGCCTCCCCCGGAGAACCGGTTTTAAAAACCCGGGTGATGGAATGGCTGACCCGCGGGCCCTGGCGAAAATGGGTCGCGGCCTATGCCAGCGCCCGACTTCACGACGGAGGGACCGGAGCGACATATGTGCTCCTGCGGGGCCGTCCGGTCACGAAAAAGGCGAAAAAAAAGGGAAAGGGTAAGTGAAGGGGAATCCTTGCCCCTCAAGCCATCGGTTTCCACCGGTGGCTATCAACTTAAATGAAAGGATGAAAGATGAAAGTTACCTGTCTGCTGGGAAGTCCGAGAGAGAAGGGAAACAGCGCGGTATTGGCCAAAAAATTCTGTCAAACTGCCGAGAGCCTTGGCGCTTCGGTTCGCACCTTCAGCCTGAATACCCTCAATTTCCGGGGCTGCCAGGGGTGCATGGCCTGCAAGACGAAGTCCGACAAATGCGTCATGAAAGACGACCTGGAAGCCGTGCTGGAGGCCGTCCGGGAAAGCGATGTTTTGGTCCTGGCTTCCCCCGTTTACATGGGCGATGTAACCTGCACGATTCGGGCGTTTATCGAACGGAGCTATTCGTATTTCGTCCCCGACTTTTTCACCCATCCTAATCCCAGCCGCCTGGCGCCGGGGAAAAAGCTCGTTTTCATCCAGACCCAGGGGCAGCCGAACGAAAAGCTCTTTGCCGACATCTTCCCGCGGACCGAGCCGTTTCTGAAACGAGTCGGGTTTCCGGAATGCCATTTCATCCGGGCCTGCGGGGTTCGCAAACTGGGGGAGGTCGAGGGCCGCGAGGCGGAGATGAAATTGGCCGAAGAGACCGCCCGGAAGATTCTGGGATAGGTCGGACCGCTCCAGCTGGTTACGGGGTAGTTTGGAGATAGATCGAGTGTTTTTCGGAAGATCGTCACCAAGCTTTTTGCTGAAACCCCGCGGCTTGCCGCGGGGTTTTTTCTTAAGCCCTTGGATACCTTGGTTCTCCTGGAAAATTTCAGAGGGTTTACGGTATCAAGTTTCTTCGAGCTGCTTAAACAAATTGAAGGTGCAATCTGCGGCCGACTCCACCAGCGCGCGGGTATTTGGCGAAAGATTGCGGTGGAAATCAAAATCATAGCCGCGGATGGAAATGAGGTAGCCGGCGGGTTCGACCCCGTAGAGGGTTTTGATCAGAGATAGAAGCGCGGCCGGAGTCAGGTGGTGGGTGAAGGTGGAGGGGGCGTATTCGGGAACCACCGGGGCGCAATGGAGGTCCTCCAGGGTTTCATAGACATGGGCGTCCACAAAGATCACCTGCCGGTATTCGACCAGGGTGTCCATTAATTCGGGTGCCAGTTGGGACAGAAAGACCGAATCGATGGGCGCCCCAAGGTTTTCCAGCCCGGTATCCTCCTCGCTCAAGGCCTTTTGACCCAAACGCCGGCGGAGGGCGTTGATCACCTGAAAGGCAACACCATCGTCAGCGCGGTGGATATTTCCGAAACCGATCACCAGAGTGCGAGACATATTCCCTATTCTGATACATTTGCCAAAAAGTAAAATTGCCAAAGAGGGCACAGCGCGGCAGAGCCGCAACCAAATGCCTTAAGTGCCTAAAATGCGCTAAAATGCCTAAAATTAAAAAAAATCTAAAATAAATTTAAGACTTTCTCTGATCACTCCCCCTCACCCTTCCCTCTCCCCCGTGGGCGGGGGAGAGGGATAAATGAGCACTCTATTTGTGGCTCTGTGATCTCTGTGACCTCTGTGGCTGGGAAAAAGCTTTTTGCGGAATTATCAAATTGGTCATGGTAAAAAAATGCCGGCGGGGAAACAGTCTGCATTTTCCTGCCGGCATTCGATGGAAACGGGTTGCGACTTATCGGGAAATACGATCCAGAACGGTGCCGTCAGCCGCCAATAATGTAATTTCCAGCGGCATCTGTCCCATGGCGTGGGTGGCGCAGGACAGGCAGGGATCGTAACAACGGATCGCCGCCTCCACGCGGTTCAACATCCCTTCGGTGAGTTTATTGCCGTCCACGAACGCCTTGGCCACCAACCCGGAAGCGGTGTGCATGGCCCAGTTGTTGTTTCCGGTGGCCACGATGAGATTCGTCCGGGTCAACTGGCCGTTCTCGTCGGTGCTATAGTCGTGAAAGAGGGTCCCGCGAGGGGCTTCGATCACGCCGACCCCCTGTCCGGGGACGTTCGTTATCGGCGGATAGGCGCGGATATCGTTGGAGATTATATCCGGATCGTCCAGCAACTGGCCGATCCGCTCCAAGGCGTAGACGAGTTCGATCAAGCGGGCGTAGTGGTAGAAAAGAGATCCTTCCACGGGCTTGCCGCCATTGATCTGCTTGAAGAGCTTGAACTCCTCATTAGCCAGAGGCGTTCCGATTTTGTCGGCCACGTTCATCCGTCCCAGGGGGCCGACACGGTATGTCCCCTTGGGCCAGCCTAATTTGCGATAATAAGGGAATTTGAGAAAGGACCAGGATTCCACATGCTCGGCAACATGGGAGAGGTAATGCTCCGGCTTGAACTGGGCCACAAACTTGCCCTCAGCGTCCTTCACCCGGATCTCCCCGTCGTACAGCTGGAGGCCGCCTTCCATGTCCACCATGCCCATGTAGTTGGAGGGAAAACTGGCGAAGGAGGAAGCAAGGTCCTTGTTGGCCTCGAGCCAGCCTTTGCCGATGCCCACCGCCACCTTGGCGATCTCGACCATGGCTCCCAGTTCCGAGGCGATGGCCTCGCGATCTTTGGGATTCAGGGGGGCGTTGACCCCGCCTGGAACGGCAAAGTTGGGGTGAACGCGCTTGCCCCCAAGCCTCTGGATGATCTGTTGTCCGAAGCGGCGCAGATGAACGGCCTTCAAGGCCAATTGCGGGTCCGCTTGAATAATGCCGAACACATTCCGGGTGGCCGGATCCGCATCAAAACCGAAGACCAGGTCAGGAGCGGCTAAGTAGAAAAAGTGCATGCCGTGGGACTGGACCATTTGCCCCATATGTAATAATTCACGCAGCAGCTTGGCCGGCCGCGGGGGGTCCACCCTGGCCACCCCATCACAGGCCTTAGCGGAGGCCAGATGGTGGCTTACGGGGCAAATCCCGCAAATGCGCTGGGTGATTTGGGTCATCTCAAAATAGGGACGACCTTCGCTGAATTTTTCGAGCCCCCGGAATTCGTCCACATGGAAGAAGGTTTTTTCCACTTGGCCCTGTTCATCCAGATGGATCGTGACCCGCCCGTGGCCTTCGATGCGCGTGATCGGTTCAATGGTGATCTTCTGAGCGCCCATAATTCTTTCTCCTTTTGGTGACATATCAATCATGACGATCTCGTAAAAAGTCAGCGGAACGATGGTTTCGATTGCAAGGCGCGCAAATCCGATGGTAGGGGCAACCCGCCGGGTTGCCCGATATCGGGCGGCTCGGCGAGCCGCCCCCACCTTCCGCAACGACGAAGTTGCCGCGCAATCCTGCTCCGAGCAGGACAGATGGACTTTTTGCGAAACCATCAATCATAAACGAAATATTCGGGTGGCAATATCACCGGCGTGCGCCCGGCAAGCAATTCCGACAGGGCATAGAAAAAGGCATCCGCTCGCGGCGGACAGCCGGGGATAAAGAGATCCACCTTCACCACTTTATCGACCCCCACGACCATATCCAGGGGCTTCCCAAGCTCTGGAGAGTTGGGAATGAGGCCGCCGACATTGGTCTCGGCTTCCAGATAAGCGCGTTTTAAAGCTTCGTCAGTGCCTACTAAATTGCGCATGGCCACGATGCCCCCAAAAGTAGCACAGTCCCCAACGGCGATCAGGATTTGGCAACGTTCGCGCATCCGTTTCGCCACCTCAATGTTATGGGTATTGCTGATGGCGCCTTCCAGAATGCCAACCGTCACCCCTTCTTTGGGTGGATGTTTCAGGTCCGTCACCGGACTCGATGTAAATTCAACCGATTCCAACAACTTGACGATGCGTTCATCAATATCCAAGAAAGACATATGACACCCGGCACACCCAGCCAGCCAGTCCGTCGCAATCTTGACTTTGGCCATTCTCGCTTCTCCTTTCACTTGAGTTCCTGGGTGGCGCGGGCGGAAATCTCGTCCAGCGAAGTGCCCAGCTTCTTTCCCAGTTTGTTGGCCAGCAAGGAGAGGATCTCCCAGTCTGGCTTGGCTTCTTCCCTCGGCTTCACCGCCGCGTTGGCTTTCTGCACGCGGCCCTCCGTATTGGTCAAGGTGCCGCTCCGCTCCGACCAGATGGCCATGGGCAGCACCACATCCGCCTTTGACGTCAGGGATGATCCAAAGCTGGCCTGGACGACGGTAAACGCCTTTTCGCCGACCTTCTTCAGGGCCTCCTGGCCGTCCCAGTTTTCTTCCCCGGGCAGAAGGTACAGGAACTTCGCCGCCGCCGGCTTGAACCCATCCTCGAATCCGAATGCCCGCGCCGCGCGGGTGTTGGCCCCCGGTTCCAGGGGCAGGACGGCGGCTTTGGAGGGGAGCTTTTTCAGGGCGTCCCCGGCCTTCGCGGTGACCCCGGCGCCGTAAAGCACGACCGGGCGCTCCGCCCGGTCGACAAATTCCAGGGACATGGAGATCTCGGCCATTTCCAGGTTTTGATGGGCGAAGGGAACCAAGCCGTTATCCGGGCCGTCGACGACGATGAGCCGCGCCCCTTTGTCAACGGAACGTTTGATCAGGAAGGAGGCGACCGGCTGATCCTTGACCGGATCCGCCCCGACCACCAAGATCACATCGGCGTTGGCGATGTCTCCCAGGGTTCCCCGCGGTTTCTCCGTAAGCTTCGGGGCCGTCTTGTTGCCAAGGCCGACATTGGTGGCGCGGAGCTCCTGCCGGAAGAGCCTGCCCAGAAGATAGAGGGCCTCATTGGTCAGACCGCTGGAAGTCAGGACCCCGATCTCCGGCGCCGCGATGTTCCCCAAATGCGCCGCGACGGATTGAAGGGCTTCGTCCCAGCTTGCCGGCGCCATTTTCCCATTTCGTTTCAGGAGAGGCTGGGTGATTCGGGGACGCGATTCGGTAAGCGGTTCAAACCGACCCCGCTGGCAAAGCCGGCCGCCGTTCACGGCCGCATCCCAGTCGCCCTCCAGACGCAGGACATTGCCGCCGCGGGTGTAGACCTCCAAGCCGCATCCCAGGCTGCACTGGCTGCAGGTGCTTTTGAGGTGCTCTGCCTGTTTGCCGCGGCCCATAAAGGCGCTTCTTTTCTCGAAGATGGCCCCGGTAGGGCATATCTGAGCGCATCCGCCGCACGAGATACAGGACGACTCGCCGAAGGGGACATTCGAATCGGCATGGATCATCGAGTCGATGCCGCGTTTCCGCAAATCCAGGGTGTGGTTGGCCGTTAACTCGGCGCAGGAACGCACGCACCGCCAGCACAGGACACAGCGGTTGTGTTCCATCTCGAGCTGCTTGTGGGAGGAGTCGATCGGGAACCGTTTGGTGTAGGTGGGGTACACCCAGTGATCGATGCCGTACCGGTACCCTAAGGACTGCAGTTCGCAGTCGCCGCTCATCTCGCAATACATGCAGAAATGATTTCTTTCCGAGAAGAGCATATCCAGAACAAATTTCCGCGCTTCCACCAACGGAGGGGTCTCGGTCTGGACCTCCATCCTCTCCGTCACGAGAAAGGTGCAGGCCGGCTGAAAGGTGGGCATTCCTTTCACTTCCACAAGGCACATCCGGCAGATCCCCACCGGATTCAGGGCCGGATGGTTGCAGAGCGTCGGGATGTCGATCCCGGCCTGGCGGGCGGCCTTAAGAACCGTGCTTCCGGCCGGGGCGCTAATTTTTTGGCCGTTGATGGTAAGGGTTACATTCTCCATCGTTTATCTCTCCTCCTTTTTCAGGGCTATCATAACCTTCTTGATTTGCAAATGATCTTTCTCAGCCGGAGATCTCCGGCTTCGTTTACAGGGATTTTCCCGGTTTCAGAAACTCCTCGCGGAAATTCTCTATGGCGCTCCCTACGGGCATGATTAAAGATTGTCCGAGGGGACACAGCGAGGTGGCGAACATGGTCTTGCTCACGTTTACCATCCGCTCTATGTCGACCTCCGTTCCCTGGCCCTTCCGGATTTTTTCGAGCAGGTCGGCGAGCTGGCGCGTTCCCACCCGGCAGGGCGAGCACTGCCCGCAGGATTCATGAACAAAAAACTTCAAGATGGAAGCGAGCATGTCCAGGATCGAGGTGTCCTCATTCATAACCAGGACGGCTCCGGATCCGAGGACGGCCTTGTTTTCCTTCAGGCTTTCAAAATCCATGGGCACATCCAGGAGTTTTTCCGGGAGAAAGACGCCCGCGGCGCCCCCCAGCAAGGCAGCCTTGAACCGTTTGCCTTCTTTGACCCCGCCTCCAAAAGAAAAAATGATCTCCCGCAGGGGGGTTCCCATCTCCACTTCGATCAACCCCGGGTATTCGACGTGGCCGAGGATGGTGAAAACCTTGGTCCCGGGACATTTGGCGGTTCCGAATTTTCGGAACCAGGCGTTTCCCTGGTGGATAATCCCCGGGACGTTGGAGAGCGTTTCCACGTTGTTGACGAGGGTGGGCTTTTTCCAGAGGCCGTGGGTCACGGGATAGGGAGGCTTGAGCCGGGGGTGCCCCCGCCGGCCTTCCAGGGATTCGATGAGGGCGGTTTCTTCCCCGCAGACATACGCCCCCGCTCCCTTTTTGATTTCCACGTCAAAGGAAAACCCGGTCTCCAGAATATTCTTCCCCAGGAGATTGGACTCCCGGGCCTGATCGATCGCCTTTTGCATCCGGCGGATGGAGAGGTCGTATTCCCCGCGGATATAAACATATCCCTTTTGACTGCCGATGGCATATCCGGCGATCGCCATGGCCTCGATCAATTTATGGGGATCGCCCTCGAGGATCAGACGGTCCTTGAAGGTCCCGGGCTCCCCTTCGTCGGCGTTGCAGATGACAAATTTTTCTCCGCCTGGGGCTTTGCGCGTGAATTCCCATTTCAGGCCCGTGGGGAATCCGGCGCCGCCCCGCCCGCGAAGACCCGAATTCTTGACCTCTTCGATGACCTCCTCCGGACGGAGTTTGGCCGCAAGGATTTTTTCGAGGCCCCGATACCCGCCGGCCGCCAGCACCTCCTCGAGATTCTCCGGGTCGATCCGCCAGGCTTTGTCCAGAACGATGCGCGGCTGCTTGCGGGTCGGACCGACCTGATGAAGATCCTTCACCCCGGACTGGAGATCCAGGGTGAAGGGCTCGAGATCCTTCACGACCCTTCCCTTGA